>Ga0265316_10003147_pt1 | contig 16793 bp, 14 predicted proteins | sample 4522metaG_FD_202092 | JGI IMG/M metagenome (GOLD analysis project Ga0265316, IMG submission 202092) | Rhizosphere microbial communities from Carex aquatilis grown in University of Washington, Seatle, WA, United States - 4-5-22 metaG | ecosystem: Host-associated > Plants > Roots > Rhizosphere >...
CCCGTGCAGAACGGCGGCAATATCCGCACGTACCACTTCTTGCGATATCTGTCGGCGCGGCATGAGCTTACCTTTTACTCCTACTATGGAGGAACGCCCGACTCAGACTACGAGCGCGAGTTGCAGCGCCAGTTGCCCGGTGCGGTAGCCGTTTGCACCGGCAAGCGCGAGCTCTCGGGAGCCGCGCGCGCCCTCGACTATCTCGCTCATATCGGTGCCCACGCGCCGTATGCGGTCAGCCGCTTCGCCGACGCTAAAGTTCGGAAACAGATCCAGACCTGGTTTCGCGAGCGGCGCTTCGACGTTGCCGTCTGCGATTTTCTGGATGCCGCAGTCAACTTCCCCGGAAATCTCAACCTCGCCAGCGTGCTCTTCCAGCACAATGTGGAGAGTGAAATCTGGCGCCGCCATGCCGCCACTGCGGGCAATCCGGCAATCGGAATGATGTACCGCATGGAATTCCGGAAGATGCTCCGCTACGAGCGCGCCGCCGTCTGCAAGTTCCAGCACGTCATTGCAGTCTCTGAAAACGATCGTTCCCTCATGACGCAATGGGTGGATGGCGACCGCGTGACCGTCGTCCCCACCGGCGTCGATCTAGCGCAGTATCGCCCCGATCCCGCGGCGTTCGATGAAAATTCCGATCCCAATCCGCTCGCTCGCTCCGCGCCCCTCATCACCTTCGTCGGCGCCATGGACTGGGAGCCCAATGTCGATGCGGTCGAATACTTTTGCAGTGAAATATGGCCCGCCATCAAGGCCGAAGTCCCGCAGGCGCGATTCCGCATCGTCGGACGCAATCCCGACCGCCGCGTTCAGAAGTGGGCCTCGGATTCGAGCGACAAATCGATCGAGGTAACCGGCCGCGTGCCCTCCGTCGTCGAGCATCTCCGCCAGTCTGCCGTGGTCATCGTGCCCTTGCGTATCGGCGGCGGCACGCGTCTGAAAATCTACGAGGCCATGGCCACCGCCAAGGCCGTCGTCTCCACCACCGTTGGCGCCGAAGGATTGGACGTCCACCACGGTCGCGACATTATTCTGGCCGACGATCCCCATTCCTTCGCGCAGGCGGTGATCATGCTCTTGCGCGATCCAGAACTCCGCCACCGTTACGAAAAGGCCGCCACCGACACCGCTGCCCGCTACGACTGGCCCGCGATCGGTGAGCGTTTCAGCGAAGTCTTGCAGTCAGTAGCGGAAAAGAAATCTCTTGCAGCACTTGGGGGAAGGGAAATTCGTATCAGGGCTTCGCTTTAGCAATCAAGGATTCGTGCCAGGGTATGAAGGGTTCGTATCAGGGCATCGCTTTAGCAATGAAGGATTCGTGCCAGGGTATGAAGGTTCGTATCAGGGTATCGCTTTAGCGATACCGTAAGTTCTTGAAGCTTTGGGCGCCCCTTTAGGGGCGGTGCGCCCTTAGCGGAAAAGAAAGCATAGTAAGAAGAAGAGGAATTTGTGGCCATCGGCGATCACGGCAACACAGTACCGTCGGAAATTTCGGGAAGGCGCACTTCGTTCCGCGCCGCGGACCCAACCAGTCAGGCGTTCTTCTGGCTCTGCGGTTTCTTCGTGGTGTATTGCACCCGCTTTGAAGACTTCATTCCCGGCCTCAGCTATATCCCGCTTGGCAAGATCACCGCCCTCATGGCCATGTATGGCCTGTTTACCGCGATTGGTAAGACCAAGCGCACATACAAAGATCTCCCCAAGGAGGCAACGCTCCTCCTGGCCATGATCGGTCTTCTTTATCTGGGCGCATTTCTGTCTCCCGTGTGGAGGGGCGGCGCCTTGCTGCGCTGCATCGACTTCTCCAAAATCTATGTCGTATGGGTGTTGATTTTCCTGCTCATTACCACCTTCGACCGCTTGCGCCGAATCATTTTTATCCAGGCATTCTCTGTGGTCATGGTTTGTTCTGCCGCCATCGTCAAGGGCCATAACATGCCCCGCCTGAATGGGGTGCTGGGCGGCTTCTATGGCAACCCGAACGATCTCGCATTCGCCATCGTGCTATCTCTGCCGTTTGCGCTGGCCTTGATGGTTACGGCCAAGAACCCTCTCATCAAGGCGTTTTGGTTTTTCGGAATGCTGGTGATGGCGGTCACCATTTTCTTGACTGCATCCCGTGCCGGTTTCATCGACCTCGTCATCTCCTTTAGCGTCGCGCTCTACTACTTCGGCATCAAGGGAAGACGCTTCTACCTGATCGTAGCCGCTGGTCTCATCGGCATCTTGGTGATGGCCACCGCCGGCAACAAACTCTATCATCGCTTTACCGCCTTGTCGGGCAACAGCGCTACCGATCAGTCCGCCTACGGATCCTACGAGGACCGCAAGTACCTCATGGTCCGCGCCGTCACTGCCATCGAGCACTATCCCATCCTTGGGATTGGCGTCAAAAACTTCCCCACTTACTCGGGGATCTGGCACGACGTGCACATGACCTATCTCCAAGTCTGCGCCGAAGGCGGTATCGCCGTGCTGATTCTCTATCTCATGTTTTTCCGGCGCGGGTTCATGAATCTAAGAATCCTGCATAAAAAGAAGAATCTCGATACCGACATAGTTTTGTTCGTCGGAGCATTGCAAAGTTCGCTGGTCGGTTTCGTCGTCGGTGCTTTGTTTGCGCCCGAAGCCTACCAGTTCTTTCCCTATTTTGCCGTAGCCTTTACGGCAACATTGTTGCAAACCGTCAAAGAGCAAGAAAAAGAACCCGGCACGGCGCTTCCGCCGCCGAAAAAGCCGCGTCATTTCCTGGAGGTTTATGCCGATCGTGGAACCACCGGTGCAGTCTCCCCTGTCCGCTGATTTGCAGGCAATTTTGTGTTGCCTCGGTTGCGGCTCGAAACTCGAAGGCGACCCGGCCGCCGGCTTCGTCTGCCCGGCCTGTAAGCGCGTCTATCCCAACGTGCAGGGCATTGCGCGCTTTGTCGATGCCCAGCACTACGCCGCCAGTTTTGGTTTTCAGTGGCACCGTTATCAGAAAACGCAGCTCGATCACGACGAGCTCCGCGAATCCGAACGCCATTTCCTGGCCAAGACCGCTCTCCACCCCGAGGATCTCAAAGGCAAATTGGTCCTCGACGTCGGCTGCGGCATGGGACGCTTCGCCGAAGTCGCCACCCGCTGGGGCGCGCGCGTCGTGGGCGTTGACCTGAGCGCCGCCGCCGAAGTGGCCGCCAAGAATCTGGCGGACCGCGATTTCGTCGCTTTCCAGGCCGATGTCTTCGCCCTGCCCTTCGCTCCCGAAAGCTTCGACGTCATTTACAGCATCGGCGTCCTCCACCACACTCCCGATTGCGAAGCCGCCGTCAAAGCCCTCGATAAATATCTGAAGCCCGGTGGACTTCTCGTCGTCTGGCTCTACAGCGGATACAACAAGTGGTACCGCTTCAGCGATTTCTGGCGCCGCTACACTCACAAGATGAAGCCCGAAAACCTGCATCGTATTCTGAAAGTTGCGGTCCCGTTCTTCTACAACTTGCAACAGGTTTTGAAGCGCATTCCCTTGGTAGGCCGTCCAACCGCCGGTCTTGTTCATCACGTATTTCCGGTGAACCGCCAGAAAGATCCGGAAGCCCGCATGCTCGACACCTTCGACTGGTATTCTCCCAAGTATCAGTCCAAGCACACCTACGAGCAGGTGTTTAAGTGGTATGAAGCGATGGGCATGGAAGACATGCGCGTCGGCGAGATGTCCATCGCCGTTCGCGGCCGCAAACCGGCAAAACCGCGCTCGTGAGAGAAACGAGCCCCGGAGGGGCGAACTAGCTTAGCCCAGCGCTTTAGCGCTGGGAACAATGGAAGAAACGATTCGAGTCTCGGAGGGACGACCCAGTTCGAGCGAAGTCCAGATTCCGCTCAGTCCTGTTCCGAGAGCTTGAAAGGAAAAGCCAACACCATGTGTGGAATCGCCGGAGTGGTGAGCGCAACTCGCGAGAGCAACATCACCGAAGCTCTCGTCCACCACATGTGCAACCAGATCGTCTACCGCGGCCCCGACGACGAGGGACTCTACGTCGCCGACGGCGCTGGTCTCGGCATGCGCCGCCTCAGTATCATCGATCTCTCCGGCGGACATCAGCCCGTCTTCAACGAAGACCGCAGCGCATGGATCGTCTTCAACGGAGAGATTTACAACTTTCCCGAGCTCCGCCCCGAGCTCGAAAGCCGCGGCCATCGCTTCCGTACCCATACCGACACCGAAGTCATTATTCATCTCTACGAAGAAATGGGCGCCGACTGCGTCAACAAACTGCGCGGCATGTTCGCCCTTGCCATCTACGACAAGACCAAACGCAAATTGACCTTGGCCCGCGACCGCCTCGGCAAGAAGCCGCTGCACTATGCGCTCCACCAGGGGAATCTCTACTTCGCGTCCGAGATCAAAGCGATCCTGGCCGTCGCTCCCGAACTAGCCGAAGTCAACTCGCAGGGCCTGCTCGAGTATCTTTACTACGGATACGTCCCCGATCCCATTACCGCCTTCACCGGAATTCATAAGCTCGCACCCGGACACCTGCTCGAGTTTCAGGACGGCAAAATCCGCATCCGCCAGTACTGGGATCTTCCCGAATACAATACGCACGCTCCCAAGAGTGAAGAAGAGTGTCTGGAAGAATTAGAGCAGCGCCTGTTGGAGGCGACCAAGATCCGCCTGATCTCCGACGTGCCTCTGGGCGCTTTCCTCAGCGGCGGCATCGATTCCTCCACCGTCGTTGCCTTGATGGCGCGTGCCAGTTCCGGACCGGTCAAAACTTTCTCCATCGGTTTCAAGAAAGACGATTTCAACGAAGCCAAATGGGCGCGCATCGTCGCCAACAAATTCGGCACCGATCATCACGAGATGATCCTGGAGCCCGACGTAGTCCAGACCGTCGAGCATCTCACCAGTTCGCTCGAAGAGCCCTTCGGCGATTCCTCCATGCTGCCCACGTACTACGTCTCGCAGATGGCTCGCCAGCATGTTACCGTGGCCCTTTCCGGCGATGGCGGCGACGAGATTTTTGGTGGATACGATCGTTATCGCATTCACGCCGGCCGCCGCATCTTCGAATCCATTCCCGCATGGGCCCGCAAGTTTTACCGCGACCGTGTCTTCCCGCGCTTGCCCAAAAACATGCGGGGCCGCAACTTCAGCTACAACGTCTCGCTGCCCTGGCAGGAGCGCTACGTCGACAACCTTTCTTTCCTGCCTTCTTTCGAGCGCGATACTCCGCTGCTTTCGCACGATTTTCACCAGATACTGATGCGCAGCGACGATCCCCGCAATGTTCTGCGCCGCTGCTTCGCGCAGGCGCCCGCCAAGGATCCCGTCGACCAGCTTCTCTACGTCGACACCAAAACCAATATGGTCGGCGACATCCTCACCAAGGTTGACCGCATGAGCATGTTGAATTCACTCGAGGTCCGCGTCCCCATCCTCGATCACGTATTTGTCGAATGGGTCACCGGCCTGCCTCCCCAATGGAAACTCCGCGGCGACCAGCAAAAATATATTCTCCGAAAACTGGCGGAGCGCGTGGGCGTGCCGCGCGAAGCGATTTATCGCCAGAAGCAGGGATTCTCTCTCCCGCTGGTGCACTGGATGCACCACGAACTCAAAGATATGCTCATGATTCTGCTCGAACCCCGCACTCTCGATCGCGGCTACTTTGTCGCCAGCGGGGTCCGCAAATTAATGGACGACCACCTCGTTCGCCGCCGCGGCAATACCGCGCGCATCTGGCGTATGCTGATGTTCGAGCTCTGGCATCGCAATTTCCTCGAAAAATTCATCAAGCCCGCCGGCCTGTTCTCTCTACCCGTGGTCGCCGACTCCCGCCGCCAGGCGCCCAATTCCGCCACCGCGCTAGCCTCCACGCCGGCGGGCGGATGACCTTGGAGGATGATCGGGTGCACGCCACCACAGCTTGTGGAACGAATCCGACCGAAGCGAGTTCCAGGGAAGGGCACGACTTCAGTCGTCTCGTAAGTCCGACAGAATCAGAATCGGCTTTAGCCGCTGAGGTCTGCCCGCCGATCCCCCTCTTTCTCATGGTCAACACTTTTGAAACCGGAGGCTCCGAGCGCCAGTTCACCGTCCTCGCCCAGAATCTCACCCCGCCAAAATTCGAAACTCATCTAGGATGCGTTAGCCACCGTGGCCCGCTCGCCCACAACTTCCCGGACGTTCCCGAATTTCCCCTGGGCGGCAGTCTCTACGGATGGCAGTCGCTGCGCACTCGCCTCAACCTCAGACGCCATCTGCGCCAGCATCACATCCAAGTAGCCCACGCCTTCGATTTCTACGCTAATCTGGCCCTGATTCCCGCCGCCAAGCTGGCGCGCGTGCCCGTGGTCATCGGCAGCCATCGTCAACTCGGAGACCTGATGACCCCCGCGCAGTTCCGCGCTCAGGCCGCCGCCTTTCGCTGGTGCGACGCCGTGGTCTGCAACTCGCAAGCCGCCGCCGCTCGCCTGATCGCCACTGGCCTCTCGCCCAGTAAAATCGCAATCATCGGAAACGCCCTGCCGGCCGACGCTTTCACCGCAGTTACCGCAGCTCTGCCGAAACGTCCCGGCGTAGCCCGTGTCGGCATGGTCGCGCGCATGAATCATCGTTACAAGAATCACTCCGGATTCCTGCGCATCGCCGCACAAATTCATCGGCGCATGCCCAATGTCGAGTTCGTTCTCGTGGGCGATGGCCCTCTCCGCCTGCAGTTCGAAAGCGAAGCGTCAAGCCTGGGCCTCGGAGCCTCCGCCATCTTTCTCGGCGATCGCCAGGATATGCAAGCCGTCCTCGCTTCACTCGACATAGCGGTCAACACTTCCGATTCCGAAAGCTTGTCCAACGTGATTCTTGAAGCCATGGCCGCGGGTTTGCCCGGCGTAGCCTACAACGTCGGCGGAAATTCTGAATTGCTAAGCCAGGAACGCGGAGCCCTGATTCCCGCCGGCCAAGAAACCGCCTTTGCCGATGCCGTCCAGAACCTTCTAACCGACTCCGCCCGACGCGAGCAACTGGGCCGCAACGCCCGGCAATTCGCGCAAGAAAACTTCAGCCTCGATCAAGTGCGCCATCGCTATGTGGAGCTCTACCTCACGCTTCTCCAGAAAAAGCGCCGAAGGAATTCCGCCGCATGAGCGAGCCCGTCAAGTATGTGCGGAAGAACTCGTTTTCGGACGACCCAGCGGAAGGAAATGCCCGAGAATCCAGCCCCGGAGGGGCGAACCAACTTAGCCCGCCGCTTCAGCGCTGGGAAAGGCAGAAGGGTGAGTCAAGTCCCGGAGAGCCTGCCCTGAGCGAAGTCGAAGGGACCCAGTTCGCGCGCCCGCGAGTCTGCATCATCGCCCCCAGCTTGCGTTACGTCGGCGGACAATCCGTCCAAGCCGACCTGCTCCTGCGCCACTGGCAGAACGATCCCGACATCGACATCAGCTTTCTCGCCGTCGATCCGCCCTTGCCCCGCGCTCTAGCCTGGGCGGAAAGCATTCCCGGCCTGCGCACCATTCTGCGCGAGCCCATCTACTTCTGGCGCCTCTGGCGCGGCCTTAAGGACGTGGATATTGCGCACATCTTTTCCGCGTCGTATTGGTCATTCCTGCTGGCTCCCGCTCCCGCGTCGTTCTTTGCAAAAATGCGTGGCGCCAAGACGCTGATCAACTACCACAGTGGAGAAGCCCGCAGCCATCTGCAACGCTTCCGCTCCGCCAAGTTCGCGCTCTCTCGAGTGGACAAAATCGTCGTTCCCTCCGGCTACCTGGTCAACGTCTTCCACGACTTCGGATTGCCAGCATCCGTCGTGCCGAACATCGTCGACCTCTCGCAGTTCCGTTATCGCGAGCGCATTCCGCTGCGCCCGCACCTGGTCTGCACCCGCGGCTTCTCCCCGTACTACAGCGTGGATGTTGTCGTCCGAGCATTTGCCGTAGTAAAAAAAGAATATCCGGAAGCGCAGCTCGATCTGGTAGGCGGCGGCCCGCTCGAAGGCGATATCCGCAAACTGGTCGCGGACTTGAATCTGACCGGCGTCAACTTCGCCGGCGTAGCGTCGCGTCAGGAAATCGGCAAGTACTACGATCAGGCCGACATCTTCATCAACGCCTCGTGGCTCGACAACATGCCGCTCTCGATCATCGAAGCCTTTGCGTCGGGCACTCCGGTCGTCACCACCGCGCCGGAGTGCATGCCCTATCTGGTCGAGCACGAGCGCACCGGATTGCTTTCCCACGTAGGCGACGAAAAATCTCTGGCCGCAAACGTCATCCGCTTGCTGCGCGACCGCGCGCTATCTGCAAGCCTGGCACAAACCGCCCACGAAGAATCGCAAAAGTACACATGGCAAGCCGTCCACGAGCAATGGCTGAGCACCTACCGCGAGTTGCTCTGACCAGCGGAAACAATGGGAAGGCTTGGTAACTCGGCAGTCCAAGGAGGTTCGTATCGGGGCATCGCTTTAGCGATGCCGTAAGTCCTGAGAAATCACACGCCCCTTTTAGGGGCTGGGCAGCCCGCCTTCGCTCACGCCACTTTCTTCGCCCGCGGCCACGCCGTCGTCACCACCAGCGCCACCGCAATCCCCAGCGACACTTCCAGAAACCGATGCCACCCGATGAGCCAGGCAGCCCGCGTCCGCGGAATCAGCAAGATAATACTCAGCGTAATTCCGGCAAAGCGGTAAGCGCCTCCGACGCGCAATAGCCACGCCAGCAACCCGCACAAAAGAATCCCCACGCCATAGACCACCGCACTCGGACGAAAGAACGTGGCCAATGCCGCGCCCAGCACCGCCCCCAGCGCCGTCCCCACAAATCGCTGCCACCCCAGCGTCAGCGGCGGAATCGTGGATTGCACGATGACGATCGTCGAAATCGGCGCCCAATAATATTCCGGCATCTTCAACAGACGAGCCAGCCACAAAGCAGCGACTGCCGCAAGGGCGGTTCGCACCGAGTCCAGAACAGAATCCCAGCTAACTCCCGAAAGAATCCCTCGGCTCGCCATCAATCCTCCGCACCGCCGCATAGGGTGAATTCACCACGCGCGCACCCGGCTCGCGTAGGGACAGCCGCCCTCGGCTGTCCTAGCCGAGCGCAGCTCGGCATTGCCCGTGGTCAAAACAACTGTGGATTCGCCGCTAAGACCCGCTATTGTAACCCTCAAACCTATGCAACAAGAAAAGCATCAGCTCACGGGCAACTGGCAACTGACCACTGGCAACTGACCACTGGCAACTGGCAACTGACAACCGGCCACTGCTTTTCTGTGTTACTATTTCCCCCGTACCTCGCGGGTCCCGCGCGCCAACCTCGATAGACTGGTTCGACGCCACCGACAATGAGGGTCCCTACCTACGTCCTTCCTCGCAAGGGTCGTGGATGGAGGAGATGCGAGCACACCGGAAGTGTGCGCCATCGTCCTTCACGACGAACACTCTCCGGAATCAATTCACGAACCTAATTTGCGAATCAGAATCCGCAAACGAAAAGAGGAGAGTCATGCAGATCAAGAAACTAACGCCCAATCTAGTAGTCCGCAACGTAGAAGCCAGCCTGAAGTTCTATCGCGAAGTACTAGGCCTCGAGCCCGCCATCACCGTTCCCGACCAGTCGCCGTTCGTTTTCGCCTCGGTCTCAAATGGATCGGTAGAGATCTTCTTCAACGATCAGAAGACCGTAGCTGCGGAATTCCCCAAGCTTGCCAACACCATAGGCGGAAGTCTGACTCTCTACATGGAAGTGGACAGCCTCCAAGCCGTCCTCGATCGAGTCCAGAGAGCCGGAGCGAAAATCTCCATGCCCGCAACCGACCAGTTCTACGGTATGAAAGAATTCGCCTTCGAAGATGGAGACGGTTACACCATCACCATCGCGCAGAAAATGGGATGAACGTTTCTCCGTAACCCTAATTTGGGCCGCTGCGCAGTCCGGCCGACGAGATTCCCATTCTGGTACGGATGCGCATAATTTGTCCAAGACGACTGCGCACTTGGGTGGCGCAGCGCTTTACCATTGCCCCGAATCCCCACCGTAAGCGAAAAGACCTCCCTTACGGCGGGGCTTTTCTATCTGATCGCTCGTGGCTCGAAGCTCGCAGCTCAGCGTTCACCGATCAAAGCCCGCAGCTCCTCTTCCATCACCCTCCGCAGCCTCTTGTTAATCTCCCACTGGTATCCCCGCCCCATCTCCCGGAACCAGGCCAGCACGTCGGCGTCCAGGTTCAGCGTGACCCGCTTCTTGGGCAACCGGAGCCAGCGCTCAAGCTCCCGTTGCCCCTCTCGCCGCTCTTGCCATGGGTCCCCGTCGTTTGTGGAACGCCCCTGTTTCACACTTCCAGAAGCTTCCGTCGAAGCCACCAGTCTGCCGATCCTTCCGTGCCTCTTAACTCTTTTCTTCCGTTTCATTTGTCGCCGCTAAGCATACATAGTTATACGTACAAAATAAACTGCAAAGTGTTTCACGTGAAACACTCAGCACCAAAAACAAAAAAGCCCCGCTCTCACGAGCGGGGCCTTTGATTCAAGCTAACAGCTAAAAGCTAGGAGCTAATAGCTGGGTCTTAGTACATTCCATCCATGCCGCCGCCGCCGTGTCCACCCGGCATCGGAGCATTCTTCTTTTCTTCCGGTATCTCCGCCACCAGCGCTTCGGTCGTCAGCATCAATGCCGCAATCGATCCCGCGTTGGTAAGTGCAGTGCGCACCACCTTCGTCGGATCAAGCACGCCCGCCTTCACCAGGTCTTCGTAATCGCCGGTCAGTGCGTTGTACCCGTAGTTGATGTCCTTCGAGTCGGTGATCTTGCCGATCACGATCGCGCCTTCTTCGCCGGCGTTCACCGCAATCTGCCGCAGAGGCTCGGTGATGGCGCGCTTCACGATGTTGACACCGATCTGCTCGTCACCTTCCAGCTTCAGCTTGTCGAGTGCCGCAACGCAACGCGCCAGGGCCACGCCGCCGCCGGGGACAATACCTTCCTCGACCGCTGCACGCGTCGCGTGCATGGCGTCTTCCACACGCGCTTTCTTCTCTTTCATTTCGGTTTCGGTAGCGGCTCCAACTTTGATCACCGCTACGCCACCGACCAGCTTCGCCAACCGCTCCTGCAATTTCTCGCGGTCGTAGTCGCTGGTGGTCTTATCGATCTGGCTGCGAATTTCTTTCACGCGGCCTTGCACATCACCCGGCTTGCCTTTGCCTTCGACAATCGTCGTGTTGTCTTTGTCGATGGTGATCTTCTTGGCCTGTCCGAGATCGGCGAGCTGCACGTTCTCCAGCTTGATGCCGAGATCTTCCGTGATCGCCTTGCCGCCAGTCAGAGTAGCGATGTCCTGCAACATAGCCTTGCGGCGATCGCCGAAGCCCGGAGCCTTAACGGCCGAGACTTGCAGCGTGCCACGAAGTTTGTTGACGACCAGAGTCGCCAGCGCTTCGCCTTCCACGTCCTCAGCGATGATCAGGAGCGGCTTGCCGCCCTTGGCGATCTGCTCCAGCAGTGGCAGCAGGTCTTTCATCGAGCTGATTTTCTTTTCGTGGATCAGGATGTAAGCGTTCTCCTGCACCGATTCCATCCGTTCCGGGTCAGTTACAAAGTAAGGAGAAAGATAGCCGCGATCGAACTGCATGCCTTCGACTACGTCTAACTGCGTCTCCAGAGTTTTCGACTCCTCGACGGTAATGACGCCATCCTTGCCGACTTTCTTCATCGCTTCGGCAATGATCTTGCCAATGGTCTCGTCGTTATTCGCCGAGATCGTTCCCACCTGAGCAATCATCTCGCCGGTAACGGGCTTGCTCAGTTTGTCGAGCTCGCCTTTTTCGCGGTTGCCGTCCTTATCGAACTTACCGGTGATAAGAGTAACTGCCTTCTCGATGCCGCGCTTCATCGCCATCGGATTGGCGCCAGCAGCCACGGTCTTCACGCCTTCGCGATAAATTGCCTGGGCCAGAACGGTAGCGGTGGTGGTGCCATCGCCGGCGACGTCCGAGGTCTTCGAAGCAACTTCGCGAACCATCTGCGCGCCCATGTTCTCCAGGTTGTCCTGCAACTCAATTTCTTTGGCTACGGTGACGCCGTCCTTGGTGATGGTCGGCGCGCCGAATTTCTTTTCAATGACCACGTTGCGGCCCTTGGGGCCGAGTGTAACCTTCACAGCATCAGCCAGCAGGTTGACGCCGCGGAGAATCGCCTGTCGCGACTCTTCTCCGTGCACAATTTGTTTTGCCATGGTTTGAATCTCCTTAATAGTTTCATTCGCAGGACTGGCCTGCCGAAGTTTATGAATCAGGTCTCAGGCGTTAGGTATCAGTTCTCAGGATTTCACTGATGGCTGATGGCTGATGCCTGAAAGCTGACAGCTACTTGCGCGCGCCAGCGTGTTCCTTCTTCGCCGAAGTGGTGGCGCCGCTCAGCACGCCCAGCACTTCTTCTTCGCGCATGATGATGAAGTCTTCCCCATCGATCTTGATCTCGGTGCCGGAATATTTCCCGAACAGAATGCGGTCGCCTTCTTTCACGTCGAGCGGCCGAACCTTGCCTTCTTCGCTGATCTTGCCTTTGCCGGCGGAGATTACCTCTCCCTCTTGCGGCTTGTCCTTCGCGGAGTCGGGAATAATGATCCCGCCGCGGGTGGTATCGGCTTCTTCCACGCGACGGACCAGGATACGGTCATGCAGCGGGGTAAATTTAGTTGACATAGTTGTCGTACTCCTTTCAAGAGTTGTTAAGTAGGTTGAATCGAACCCGGAACTGCTCCAGAACCCAGGACTATTAGCACTTGAGGCCCACGAGTGCTAATTATAGGAATGTGAGTGCGTGTTTGTCAAGCATCAGCCGGAATATGATCTAAGTAGCGTAGAATCAGTATAATATGGAATATATCAAAAGGTGCAGTTCTGAGCGCAACTGGACGCGCAGCGAAGTGCCCGCGCCGTAGAGGGACCCCGCCCCGGGTTGTTCGTGTGGCGCGGACGCCCCCGCCCGCGTGGCAGCGGCCATATCGCTCCCGTGGAGACGCCACCCATCCCCCGGGTAAAGAGCCCCGTCCCCCTTTGAGTCCATTCGGTGGCTCTCCGCATGCGAGACAAGTCAAAAAGCCCCGCCTCTCCGCGACCGATACGCTCACGGAATGTGGCCCTGTGTGTGCCCAGCGGCATCTTTGCGAGGGACGGGATTGTTCATCCATCGCAGCCGATAGCGTGAATAAAACTGGATGCCGCTCCAGGTTTCTGTCCGTCCCCCACAGGCCGCCCCTACGCTTACCGCCGTTGCTGCGAGCTGGCCGCTCAGACCTGCCAGCTGCTAGTGTCGCCCAATCGTCGGCGGCCTTGCCAGACCTCCGGCGACCCCCGTCCGCGGAGCGCCGCGTGAATGCTGCAAGCAGTGAGTTTCTGACCCAAAATGGAACGGCATTCGGCGTGCTTTTACTCTGTATGTCTTCTTTCGCCCGGGGCGGTCTGGCCAGCCACGAGATTCAAGTGTTTGCTGCTTTTCATCATTGCTCGCCCACCCGGTGCACGCGTCTTTCTGCGAGGAGATAGCTGCGAGCAGATACCCGCGAAGAGATAGAGGAGCGCCCATGAGCACGTCCGGCCTGAGCTGTGTTGAAAGTTGTCTGAGTTGCCGTCTGCGTTCCCGTAGTTTTTTCTGCGAGCTTTCCCAGGATTCGATCGAGGATTTCAACCAGATAAAACATGCCGCTGTCTTCCCCGAGCACGCGGTAGTTCTTGTCGAGGGGCAGAGTCCCTGGGGCATCTTCATTCTCTGCCAGGGGCGCGCCAAGCTTTCCACCACCTCGCGCGATGGCAAAACCTTAATCGTGCGGCTCGCGGAACCCGGTGAAGTTCTGGGCCTGCACGCAGTCGTGACCGGTGGCCCCTACGAATTGACGGTCGAGACCATGCAGCCTTGCCAACTGAACTTCGTGGGGCGCGAAGACGTTCTGCGTTTCCTCCAGGAGCACGCTGATGCTTCCCTCCACGCCACCCAACATCTTGCCCGGGACTGCTCGGATTCCTATAACGTGGTGCGCTCGATCGGATTGTCGCACTCGGTCTCGGAGAGGTTTGCCCGATTCTTGCTCGAAACCGCCGCCGATGGCGAGGTCAGCCACGGAACCGTGCGCGTGCGTCTCGCCATGACCCATGAAGAAATCTCACAACTCATCGGCACCAGCCGCGAAACCATCACCCGCCTGCTCTCCGAGTTCCGCCGCCATGACATGGTGGAGCTGAAGGGCTCGATGCTGATCATCCACAACCGTCCGGCTCTGCAAAGTCTGGTCGGCGCCTAGCCGATCTTCACGCGGTCGCGGTCAACGAGGACGCTGCCAGGACGCCGCTGCATCGGCGAAATAGCGGCGCTGGAAGTAAAGCGCTACGTTGACCAGCATAATCATGACCGGCACTTCCACCAGGGGGCCGATGACGGCAGCGAATGCGGCCCCGGAGTTAATGCCGAATACCGAAACTGCGACGGCAATCGCGAGTTCGAAGTTGTTCGAGGCGGCCGTGAACGAGAGAGTGGCCGTCTTCGAGTAGTCGGCCCCGAGCTTCCTTCCCATGTAAAACGACACCAGGAACATCACCACGAAGTAGATCAACAGCGGCACTGCGATCCGCAGGACATCGAGTGGAAGCCGAACTATGTAAGCCCCCTTGAGCGAAAACATCGCCACAATCGTGAACAGCAAAGCGATCGGCGTGAGCGGGCTTACCCGTGGAACGAACCTGCTCTCGTACCAGTCGCGCCCGCGAATCCGAAGCAGTATCGTGCGCGTTAAGAACCCAGCCAGGAAAGGAATGCCTAGATAGATCAAGACACTCTTTGCGATTTCCGCGATGGAGACGTGGACAATTGCGCTCTGCAGGCCGAGTTTAGCCGGAAGAACCGTGATGAAGAGCCACGCGTATGGCGAGTAGAAGAACACCTGGAACAGAGAGTTGAAGGCAACCAACCCGGCCGCATATTCGGAATCGCCGCGGGCCAGTTCGTTCCACACAATGACCATCGCAATGCAGCGAGCCAGGCCGATCATGATCAGCCCGGCCATGTATTCGGGATAGCCGCGCAAAAACACGATAGCCAGGACGAACATCAGGATCGGACCCACTACCCAGTTCTGGATGAGGGATAGGCCGAGCACTCGCTTGTTGCGGAAAACCTCGTGTAGTTTCTCGTACCGCACCTTGGTGAAGGGCGGATACATCATGACGATGAGTCCCACCGCAATTGGGATCGAGGTTGTACCGATGCTGAAGCGGCTCAGGAACGGCAGGATTCCCGGCAGTCGCCATCCCAAAGCGACCCCGATGACCATGGCCGAGAATATCCACGCGGTGAGATAACGGTCGAAAAAGCTGAGACGGCGCGCTGGCTTCATCGTGGTTATGGGCGCGGTCATGGCCACGGTCATTGCCCTGCGATGCGATCCACTTCTTTTTTCAGCGCCAGGCGATCCAACGCCGCCAGCGGAAGAGCGAGAAAAAGGCTGATTCGCCGGTCGAGAATAAAAAACGCATCGCGGAAGGCGCGTTCGATTTCGTCGGAACTTCCATGAACCGCGGCAGGATCGGGAACTCCCCAGTGTGCGGTCATCGGTTGTCCGGGCCACAGCGGGCAGGTTTCTTTGGCGGCGTTGTCGCAAACCGTAAAGACGAAGTGCATCTCGGGAGCACCCGGGCGGCCGAATTCATCCCAGCATTTGCTGCGCAGGCCGGTCGTGGACATGTGTGCCATCTCCAACTGCTTCAGCGCCTCGGGACGAACTGCGCCCGAGGGATGACTTCCCGCGCTGTAGCCGGTGAAGGCCGGCTTTCCTTTGTGGTTGAGGATCGCTTCAGCCATGATGGAGCGCGCCGAGTTTCCCGTGCACAGGAACAGAACGTTGTAGTGAGATTCCATGATCACCGCTTCGGTTTTACCGCGCGCACGAACGCGCTCATGAATTTTTCATCGACCTGACCGGCGATCGCATCCACGTCAATGCCCGAAGAGGCGAGAAACTCGCGCGCGTCCTCGACGCGATAGATTCGAGTCGGTTCAATCTCGATCTGCTCAAATCCGGCGGCGGCGAGTTTGGAGCGATATTCGTTTTCTTCCAGAGCGCCGGCCATGCAACCGACCCACAGCAGCACACTCTGACGCACCTCGGGAGCGATCTCGCCGCGCGTCACCACATCGGAGACAGCGAATCGTCCGCCCGGTTTGAGCACGCGGAATGCCTCGCGCAGCACGCGGTCTTTGTCGGCGGAGAGATTGATCACGCAGTTGGAAATAACGACATCGACGGTGTTGTCGGGCAGCGGGATGCTTTCGATTTCACCTTTCAGAAATTCGACGTTCCCCGCGCCAGCCTTGCGCTTGTTTTCGTTGGCCAGCGCGAGCATTTCGTCGGTCATGTCGAGCCCGTAAGCCTTGCCGGCCGGCCCCACCCGCCGTGCGGAGAGCAGCACGTCGATGCCTCCGCCCGAGCCCAGATCAAGCACGGTTTCGCCGGGGTTCAACTTCGCCAGCGCGGTTGGATTGCCGCATCCCAGCGAAGCCAGCATCGCTTCTTCCGGAATCTGCCCCGCCTGCGCCGCGTCATAGAGATTCGAGGTGATCGGATCGCACGAGAGTCCGCTGGCCGGCGCCGCTCCGCAGCAACTGCTGCCGCCGCTTTTAACGCGCAAGGCCGCTTGTCCGTATTTTTCTTTTACGATTTCTTTGATGTTGATATTGACGATATCGACATTCGTATCGGGCATGATGGTTTCTCCTATTTACAGAATTGAACGAGGTCTTGTGGTTTAAGTGCCTTGTTCCGCGTG
>Ga0265316_10003148_pt1 | contig 16791 bp, 13 predicted proteins | sample 4522metaG_FD_202092 | JGI IMG/M metagenome (GOLD analysis project Ga0265316, IMG submission 202092) | Rhizosphere microbial communities from Carex aquatilis grown in University of Washington, Seatle, WA, United States - 4-5-22 metaG | ecosystem: Host-associated > Plants > Roots > Rhizosphere >...
CGTCGAGTTCAATATTCCCAGCGTCTTCCTCTCGCGCAACCACGGCGCCATCATCGTGCGCCTCGATCCCATCAATCGCATTTGGCCCACAGGGCAAAGTCCGCTGGCCGAGCTTTCGCTCACCTACACGCCTGCCGACGGAAGCGCCCAGGTGTCGCAGTCGCTGGAGGCTGCCTATTCCGACACCGCGCCCCTGACCGACAACACCCTCTTCTATTCGCAGCGGGCCGTGCGCAAGTCGGTGGCGCTGGTGAATACCGCGCTGGCCGAAAACCAGGCCTGCCAGATCTATTGGAACAACACTGGCACGCTCGACAGCGCGCTTACTCTGCTCGACCAGACCCGGACCATGCTGAGCACGGAAGCCACCACCCTCGAAGACCTCGATTTGCCTGTCGAGGCCAACAACGTCGCCAAGCTGGAAAGCAACATGCGCTATTCCTATTCCTACAAAGGAACAGCCGGCAATTCCGGCAACTCGTCCTACGAGCAACAGCCGATGGCCTGTTCGTTTACCGCGGGCTCGCCCGGGGATGGTTCGACGCTACTAGGCTTGCTGTCGATCGCACTCGTCGCCATGCTTCGCCGCCGGGCGCGCCGCCACGCAGGGAAAGATTCCGCACATTCCGCTCCTTGAGCTTTGCCGGCCCGCCGACTACGATTCGCGCGTGACCTCGCCGCTGGTTTCAGTTTCCGTCGACCTTGATGCCATCGAGTGCTACCACCGCATTCATGCCCTTGGCGATGGGCCGTCCGCCGAGGCACGCTTCGCGATTCTACGACGGGCGCTGCCGAGGCTGGGGGAGCTATTCGCCCGCCACAGGATCGCCGCGACGCTGTTCACGGTGGGCCGCGATCTGGAAGAGGATGCGGAAGGCCGGCGCATCGTGGCCGATCTGGCCAGGGCCGGGCACGAGATCGCCAGCCATTCCTATTCGCATCCGTACGATCTCATTCGCCTGGGCCGGGTGAAAATCTCCGAGGAGCTCGACCGCGCCGAGTCCGCCATTGCGGAGACGTGCGGCCGCCCACCGGTGGGCTTCCGCGCGCCCGGCTACGAAATCTCGGCCGAGCTCATCGAGCTCCTGTGCGAGCATGGCTACCGCTACGACTCGTCGGCATTTCCAGCGATTCCGTACTATCTGGCCAAGGCCACGGTCATGGCTTCCTTGCGCGTGGCCGGGCGCAAGTCGGGCAGCATCCTGGGCAGTCCGCGCGTGCTGGCCGCGCCATGCGCGCCCTACCGGCCGGCCGCGGGTGCGCCCTACCGTCGCGGGAACCTGCCCATCCTCGAAATGCCGGTGACCGTGACGCCTTTCCTTCGATTACACGTCATCGGCACCATGCTCGTCATCTCGCCCGAGTGGCTGCGCCGCCGGTTGGTGGCCTCGGCTTTGGGCACCAAGCATTTCAATCTGGAACTTCACGGCATCGATCTCGCCGACGCCGCCGAAGATGCCATCTCGACCGCGCTGGTGGCTCGCCAGCCCGACCTGCGCGTGCCGCTTGCGCGCAAGCTTGCCGCGCTCGACGCCACCTTGACCCAGGCGCGCGCCGCTGGCGCGACCTTCCTGACGCTCGCCGAGGCCGCGGAGAGATTCGCGCTACAACACCCATCCGCCAACCGCGTATAGTCTCGAGGATGCGAACCGCACTACGAACCACTGCGCTTCTTTGTGTTTTCTTCTGCGTGCGAGCTCAACAAGCCGCCGCTGCGGACAAGCCTGAGCCGCTCAAGATCGACCGCGGCCATACCGCGCTGCTGGTCATGGACTACCAAAACGATATCGTCGGGATGGTGCCCGAGGCCGCGCGTGGCTCGCTGGTCGACAAGGCAGCCGAAGCACTCAAAGCCGCTCGCGACATGCATCTGCCCATCATCTATGTGGTCGTACGTTTTCGCGATGGCTACCCGGAAGTGAGCACTCAGAACAAGCGCTTTGCCATGCTCAAGCAATCGGGCCGCTTGCGCGAGGGCACGCCGGGCGCCGAGATTCACGCGCACGTGGCGCCCGCGCCGGGCGATATCATCGTCACCAAGCGCCGGGTGGGGGCCTTCTCGACCACCGACCTGGAAGTGATCTTGCGTGCCAAGGGCATTACGACCCTGGCCATGTTCGGCATCGCCACGAGCGGCGTCGTATTGTCCACGGTCCGCTGGGCCGCGGATATGGACTATCCCATGATCGTGATTTCGGATGCCACAGCCGACATGGACAGCGAAGTGCACCGGGTGCTCACCGAAAAGATTCTGCCCACGCAAGCCACGGTCGTGACCACGCAAGAGTTTGTCAAGGCCGTGCATTCGGCGAAGTAACCGTCGGGACCGGCGGTCGGGCCCGCACCGCACCGTGCGCGGAAGCGTAGCTTCCAAGGCGGACTCCCGCAGCGCCGACCGCACTTGCGCAAGCGCGCAGCACCATTCACCTCATCGGCTTTCGTTGCACAACTGACACACATCTGGCGGCTCCGCGCAGCCGATCCCTTCATCAAAGCTCTCCAGAATCGCTCCAAAGGAGAACTCGGATGACCACCGCCAGCAGCGCAGTCAGAGAAGAAATCGTCAGCACCATCGACCTCCCCAATGCCGTGCACGCCAAGATGGCGAAGGGGCCGGGCAAATTGGGGACTGTCGTTTTTGGCGCCGCCTTGGCGGTGGGGATCGTGTACGCGGCCATTCACCTTGTCGGCGACTTGGTGAACGTCCACGCGACCTCGTATTTCCCCTTCGTTCTTCTTGGCATTGCGCTCTTGGTGGCGCTGGGTTTCGAGTTTGTGAACGGCTTCCATGACACCGCCAATGCCGTGGCGACCGTGATCTATACCCATTCGCTCGACCCGCACATCGCCGTGGCGTGGTCGGGGTTCTGGAATTTCTTGGGCGTCGTGTTGTCCACGGGCGGCGTGGCGTTCGGGATTGTCTCGCTTCTTCCTGTCGAGCTGATTCTGCAGGTTGGCAGCGGCGCGGGATTTGCGATGGTCTTCGCGCTCCTTGCCGCCGCCATCATCTGGAATCTCGGCACGTGGTATCTGGGCCTGCCGTCGTCCAGCTCGCACACGCTGATTGGCTCCATCATCGGCGTTGGCATCGCCAACCAGTTCGTCAACGCCGGCGTTGCCACCAGCGGCGTCGACTGGAAGCAAGCAATGAACATCGGCCGGACGCTTCTCCTCTCGCCTCTCATTGGCTTCGTCTGCGCCGCCCTTCTTCTTGTGTTGTTGAAAAAAGTGCTTCCCAATAAGCGCCTCTATTCCGCGCCGCAAGGCACGCAACCGCCACCCTTCTGGATTCGCGGCCTGCTGCTCTTGACCTGCACGGGCGTGAGCTTTGCCCATGGCTCGAACGATGGACAAAAAGGCATGGGGCTCATCATGCTGATTCTCATCGGTACCGTGCCGACGGCCTACGCGCTCAACCATGCGGTTTCCCCGCGCGAGTCGATGGACTTCGTGGCCGTGTCTGGCCAGGCAGCCGAGACGCTAGGACGCTACACGGAGGGTGTGCCGGCCTCGGCCAATCCGCGCGCCGACGTGCAGGAGTACGTGCGCACGCGCAAGCTGGTGCCCGCCACGCTTCCCGCCTTGCAGAAATTGATCGACGACGTCGGCAAGGATATGGCGCGCTTCAAAGAGCTCAAGAACGTGCCGGCAAGCGAAACCAGGAACTTCCGCAACGACCTCTATCTCATCGGTGAGGACCTGCGCCTGCTAGAAAAGTCCGAGACGCCGACCATCAGCGCAGCCGATCGAGACGTGCTCAAGAACTACCGCCGGCACACCGACAACGCGACCAAATTCATCCCCAGTTGGGTCAAGGTCGCGGTCGCCATTGCGCTGGGCCTCGGCACCATGATCGGGTGGAAGCGCATCGTCGTCACCGTCGGCGAACGGATCGGCAAGGACCACCTGACCTACGCGCAGGGCGCATGCGCAGAGCTCACCGCCATGGCCACCATCGGTGCCGCCGATGCTTTCGGCTTGCCGGTCAGTACCACGCACGTCCTTTCTTCTGGCGTGGCGGGTACCATGGCTGCCAACCATTCGGGCCTGCAGATTTCCACGGTGCGAAATCTGCTGATGGCTTGGGTTCTCACCTTGCCCGCATCCATTCTGCTCGCCGGCACCCTGTTTTGGTTGTTCAGCAAAATAGGCTGAGGTCATCCTCTATGCCCTCTGTGTTTCAGTTCCTTTGCCCCTCACCTGGGATATGCTCGGCGGCCGATGGCTTGGTCCGAAGCCGAAACCGTTCGAGAGACGCCGAGCGCCGGGCGTGCCTTCGCCGCGACGGCGTACGACGCCGAACGTCCGCCAGTGGTGACCAAGGACGAGGGGCAGGATCCCCTCATCGGCAAGCACGTCGACCACTTTGAAATTCGCGGGCTGCTCGGCGAAGGCGGCATGGGGCGGGTATACCTGGCCCACGATCTGTCGCTCAACCGCCCCGTGGCGCTCAAGCTCCTACGCCGCGAGCTGGCCGACAATCCGACGCTGATGTCGCGCCTGGTGGACGAGGGTCGGGCACAGGCTCGCCTGCAACACCCCAACGTCGTCACCATCTATTACATCGGCAGCTTCGAGGGCGCTTCCTACTTCGTGATGGAGTACGTGCGCGGCAAGACGTTGGCCGAAATCCTTGAGAACCATGGCCCGCTGGCTTGGGGAGATGCCCTCGAATACGTCATCCAGACGGCGCGCGCCCTGGCCACCGCCCATGCGCGCGGGATGATCCACCGCGACGTCAAACCCTCGAATATCTTGCTCGGCGACATTCCCACGGGCAACCGGCGCGCCGAGGTCAAGGTCGCCGACTTCGGGCTGGCGACCTCGGACGAAAAGGCCGCGGGCCGCTTCGTGGGCACACCCTACTACGCGGCGCCCGAGCAGATCGCCGGCGCGGCACCCGATCTGCGCAGCGACATCTACACCCTCGCCATCACCTTCTACGAACTACTGACCGGGCGCGTGCCTTTCAAGGCCGACAACCTCGAGGCCATGGCCGAGTTGCACCGGACGGCACCGCGACCGCAGATCGCCGACGAGGTAGCGCCCTGGCGCTTGCGCCAACTCATCGCCGAAATGATGGATCCCGATCCGCGGAAGCGGCCGCAAAGCTACGACGCGCTTCTGGCGCAGCTGGAGTCGGTGCGGCCCCGGCCGCGCGTGGCGGGCGGCCTCTTGCCGCGCGGAGTGGCCCTGGCCATCGATCTCATGCTGTTCGCTCCGCTTGGGCAAATCATTGCGGCGTCGCTGTCGTGGACGCAGCAAGCGGCGACGCAGATCTGGCTCGCGCTGTTCGGCACCTACTACGTCGTCACGCATCGCCTGTGGGGCAAGACGCTGGGCAAACGGCTGCTGGGCCTGCACGTGGTGGGCACGACCCGGCGCGTGCGCGTGCCTGGGCTGCTCTTGCGCTTTGCCGTAGAATTTTGGGGACCGCTTGCGGCGCTAGCCATGATCAGCTTGCAAATTGGTGCTGTCACGGATCTCGTGGCCGTCAAGACGCACGTGATGGGTTCGCTCGGGCCGAGTCCCATGCCGCTGTGGGATCGTGGCGTGGACGTGCTTTTGCGCACGATGCTGGTTCCCAATTCCATCGTGGCCATTCCGTGGCTGGCGGGATTTCTCTTTGCCCTGGTGGACCGCGACCGGCAAACCTTGCACGACCGGGCGGCTAGAACGCGGGTTATCTTCGAGGCCCGGCCGCTCGACGAAGACGGGAAAATCGCGGGCTCCTGAACATCGTGGGGAATGGCTGGCAACTCCAAGTCTGCTAAGGTGACGGCGTGAATCCAGAACATCTACGTGTCTTGCTCGAAGCCGTGCACAGCGGCCAAACCGGTGTGGAACAAGCTCTGACCGAGCTGCGTGACCTGCCTTTTCGTTCGCTCGGTTTCGCCCACGCCGATACCCATCGCCATTTGCGCACCGGATTTCCCGAGGTGATTTTCGGCACCGGCAAGACGCCGCCCCAGATCGCGAGCTTGCTCGGCGAACTCGGCAAGGACGGCGCCACGGTCATGGCGACCCGCATTTCGGCCGAGGTCGCGCGTGAGGTGCTTGCAGCAGTGCCCGCAGCCCGTTACCTGGAAGGCGCGCGCATCTTGGTGCTGGGCCCGACGCCGGAGCCGACGCACGGACGCGGAACTATCGCCGTGCTCTCGGCGGGTACGGCCGACATTCCGATTGCCGAGGAAGCCGCAGTCACGGCTGAACTTGATGGCAATCGCGTGGCGCGCATCTTCGACGTGGGCGTGGCGGGGTTGCACCGATTGCTTGCCCACCGCGAGTCCGTCGAGAAGGCGGAAGTGCTGGTGGTGGTGGCTGGTATGGACGGGGTTTTGCCGACCGTTGTGGCCGGGCTGTTCTCGCGGCCGGTGATTGCGGTGCCCACCAGCATCGGCTACGGAGCCTCCATGGGCGGCATCGCGGCGCTGCTGACCATGCTTAATTCGTGCGCCACCGGCGTGGCGGTGGTGAACATCGACAATGGCTTTGGCGCCGGCCGCATGGCCTCGCTGCTCAACCGGGTGCGTACGTGATGGCGGCGCGGATTGCCCAGGGGCTGCACCTGCACTTCGATCCGTGCTCGGGCGTGGCGGGCGACATGACCGTGGCTGCGCTGGTCGACGCCGGGGTGCCGGAGAAAGTCGTGCTCGACGCCATTCGCACGATTGGATTGAAGGGATTGAAGGTCGGGTTCGAGCAAAGGAAGCGGGGAGCGTTCGTCGGGCTGGGATTCAATGTGGATTTTCCGGGGAAGGGGGAGAAGCGGGGCCATAAACACGACCACGACCACGACCACGAACACGAGCACGAACACGAACACGAGCACGGCCACGACCACGGCCACGACCATGCGCACGGACGTGAACATGCTCATGGACACGGCCACGAGCATCGGGACTATGCCGAGATCCGCCGGCTGCTTCGTCGGGCGGATCTGGATGCGAAGGCGAAGAAGTTGGCCGAGGAAATCTTCGAGCGTATCGCGGTTGCCGAGGCGGCGCTGCACGGGATGACTTTGGATAAGGTGGCGTTTCACGAGGTCGGGGCTTGGGACTCCATCGCCGACATCGTGGGCGCGGCTGCGGCGCTGGCCTGGCTTGCGCCCGCGGCCATCACGTCTTCACCACCGGTGCTGGGGTCAGGGACGATTCGCACGGCGCACGGGCTGATGCCCGTGCCAGCGCCCGCGACCACCGCGCTCTTGCGCGGGATCCCAGTCCTTGCCGAAGGCACGGGCGAGCTGACCACGCCGACCGGGGCCGCAATTCTCGCCACCGTCGTGCAATCGTTCGGCCCGCCGCCGCCCATGCGGCTGCGCGCGCAAGGTTTTGGCGCAGGCACGCGCGAACATGCCGACCGGCCGAACGTATTGCGCGTGATCCTGGGCGAAACCTTGGGGCAAGCGTTGCCCGCCTCGGAGAACGAGGTCGTGCTGATCGCCGCCAACATCGACGACATGAATCCGCAGCTCGCCGAACCGCTCCTGACGGCGCTGTTCGAGGCAGGCGCGCTCGACGCGTGGCTTGCGCCGATTCAGATGAAGAAGGGCCGCCCGGCCATCCAGGTGTCGGCGCTGTGCCCGCACGGTGCGCTTGCTTCAGTCGAGGAAGCCTTCTTTGCCAATTCCACGACCATCGGATTGCGCCGTCAGGTCATGCAGAGGACCGTGCTCGAACGTGCGCTGGCCAAGGTTGCTACTTCTTTCGGCGAGGTGCGAGTGAAGGTGGCGTCGCGGTCGGGCGCGCTCCTGGGCGCGACCCCAGAATTCGAGGATTGCCGCAAGCTCGCCCTGCGCGCCAAGGTACCCGTGCGAAGGGTCGTTGCCGAGGCCAACGCCGCGGCGCTGGCGCTCCTTCGGAAACGGGGCTGATGCCAGCTCCCGGCCGGAAGTCCTCAGCGAAGAAGGCAGCGCGGGAAAAGGCCGTCGAGCCTGACCTTGCCGCTGGCCTCCTGCAGATGATGGACGAGGCCGATATCCTCATCGCAGTGACCGATCTGGACGGGCGAATCGTGGCCTGGAATCATGCGCTGGCCGCGCTGACCGGATGTGCGAGCCACGATAGCGTGGGCCAGAATCTTTCCGATTGGCTGACCAAGTTCGGGGTCCGCGACCTGGCGGACATCATGAGGCAGGTGGCGACCCAGCGAGAGCCGCTTCGTTGCGAGGTGCGACTGCCCGGCGCTTCGGGCTCTATGGCGGCGGCTGCCTTCAGCGTGTTGCCGGTGCGTGGCCGCGATGGCATGCCCGTGGCAGTGATGGCGGCTGGTCACGATTTGACGGCGCTGCGCGCTCTGCAAAGTCAGGTGCTCCACGCCGAAAAACTGGCTACGGTAGGACAGATCGCGGCGGGCGTGGCCCACGAGATCAACAATCCGCTGACGTCGGTCCAGATGTGTGTCGAGGCCGTTCTGCGCAAGGCGACTTTCGCCAGCGAAGGCCGCGTGCCCAACCTCTACGAGCCGACCGACGTCGAGCGCCTGAAGAAGATTCGCGAAGGCGCCGAGCGCATTCGCAAATTCTCGCGCGATCTCACCACCTACGCGCGGCCTTCCGGGCGCGAGATCGAGGATGTGAACTTGAACGAGGTGGTCGAGCATGCGCTGTCCTTCTGCGAGCATGTGCTGTTCGAGGCGAAGGCCAACCTGACGCGCGATCTGGCGCCCGACCTGCCGCGCGTACGGGTGGTGCGCGACCACATCATGCAGGTGGTGACCAATCTCGTAAGCAACGCCGCGCAGGCACTCGGCGAAGAGGGCGGCATCATCGAAGTGCGGACGTTTGGCGATGGTGCCGGGGGCCACGTCGGGCTGGCGGTTTCGGACAATGGCGAAGGCATTCGCGACGAAGATCGGGGACGGGTGTTCGAGCCCTTCTTCACCACCAAGCCCGCAGGTCGAGGCACTGGTCTGGGCCTGCCCGTGGTAAGGAACATCGTCCTCGCCCACGGCGGTAACATCACCTTTGACGCCAGGCTTGGCGGCGGCACGACGTTCGTGGTGTTGCTTCCACTTGGTACCGGCAGCAACCTATTGACGGGGCACAGCAAGCCAGAGAAGCAAACACGATGAAAGCAGAGCAACTCACTGAAATTCTCGAAACCGCGGCCGGACAGCTCGGCGTCAAGGTTCGCTACGAAACCCTGGTAGCCTCGGGCCCCACCGGTGGCGGCGGCTTGTGCAAGATCAAGGGCGACTGGTGCGTGATCATCGACAAGAAGACCGCGCCCTCGGAGCGCGCCTCGATCCTGTGCGATGCACTTGCAACCATGGACACCGACGGCATCTACTTGCCACCCAAGGTGCGCGAGATGGTCGCCCAGCGCCGAGCGACGCTAACTAGGCCGTCATAGTGATGGGAACCCTGGGAGGGTTCCCAAACCCTCGGCACCTGCCTCCCGCCCTGCACGCCCCTCGCTGCGCGAGGCCTCGCGCGCTCTGGCTCCGGCCGGCAAAGCCGGCCTACGCCTACGCGAACATGGGAACACTGGGAGGGTTCGCTTCGCATTCGGACCCTCCCCACCCTCCTGCGCTTCGCAAAATCTACTCTTGGCCGAGGGCGCGGATCTTGGCGGCCAGCAGGGGATCGTCCGCCAGGCTTTCGCGCAGGGCAACGGCCAGTTTCTCTCTGATCGCGGCCCCGGCCCTGCGTCCCACCTGACGGTCCAGCACGCGCTCGATGACCTTGTCGATGGCGGCTTGGGGTGTCAGCTTGCCGGCCTTGAGTTCGGCCCCGATGTCCGAGACGGAACCCGCCCTGCGCGCGGTCTCGGTCTTGCCGGCCGCGACAGAGGCGGCCCCCTCGGACTTCGCCGTCGCGAGCTTGGCCGCGAAGTTCTTTCCGCTGGCTCCACCGACGCCCGATGTCGTGCCTAGCGAGCCGGGCGGATGGGGCGATGAAGTGCGCGAAATCTTCATGGACAGTGCTCCAGACTAGCACAGCAGCCTGCGGCCGCGGACGACAGGTATAGAAATTTGAGACTCGATAGCATGCCGCCTCCTTGCGCTCTTATCGGAAAAAGACAGATTTTGGTTGCGTGACACTGGGGTGCAATGACAGCGTGCCAACCAAGCCTCCAGCTCTACAGCTGGAGCCTTTTCCAAGCTAAGGTGTGACCATGAAGAAAGCACATATCGAAACCAGCGCGGGTGAGATCGTCGTTGAACTTTTCGAAGACGATGCACCAGGCACAGTGGCCAACTTCGTCGGGCTGGCCCAGGGAACCAAGGAATGGACCGACCCCAAGAGCGGCCAGAAGGTGAAGCGTCCCTACTACGACGGATTGTCCTTCCACCGAGTGATCGACGATTTCATGATCCAAGGTGGCTGTCCGCTGGGCAACGGCACTGGCGGACCGGGATTCACCATCAAGGACGAGCTTGCCGGAAAGCGTCAAGTGCACCTGCGTGGGTCGCTGTCCATGGCCAAGACCGCGGCTCCCGATTCGGGTGGGTCGCAGTTCTTTATCTGCCACAGCCCGCAGTCGCACCTCGACCGCAAACACACGGTGTTCGGTCAGGTCGTTACGGGCCTTGAGGTGCTGGACAAAATTCGCAAAGGCGACAAGATGACGCGGGTGTGGATAGAGGGCTAGACGGCTGAGAGTTAGGCAGACAGCCACTTGCTTGACTTGGACAGCCAGGGTAGTTGATAACGGAAAGGCGAGCGCCTTGGACTCGACGCTGCGTACGGAAGCTGCTTGAACAAACCAACTCCCTTCGGCAAGTACTACCTCCTCGAACGCATCAATGTTGGAGGCATGGCCGAGGTATTCAAGGCCAAGACCGTCGGCGTCGAGGGCTTCGAGCGCATCGTGGCGCTCAAGCGCATTCTGCCCAGCATCGCGGAGGACGAAGAGTTCATCACGATGTTCATCGACGAGGCGAAGATCGCCGTGCAGCTGCAGCACGCGAACATTGCCCAGATCTTCGACCTCGGCAAGGTCGACGACAGCTACTTCATCGCGCTCGAATACGTCAACGGTCGGGATCTGCGCGGTATCTTCGATGATCTAAAGAAGCGGGGGCAGGTCATGCCCATGCCCCAAGTCTGCCACCTCATCATGCAGCTGTGCGAGGGGCTCGACTACGCCCACAACAAGCGCGATGCCCAGGGGCGCGACCTGAACCTGGTACATCGCGATGTCTCGCCCCAGAACGTGCTGATTGGCTACGAGGGCGAGGTCAAGCTGATCGACTTCGGCATCGCCAAGGCAGCGGGCAAGGCGTCCAAGACTCAAGCCGGAATTCTCAAGGGCAAATTCGGCTACATGTCGCCCGAGCAGGTTCGCGGCCTGCCCATCGACCGCCGCAGCGACATCTTCGCGCTTGGCATCGTCCTTTACGAGATGCTCACTGGCGAGCGTCTGTTCATCGGCGAAAGCGATTTTTCGACCTTGGAGAAAGTTCGCAACGTCGAGATCATTCCCCCCTCGTCGTTCAATTCGGATATCCCCGAGAAGCTCGAACGGATCGTCCTCAAGGCGCTCGAAAAGAACGTCGAGGATCGCTACCAGAACGCCATCGACCTGCACGACGACTTGCAGATGTTCATGCATTCGGTCGGGCAGTTTTCCTCGCGCAAGGATCTGTCGGCCTGGATGAAGCGCGTATTTTCGGAAGAGATGCCCCAGGCGGCCGATAGCGCGGAGTTCGAGGAGGTCGAAGAGATCGAGGACGTGGAGCTTCTGCACACGGCCGGCGAGAAACCGACGGGGGCCGGTCCGGCGCTGGCCGGCTCGGACGACGAGGAATTTGGTTGGGACGAGGAGGAGCGGGAAACCCAGATCTTCGACAAGGATCCCGCGCAGATCGCCCAGGGGACTGGCGACGGCAGCTTCCTGACCGAGGGTGGCGACAAGACGGTGGCGATGGCGCCGTCCGAAGCGCTGCTTGCCGAGATGGGCGAGGCGTTCGAGGCTTCGGTGCCCACCCGCCCGACCGCGCAAGCCGTGCCGCAGGCCGCGCGTGGGCAAGGTGCCGCAGGCTTGCGCAAAACCCAGATGGGCCTGGGGGACGATCCAGATGCAACGCCTTTGCCCCCGCCGAGCGCCTTTCCAGCGTTTGCATCGCCAGGGGCTCCGCGCAAATCGCCCACAGGTCCCATCCCAGGTTTGCCGGGACCTGCGCGCTCGCCCTTCGATTTGCCCAAGCCGGTTTTTCGCCAGACCTTGATCGGCGGTGTGCAGGCGCCCACGTTGCCCAATTCCAACCGAGGGCCCGCGTACCCAACCTTCCAGCCCACCCAGGGCATGCAGGGCGCCGGGTCGCCGGCTCCGAATTTCCCCGGGGCGGCCTTCCCCGGCGCGCCCGTTTCGCTGCAAGCGCCCCCGCAGTTTTCCGCACCGGCAGAGGTGTACTTTCCCGAGCCGGGTTCGCAGCACGCTCCCTCACGCCTCAAGTACTACGTGGCTTTCGTCCTCTTCATGATCGCCGGTGGCGGTGGGGCCTACATGTACATGACCCGGCCGGGAAATCTTCAGGTGGCGGTCAAACCCCAAGATGCCCGGCTTGCAGTGGATGGCGCCGTGATCACCAGCGATCCGCCGTTCCATCTGGAAAAGCGCCCTGGCGTCTACCGGCTGACGGTTTCGCGCCCTGGCTATGTGAGTCGCGATCAGGTCGTCCAAATCAGCGCCGGGCAATCGGGCCACATGGACATCGACCTCGAACCCTCGCCGGATACTGGATTCGACCTGACCAGCCAGCCTTCCGGCGGCTTGGTTTGGCTGGACGGCCAACCCCTCGCCATCGACGAGTTCGGCAAGCAGGCAACCACCAACTTCCACGCCTCGCGCATTGCCTCTGGACCGCACGTCATCGAAATCCGCGGCAATGCGCAGTACCAGACCTGGCGGCAGGAGTTTCTGCAAGAGCCCAACAAGACCGTGCGTCTGCACGCCGATCTGGTGCTCGTCGGCGGGGCCCCCAAGCCGGCGCGTGGCTCAACTCCGCCAGTGGGGCAGCCCCCGCAGGCGCAACCTTCGCAACCGCAGCCCATACCCACGGTCTCTGGCGAAAAGCCGAGAGAAGGAAAACCACGGCATGGCGGCGGCAAGGCGCAGACCAGCGCCAGCTCCAGCAGTGGCGATGACGTGTTCGAGACGCCCAAGCAAAGCGCTGGCGAGAAGAAAGCAAAGGGCAAAGCGGGCGGCAGCGACGAGGACATCTTCGAAAGCCAAGGCAAGAGCGACAGCGGCGATTCGGGAGGAACCTGCGTGGCCACCATCAGCTCGAAACCCTGGGCCGAGGTCAGCATCGACGGCAAGCCCACGGGCAAGATCACGCCCCTGGTGAATTACGCCATTCCCTGCGGCAAGCACCGCGTGACTTTCAAGAATGCCGACCTGATGATCGAGCGCAACGAGAGCGTCACGCTCAAAGCGGGACAGCCGTTCAAAAAGATCTTCTCGCTGGTCGAGAACGAGCTCTAGGATCGCACCATCATCCCGTCGGAAATTGGCGTGACGCTCGGGCGGCTCTCATGACATCAGGACCAATGAAGGATCAAGGCGGCGATGGGTTGACGGAGGCGTGGCGGGAGTACTTCCACAAAGCCGCCTTCGAAAATCCGCAGCACCCGCAAGCGCGCGACTATCTCGAACACGACTTGCGCGAGACTCTCCGGCGCATCATTCCACCGGATGCTTCGGTTCTCGACGTGGGATGCGGAACCGGGGAGATCCTGGCCGCGCTGCCCAACCATGAACGGGTCGGCGTCACATCGCTGCCAGAGGTGGCCGCGGAAGCTCGCCGCCGCCACCCCGATCTTGCCATCGAGGACGGCGGACTCGCGAGTCTGCAAGCGGGGCGTAAGTTCGACGCGGTCATCTGCAACCGCCTTTCCCATAGCGTCGCCGACATCCGCGAACTGCTCGCGAACCTGCGCGAACACGTGAGCGAGCACGGGCGGCTTTACCTCGTGGCCTATAACTACCTGTGGGAGGTGCCCACGCGGCTGGCGGAGGTCGCGGGTTTCAAGCTTCCTTCGCCGACGTCGAATTGGCTTTCCCACAGCGACTTCGAGAACCTGTTCGAGATCACCGGACTCGAAAGCGTGCGCTTCGAGGATCGGATGATCCTACCCGCCGACGTGCCTGGCCTTTCTCCGCTGCTCAATCGCTACGTCGGCAAATTGCCCGGCTGCCAGCGCTTCTCGATGTACCGGATCTATGCCTTGCGCCGGCGCGAGTCTTTGCCCGAGCCGCGCCGAGTGTCGGTCAGCATCGTGGTGCCGTCGCGCAATGAGGCGGGCAACGTGGTGGCTGCGATTGCCCGCACGCCCATGCTTGGCTCGCGAACCGAATTGATCCTCGTCGAGGGTGGCTCGACCGATGGAACCTGGGAAACCATTCAGGCGGCCATCAAGGACTACCGCGGTCCACTTGAGCTGAGCGCCTACCAACAACTAGGCAAGGGCAAAGCCGACGCGGTCAGGCTGGGCTTTTCCAAGGCCACGGGCGACATCCTCATGATCCTGGATGCGGACCTGACCGTTCCCCCGGAGGAGCTGCCGGTCTTCTACGACGTCATCGCGCGCGGGCTGGGCGACTATGTGCAAGGCACGCGACTGGTGTATCCGATGGATCCCGGCGCCATGCGCCTTTTCAACAAGATGGGCAACATCGCCTTTTCGCAGCTCTTCACGTACCTGCTTGGCCAGCCCATCAAAGACACCCTGTGCGGCACCAAGGTGCTTTGGCGCCGCGACTACGAACGCATCGTGGCTGGCCGGGCTTTGTTCGGCGATTTCGATCCGTTCGGGGATTTCGATCTGATTTTCGGGGCGGCCAGGCTGAACTTGAAGATCGTGGAAATCCCGGTCCGCTACCGCGAGCGCGTGTACGGCGAAACCAATATCTCACGCTGGAAGCACGGATGGCTTCTGCTCAAGATGTCCGGCGTGGCGGCTCGCAAGCTGCGCTATGTCTGACCTGGTCGTGCCCGAACTTCCCCCTGCCCTGCGCGAGCGCACCTTGGCGCGCTTCGATGAGCACCGGCGCGCCTGGCAAGCCAACCCGGCTTTACGTACCTGCTACGGTCATTGGTACCGTCGCCTGCGCGAGGCCTTTCCGCCGCGCGAGCTCGGGCCGTGGATCGAGATCGGCTCGGGTCCCGGTTTCGCACGTGAGTTCATTCCAGAGTTGGAGCTGACCGACGTGGTGCAGGCGCCGTGGCACGCGCGCCAGATGTCGGCCGAGGCGCTTGCGCTCGCAGATAGCAGCGTGGGCGCGCTGGTGCTTTTCGATGTGCTCCACCACGTGGCCGCGCCGACGACCTTCTTTTCCGAGGCGGCGCGCGTGCTCCGGCCGGGTGGTCGCATCGTGCTGTGCGAGCCCTTCATCAGCCCGGTGTCCTCCTGGGTCTACCGCCGATTTCACCCCGAGCCCGTGGACATGACCGTCGACCCCTTGGTCGCGGCGGTGCAAGATGTCGCGACGGTCAAGGATCCATTCGAGTCCAACCAGGCCATCCCGACGCTCATCTTCTGTCGTGACCGCGGTCGCGCATTTTCGCGCATGTTTCCGTCGCTTGCCGTGGTTCGCGTCGAGCGCATGGCGGGCCTTTCCTATCCGGCAAGTGGAGGCTTCTCGCACGCCCCGTTCCTGCCGGCACCACTGTGGCGCGGCTTGTTTGCCCTGGAGAATCTACTGCCTGAGATTGTCTTTCGCGGATTGGGCTTCCGCGTGCTCGTCGTGATCGAGCTGCGGAAATAAGGAATCGACGCAGCCCCCGCTATCGGGCAGCGAGCGCTATCGGGCAGCAAGATCCAGGGTCACGGTATTGTCGGGCGGAGGCAGATCGGTCCAGATGCTTTGCAACATGGTGCCCGACAGCTGTATGACCCCGTTGCTCGACGACTTCAGGGCCTGAACCTCAGCCAGGGCATCGGCGGGCATGACCTCGTCGCCGGCGTAGTGGGCGACCAGCCCGTCGCCGAGCCAGGGCGCAAGTTGGCCGGCGTCGGCCGGGGCCACGGAGTACGGCGGCGCCTCGATCAGCGTGGTGATGAGCGTCTCGAGCCCGAGGCGAAGGCTGTCGTGTGCGTAGGTCTGAAAATCGGGTGCCCCGCCAAGATCGTAGTCGATGCTGGTGATGTGCTGGGTGGTGATGGCCAGACTGTCGTCGCTGACGTCGACGATGCGGTACGGGCACGGGTAGGTCACGGCCGAACCGGTTTCAATATCGTAGATCGACTTGGTCGCGGTGCTTGGCGTTCCGCGCGTGATGTCGTTGGCGTGGAAGTGGCCAGTGAAGATCGCCCCCACCCCGGCGTTGGACAGCATCCCGGCGACGGCATCTCGATCGCCAATCACGAACTCGGGAAAAATGAGCGCCTGATTGGCGAAGTGCTCGACCAGCCCGTGGTGCATCATGGCCATCACGCGAACGCCACGCCTCTTCGCCTCGTCGAGCTGGGCCTGAATCCATGCCTTGGTGCCGTCGAGGAACCGGCCGGACGACTGCATCGGGCCGCGAGCATCGCCGTAGATACAAGAATCCAAGGCGAGAAGCCACAGTCCTGGCACCAATTCGGCGACGTAGCTGAGCGAGTTGCTGTCTTGAGCGATGGCGTCGCTGAATCCGAAATCCTTGTAGATGTCGGCGAAGTCGCTCGCCGAGATGGCGGACACGGGAGTCGCCGTGTCCCCGGCATAGCTGGAGGCGCCACCATTTTCTATGTCATGGTTGCCCGGAACCACGAACACCTTGCGTCCACCCGCCTTCATCTGAGCCAGGTAGCCGGCCATGGTCTGATGCGAGAGTTGTTCGCCATCTTTGGTGAGA
>Ga0265316_10003149_pt1 | contig 16790 bp, 14 predicted proteins | sample 4522metaG_FD_202092 | JGI IMG/M metagenome (GOLD analysis project Ga0265316, IMG submission 202092) | Rhizosphere microbial communities from Carex aquatilis grown in University of Washington, Seatle, WA, United States - 4-5-22 metaG | ecosystem: Host-associated > Plants > Roots > Rhizosphere >...
CATCCGGGTTAAGGTCTATCTACGCGTCGTATTATGCCCGCCGCTCGGCGGGCGTCGTCGTTTAGGCCGCAACGCAGCTAAGAATCGCCGGTTGCGGCGCAAAACGAAGGAACCCCCCGGCAGGCCAGGCGCGCAATTCACTGCAATTTCAGGCCGTAACCCTTTGACTCCATTCGACATCGCCGTTTTATTTTCCCGCAACTTTCGCGAATCCCGCAGCTAGTCCGCCACCCTGACGCGCGCTTCGACCTGCCTCGCCGCTGCCTTCTGCGCCTTCTTGTCCTCGAACATCTTGGTGGCCTTTATCACCTGATCGCGGGCGTAGGCGGCGTCGTGCCAACCCTTGATCTCCACCCGCTTGCCCTCCAAGTCCTTGTAAATAGAGAAGAAGTGAGTGATCTCCTTGAGCATGTGGGGGTAGATGTCGGTGAAGTTCCACACGTTGGTGTAGCGGGGGTTGTTCTTGCCCACCGCCAGCACTTTCTCGTCCAGGATGCCCTGGTCCAGCATTTCCAGCAGGCCGATCGGCCGCACCTCCTGCACACAGCCGGGGAACGACGGATTGGGAACCAGCACCAGCACGTCCAGCGGATCGCCATCGTCGCTGAGGGTGGAAGGAATGAAGCCGTAGTCGCCGGGATAATGGACGGGCGAATGAAGATTGCGGTCCAGCTTGAAGACGTGCAACTGCTTGTCGTACTCGTACTTCTGCGTGCCTTCTTTGGGAATCTCCACCACGGCGCGAAAGACCTCGGGGGACCGATCGCCGATGGGTAGTTCCAGATAATTCACCATTCTCTTGCTCTCCTCTTGAAAGACGGGTTGGGCGGTGTGCCTTGGGGTTGGATGCGGCTCTACGGCGAGAAACCCGGCTCGCTCGCCGAGGCGCGGGGAAGGGAATAAATGCGGATGACCTCACTCAAGGATGGGGCGCCCATGGGGATACAACGCGATGCGGCCCGGCGAGCCCAGCCCTCCCAACTATAATCACGGATAATGAAGGCGCATGTCTATGTCACGTTGAAGGCATCGGTCCTTGATCCTCAGGGGCAGACGATTCATAACGCGTTACGGAAGATCGGATTCGGTCAAGTGGAGGCGGTGCGGCAGGGGAAGTACTTTGTGCTTTCACTGGCCGAGGGACTGGGGGCCGATGAGGCCCGAGCCCAGGTGGAGCGCATCGCCCGCGAAGTGCTCACCAATCCGGTCATCGAGGAGTACACCTGCCGCATCGAGGAGTGAAGCGAACCCGTATTGGCAGTGGGGTACGCTTTCGGGGGATTCGGGCTATATCCCGCCGCAGCTTATAATAAGCCGCGATCTGCCCGATGAAGCTTATAGAAGCATTGAACGTGTTGAAACAGCCGGCGCCCGCCGGCGCGCCGCCGACGCGCGTGTACCTGGCGTGCGGGTTCACGGCGCTGCATCTGAAGACATTTCTTGAGGCACAATTGCGGAACCGGCTGCCTGGGCGCGCTGTCAGCGTGGATGTGGGGCTATTTGGCGACCTCGAGGGGAACATCGCCCGTGCGCCGGGCGGCTACGATGCGCTGGTTGTGGTGCTGGAGTGGGAAGACCTGGACCCGCGCCTGGGCATGCGCCGGCTGGGTGGATGGGAGCCCGCGGCGCTTCCCGACATGGTGCGGACGGCTCGACTGAGCGCAGACCGGATGATGGAGGGGCTACGGCGCGCAGCGGAACGGATGCCGGTTGCGGTGTGCCTGCCCACGCTCCCCTTGCCACCGCTTTTCTGGACACCGCGGGACCGCGAATCACCATGGGAGTCTCAGTTGCGCGAAGTGGTTGCCGGCTTCGCGTCGTCGCTCAATCCGACAGTTCGCGTTCTAAGCCGGCAGGTGCTGGATGAGGTCTCACCCCTGGGCGAGCGCCTCGACCTGAGTTCGCACCTTTCCTCAGGATTTCCCTACACCCTGGCGCATGCGTCGGCACTGGGCGGGTTGCTGGCGGAGTGCGTCGCCGGCAAGCCGGCCAAGAAGGGGCTGATTACCGATCTGGACGACACGTTGTGGGCCGGCATCCTGGGTGACGACGGGGTGGATGGCGTTTCCTGGGACCTGGATCATCACAGCCAGATACACGGGCTGTACCAGCAACTGCTGGCTTCACTGGCTGGAGCGGGCGTGCTGGTGGGCGTGGCCAGCAAGAACGATCCTGCGATGGTGGAGAGGGCGTTCGAGAGGACCGATCTGCTTTTCCAGAAGAACGCCATTTTCCCGTTTGAAGTACATTGGTCACCCAAGCCGGAATCAGTGAAGCGGATCCTGGCGGCGTGGAACATCGCTCCCGACGCGGTGGTGTTTGTGGATGACAGCCCGGCGGAAACGGCGGAGGTGAAGGCGGCGTTTCCTGAAATGGAGTGCATCGTCTTTCCCAAAGCCGATCCCCGCTTGTTATACCAACTGATGAAGCGCCTGCGGGAGGTCTTCGGAAAGAGCGCACTAACCGAGGAAGACAGTCTGCGGTTGAGCAGCCTGCGCGATGCTGGCACGTTGCGCGAGGCGGCTGGGTCGCAAGGGGACCTGGCAGAGGATTTTCTGCGCTCGCTGGAGGCAACAGTCACTTTCAGCGAGATTGCCGCCGGAGAGGTTGCACGGGCCTTCGAACTGGTGAACAAGACCAACCAGTTCAATTTGAACGGCCGCCGGCTCAGCGAAGGCGATTGGCACGCGCTGCTGGCCGCGCCGGGAGCGGTTGCGTGGTCGGTGGCATACAAGGATCGTTTTGGACCGCTGGGAACCATTGCGGTCCTGTTGGGAAACTCCCGGGGCTCAACGCTGCGGCTGGAAGCGTGGGTGATGAGCTGCAGAGCGTTTTCGCGGCGCATCGAGCATCAGTGCATGCGCTTCCTTTTCGAGGAGCTCATGCAGGAACAAATAGTTTTCGATTTCCAGCGTACGGAGCGCAACGGCCCCCTGCAAGAAACGCTGGAGCAGCTTATGGGCAGCGCGCCGGAGAACGAAGTTTGCCTCAACAGGCAGCAGTTCATCGACCGGCTACCGGCCCTCTATCATCAGGTGGAGACACGAATTCATGAAAGAAAATGATCTGCGCCTGACGCGGTGTTTCGCGGCGGTGTTTCCGCAGTTGTCTGAAGACGAGATCCGCGCCGCATCGGCAGACGAGACCGCAGCATGGGACTCGCTGGGCGGAGTGACGCTGGCAGCGGTGGTGCAGGAGGAGTTCGGGATTGAGATTGAACCGGACGTGCTTCCCGATCTCGATTCCTACCGCGCTCTCCGTGAGTACCTCGGCCGTGTGAATCCCGCCGGGGAGCAGGAAGCGCCATGAGCGAGAATCCACTGCGCGGAATCGTGAATCGCGTTTGCCAGTACCTGGCTCGAATCTCTCCGGGCGCGCGGAGCTTTCGCGTATTCCTCCATCGGTGCCGCGGCGTCAAGATCGGCAGTGGCGTCTGGATCGGGTACGACGTGGTGCTGGACACGTCCTATCCCTGGCTGATCACCATTGAAGACGGCGCCGCGCTCAGCATGCGCGTTACAGTGGTTGCTCACTTTCGCGAAACCGACGGTGTGACCATCGGCAAGGATGCTTTCATTGGCCCGGGCGCCATTATTCTGCCAAATATCACGATCGGCGAGGGCGCTGTGGTAACGGCCGGCAGCGTGGTTACGCGATCGGTCCCTCCAAAAACCGTGGTGCAGGGCAATCCGGCGGTCCCGGTTGCCGAGTGTGGAATTCCGCTGCGCGACGATGTTACGGTGAAGCAATTCACACGGAATCTCAGGCCCCTGGCATCACCAAAGCGAGCCGCAAAATAGGCAAGCGGTGGCGGCAAGATGAGCGAGCAAGGAAGATAGCGAGTGCTGGTAGGCGTTCCTCAATTCGGCGAGCTGGACGAACGCGACCGGCGCCTGATGCGCCTGGCGGAGGCGCTGGGCGTGGTGTGCCAGGCTGTCCCCCTTGAAGCCGCCGCGGATCCAGCCTCCTATCTCAAGCAGCGCGTGCCGGAAGACTGCACATGCCTGGTGATTCATCCCCGTGTCTTCGCGCGCTGGTTGAAAGGGCGGCCGCTTGATCGCGGCGCCACGCGCAAGCTGGTCTCCGGCTTCACCCACGTACTGGTGCACGGGTTGCGTGCAGATGATTTCGACAACGCGCTGGTGGGAGCGCTGTCCGGCGGTTCGGCGAAGATCGAGCCGATGGGGAACCCGCTTTCGCAATATGCAGTCTCGCTGCATGCAGGTCCCATGGCAGAAGCCTTCGCGGGAGAGACCTTTGGGCCGGTCAACTCCCAGAACGACCGGGTCATCCGCTTTGCGCCGCTAGCTTTGACCGTGGAAGAGCTGATCTTGATCGATGACCGCCCTTTCATGGCGCGGACAAGAATGGGCGACACGGAAGTCTTCTTCATCGCGGGCGATGACGTGGCCGACCTCGATCGCGTGATCGACGTGGTTGAAGTGGAGGCGCATTTCTCACGGCTGCTGCCCCACGCCATGGTGCTGAGGCATGCAGCCGGCGCGGAATGCTGGCGACCGGTGAACCAGTACGCGTCGCTTGTGATTGACGATCCGCTGTTGCGCATGAAGTATGGGTACCTGAACTACGAGCATGCGCTGGCGCAGGCAAAGCAGTGGAATTTCCATATCGTGACGGCTTTCATTCCGTTGAATTACCGCAGGAGCTCGGCCGATGCGGCGCGCATATTTCGCGAGAATGCGGATCGGCTGTCAATCTGCGTGCACGGAAACGACCACGCCCATTACGAGTTCGCGTCAAGAGACACGGGATTCCTGAACGCGTCCTACCGTTCGGCGATCTGGCGGACTCAGCAGCATTTCAAACTGACCGGCGTACGCTGCGATCCGGTGATGGTGTTTCCGCTGGAGGGATACTCGGAAGCGGCGATGCGAACCGCGAAGCTGAACAACCTGGAGGCGGTGGTTTGCTCTACCACCCGGCCGATGGAACTGAAGACCGGGGTCACGCTTGGCGAACTATGCCGGCCTGCGGTGGTGCGCTACGGCGGCTTCCCGCTGTTCCTGCGCAATTCAGTGGCGCAGATGCGGCGTTTCGACGTGGCATTCCGGTTGTTTTTCGGCCGCCCCATCCTGATCGGCGAACACCACGATATCTTCAAACAGACAGATAGGCTGCTGGAACTGGTGCGCACCATCAACTCCATGGCGCCCAATATCCATTGGGCCAATCTTGCCACCGTGACCGCCGGCTCCATGCTGGTTCGTAAAGCAAACGGCAAGGAATATGTCCGCGGCCACGCGCGCACGCTGAACCCGGCGGCCCTTGAGGAGAGCGAAAATCCGCGGGTGGTTGAATGGGCCGGATTTGGAGATGCCGATCTGCTAAAGGCCGTTGAGATCGACGGAAAACCCGCGAGTGCTTTCACGGTTCCGGGTCCTGAGGACCGCATCGCGGTTGAAGTGCCGGCCGGGGCGCGTCAAGCCGCGCTGGTATATCGCAGCAGCCCTGAAGCGGTGCCGGCCACCGGCCTGCGCTGGCGCGCGACCATGATGGCGAAGCGCCGCCTGTCAGAGTTCAGAGACAACTACCTGAGCAAGAACGAACGGATTCTCGCGTCCGCAAAGGCAATCCAAAGACGCATCCTGAACCCGTAGTGCCGGGCATGCGCGGGCGATGAAGGGTGCCGCCGCGCGCTGCTTCGCATAAAATTGTTCCATGTGCGGAATTGTTGGGTATGTGGGCAGGAAGGATGTGGTTCCTGTCATCATCGAAGGTCTGCGGCGGCTGGAATACCGCGGATACGATTCAGCGGGAATTGCGGTGGGCGGGCCCAATGCGGCGCTGCTGGAAGTTTGCCGGGCGCCGGGCAAGCTGAAAAACCTGGAGGACGCGCTCGAGGCCAAGCCGCTGCACGGCACATACGGCATCGGGCATACGCGCTGGGCCACGCACGGGCGTCCCACGGAAGAGAACGCGCATCCGCATCGCGACTGCACCGGGCGCATTGTGGTGGTTCATAACGGTATTGTTGAAAATTACCTGGAGCTGAAGCGCGAGCTGGTCCGGAAGGGGCACAAGTTCGTCACGGAAACGGACACAGAGATCATTGCCCACCTGATTGAGCAGGTGCAGAAGGATGCCGAGGCTGCGGGTGCTCCGGCAAAGCTGGAAGACGCCGTGCGCGCGGCGGTGAAGCGCCTGACGGGCGCGTTTGCGCTGGGCATTCTTTCTTCATCGGAACCGGACAAGATTGTGGCCGCGCGGTCGGGCCCGCCGGTGGTGATCGGCGTGGGCGAGGGCGAGTACTTTGTCGCGTCCGACGTGCCCGGCATTCTGCATCACACGCGCAATATGTACTTTCTGGCCGATGGCGACATGGCCGTCCTGACACCGGATGGCGTGACGCTGATGGACTTTGACGGCAAGCCTATTCACCGCGAGCTGACCCGCATCCAGTGGGATCCCTTCCAGGCGGAAAAGGGCGGCTACAAGCACTTCATGCTGAAAGAAATCTGGGAGCAGCCGCGGGCCATTCGCGACACCACGCTGGGACGGGTGAGCCTGGATTCAGGGGAGGTGTTCCTGGGCGAGATGGAGCTGACGGACGCGGAGCTGAAGGCGGCCACGAGCATCAACATTGCCGCCTGCGGGACAAGCTGGCATGCGGCCCTGGCGGGCAAGTACATGATCGAACGGCTGGCGCGAGTTTCAGTGGACGTGGACTATGCCAGCGAATACCGGTACCGCAACCCGATCCCCGATGCGCATGCGCTGGGATTGCTGATCACGCAGTCCGGCGAGACCGCGGATACCCTTGCGGCGCAGCGCGAGATGAAGGCAATGGGCTCGAAGACCGTGGCCATCTGCAATGTGGTGGGAGCCATGGTGGCGCGCGAGGCGCACGGCTCCATTTATACGCACGCGGGGCCGGAGATTGGCGTGGCATCAACCAAGGCGTTCACGGGGCAGCTTACGGCGCTGTTCCTGCTGGCCATGAAGCTGGGCCAATTGCGGGGGCTGTTGGACAAAGAGCAATCCGTGGCCCTGATGGAAGAGCTGGGGCGCGTGCCGGCAAAGATCGAGGAAGTGCTGAAGGCGTTGTCTGCGCAATGCGAGGCACTGGCCAAGGAGTTCTCAAATGCGCGCGATTTTCTTTACCTGGGGCGCGGAATTCACTTCCCCATCGCACTGGAAGGCGCGTTGAAGTTGAAGGAAATCTCATACATTCATGCCGAGGGCTATCCTGCGGGCGAGATGAAGCACGGGCCCAACGCGCTGATTGACGAGACTCTGCCGGTGGTGGTGCTGGCCACACGCGACGAGCACGATCCGTCATCGCGGCTGCGCTATGAAAAGACTCTCTCCAACATCCAGGAGGTGACGGCGCGAAGCGGGCGGGTGATTGCCGTAGCCACGCAGGGAGACGAGACCATTGGCGGGCTGGTGGAGCATGTGATCGCGATTCCGCCGGCGCCGGAACTGCTGTCGCCGCTGATCGAGATTGTTCCGCTGCAACTGCTGGCCTACGAGATTGCGGTGCGCCGCGGGTGCGATGTGGACCAGCCGCGGAATTTGGCGAAGAGCGTGACAGTGGAGTAAATAACGATCCGCAAGCGGACATGTGAAGACGATGGCGACCACGCGGGGCGTTTACACGCCTGTGCGCGCTGAAATCCCCACCGGCTCATGCTTGTGCGTCATCAGTCCCACCGCCTTCACCGCGATGTGCTCGGCGCTTACCTCAAGCTCCTTCACCAGCTCCCACGGCGCGCCGGAATCGCCGAAGCGGTCCTTGACGCCGATGGCCGCGGTGATGAATGGATGACCGTAGAGCCGCGGACTTTCTGTGAGCACTGAGCTGACACGCCCGGCAAGCGCGCCGATCTGATGCTCTTCCGCAGTGACGATGGCGCCGGTTTCCAGAGCCGCTCGAACGATGGCTTCCCTGTCGATCGGCTTGAGGGTGTGCATATTGAGAATGCGTGTGGTGTAGCCGTACTCCTGCCGGAGAATCCATGAGGCGCGCATGGCCTCCGGCACTTCAGGGCCGCAGGCAATAATGCTCAGGTCCTCGCCTTCGTCGCGGCAATCCTCATCCAGGCGGGTTTCGAAGGCCTCCGCGAAATTCGCCGCCTCATGGCGCAGACGGATGCGATTGGCTTTGCCGAAGACGAACGGCGTGGCGTCAGAGGAGACGATCGGCGTTGCTTCCCGCGCGAAGCGAATGTACTTGGGGCCCTGGTGCTGGAGCAGCAGATAGCTGGTTGCTTTGCGAGCCTCTACCACGTCGCAGGGCACTACCACGGACATATTGGGCAGGCCCATCATGGCAAACAGATCTTCGAGAGCCTGGTGCGTGGCGCCGTCCGGGCCGACCGAAACTCCGGCATGCGCGCCGACGATCAGCACATTCAGGTTGGCGTAACAGACCGATACGCGGATCTGATCGAGATTGCGCGCCGCGGAGAACGTTGCGTAGGAGCCGACGACGGGGAGCTTGCCTTCACGCGCCAGCCCTGCCGCGGCTGAAGTTGCGGATTGCTCCGCGATGCCCATGCTGATCCAGCGTGCGGCGCGTTCCGGTTTGCCCGCGTAAAAGTCGCTGATGGTGATGGATCCCGAGATGTCGAGCCCGAGACAAACCACGCGCTCGTCGCCGCCGTTCGCCGCCAGCGATTGCCCCAATCCCTTGCGCGTCGGCTCCATCGCCACCTTCATCGAATCGCTGGCATTCCACCAAGTCTTGCGGCTGAAGTGCGGCATGGTTGCTTCCAGCTTTCGCTCGGCTTCCGTCTGGTAGTTCTTCGCCCTCTCAAGCAAGTGCTCCACGGGGATTCGATCAGTAAGGCCCAGGCAGTGCAACGCAGCCGAAAGTTCCTCGCGATTGGGCGTCTTACCGTGCCAGCCGGCCTGGTTCTCCATGAAGCTGACGCCTTTGCCCTTGACGGTGTCGGCCAGGATCACGACCGGCTTACCTTCGACCGCGCGGGCCTCTTCGAATGCCCTGACAAGCGCCTCCATGTCGTGGCCGTCCACGCGCATTACCTTCCATCCAAAGCTCGCGTACTTGTCAGCCAGCGGCTCAACCTGCATCACGTCCTTGACCCATCCGTCGATCTGCAGGCGATTGCAATCGATCACGGCGATGAGGTTGTCGAGATGGAAGTGCGCGGCTTCCATGGCCGCTTCCCACACCTGGCCTTCCTGCTGTTCCCCGTCGCCCATCAGGCAGAACACTTTATGGTTTTTGCCGTCGAGACGTGCGGCAAGCGCCATCCCTACAGAGATGCTGAGGCCCTGGCCCAGTGAGCCCGTGGAAACCTCCACGCCGGGGAGCTTGAGCCAGTGCGGATGGCCCTGGAACGGCGAGCCCAGCTTGCGCAGCGTAACCACGTCTTCAAGCGGGCAGAATCCGGCAAACGCGAGCCCGAGATAGAGACTGGGCGCCTTGTGCCCCGCCGACCACACGATGCGGTCGCGGTCAGACCATGCCGGATTGGCGGGATCCAGCCGCGCGATATGCAGGTAGAGCGCGGCGGTAATGTCCATGATGGACAGCGTGCCTCCGGCATGACCCGATCCGGCGGCGCAGAGGGCAACCAGGTCATAGCCGCGCATCAGGTTGGCGGCTTCCCGCAGCTGCTCAATCGAGTATTCCCGAATCACGTTTCCAGTGGCGGAATCAATGAGTGGCATTGCTGTCTCCCAGGCATGAGAATTGTCTTGCCCAGTTGGCGATCTTTTGCAGGGCTAGTTCCAGTTGGTCCATTGAGTTGGCCACGCTGAAGCGGAGATAGCCTTCTCCAAAGCAGCCGAATGCCGTGCCGGAAAGCGCCGCAACCCCGGCCGTTTCGAGGAGTGCATCTGCCATCGGCTTTGATTTCCAGCCGGTCTGCTCAATATTGGGAAACACGTAGAACGCGCCCTTGGGCATGCGGCAGCGGAACCCGGGAATGCGATTCAGGCCGTCGACAAAGAAGCGGCTTCGGCGCTCGAATTCCAACCGCATCTGCTCCACCGGGCTTTGATCGCCGGTGATGGCCGCGATGCCCGCCTGCTGGGTAAAGCTTGCCGTGCAGGAATTGGAGTTGGTCATTAAACGAGTGAAGTGAGCGGCCAAGTCCGCCCTCATGACGCCGTAGCCCATGCGCCATCCCGTCATGGCGAAAGTCTTGGAGAAGCCGTCGAGCAGAATGGTGCGATCCTGCATCCAGGGCAGCGACATGATGGAGAACGGCTCGCCTTCAAACTGCAGCCGGCTGTAAATCTCGTCGGACAGAACCATGATGTTGCGGTCGCCGATGGCATTGGCAATCTTCTCGATATCGCGGCGGCTGAGAATTCCGCCGGTAGGATTTTGCGGCGAGTTCAGGATGATGAGCCGGGTGCGATCGGTGATCAGCGATTCCAGTTCAGCGGGATCGACTGCGAAATCGCGCTCCTCGCGCAAGGGGACCGGGATGGCCGTTCCGCCCACATAGTTGATCATCGATTCGTAAATGGGAAAACCCGGATTGGGATAGATGACTTCGTCGCCGACGTCGATGAGCGAGAGCATGGCGTAAAAGATGATGGGCTTGCCGCCGGGCACCACGACGACCTCGTCTGCCGAGACCTCGGTCTTCCGACTGCAGCTTACGTATTCGGCGATGGTCTGCCGCAGTTCCGGCAGCCCGGCCGATGGACCGTAGTGGGTCCATCCGTTGCGCAGCGCTGAAACCGCCGCCTCCACGATGTTGGGGGGCGTGTCGAAGTCGGGCTCGCCAATCTCAAGATGGACAATGACTTTGCCCTGCCGCTCAAGCGCCTTGGCTTTGCTCAGGACTTCAAATGCGGTTTCAGTGCCCAGCCGCGCCATACGGGGGGCCAGTTGCAGTTCATGCTGGAGTGTCTGAGTGATCATGGGTGCCGCTCCTGAGGGTTGATCGTCCCGGCTAGTGCGCTGAAACGCCGGAAATCTGACCAAACCCAAACGGAGTAGGATTCTAGGTCCGGCAAAACACGGTGGTATGTGATGGGGAACACCGTGAAGAGCATGCGCCGGGGTGGGCCACGACGCCGCTGGAGGCGCACAAAGAAGCATGAAGAGGCGTAGGCGGCAACACGACCTTTGTCGATCATTCGCTGTAGAGGGCTGAATTCTCGTTCTCGAACGCACCGCCGATGGCGCAGGCGAGGCAGATGGGCGCCCCCGTTACGGCGCCGCGTGAATTGTCGTATTGAACAAGTACGGATCCTGGTACTCGGTCATGTCGCCGGCCTTCATGCCGGGTACGGGCTGCAGGCGCGCGGAGAGCGGTTTGTTCCATTTGAGCGCGAGCGACGCCACGTCGCCGTAAATCCGCTGCATCTGCTCCAGGGTGACGTCGCCTGGAAGCGGCACCGTATCAAGCCCTGTCCCGCAGACCGCCGAGTACGCCAGCAGCGAATCGATGTTGTAGGTCGACTCGGCCCAGCGCTGAGCGAGCAATTTGTCTTCCATCACCGGCACCATCAGGCCGGAGTAGCCAGTTTGCTTCACAGGCACGGCTTTCACCGCGGCGGTGATGATGCGGGCTGCCGTCAGGGTGCCGCTCGATCCGAACTTTGCTCCGGTGAAGCTTTCAATGGCCCTGCCGATGGAAACGTCTCCCAAAGGCGCGGGCGTGGGGTCAACACCGGCGAAGGTCCAGCCGGTCTCGGCCGCAACGTTGTTGCCGATACGCTCGGCTACGGTGGCATGTTTGGTAAGTTCACGGGTCAGGTCGGCGGTCGCAGCCTCGGCGTCTCCCTTGTCGCGCGCAAAGACCTCCTCGACGACTCCGGCGCCCTCAAAACCAATGGCGAATTGCTTTCCTGCTCCCGTGTGGTACGCGCCGGGATAGAAGGGCCCCAGCGGCTTAAGCATGGCCGTTGCGGCAAAGTTGAATGTGCCCTGCGCGTGCGGGCTGTGTTCCGCCACGTACTTTACAAGCTCCGCGGAGCGGCGAATGGTCTTCCAATGGATTCCGTCGCCGTCGGCGATGATTGCGTTCGCCTCAATGTTGGGCAGGGTTGAGAGCGCGCGTTCCAGCACGCGCATCGCCGCCGGGTCGTCGCCATCGTGCAGCATGCCCGGCCCCACGTCAGGAAGGAAATTTTCCTTCGCTGAAAGCGCATCCAGACGGGCCAGAAACGCCACGGCGTCGTCCTCAGATAGGCCGGCCACGAGCTCGCCCACCGGCTGGGTGACGATGCGAACCGACTCAACCTCGTAACCCGAGGCTTCAAATTCGCCCTTTGCCTTGCGCAGGACTACCAGGGCCTCACCGATCTGTTTCTCCCACGTGGTTCGATCCAGGCGCACGAAGGCAGTGATGGCCCTGACCTTGGGATTGTTTGCTTTGACAGCAGTCTGGGCAGCAAGCGGGCAAAGCAGCAACGACACCGCGGCAAGCGCGAGGAACCGCTTCAATTGGCGACCTCCGGGAGGGGCATTGGAGAGACAATAGTACGCCAGACTGGACAACTTCTGATACTCAGTTCGTGCAATCAGGAATCCTCTTGCGCTTCTGCCGCATCCACGTCTTGTGACCTTGCCTTAACTTCTTTCCCGTCAACTCACCCCTTTACAATTCTCAATGGAGGAGATTCCCCGAAATGGCATACGAAGTTCCACCGCTTCCTTACGACTACGCTGCGCTCGAGCCCACTATTGATGCCGAGACCATGCACCTCCACCACGACAAGCACCACCAGGCGTATGTGAACAACGCCAATGGCGCCCTGGAGAAGCATCCCGAGCTTGCAAACAAGACCGCCGACGGCCTGCTGGGCGATCTGAACGCGATTCCCGAAGATGTCCGCGGCGTGCTCCGCAACAACGCCGGCGGCCACTCCAACCATTCCATGTTCTGGGCCATCATGGCCGCGCCCGGCAACGGCGGAGGCGGCGCGCCAACCGGCGCTCTGGCCGACCAGATCAACGCCGACTTCGGCGACTTTGAAGCCTTCAAGAAGACTTTCAATGAGACCACGGCCAAGCAGTTCGGCTCAGGTTGGGGCTGGCTGGTGTGGCAGGGCGGCAAGCTCAAGGTCATCACCACACCGAACCAGGATTCCCCGCTTTCGCAGGGCCTCTATCCCATCCTGGGCAACGACGTGTGGGAGCACGCTTACTACCTCAAATACCAGAACCGCCGTCCCGACTACCTGGCGGCATGGTGGAACGTGGTGAACTGGTCGGAAGTCGCCAAGCGATTCGAACAGGCAAAGAAGTAACCGGGGCGCAAGCCCGCAGGTCAGCGAGGAAGGCTGACCTGCGGGCTTGCTGGATTGCTGCAAGCTGAGGCTGTAAGCTGATGGCTGATAGCTGAGAGCTTGCCACTATGCGCCTCTTCATCGGGATTCCCATGGCCGAGGCGGTTGTCAACGAACTTGCCTCGGTGCGCACACAACTGGAACGGCCCGGCGACGGGCTGCGCTGGTTCGCTCCCGCGTCCTGGCACGTCACACTTCAGTTTCTGGGCGAAACCAGCGCGGATCAGTGTCAGGACCTGGCGAAGGGCCTGCACACCATCGTGTCGCCGCTGGTCCCGGTCAAACTCGAAGCGCTCGGCTTCTTTGATCATGCCGGTGTCTTCTTCGCGAAGGTCGTGCTCTCGCCGGAACTGGTCGCGCTTCAGCGGAAGGTTGTTGACGCGACCAGCCGCTGCGGATTCGTGCCGGAGACGCGCCCCTACCGGCCCCACCTGACGCTGGCCCGCAATCGCGGCCGGAGCACCGGCATCCACCGCCTCAAGGCTGCACTCCTTCCTGAACCGCGCTTTACCGCCTTCGCCGCCCGGGAGTTTCTTCTCTACGAAAGCTTCCTGGGCTCCGCGGGTTCCCGCTACGAGGTGCGTGAGCGCTTCACCTTTGCCGCCTGAAGGCCAGGCTGGTCCAGGTGGAACAATTTAAGATTCAACTGGAATGCGGCGCCGCTGCGGGCAACAGAACTGCAAACGATCCCGGGGCCCGGCATGCGCATGGTTGGGAACGGAAGAAGCCTGAGGGCAGCGCAGGCCCCGATTGAGGAGGATGACTGTTGATCAAGCCAGCGAACGGCCGCTCGCGCGTTGTGATTGAAGAGGTGGAGCCGCGGGTGAACGGCGGACGGCATCCGGCGCGCCGCGTGGTGGGCGACGAGGTGGTGGTGCGCGCGGCCATTTTTGCCGACGGCCACGACCAAGTGCGCGCCCGGCTGCTCTACAAGCACTCAAGCGAGCGGCGCTGGCGTCTGGCGCCCATGATTGCGGGCGTGAACGATGCCTGGAGCGGGGCGTTCACGGTGGACCGCCTGGGCATGTGGAACTACTCCATCCTCGGCTGGGTGGACCACTTCAGCACCTGGCTGAGCGATTTGAAGAAGCGGCTGGCGGCGCAGGCGGTAGCGGCGGAGCAGCCCGAGGCTGCTGCCGTGGCCGGCGCATCGATCGCGAGCGGCGACGTGGCCCTGGCCCTGCGTAGCGGCGCGCTGCTGCTGGAGCATGCCGCGGCTCGAGCCCGCGGCGCGGATGGGCGCAAGCTCTCTGAAGCTGCGCGGACGCTCACCGCGCTGGCCGGGGAGAACCGCCCCTATTACGACTTTCCGCTCACCCTGGAACAGGTCGACCTTGCCGAGAAGTACCCCGACCTCTCCTTCGCCACGCGCTGGGAGCCCGATCTGTGCCTCTGGGCCGATCGCGAGCGCGCCCGCTTCTCCGCGTGGTACGAAATGTTTCCGCGCTCCGCTGCCAAAGAGCCCGGCCAACACGGTACCTTCGCGGACGTTGAAGCGCAGCTCCCTGAAATTTCCGCAATGGGTTTCGACATCCTCTACCTTCCGCCCATCCATCCCATTGGCCGCGCCTTCCGCAAAGGCAAGAACAACTCGGTTGCCGCAGCGCCTGGCGACACAGGCAGCCCCTGGGCCATTGGCGATGCCGAAGCGATCGGGACGCCGGCGCATCCCGATGACCACGGCGGTCACAAGTCCATTCATCCCGAACTGGGGACGTTTGCAGATTTTGACCGGCTGGTGAAGGCCACGCGGGCGCAGGGAATGGAGATTGCGCTCGACATCGCGTTCCAGTGCTCGCCCGACCATCCCTGGGTCAAGGAACACCCGGAGTGGTTCACTACCCGGCCTGACGGATCGATCCAGTACGCTGAGAATCCGCCGAAGAAGTATCAGGACATTTACCCGCTCAATTTTGAATCGACGGACTGGCGCGGGTTGTGGGATGAGTTGTGCTCGGTGTTCGAGTTCTGGATCAAGCGCGGCGTGCTGGTGTTCCGCGTGGACAATCCGCACACCAAGGCGATGGGGTTCTGGGAGTGGTGCCTGGGCTCGCTGCGTGCGAAATACCCAGAGGTCATCTTCCTCGCCGAGGCCTTCACCCGTCCGCATCCCATGTACTGGCTGGCCAAGGTGGGTTTCACGCAGTCCTACACTTACTTCACCTGGCGCAACACGAAATACGAGCTGGAGAGCTACCTGGAAGAGATCACGCGTCCGCCGGTAAGCGACTTCTTCCGCCCCAGCTTCTGGCCCAACACGCCGGACATCCTGCACAAGACGCTCCAGGAGGGCGGCCGGCCGGCTTTCATGATCCGGTTGATCCTGGCCGCCACGCTCACCGCAAACTGGGGCATGTACGGGCCCGCATTTGAGCTCTGCGAGAACGAGCCGGCCCGCCCCGCTCCGGGCAAGACGGAGAGCGAGGAGTACCTGAACAGCGAGAAGTACGAAATCCGCCAGAGGGACCGCAACGCGCCCGGCTCGCTGGTTCCGCTCATCACTCAGGTCAATCGGATCCGCCGCGAGAACCCGGCGTTGCAGCGCAACGACACGCTGCGCTTCCACGTGACGGATAACTCGATGCTCCTGTGCTACTCAAAATTTGCGCCGGACAGCACGGTGTTGATGATCGTGAATCTCGATCCGGTTTACGCGCAGTCGGGCTGGACCGATCTCGATCTGAACGCGCTCGGCATCCAACCCAACGGAACTTATTTTGTGGAGGATCTTTTGACCGGGGCGCGCTACACCTGGCGCGACCGCCGCAATTATGTTTCCCTGCGTCCCGGAGTGCAGCCGGCTCACATCCTCCGCATCGTGAAGCAGTAAGGCGGGCTGAGTTACTTGGGAGTCGAAGCAGTGGATGAAGCAGCGGGGGAGGAACCGCTGGACGGTGCGGAAGAACCTGCGGCCGGCTTCGACTCCGCGGATTTCGATTCGGCGGACTTTGTGTCACCGGTTTTGGAATCGCCGGCAGGAGCGGCCTCCGCGGAAATCTTGTCAGCGGTTCCGCTGGTGGCCGGTTTTGCGGCATAGTCGTTGATGTACCAGCCGGCGCCCTTGAACTGCAGCGCGGGCGCAGTTAGCGGCCGCTCAAGCGCGCCGCCGCATTTGGGGCACACGGACTCCAGCTCGTCGCTGAACTTCTGAATCTTGTCGAAGCGATGGCTGCACTGGGTGCAGCGGTATCCGTACAGCGGCAACTCTGGTTCACCCCGTGGGGAATTTGTACTGTCTCTATTTTAAGCGAGGCGGCTGGATTGGGCCGGCCGCCCCGCTGGGGCGCCGCGGCTGCCTATTTCACTTGGATGGGGACTGAAGCGGCGTGATCTTCCCACGTCAGGGTAAGCGTGCCGTGCGCGTTGCTTTCGCTGGTCAGCGAGTACTTGAGGTGCTCGACCATCTCTGGCGGCTTGGACATGCTCATCGGCGTCTTGCCCAGGTCCTGCGAGGCGTCGTAGGCCAGGCCCCACTCGCCGGTTTTTTTGTTGACGATGAGAACCCAGTTGTCGGGGTCGGATATATCGACAAAGAGGGTATACTTGCC
>Ga0265316_10003151_pt1 | contig 16789 bp, 11 predicted proteins | sample 4522metaG_FD_202092 | JGI IMG/M metagenome (GOLD analysis project Ga0265316, IMG submission 202092) | Rhizosphere microbial communities from Carex aquatilis grown in University of Washington, Seatle, WA, United States - 4-5-22 metaG | ecosystem: Host-associated > Plants > Roots > Rhizosphere >...
CACCGTCGAATACAAGATAGGCGACGATCCGGTGACGCGCGCGGATCGCGAGGCGAACGCTCTCATCTGCGAGCGTTTGGCGCGGGCGTTTCCGGGCGTACCCATCGTCGCCGAGGAGAGCGACCCGGGAACGTACGCCGGGTTCACGCGAGCGAGCGAGACATGGTTCGTCGATCCGCTCGACGGAACGCGTGAGTTCGTGGCGAAAAACGGCGAATTCGTGGTGATGATCGGCTTGGCGGAAAAGGGCCGCGCGACGTTGGGCGTGATCGTCATTCCCGTATCGGGGCGAGCGTTCGTCGGAATTGCGGGCGACGGCGCCTGGGAAGTGGCGGCCGACGGCTCGCGCACGCCGATTCGCGTGTCGACGCGAGATTCGGTCGAAGGGGCTTCGTTCGTGGTGTCCCGGTCGCGCCAGCCCGATCGGGTCAAGGCGCTTGCTGCGTCGATGGGGGCGCGCGAGGCGGTGCCCCGAGGGAGCTCGGGATTGAAGGGAGTGCTGGTCGCAACGGGCGTGCACGACGTCTACTTGCAGCCCGGGAATGCTGGAATGCGCTGGGACGCGTGCGCGACCGAGGCGCTCGTCTGCGCGGCGGGCGGCGCGTGCACGCAAACGGATGGCAGCCCGTTCGACTACGCGGTGGACGCTCTCCTCAACACCGGCGGGCTCGTGGCGACCAATGGCGCGCTTCACGACCGCGTCGTGAGCGCGCTTCGACTACAGCCCCCAAAGTAGGGCGACGTTCAGGCCTGCGAAGAACGTCGTCGAATGGGACGAGTCGAACGGAAAGGCGCTGTAGGCGAAGAAGTTGACCGCTCCTCCGTCCAACGCCAATTCAAGCCCAGCCGAGCGCGCAAGAAGACGCCGCCAGGCGAGCCGGACCCGCGGCACGAAGCCGCCCAATGAGCCCGAGATGGACTCTACGGCCGGCTGCACGATCAAGTGCTCGTATCCGAGGCCGGGAGCCACGATGAGCTGATTGTCGTAGCCGGCGTCGAGCGGAAATCGAAGCTCGAAGGCAACCTGCGAACTCAGACCGGAGACGATCGCGAAGTCGATGGCCGTGGAGTTGAAATGCTCGTAGGCCGCTTCGACGAAGAGCGCGGCGGACGGGCTCAACGAGTAGCGAATCTGCAGGCCTACGCACTCGGCCCAGGAGCCGCTGTCGCCGAACGAGGAGCTGGTGCTCGTCCCGGCCGGTGCGAACACGATCCGCGCCGGGGCCAAGCCCCACTTGTGGAGCGAGAAGAACGGCGCCGCGGACCAACCCTTGGCGCGACGCAGCGGCGCGCCGAGCGGGTCGTCCTCGCGCTCGACGTAGTCCATCTCGTCGCCGCGCCCCTTCGCGGCCCCCACCGTGACCGTTCGCGCTTTGCCGGCCCCCGCAGTCGCGCTTGCCCCGCCCTCGACATCGCCCGGCACGTCGATCGAAGCCGACGAATATCCCAATGTGTCTTGCTCGAGCTTCGCCAACCGATCGCGAATGGCGTCCGCGTCGGGCGCTTCCGGCGCAGCGGTCAAGTACGCTCGGTAGTCGTCGATCGCCGGATAGGGATGTCCGAGGTGTTCGTGGCATTGGCCGCGATCGCGGCGCAAAGACGGATCCGGCGAGCCTTCGATCGCGCGATCGAACGCGTCGAGCGCACCCGTCCAGTCGCCCGACCGCATCCGCGCGCGGCCGACTTCGCCCTCCGCCTGGGCCCCGCGGAGCTCGCGGTGCAAGTTGAGCGGCTGGGCTTTCTTGTCACCCGGCTTGCCCGATTCTTGCGAGCCGGCCGGGCCGCTCACGACTTTGCCTGGATGTTTCGGAGCCTGCTGAGCGCCCGCCGGGCCGCTCAACAGCGAGCTTGCCAATGCGAACGCGCAAGCGTCTGCCTTGCGCATACCCTCCAGGGTAGAGCATGCGCGCCCGCGAGTACGAATAAGCGACTAGGGGGACACCTGCTGGGGCATCGGAGGACGCCGAAGCGGCATGGCCAAGCGCGGCATCACTCGACCGCCGTCGGGGAGGGGCCCGGGCGCCGCTGCGATGCTCGCCGTAGCGGCTGGGGCCGCCCCCGGGATCACCCATGTGACCTTCGCGAAGCGCGCGGCGTTGTGGAAGTTGCCCTGCCCAAGGATCGGCGACCACGCGACGCCGCTATTGTTGTGCATTCCGTAGAAGTTCACGCGCCATACCTCGCCGGACTTCGGCGGGTGGTTGGCGGCCTTGGCATACGCCGTCCACGGAATCGCGGCTTCGACGTTGTAACCCGTCGTCTTGCCGTCGGCGCCCTTCTGAATCTGTACGGCGCTCTTCAGCTTGGGGTCCCAGTCCTCGTGTCCGAACGGCCCGTTGGGTCCGCCGCTCGGCTTTTGAAGCGTATCGAACTGCGACTTGAAGACCTTGTTCTGCGGGTTGATCTGGAGCTCGTAGTAGTCCTTGTTGTCGGCGCTCGAGTCCGGGTCGACCATCATCTCGACGGTGTCCTGCTCCCAGAGCTTGGGTTGCCCGGCGGCGGTAAAGGCGTTCGGCTGGGCTTTGGCGTCGGTGAAGCCCGTGTAAGGATCGGCCTGCTGCACCTGGACGAAAACGTAGAGGTTCTTTTCGTCCCAAAGTAGCTTTGCCGACGCGTTGACCGGGAACGAGGTGTTTGGCTTACCCGTTCCAACGTCGACGAAAGGGCCGGTGCTCGCGGCGCCCCCCCATTCGGGCTCGTCGGCTTTGCCGTCGATCGTCATCTTGGCGACTTTGGCGAGCTGATTGACCGTGATCGACACGTCGTTGACCGTGTGCTCTTCGGCCTGTTTCGGAGCGACTCCCGTCTTGAGCTTGCCCACGATGCCACTGTTGTCGCCGTCGTTCGGGCCGCTGATGACCCGAAGGCGCGCGTCGCCCTTCCAGATGCCCACGTAGATTCCAACCTCGCCCTGCACGTCGTCGGGGACTTTGTACGTCTGTTGATCGACGTACACCTTGCCCTTTTCCCACCGCTCGGGACCGAGAATTTGGTGTCCGTTCTTTTCTTCGCGCAGCGGCCCGACGAAGTCGAGGTTGCCCATCTTGCCGCTGGTTTCGTCCTTCGTGTGCGTGAAGAGGAGCCACCCGTCTTCCAGCGGTTCGTCGCACCGCCAGTAGTACGTGAGCTTCGCCTCCTGACCGGGACGCGCCGTTTCCGGCTCGAATTTGTACCCGACGAGGTGAATCTTGTTCTCGAAGTTGATGTCCAGCTTGTGCGCGAGGTCTGCCGGAGGCGCCTCGAGGATGTTGGCCTTCAACCGATCCTTGTCGTCCGAGCTCAACCCCTTGCTCCCGCCGACGCAGGCAACGCTGACGAGGCTCCCAACCACAACCGCGAAAAATCCTTTGCAATGACGCATGGCGGGGCGTTGTACCAAGGTTTCCGGCGCGGTTCTAGAGCGGTGCTGCGTCATCAACCCGGCGGCGTCAGCCGACGGGTTCAGTACCGCGACCGTCAGGGAGCGGTCAGGTCGAGGTACCAGGGGGCCGCGAGGCACATCCCGCGCGAAACGAGGCCTGAGGGCAGCATTTGGTTCGGGGTTGGCCCCCGAAAGCCTCTCGTTCAATCGGTAGAGCGGCATTTCTTGTCGGTGGAGCGTCAGGTTCGGTTGGCAGAGGGGCATTTCTCGTTGGTGGATCGTCTCGTTCGGTCGGGTTTGCGTCTTTCTCTCCGTGGATGCCTCCTCTTCGATTGGCGCGGCGTCGTTTCTCATTGGCCATTCGTCTGGTTCAATTCGCTTGGCGTCATTTCTCGTTGGCAAAGCGTCTCGTTCGATGGGAACGGCGTCGCGCTCGGTCGGCCGAGCGACCGTTTCAGTTGGAGCGGCGTCTTTTTCAGTTGTCGAAGACGCGTTTCCAATCGGCCGAGCGTCTTTGTTCATTGGCGATGCGCCTTTACTCATCGAGGAAGCGTCTCCAGGCTCGAACGATCGACGCCCGGCCTTCGGGAAGGACGCGCCGGAGGCCGGGGTTCGCTCCCTACACCTTGTTAATCGGGAAGGACGCGATTCGATCGCGGAGGAAACGACGCAATTCTCGTCGGGCGGGGCCGGCCTCGACCCGCGGCCGGCACCCCGGGCGACGTCATCGGCCGTTCATCTCTCGATTTGTACGGTCCGCGTGCCGGCGTCGACGCGGATTTCGGCGAAGCTCGACACCCGTGGATGCGGCGAATCCGCGACCCCCGCGTCGCGTCCGTCCCGCTCGACCCACACGGTCGAGAGCCCGGCCGCTCGCGCGGCATCGAGCTCGCCGCGATGATCGGACAGAAAGAGCATGTCAGGCGGCGCGCATTCGATGGCTCGCGCAATCGCTTCGTACGACCGCGGCTCGAGCTTGCCCCCGACCGCCGTGTCGAAGAACCCCGAAAAGAGGCCACACAGATCCCCGAACGGAGTGTTGCCGAAGAGCAGTCGCTGGGCCGCGACCGAACCCGATGAATACACGTAGAGGCTCAGACCCGCGGAATGCCACCGTCGGAGCTCGTCGCGAGCGTCTTCGTAGAGGTGACCGTGCAACTCGCCGGCCGCAAACCCTTCGCGCCAAATGAGCCCCTGCAACGACTTGAGAGGCCCCGTCTTTCGGTCTTCGTCGATCCACCGGGTGAGAAGAGCCACGATCGAGTCTTCCCCGAGCGAAGCGTCGTTCTCGCGCGTGCGAATGTCGCCGAGGATGGCCCCCACCTCGGCGTCTTCTCGGTGACGGCGCAGAAAATCAGCGAGATTCGAGCGGGCGTAGGGGAAGAGCACGTCCTTCACGAGCGAAAGACTCGTGGTCGTACCCTCGATATCCGTGACGATCGCGCGCATCAGACGTGCTTCGGAAAGCGATCGGCGATGCTGTCGCCCGTGAAGTGAGCGACCCAACCGCTCGGATTGATGAAGAGTCGAATCACTGCAAAGTTCGGGTTTTCGCCCATGTCGAACCAGTGCGGCGTTCCCGCGGGGACGCCGAGAAGGTCGCCGCGCTCGCAGGTCACGAGGTGAACGCTATCGCCAACGTGAAGGCTGAAGAGCCCGGAGCCTTCGACGAAGAAGCGGACTTCGTCTTCGGCATGCGTGTGCTCGCTCAGGAACTTCCGGCGCATCGCTGCTTTTTCCGGGTGCTCGGGCGACAGTCGCAACACGTCGACGGATTTGTACCCGCCTTCGGACTTCAGCCGTTCGATGTCCTGCCGATACGCGCCGCAGATTTCGGCCTCGCCCGCGCTCGGACCGAGCGGCGCCCCGGCCCGCCATCCCTCGAACCGAATGCCCGATTTCCCCAAGACGGACTCGATCGCGGCGCGGTCGGTGGTGTCGATTTGCGGCCGCAGCGCGTCGCTGTGTTCGTAGCTGCGCAGTCTGCTCATGGGCCTCGACCTAGCCCAAGGGCGGCGCCGGCGCCATCGCCCGCGGAGTGCCCGCGCGACCGCCGGTTCACGATCGGAGCCTGCGCCGCTCGGCCTCGCACGAGAACAGGAACTCGAGGGCCTCGACCGAACGGAGCGCCAGGTCCATCGTCGAGGCCCAGGTGTAGAGGCCGTGACCTCGGATGAGGTAACCGAGGAAGGGGGTTTGTCGCCACCGATCGGCGACTCGGCCCGCGAGGGCGTCCATGTCTTGGGTGTTGTCGAAGATCGGAAGCGAAACGGTGATGTCGTGGGTGGAGATCCCGGGGAGCACTTTGAGAAGCTCGTATCCTCGGAGATCCAGCGCCGTCATCCGCTCGTCGTCCATTCCCAAGATGGTGCCGAAGACCGAGTGCGTGTGCACGACCGCCCCCGCTGCGCTGTCGAGGCGGTACACGACCGCGTGGAGCGCGGTCTCCGCCGACGGCCGCTCCGCTTCGAGGGGTCTTCCGTCGTAATCGACCACCGTGACGTCGCCGGCGGTCAGACGACCCTTGGGACGGCCGGAGACGGTGATCGCGATTCGCGATTCGTCGAGCCGGACCGAGTAGTTGCCCGCGCTCGCGGGCGCCCATCCGCGGGAGTCGAGCCACCGACCGGCGGCCGTGATCGCGACAGCGGCGGCGCAGAGCTGCATCGCCTTTTCTTTGCAGACGCCTCGGGATAAGGGAAGCGGGATCGCGATGAGGATCCACGGAGTTCACCGGCGTTCGATCCGACCCGACCCCAACCGGGGCTGGATCGAAGTGATCGATCAGCGGGCGCTGCCTCATGCCCTGGTCCTCGCGAAGCTCGGCACCCTTCCGGAGGTGGCGGTCGCCATCCGCTCCATGTGGGTCCGCGGCGCTCCGCTCATCGGTGCCGTCGCCGCGTACGGCGTCTGCTTTGCGCTGGCGGAAGACCCGTCCGACGCCGGAATCGAGCGAGCGTGTCGCGAACTTCTTTCGACGCGGCCCACCGCGGTGAATCTTCGATGGGCCCTCGAAGAGATGTGCGCCACGCTACGCGATACGCCGCCCGCCGGTCGCTTCGACGCGGCGTGGGCGCGCGCGCAGGCGATTTGCGACGAAGACGTGTCGATCAACGCGGCCATCGGCGGCCACGGCTTGAACCTGCTCCGTGACCTGGCGGGGCGCCGCCGATCGCCGCATTGCCTGAACGTTCTCACCCATTGCAACGCCGGTTGGCTGGCGACGCTCGATTGGGGCACGGCCCTCGCTCCTGTCTACATGGCGCACGATTCGGGCATCCCGGTCCATGTCTGGGTGAGCGAGACGCGGCCGCGCGTGCAGGGGGGACTCACGGCGTGGGAGCTCGGGCAGCACGGAGTGCCGCACACGGTCGTCGTCGACAACGCCGCCGGTCACCTGATGCAGCACGACTTGGTCGACGTTTGCATCGTCGGCGCAGACCGGGTGACCTCGCGCGGCGACGCGTGCAACAAGATCGGCACGTACCTCAAGGCCGTCGCCGCAAACGATACGGGGGTCCCTTTTTACGTGGCGCTCCCGTATCCGACGATCGACTGGACACTCGACGACGGGCTCCGATCGATCCCCATCGAGCAGCGGGATGCGGCCGAGGTCGGGCGACTGTCCAGCGCCGGCGCGCGACCCCTCTATCCCGAGGGCACGGCCGTGGCCAACTACGGATTCGACGTCACGCCGGCGCGACTCATCACTGGCCTCATTACCGAGCGGGGTATCACGGGGGCGACTCGCGAAGGGCTCTTGTCGCTCTATCCGGAGAAGGCCGACACGAGCTCCTGAAAGATCTGCGCAAACTCGGCTCGGTCGCGCAGCGGGCCGACCGTGACGCGAATGCATCGGTCGAGCGGAGGAGCCCCCGGCATCCGCACGAAGACGCCTCGCTCTTGAAGGGCGGTGAGCAGAGCGCGTGCACGGGGCTGTCCGCCCACGTCGATGGCGACGAAGTTGGTCGCGGAGGGGAGCGTCGCGAACCCCAGACTTCGCGCCAGTCGCTCCAGATCCGCCCGGCCCTCGGCGACCGCAGCGACCACCTGCTCCACGTGCACTCGATCGCCGAGAGACGCGAGGGCCCCGGCCTGCGCGACCGCGTTGACGCCGAAGTGGTGCCGAATCTTGTCGAACGCGGCGATGGTCTCGGCCGCGCCGATGCCATAGCCGATTCGCGCCCCGGCCAATCCGTGCACTTTCGAAAAGGTCCGTACGCGAAGCACTCGCGGATCGCTCGGGTCGATATCGGGCGCCGTTCCCGGCGGCGCGAACTCGACGTACGCCTCGTCGAGCAGCAGCAGCGCGTCGGGCGGCAGGCGGTCGATGAACGCTCTCACGATCGACCCCGTGTGCCAGGTGCCGCTCGGGTTGTCCGGGTTCGCGAGGTAAACGACCCGCGCGGACGCCCGGCGTGCCGCTTCGGCGAGCGCCTGGAGATCGTTCGCGTCGTCGCGATAGGGGACGCGCTCGAGTTGCCCCCCGAAGCCGAGCACGTGGAAGTTGAACGTCGGGTATCCGCCGAGCGACGTCACCGCCGCCATTCCAGGCTCCAAGAATGCCCGGACGACGAGCCCGAGGAGGTCGTCGATTCCACTGCCAATCACGATTTGGGCCGGCGAGATGCCGTGAATCCTGGCGATTTCGGCGCGGAGCGCCGCGCTCTCGGGATCTCCGTAGTACGCGATGCGGCCGAGCGCGGCGCGCATGGCCTCGAGCGCGCGCGGAGATGGGCCGAACAGGCTTTCGTTGGCCCCGAGACGCAGCCGGAGCGCCCGCCCCGTCTGCCGCTCGATGGCGTCCGGAGCGACGAACGGAACCGCGGCGGGGAGACCGCCGAGCAGATGCGTCAAGGGCGGGCCCGCGGACATGTCGCCATCAACTCCCAACGTCGGTTCGATTCGGGACGAAATCAGGGAATGTACTTGCCGACCAACCAGGACAAACGCGCGCGCGTGGCGGACGGGATTCGATCGCGAACGGTGATCATCGCGGGCGCGAGCGCAGAAGCAGCGCGGCTCTGCGCGGGATCGGGAAGCGCCCCGGCCAGCTTGGCGATAACGCGGCGGGCGTTCGAGACGTTGCGGTCGAGCAGGGCCAGGACCGCGTCGACGGTGACGTCTTCTTCGCTCTCGTGCCAGCAGTCGTAGTCGGTGGCGAGGGCGAGCAGGGCGTACGGGAGCTCCGCCTCGCGGGCCAGCTTGGCCTCGGGCATCGCGGTCATGCCGATGACCGACACGCCCCAAGAGCGGTAGATTCGGCTCTCGGCCCGTGTGGAAAACTGAGGCCCCTCGATGCAGACGTACGTGCCGCCCTCGTGGACGCGAACGCCGACTTCGCGCGCGCTGCGGACCAGCGACGCGCTGAGGTGGTCGCAGACCGGATCCGCGAAACTGACGTGCCCGACGAGTCCCTCGTCGAAGAAGGTGGAGCGGCGCCGCTTGGTCAGATCGACGAATTGATCGACCACGATGAAGTCTCCGGGCGCGATGTCTTCCTTCATCGAGCCGACAGCGCTGACGCTCAGGAGATGGGTCGCGCCGAGCATCTTCAGCGCGCAAATGTTGGCGCGAAAGTCGATTTCGTGAGGCGCGATGCGATGACCTCGCCCGTGGCGCGGGAGAAAGAGCATGGCGGTGTCGCCGAGCTGGCCGCGCACGATGACGTCGCTCGGAGGACCGAAGGGGGTGTCGACCCGCGCCTCGTCCACCTGCGTGAGGCCGTCGATGTCGTAGAGGCCGCTGCCGCCGATGACGGCGAGGACGTTCTTTCGCGCGCTCATGGGGTGACCGCGGACGATGCTAGCAGCAAGCTCCCCTAGAGCGGCAGCGGCGATGAAGGACGAAGAACCGCCAGGATCGAAGGGGACCGCCTACCGCCTGCTCTTCTTGCGCGCCTCTTTCTCGCGCTTTCGCTGCGCCTTCTTCGCGTTGCGCTCGGCCGTCGAGAGCGCGCGCATCTTGGTCATGCTGTCGGCGGCTCCTGGAGCGAACCCGGGCATCCCCATCCCCGGGAACCCCATGCCAGGCATCCCGGGAAGGCCCATCCCCATGAGCCCTCCCCCTCCCATGCTCGCCATCTGCTTTCGGAGCTGCTTGGCCATCGCCACGTTCTTCATCCCGGGCACCTTCCCGAGCATCCCCATGTTGGCGCCGAGTCCGCCCATCATCTGCTTCATGAAGAGGAATTTCTGGACGAGCTCGTTCACCTGCAGCTCCGGCTGACCTGACCCCTTCGCGATGCGCGTGACGCGGGTCGGCTCTCGGATGAGAGCATTGGGATCGCGCCGCTCGAAACGCGTGAACGACTGGATGATGGCCTCGACGCGGACGAGCTCCTGGTCGTCGATGTTCGCGCCGGGCGGGATCATGTCGCCCATGCCGGGCATCTTGGCGATGAGGTCTTTGATCGACCCCATCTTTTGGATCATGCGAATCTGCTCGAGGAAGTCGTCGAGGGTAAAGTCCCCCTCGAGCATCTTCATCGCCTTCTCGGCCGCGTCCTTCTCGTCGACGACTTCCTGGAAGTCTTTCATCAGGCCGACGACGTCGCCCATGCCGAGTACGCGGCTCGCCATCCCTTCGGGCCGGAACTCTTCGAACTTGTCGAGCTGCTCGCCAACACCGGCGAAGAGCACGGGCGCGCCGGTAACCTCTTTGATGCTGAGCGCCGCACCTCCGCGCGCGTCGCCGTCCAGCTTCGTGAGAACGACTCCCGTCAGGTGAAGCCGCTCGTGGAACGCCTTCGAGGTCTTCACCGCGTCCTGACCGATCATGGCGTCGATGACCAAGAGCACGTTGTCCGGCTTGACGGCCTCTTTGATGTCGACGAGCTCGTTCATGAGAACCTCGTCAATCGCGAGCCGGCCGGCGGTGTCGTAGACGATGACGTCGCACCCGGCCTTTTGGGCGCGCGCGTGGGCCAGCGCCTGCCGGCATATCTCCAGCGGCGCGGCACCAGGCACCTCGAACACGGGCACGCCGGCCTGTGCACCCAGAATCTTGAGTTGCTCTACGGCAGCAGGACGCTGCATGTCCGCGGCGACGAGCAGCGGCTTATGGCCGTCTTTCTTGAGCCAACGGGCGAGCTTCGCGCAGGTGGTCGTTTTGCCGGACCCCTGGAGGCCCACCATCATGATCCCGGTGAGCTGTCCCTTCGGAGCGAACACGAGCGAACCGGCGTCGCCGGGCGCCATGAATCCGACGAGCTCGTCGTGACAGATCTTCACGAATACGTCGCTGGCCGAGACTTTGAGGGCCTGCCCGTCCTGGCCCTTGGCGCGGGTGCGCACGACCTCGCCGAGCGCCTTTTCTCGGACTCGAGCAAGAAACGCCTTCACGACCCCGAGCTCGACGTCGGCCTCGAGCAGCGACAGGCGCACTTCGCGGAGCGCCGACTCGACGTTCTGCTCGGTCAGCTCGGTGAGGCCGGCGAGGCGATTTTTTGCTGCTTTGAACCCTTTGGCGAGGGCGTCGAACATGGGCGGGGCTTAGCACATGTCAGCGTGGAGCATCGCCGTTCGTGCGGAGCTCGGGCGCCTGGTCCCGATTGCAAATCGCTCGCAAGTCGTCGTCCGAGAGCTCGCGCTTCTGGTCGGCGAGCTCCTGAAACGCACGGAAGGCCTGGGCGAGCTGCTCGGAACCGAGGTCGAAGCCGAGCGCACGAGCCCTCGCGGCAAAGCCCGTTCTGCCCGAGAGTTTGCCGAGAACGATCTCGGTCCCGCGCGGATGGCCGATCTGGGCGGGATCGATGCACTCGAAGTTCAGGCGGTGCTTGATGACGCCATCCTGGTGAATGCCTGAGGCATGTCGGAACGCATTGCGACCGACGATCGCCTTGTTGGCGGGTACGGCGATGCCGCTGCGTTCTTCGACCAGCCGCGAGAGCGGATAGATTCCGGTCGTATCGACGTCGGTGTGGACGCCGAGGGACGGGCCGTGCACGGCGATGCTCATCACGACCTCTTCGAACGAGGTGTTCCCCGCTCGCTCGCCGATGCCGTTGACGCACAGTTCTACCTGTCGCGCGCCCGCGCTGACGGCCGCGATGGCGTTGGCGGAGGCCATCCCGAGATCGTTCTGGCCGTGGAACGACAAGACGACGCCATCGAGCTCGGGAACGGCCGCCCGGAGCCAGCGGAAGAGGTCCGCGATGTGCTCGGGGAGCGCGTAACCGACGGTATCGGGGATGTTGATCGTCGTCGCACCAGCTCGGACGGCCGTGCGGACAAGCTCGGCGAGAAACGGCCGATCGGCGCGCGTCGCGTCCATCGGCGAAAACTCGATGTCGCCCACCGCGCGGCGCGCACGCGCGACCATGGCAAAAGCGAGTTCCAGGACTTCCGCGTGGCTGCGGCGAAGCTGGTGTTCGAGCTGCACGTCGCTCGCGTTCACGAACACGTGGATGCGCGGCCGCGCGGCGCCGGCGAGCGCTCCGGCCGCCGAGTCGATGTCGCCCGGGGTGCACCGAGCCAGCGCGCAAACGCTCGCGCTCCGGACTCGAAGCGCCACAGCATGAACGGCGCGCCACTCGATCGGCGACGCAGCGGGAAACCCGGCCTCGATGACATCGACGCGCATCGCCGCGAGCTGTTCGGCGATTTCGAGCTTGTCGCGCTCGGAGAAGAGGACCCCGGCGGATTGCTCGCCGTCTCGAAGGGTGGTGTCGAAGACTGTGACTCGGTCGGACATGGGCGGCTCCTGCTTACGAATGCGGGGCTCCGGGGCGCGTGAGGCGGCGTACCACCGACTATGTAGCCCTCTCAGGCGCAATCGGCGAGCGAGGGTAATTCTTCAGCGGGGCCGCGACTGGCAATCGCGGTGGGATGACCCCGTCGTGGAGGAAGCGCCGGACGACCCATCCAGTCGGACTCTGGCAGAGGGCCGCCGGGAGGCTGTGGAGAACTCCTGAACAAATCGTGGCCGCATGGTCGGAGTACTTGTCCATTGCTTGTGGGGAGCAGCTGTTCACTAGGCCCCTTAAGTCCAGTCCCGTCAAGGCGATCAAGGCAAACGAGACACGGCGACGCGGCAAGGTCGACTGGGAGAGCGCGCGAGGGGCCCTCTTTCCAAGGTTGCCAAGCTTGAGTTTGCCGAAAACGGGGGAGCATGCCCCCTTCCAAGGGCTCCCGTGCGGGAGGCAGGAGCACACCAAGGGTGGTAGGCTTTTGTTTTGACGCCACAACATATTGGGGGTAGAAGCGTGGGCTTGGGTTCGGTCCTTCTCTCTTCGAAGAGGGAACTGAGGACGGCGATGAACCGCGAGCGAGTCGAAGGTCGCACACGGTAACTCGGGGTGGCAAGGTTCCACACGCGGCTCGAACGGGCGCGTGAACGAGGAGACGTTTTGTGCGTGACTGAACGGATGCGAAGTTAACGGGCTAGAGAGTTTGTTCAGAGGAACGCGCGTGGAGGCTAGAAATGGCATACTCGACCGACTTTGGCGGAAACGGGACGACGCATCACAGGGCGGCGCGTAACGAGCACAAGACCGCGCGGGCGGCAGACAAAGGGAAAGGGACGACCGCCCGCCCGAATACACGGGAGAAGCAAGGCAAGCCGGGGCGGGCCGCGAAGGGTCCGGTTGCGCCGGAAGGTGTGCGCGTCGAGCGACGGTTCTCCACGGCCGGCGTCGATCCGCTCGACGAGGTCGTCTACGAGAGGCGATCGAGCACCATCACCAACCAGGACGGAAGCGTCGTCTTCAAGATGGACGGCGCCGAAGTGCCCGCGACCTGGAGCCAGCTGGCGACCGATATCCTCATTTCCAAGTACTTTCGTAAGGCGGGACTGCACGGGGACAAGGACAAGGGCGAGACGAGCGTACGCCAGGTGGTCCACCGGCTTGCGCACACGATTCGCCGAGCCGCGGACGACTTCGGCAGCTACTTCGCGACCAGGGCCGACGCCGACGCGTTCGAGGCCGAGCTTTCGTACATGCTGGTCCAACAGTACGGCGCGTTCAACTCGCCGGTCTGGTTCAATCTAGGGCTTTGGCACGAGTACGGAATCTCTGGCTCGGGCGGCAACTGGGCCTGGAGATTCGACACGAGCGACGTCGCGGAGACCGAGCTCGCCTACGAGCGCCCGCAATGCTCGGCATGCTTCATCCAGGCGGTCAAAGACGACTTGATGTCGATCTACGATCTCGTGAAGTCCGAGGCGCGGCTGTTCAAATACGGGTCCGGAACCGGATCGAACTTCAGCTCCATCCGCGGCAAGCAAGAGAAGCTCTCCGGCGGCGGCACGTCCTCGGGACTCATGTCGTTCCTCGAGGTCTTCGATCGCGCGGCGGGTGCGACCAAGAGCGGCGGCACGACGCGACGTGCCGCCAAGATGGTCTGCCTCGACGTGGACCACCCGGAGATCGCGGATTTCGTGGAGTGGAAGGTGCGCGAAGAGAGGAAAGCGCACGCGCTCATCGCCGCCGGGTACGCATCCGACTTCAACGGCGAGGCGTACCACACGATAAGTGGGCAGAACTCGAACAACAGCGTGCGCGTCACCGACGATTTCGTGCGGGCCGTGCTCGCCGGCGGTAAGTGGCAAACGCGCTTCCGCACGACGGGCGAAGTCTGCGACACCTACGAGGCCAAAGGCCTGTGGCGTAAAATCGCCGAGGCCGCGTGGGGGTGCGCCGACCCGGGGCTCCAGTACGACTCGACGATCAACCGCTGGCACACGTGCCCCAACTCCGGGCGTATCAATGCGTCGAACCCGTGCTCCGAGTACATGTTCCTCGACGACACGGCGTGCAACCTGTCGAGCGTGAACCTCACGAAGTTTCTCCGCGAGGACGGTACGTTCGATATCGAGGCGTACCGCCACACGTGCCGGATCTTTTTCATCGCGCAGGAGATCCTGGTCGACCTCTCGAGCTATCCGACGGCCGGCATCGCGCGAAACAGCCACGACTACCGACCCCTCGGGCTCGGCTACGCAAACCTCGGCAGCCTGCTCATGTCGCTCGGCGTGCCGTACGACAGCCGCGACGGGCGGGCGATGGCAGCGACGCTCACGGCCATCATGTGCGGCCAAGCGTACAAGACGAGCGCGGAGATGGCCGCGTCGAAGTCGCCGTTTGCCGGCTTTGCAAAGAACCGAGAGCCGATGCTGCGGGTCATGCGGATGCATCGGGACGCCGCCTACGACATCGACCGCGATGCCGTTCCCGCGGAACTCTATCGCGCTGCGTGCGACGACTGGGACGCTGCGGTGCGCCTCGGCGAGGCCCACGGCTACCGAAATGCACAGGCCACGGTGCTCGCGCCCACCGGGACGATCGGCCTTCTCATGGATTGTGATACGACCGGAATCGAGCCGGATTTCGCGCTCGTGAAGTTCAAGAAGCTCGCAGGCGGCGGGTACTTCAAGATCGTCAACCAGACCGTCCCGCGCGCCCTGCGACACCTCGGGTACACAGAGCGCGAGGTGCAGGAGATCGTCGCGTACGTCTCGGGGAGCAATACGCTTCTCGGCGCGCCGAACGTGAATCGACGCACGCTCAAGGAAAAGGGACTGAGCGACGCCGACCTCGAGAAGGTCGAGGCGACTCTGCGGGGTGTGTTCGACCTCGACGGCGCGTTCGCGCCGTGGGTGCTCGGCGAAGCGACCTGCGAGCGCTTGGGAGCGACCAAGGATTTGCGGTCGCGCAAGGGTTTCTCCCTTTTGGAGCACTTGGGGTTCTCCCGGGCCCAGATCGAAGAAGCGCAAGACGCGATCATCGGCCGCATGACCATCGAAGGAGCTCCGCACCTCAAGGCCGAGCACTACCCGGTGTTCGACTGCGCGAACCGCTGCGGCAAGCACGGCCAGCGCTTTCTCGCGGCGATGTCGCACGTGCGCATGATGGCCGCGGTGCAGCCGTTTTTGAGCGGCGCGATCTCGAAGACGGTCAACCTGCCACCCGACGCGACGGTCGACGACGTGCAAGCCATCTACGAACAAGGGTGGCGGCTGGGGCTCAAGGCGGTCGCGCTTTATCGCGACGGCTGCAAAGCGAGCCAGCCGCTCTCGACGACGTCCGAAAACAGCGACGCGAAGGACAAAGAGAAAGAGAAGCGCGAGCCTCTTCTCGCGCCGATGCCGCAGACGACCGAGTCGGCTCAGCAGCTCACGCTTCCCATCGCGCCGAACACCCGGCTCTACGGACAGCGCGCGCGCCTGCCGAAAAAGCGCCACGGCTTCACGCAAGAAGCGCGCGTCGGCGGGCACAAGATCTTCCTCCGCACCGGCGAGTACGACGACGGCCAGCTCGGCGAGATCTTCATCGACATGCACAAGGAAGGGGCGGCCTTCCGGTCGCTCATGAACTGCTTTGCGATGAGCGTCAGCGTCGGCCTCCAGTACGGCGTGCCGCTGCAGACGTACGTCGATCAATTCACGTTCACGCGCTTCGAGCCGCAGGGGCCGGTCGAGGGGCACCCGTACGTGAAGTTCGCGACCTCGATCGTCGACTTCATCTTCCGCACGCTCGGTGTCGAGTATCTGCATCGGCACGACCTGGCGCACATCAAGCCGGAGGACTCGGCGCCGGTCGACACGACACCGGTGCACCTTCTGGCACCCACCCAGGCTCCGCCGTCGCCGTCCATCGACAGCGCGCCGCTGCCCCACACGCGAGAGGCCATCGCGCGGAGCGCGGCCATGAGCGAGACGCTCGGCGACAGCGCCTCGGGCGCATCGCCGCTCGACGCGCAGCTCGACACGATGATGGGCGACGCGCCGGTCTGCGACGTATGTGGGCACATCACGGTGCGCAACGGGGCCTGCTACAAGTGCCTGAACTGCGGCAACTCGATGGGGTGCTCGTAGGCGAGCGGGCTCATTGTAGCCGCCGCGTCCGCGCAGATGAAATTGGTAGTTCCGCGCGAGTGACCGGTTGCGGAACGGGAAGATCTTCTCCGCTCTTCTTGCTCCAGTGAGCCCATGTGTGCCCTTGGCTCCACGCGTCGAGTCCTTGCAATCGACGGTGAGATCACGGAAATACTAGGAGGATGAGGCAAGCGGTCTCCACGCGTGCTCTTGCTATCCTCGCCGGTGCGGCCGTACTCTTTTCGGCCAACGCCGCGTCGGCTTTGCTCCCGCTCGATGTCGAAGTCGGAGCGAAAGTCGGCGGAGGCACGACGCCGAGCAACGTCGCGAGTGGTGGCACGAATCCCCTCGGATTCGGCCTCGGCGGGCGCGCGGGAGTTGCGTTTCTGGGCTTGTACGGCGGTGTCTCGATTGCGTACTACTTCGGCGGAAGCGAGACCCTCCCGATCGTGGGAGCGGTCGTCCCTGCCGTTTTTTCCGCCTCGACCCACTCGCTGATGTACGGCTTCGAGGCGGGCTACGGCACCGTGCTGGTCAACGTCGTCACGCTGCGCGCGCAAGTTGGCATTGGCAATTTTACGCAGACAGTCGACCTCGGCTCGATGAGCAGCG
>Ga0265316_10003155_pt1 | contig 16778 bp, 14 predicted proteins | sample 4522metaG_FD_202092 | JGI IMG/M metagenome (GOLD analysis project Ga0265316, IMG submission 202092) | Rhizosphere microbial communities from Carex aquatilis grown in University of Washington, Seatle, WA, United States - 4-5-22 metaG | ecosystem: Host-associated > Plants > Roots > Rhizosphere >...
AGCGCGCATCCTGGGCAATGCCGGGCAGGCAGGTGTATCCATTGAGGATTACCTCGATCGGGTGCTGGGCGAAAGCGAGGAGTTCGCCGCGGACGTGCGGCGGTTGGAAGCCACCGGCACGCCGCCCTCGCGCGAGGAGATTCAGGGGAAGATCTCGCGCGGACTAGCGCAACTGGATCGCCGCGAATACGCCAGTGGGGAAGAGTTCATGGCGGATCTGCTCTCTGGCGTTGACCATGTGAAGCGCCGGGCGGGATGAGCCGCTACATCCTCACCGTGGTGGCGCAGCAAGATTACCTGACCGTCGAGGGTGGTCCGCGAGTCGCGCGCCGCCCGGCAGCGCCGTTCATGGACTCTTACTCTATAGCGATCGTGGCGTCGCTCCGGGAAGACGCTCCGCCAATGGTCACCACCAGCGGGACCGCACTGCCGGTGGGAGCATTGGCCGGGATGAGCACGTTTACCTGAATTTCCCCGGTATATATCAGGCCATCGAAAACCACGTTGGCGGCAGGAATCTGGGTGCCTCCGAGACTGACACTCACCGGGAGCACCGGAGCCGGATATGGCGGGCCCGTGGGTTGCACGCCGTCCGGCGGTGGGGCATTGACAGCGCCTTGCCCGGTGACCCAGAACGCCACGTAGGTGTTTCGGGGAGCCGGGTTCAAAGCCGAATTAAACGTCGAATCCTGGTTGACCACCCATGCCTGGCCCGGCCCGTAAAACTGGGTGAAGATTCCGGGCGAGGCGCTCACTACCGGGACGGTCACGCTGCGTGTCAGGCCGTTGTACTCCACCTGAATCGTGGTTTGAGGGCCCGCTATCCCGAAGGGCACGATCGCGTTGATCTGCCCGTCCGCGGCATAGTTCAGGAAGGCTGCCGTTCCACCGATGGAGACGCTGGCGCCCGCCAGCAGGGTGGTTATCCCGGAACTGACCCCGGTTGCCGGGCCGAGCCCACTGCCATATATCGAAATGTACTCGTTGGGGGCTATCCCGCCCGCCTGATTGGTTGCGGCGTTGAACACGCTGGCAGCCGTGAAGGCCGGGCCGCCGGGCGTGATCTTAGCGACAAAGCCGTGATAGCAGCAGCCGCTGTTGCTGGCGGTCGTCTGGAACGCTGCGGGAGTCGTGATTAGGCCGGGGCCGATGGTATTGCCGGCCACATAGATATCGCCGGCAGAGTCGACCGCCAGCCCGGATGGCTCCGAGGTCTCGAGTCCCGCGGACCCTATGCGCGTGGAGAACAGCAGGTTCGAGCCCGTGGGGTCAAGCTCGGCCACCACCACCTCCATGGACCCGCCATTTACCGCCGGCTCCACGGGATTGACCAACGGGAAACCCGATCCCGCCTGCCCCATGATATAGATGTTCCCTTTCCCATCTAACTGGATGGGTCCCGTAAAGTATAAGTCGTCGCTCCCGTCCTGCCGGGAACCGCCCACGTATGTGGACCATACGAGGGCACTGCCGGACGAATTGAGCTTGGTCACGTGGGCGGCGGCGCACGTTCCGCCCAGCCCGCAGACGGTCCCATAAGTGCCGCTGGTTACCGGGAAATCGGTGGAATTAGTGTAGCCGGCGACATAGACATAACTGGCGCTATCCACGGCGATGCCGCTGAGATAGTCGCCGGTATTCCCGGTGTGTCCGCCCAGGTAAGTGGCCCAGGCCAGTGACGCTCCGCCGGTGGAAGTAATCGGTTTGAACTTGGCGATGTAGCCGCGCCAGGACTGCACATACGTTCCCGTGCTGCCCAAAGGCGCGCTGGTAGTCTGCAAGGCGCCGGTCGTGGTCGGCAACGCGCCGGCCTGGGTGTTCCCGATCAGATAGAAGTAGCCGCTCGAATCCACCGTGACCCCGGTGCCGTACGTACCGCCGCAGCCGTTGGCGCAAGCGTATCCATTGAAGTCGCCGAAGAGAGTGGAATACAGCAGGTTCGCGCCGTTGCGATCGAACGCCGCGACGAAGGCGTATTGCGGCGACCCGCCGCCCGTCGTGTTCCCGCCAATCGGCGCGCCGCCGGTGGTCGGAAAGCAGCCCTGGAACGTGTAGCTCTTCGAGCAATACTCTTCCTCGTTCCCGACAACGTAGGCTTGCCCGTTCGAATCCACCGCGATCCCCGTGGCATACGCCCACCCGTATCCGCCCAGAAATGTCGAGTAGACCAGGTTCGTTCCCGCGGCGTTCAGCTTGCTGACAAACGCGGCAGTGTTGCTGGAGTTACAGGATGCGGCATAGGGGGGCGCAGAATTGGTCGGCGTGGGGGAACAGACTGTCTGGTACGCCCCGCTGGTAGTCGGGAAATTGACGGAGTTAGTCATACCGGCCACGTACGCCTCGCCGCTAGAGTCCACCGCGATCGCATAAGCGGTGTCGCTGCCGTTGCCGCCCAAGTAAGTGGAATACACCAGCGAGCTGCCATCCGCACTGAGCTTCGTGACGTACGCCGAAGGCCAGTTTCCGGCTTTCGACGCACGTGTGTTTTGATATCCGTTCTTGGTCGGGAAGTCCGTCGAGTATGTGCTGCCCGTCACATATACATAGCCCGCGCTGTCCACCGCCAGTCCTTGCGACGAACCGGCCTGCGAGATACCCGGGCCGGTCGAGTTCCCAATATAATCGGCGCTGGTCCCGGCCAGATAGGTGGCATAGCTGAGCGTGGGGTCGATGATCAGCTCTCTCGATCGGTCGTAGCTGCCAACCCGGAAGCGTATCTGGTTCCCGGCCACGGCGAACCACCCCTCGACGCGGGTCTTCCTGTCTCCCTCCATTTGGTACAGTAGCGGCTTCTCGAAAGTGGCCGAGCCGTTGGGCGCACCGAGCACCAGATTACCCTTCCGGTCCACGCGGGCGCGCGCGCCTTCAACCCGCCAGGCGATGCAGCCGGGGTCGGCGCCGGGAGCGACCGCAAAGTCGTACTCCAACTGGCGCTGATTGCCGTAAAAGACCAGATCCACGCCCGGGTAGACCTGAGGATACTCGACCTTGCCATAGGTCGGGATTCCGGAGCGCCAGTTCTTCGGATCGTTGCCGATGAAGTAGCTCACCACGCCGGGCTGCGGAGCCAGCCCCACAGCGCCGGCCTTGGGACTAGCCCCAATCAGGCTCATGCGCAGGGTGTCAACGGACGCGGCTTCCGGTGTTGACCCCTTCGCCCCGGCCGATGCCGGCCGGTGCCGCTCCAGATTCAGGACGACCTCGCCCGGGGTGAGGAAGACCGCGTAGCCGGAACCGCGCGAGAGAAACTGAACCGCGGAGGCCAACTGCCCCTGGTTCGGCTCGAAACTCAACGGCACATTCGTGAGCTTCGTTTCGGAACGGTTCGCCGGGACGGCGGTCGCCGCCTGCCGCTGGTCATCCCGCGAGGCTGCCGAGGCGCGCGGCCAGCCAAGACCAAAGGAGATCGAAATTACCGCGAGCGCAGTCGCTACCCGAAGCGCCCGCCGCCGCAATGCCACCGAAGACTGTTCGCTTGTCATGCGTCAAGCATAACTCCAACCATCCCAATCGGAGCTTGTTATCTTCTTTTCTGTTCCGTCGGCTGATTCCCGGCGCCTTCGTGCCGAGCCCCACCCCCGCCCTCGGGGAGGCGCGCCCGATTTCGCCTGGCCGCCTCCGAGCCGCGACCTCCGAGATGGTATGAGAAGGCCGGTCTCCCCGGAGGGAGCGTCGACCGTCAGGGAGCGGTCCCGGCCAGTCATCCCCCAAACCCCCAAGCACCCGCCGGCCATCGCGAGCCGCGGCCGTGCCCGCATCATTTGTAGAGTTCGGGTACGAAGTTCTGGTCCGTGATCGGAGGGCGCACGTACTTCTTCTTGTCGCGGCTGGGCAGTTGAATCGGTTCCGGCGTCAGGTCTTCGTAGGGGATCGTGGAGAGCAGGTGGGCGATGACATTGAGCCGGGCGCACTCCTTGCAGTCGGCGTTCACCACATACCAGGGCACCTGCTTGATGTCGGTGTGCGCGAACATCTCGTCTTTGGCCTGCGAATACTCAACCCAGCGGCGCCGCGATTCCAGATCCATGGGGCTCAGCTTCCAGCGCTTGGTGGGATCCTTGATCCGGGCCTGAAAACGCTTCTCCTGTTCCTCGTCGCTGACCGAGAACCAGTATTTGATGAGCACAATGCCGGACCGCGTCAGCATCCGCTCGAATTCCGGGCAACTGTGCAGGAACTCGAGATATTCCGCCTCCGTACAGAAACCCATCACCCGTTCCACCCCGGCGCGGTTGTACCAACTGCGGTCGAACAGCACCATCTCTCCCGCGGCGGGCAGGTGCGCCACGTACCGCTGGAAGTACCACTGGGTCTTCTCGCGCTCGGTCGGCGCGGCCAGAGCGACCACCCGGCAGATGCGGGGATTCAAGCTCTCGGTGATTCTCTTGATGGTGCCGCCCTTCCCCGCGGCGTCCCGCCCCTCGAAAATCACCACTACTTTGAGCCCCTTGTGCCGCACCCACTCCTGGAATTTCACCAGTTCCACCTGCAGCCGGCGCAACTCCTTGTCATAGTCGCAATCGGTTCCCAGCTTCTTCGGCGCCTTCCCGGAACCTGCCGGCCCCTCGACGCCGTTGTCCCGGAGACCGTCCTTGTTTCCCGCCTGCTTTCCCATCTATGCCCTCCTCGTATACATATCGGCAGGACGTCGCGGCTTCTCCAGGGAGAATTGCGTGCGCTGCCTTCAGTGCTGCACGGTAATGACGACGTTCGCCTGCGTGGAAGCGCCATTGTACGACGCCAAGAGCGAAATGTCCCCATTGGGAGTACCCGCCGGCACCGTCACGTTGAGCTGGTAAAGGCCGGGTCCGGACAGTCCCGCACCCGGTACAGCGGCGGGAGTCCCGCCGATCGTAACCGACGGCAAGGCGGGCAGCGACCCCAGGCCCGTCAACTGATTGGAGATCGCCGGGCTGGTCTGTCCGAAGCCCGTCGCGTACAGAAGCACCGTCTCGCCCGGCACCGCCGGGGTGAAGGTATAACCCGGCGAGGAGAGCGAGGACGGCCCCAACAGACTGTAATCGGCGTGGCGCGCCGCCACGTGTCCCTGGGCGTCGATCACCAGGAAGGCCGGCGAAGTCTGCGTTTCGGTGACCGTCTTGATCGCGCTCTGGCCGTACGGCGTCGTCAACTGCACGCCGACCGCGCCAGTAGCGGTGTCGAGCGGCGTGAGCACGTTGATCTGCACCGGACTGACGTAGTAGATAGCCGCCGGCTTGCCATTGACGGTGGCGCTCACGCCGCCCAGCGTGGTGGGCAGGCCCTTACCGGCAAAATCCCAACTGCTCCAGTCCGTGGTGGTCTGCGCCAGGTTCGAGCCGTGGACTTCCACCCAGGTGTTCTGCGCGATCTGAGCCGCCTGGCTGGCCTCATTGCCAAAAGTGGTGACCACCGACGTAATGGTTGCCGTCGGTCCCGAGCCCGACGACGTGAAATCGAAGGCTACGGATTGTGCGCCATCGGGATTGTTGACCGCTACGGACCAGTTCCCCGCCACGGTCCCCACGGTCAACTGAATCGACAACTGGGTCGACGAGACAAACGTCACATTCGGAGCCGTTAGTTGAGTCTGCCCGCTCGTGTTGGCCACAAGCACCGTCAGACCGGCGCCATTCTGGAACCCGCTGCCGTTGAGAAGCACGGTCTGCGGACTCGCCGAAAGCGGCACGGGGTTGGGAGTGATTGAGGTAATGGTTGGTATGGGAGCCGCTACAGTCAGGTTCACCGGACTGCTGGCCACGCCGCCAACCGTGACGACCACCGGAAAAGTCGCTTGCGTCTGGGTGGGGGGAATGGTGAGCCCGGTCGGCACCGTAAACACCACCTGGTCGGCGCCGGGGGCGCCGTGCGCCGGGGAGTCCACCGTTTCCAGGGAAGCGGATTGCACCGTGGCCGGCAGGCCGCCCACAGTCAGAGTGACGTTGGCCACACAAGTGGCCAGCGGCGAATCCGGGCTGGGATTGCCGTCGGCCACTGCCGGGCTGGTGGCTCCGAAGCCGGTTCCATAGATCACCACGGTTTGGCCCATTTGGACGGCCACGGAAAACTGCGCAAACAGGCCCCCCCCAACGTAGTAGTAGCCCAAGCCGGTGCCGGTTCCGGTAGTCGTATAGAGACCGGGGACGATGGGCGCCACCGGCACGGTGAGGGCGGCGGACGTGAGCGGGGCGCCGCTCTGCGACGAAGTCACCTGAACCGTCGCCGTGTTTCCGGTGATTGCAAACGGCACCTGGAACGTGACTGTGTTGGGAGCGGCCCAGGACACCGGAGTGGCTTTGCCGTTGACCAGCACGGTTGCGCTATTGCAGGTTGTGGGGACGGGATAGCTGGCCGTACAGCCCTTGCCCGGGGTGGCCCCGAGATTGGCGCCGTTGACGACTGCCACCATTCCGGGGGCGATGGCGCCCGTCACCATGGACGCGGCGTTGGCCACCGATGAGATTGTCGGAGTCTGCGCCCCGGCCGGGAACGGGCAGAGAGAAGAGAGAATCGTGAGACCAATAAGGGAAGTGCGCAACGGTTACTCCATTTCGGACCAGAATATGGCTGAACTACTAGTGTAGCGAACCTACACCCGGTGCAACAGCACGACGGCTTCCAGATGGTAGGTCTGCGGAAACAGATCGATCATGGCGATCCGCTCCACACGGTACCCGGCGGCCAGCATCCCCGCCAGATCGCGCGCCAGGGTTGCCGGATCGCAGGCCACCATCGCCACCTGCCGCGGCTGCAACTCGGCCAGCCGCTGGACCACCGCCTTGCCAAGTCCCGCGCGTGGCGGGTCCAGCAGGACGAAATCCGCCGGCTCCTCCCGCTCCTGCAAGAACTCTTCCACCATCCGCGCCTCTGCCCGCACGTTGGTGCAGCCTGCCCGTTCGACGTTGAATTCCAAGTCCCGAACGGCTCCCGCGCCCGACTCCACGGCCGTCACCTGGCGAAATTTCCGGGCCAGCGCCGGGGCAAAAAGTCCCACCCCTGCGTACAAATCGAACGCCGAATCTCCCTCCGCGCCGGCCACGGCGGCTTCCACCAGCCCATCCAGCAGGAACCGGTTCACCTGGAAAAAGGAACCGCGGCTGACGCGAAATCGTCCCTGGTAATCGAGCGCGCCTTCCACCAGGCCGGGGATATTTTCCGCGCACCACTCGAAGAACCGTTTGGCCACCGGCCGGTCGCTCTCGATGACGTTGAGCTGCACGCCGCTCTCATCGGTGAACAGCTCGAGCGACCGCACCATCCGCGGCCACCTCCGGTCGGGCAGCATCCGGCGAAGGATCTCCATTGTCTGGTTGATTTTGGGTGACGCGATGGGGCACTCACCCGTGGCGCACATTTTGTGCGAACGCGCCTCGCGAAAGCCCAGCTTGCCGCCGCTCACCTGCAACTGCACGCGATTGCGGTAGCCCCACGGTTCGCCCGCCAGCACGGCGATCTCGGCCGGGGCGGCCATCTTGCCCACGCGGCGCAGCGCTTCCGCCAGAATTTGGCGCTTGGCTTCGAGCTGATACGGGTAGCCGGCATGCTGATAGTGGCAGCCGCCGCACCGTCCGAACACCGGGCAGGGCGCGGCCACGCGTTCCGCCGACTTTTCCACTATAGCCAGCGTCTTCGCGTGGATCAGGCCCGGCTTTTCCTGTTCCGGCCGCACGCGAATCCGCTCGCCGGGCAGCACGAAGGGCGCGAACACCACCCGGCCGTCCAGACGCGCCAGGCCGTCGCCGCCGTAGACCAGCTTCTCCACGGTCACTTCAAAATTGCTTACGATAAAAGTTACTCCCTTCCCTACCATGAAAACACGAGTCTTCTCCGGCATGCAGCCGACGGGAAATTTGCACATCGGGAATTTCTTGGGCGCGCTGAAAAATTGGGTGCGCATTCAGCACGACTACGAGTGCATTTTCTGCATCGTCGATCTGCACGCCGTAACCATTTACCAGGACCCGGCGCAGTTGCGCGCCAAACTGGCGGAGATCGCCGCCATCTACGTGGCGGCCGGCATCGACCCCCGGGCCTGCGCCATCATGGTGCAATCGGCCGTCCCGGCACACGCCGAGCTGGCCTGGATGCTGACCTGCGTCACGCCGGTAGGCTGGCTGGAGCGCATGACGCAATACAAGGTCAAGGCGGCCAAACAGGAATCCGTGGGCGACGGAATACTACAGTACCCAGTGCTGATGGCGGCCGATATTCTGTTGTACCAGGCCGGCATCGTCCCGGTGGGAGAAGACCAGGCGCAGCATCTGGAGCTGACCCGCGACATCGCCCAGCGCTTCAATTCCCTCTACGGCGACACCTTCGTGGTGCCGGGCACAAGCCTTCCCGCGGTGGGCGCGCGGATCATGGGCCTCGACGACCCGGCGCAGAAAATGAGCAAATCCGAGACGGCCGCGAACCACGCCGTGGCCCTGCTCGACCCGCCCGAGAAGATCCGCAAGACCATCATGCGCGCCACCACCGATTCCAACCCCGCGGTGGACCTGGAAACCGCCGGCCCCGGCGTGCTCAATCTCCTCTCCATCTACCAGGCCTTCGCCGAAGCCACCGAAGACGACATCCGCCGCGAATTCACAGGCATGCGGTACGGCGACCTCAAGAAGCGGGTGGCCGACATGGTCATCGCGCACCTGGTCCCATTCCAGGAACGATACCGGAAGATCGTGTCGGACCCCGGCTACCTGGACGCCATTCTGCGGGAGGGCGCGAACCGCGTGGCGCCCATCGCCAACGACACGGTGCGGGTAGTGAAGCAGCGGATGGGGTTGTACGCGTAGGGAAGGTCGACAGCGGCTCGGTAAGCGCGTGCGTGAACCCCACCCCCCCTGCGAAATCAACGCGCCCGTGTCCGAGCCGCGACCTCCGAGCCGCGACCGTCAGGGGAGCGGTTTCGGCCAGGTATCCCCAAAACGTTTAAGCACTCTCAAGCTTTGCGCCGGAGCCAGTCGCCGTCTTGCGCTATGTTAAACATAGGGAGTCCGTTATGGCCACGCTGAACGTCGGTTTTCCGCCCTCGCTGGACGAGATCAGGTACCGGCTTGCGCCCTTTTGCAAGCGTCACGGCGTGGCCCGGTTGGAAGTCTTCGGCTCGCTCGCGCGCGGCGAACCGCATCGCGGCAGCGATATCGACCTGCTGGTCACCTTCCGGCCCGAAGTCCATCTCGGGTGGGACTTTTTCGAACTTCAAAGGGAAATCGAGGAGGTCCTCGGCTGCGAGGTCGATCTGCTTACCCGCCGTTCGCTCGAGCAGGACGAGAACGCCATCCGCCGGCGTTCGATCCTGGAATCCACCTGTGAAATCTATGCCGCCTAAGCAGGCAGCGTACGTTCTGGACATCTTGCACGCCGTGAAGACAATCCAGACCTATTACCTAATTGCGGAAGTTCGCGTAGCCCCCTCCCTGACGGTCGTGCCTCGGAAGCCGTCTGAGCCGCGCGCGTAAGCAAGCGGCCCGGCTCACGCCCGAGCAGGGGGCAGAAGGGGGAAGACAGACTCTCTCGGCGTGCGCGCCGGCCTCTGACTCCTGTCTTCTGCCTTCCATCTTCGCCGCCCTCGGCGCCTCAGAACAGCCTGAAAATCTCTTCCAAATCCTCCGCCTGCGCCGGCAAGCTCAAATGGACGGCCCGGTCTTCGCGGGTGATCCGCAGGCGCTTCAGCAGAGCGGCGGCGGCCGGCTGCTGGCGCGCGCTGGCTGCCGCCCCCAGCGTGGCGAAGGCGCGGACCGTTTCCTCCAGGCGGCGGGCGGAGTCGGGCGTGTCGCACATCCCCGTGGCCTCGATCGCGATGCCGTCGGCCAGGCGTACGCTCAACGTGGCGTATTGCGTGGTGTGCAGGAGGCGGTTCAGATTCTCGCCGTTGCCGCTGACCGGCAAAGTGGCGCTGCCGGCCGCGACGATCCATATCTCGCTGGCTGCGGCGAGAGGCTCCGCGCGTTCCAGTAGCGCTGGGGAGCCGGTGGCCCCGGACCGATGCTGCGCCGCCCCCGCGCGCAGCCACGCGGGAGATCCGGCTGCGGCCAGGCCGGGAGCAAGAAGCGTGAATCCGGCCGGCGCCCGCCGAAAAGAGCCTCGGGAGACCACCAGATAATCGCTACCCTGGGAGGCGGCCAGCAGGGAATCCGCCTCGCGCAACGGCTCCAGGAAGGCCATCGCGGCGGGCGGCATCTGTTGGTGAAGCGGCGAGGCGCGCAGGCGGCCAAGATCCACCCCCGCCAGGATCAGGGCGCCACGCGGTATCGCGGAGGCCGCGGCGGGATCGATAGCCGGAGGCGGCCCGCTGCGGCATGAGACGCCGAGAGCGGCCAGCGCGAGAAGGGGCGCGAACCCAGCGAGTCGCACGAATCAGCTCTCGCCGTCGCCGGGGTAGCGAATGCCCAGGCGGTGCAGGAAGTTCACGTCGCCCCGATGGCATTCCAAGTCCTCGGCGGGCACGGAGGTGACGCTGAAATCCTCCGGTGTGGGGCTTTCCTCCCAACATTCCGCCAGGTCTTTCATAACGTACATGGCTTTTCGGCAGCCCATACACCACCAGTGAATCACCAGTTGATGATCGGTGGATAACCCCACCTGCCGGATGCGCGTGGGCACCAGCCCGCAGTCACAGCACAGGGCGAATTGGCGGAATTTCATCATTGGCCAGGACCTTCCGTGTTTATCTCATGCCTGCGCTCCGGAGGGAAGTCCTGAAACCGGGATGCAGTACTGGGAGAACGCCCAGTACGAAAGGCCAGACGGCACGAGTGGCACGGAAGGCGCCGCGGCGGGAGGGCCGGCACATTGCCCGATGTTATGAGAGTTCCCCTTGTCCCCCGGTATTACGGGCTACGGTACGTGCGAAGTACACCTTGCACTGGTGCTTTAGGCGCTCGAAATAGCACTCTGGTTCTGGAGGCAGAATGATTCTCATATACGCAGACGGCCGCAGAACCAAGGCCGTTCTTCTGGCGCGGTCGGAAAACCGCCTTCGGGTGGCAATCCCGGGCCGTGACGAACCCCTGGAGATCAACGACATACATGGCACTTGGGTATCGGAGGACTGCGAGCCGGTACGGGTAGAATTCGAGTGGCAGGGAAAGACGCGGCAGGATGTCCCCTCGGAAGCCGACTGTATCTGTTCGCCCGCTCTGGCGGCGCGTCTGATCCACCTCTTGTGGAGCGGGAACGAAGCGGAGGAACTGCAGGCGGACGCCCCGATGGCAAGCGGCACCGCGCCAGCGATGCGAGTTGCCACGCGCGCGAGGATGGGAAACTGACGAGCTGGTCTCGCCGGCTTCATTCGGCTGGCGCCAACCACGAACATGTGCGGCGCATCCTCGATCGCGCGATCGATTCCCTGGTGGAACATTCCATCGCACTCCACCCCAAGGGAGACCGGGCCAAAGAACGGCCGGAATCCCTCGGCGCGCAGGTAATCGAACAGGTTGTGGCGGGCTCCTCGTCCTCGCTCTTATGACACATAAGAACCATATTTAGAGTTCCGATTATCTGCCAAAATCCGGGTTCCTTTTTCATCGGGGACCTCGGGATGCCGGGAACGAGCCACATTGGACGACGCCAGAATTCTTCGACAGATCAGGGTGCGGCAGGGAGATCCGCGGCGTGGCCCACGGGCTGAGCCACGGGCCGGAAACTGAACCATCCGGCCAGCCCCGGAACCATGCCGTTTCAACTACAGGCCGCGAAGTCTTTTTTGAGAACAAGTCTCGTCATTCTCTTCTTTCTTTTCTTTGGTATGACTCGTAGCGTCGATGGAATAACGGGATAAACGGGTCTCGAAAGAGTCGTTTTGGGGTATGATGTAGGGTGGCCGGACGCGCAAAAGGGAATTCCTGGCCACCTGTGCACTGGCCCAACCTGGCAGAGCAAGATGGAAATCCCGGTCTGGCTAGCGTCTGGAGGCCGGTGCAATGCTCAATTCAGTCACGCTAAGATTCACCCGTCGGGAGCGAGATACGGTGTTCAACAACGATCTGGTTGGCATCTTCGTCACATTCGTAGTTCTGTCTCTGGCGCCGCCTGTTTACGCGGCAGAGAAGTTTCCGGACTATCCGGTGCGCCCAGCGGACCAGTACGCCATCAAAGCTGAGAGGGCAGGCCTGATAATTGGCGTTGAGCCGGTTGAGGATCTCAACGATCAGAAAGTGTATTTCGACGCGAGAACGACGCCGAACGGCTTTATCCCGGTTTTCGTCGTCATTGAAAACAGATCGAGCGGTGACAGCTTCCTGTTCGATCAGACCAACGTCGGGTATGGCGGCGCTTTCTACGGCTTCAAGCCGGACATGGGGACCACGAAGAGACAGGAGAATCTCCTGAAGAGGCATATCAAAAGCAAGACTCTCTCCCCAGGCGCATCCGTGTCTGGCTTCTTGTACGTCCCGGTGCCCGGCAAGGGCCCGCGGGAAAAGATCCACCTTCAGGTTCCGATCACCAAGGCCGGCACAAGCGAGACGTTCATGTTGAATTTGTTCTTTTGAGGAGGACTTCATGTTAAGGACCGTGTACTCATTTCCTGCGGCGTTCCTCTTGTACACACTGGCTTTGACGGGTATATGCGTAGCAGCGGATGGCCAGGCTGCACCGCAGGCAGGCCAGAAACTGTCCCTCAATGCGGCACTGCTTTTGACTCCGGAGTTCTGCGCGACCGTCAGAACGGGAAAGTACGGCGACCGCAAGGAGACGTACGAATTTGGAAGAGCCGCCTGCGCGCGTCTCGAGCCGGCGCTCAGGAACGTGTTTCCAAGCCTGACGCGCGTGGAGGCGCTATCCTCGGCGGCCGATGGGCAAGTTGTGCTGATACCGAAATTCATGGACGTCGCTACGAAAAACGGTTTTTCCCTCCACCGTGAGATGGTCGTAACTGTGGAATGGACCGTGAAAGACAAGCTGGGAAAGACCGTCTGGATCGAAACCGCGCAGGGTACCACAAGGAACAAAACGGGCAATTCATTTACCTACAAGAAGAACCTCGAGAAAACCGTGGAGGATTCCGTGGAGAGTATGGCGGAGGACTCTGCGAGCAAAATGGCCGCGTCGCCGGAGTTGCGCAAGCTGGCGGGGGGAAGTTCCAGTCCGGAACGCGGCAAGAACTGAATGTTCAACGCGGGCAATCAGGGCGGATTTTGCCTGCGAACAAGACTCGCGGGACTGCCCGGAAAGGACCATCGATGACACGGTATTTCGTTTTGTGCGTGTTGCTGTCACTGCTGCCGGCATCCGCCATGGTTGCGCAATCATCTCAGGCGGCGCCGGCCGCTACGGCACAACCAGGACAGGAGCATCCTCAGGCGTCAGACCACACGCTGGAGGATGGGATTCCCGTCAAGTTGCAGTTGAGCGCGAACCTAAGCTCGGCGAGCGCCAAGGCAGGCCAGGAGATTGCCTTCGATATCGTTGACGACATAGATATCGACGGCGTTACCGTGCTTCGGCGGGGCACCTCCGCAATCGGAGTCGTGACCGAGGCAGCGGCAAAGGGGAGGCTGGGCCGGGCCGGAAAGCTGAACTTCGCTATCTCCTACGTGCAATTGGTTGATGGCGAAAAGGCTCCCGTTCGCGCGGTCAGTAATACGAAAGGGGAGTCACGCACGGACGCCATGATCGGGAATATGCTCGCCATGCCGGTGGTTGCCGCGCCGTTCTTTCTCCTTATGAAAGGCGGTGATACCTCGTTTCCCAAGGGAACCGAGATAACCGCTTTTATAGATGGAGACATGCACCTGGATTTGGCAAGATTCAGGTCTGCTTCACAATCCGCGGCGCAGACGGCTGGTCCTCAGGCCTCTTTGGTCATCGAGTCCACGCCCGCCGGGGCCGGCATTGAGTTGGACGGCGCCCTGGTCGGCAACACGCCTTTCACGGTCGCCGTCGCTCCTGGCAACCACCGGATTTCAGTCAAGAAGAAAGGCTTCGTCGACTGGAGCAAGAGCCTCGACGTCACCGGAACGGTCCAGGTAAGAGCCGAACTGGTCGTCGAAGTCCGCTAGGCGAACGGGCCGAAACCGCTGGGGACAAAACGGCATTGTGAACGGCCTTTCCGGAGCCTGGACGTCCACGGCCGGCGCTTGTACCAAAAGTCGCCGCCCCGCGAAACGCCGGCTCGCGGAGGCCCCCGGCCGCAGCCATTTTGCAACGCCAGCTATCCTTACGCCTGTGGGGACAAAGAGAGGCCCACCGCCCCACAGTGGCCAAGCCTTCCCCGCGCCCACCTCAGGCGGTCGGTTCGGCGGCGTAGCGGGCCGCGGTTTCCCGCTCCGGCCAGGGTGCGGCGGCGAGATCCGCGGCCTGACCCACGGGCTGTGCCACGGGCCGGAAACTGAACCAGCCGGCCAGCGTGGCGTCGTCCACTTTGCGGCGGCTCATGATCACCCGGCGGGCGCGCAGCGCTTGCGGCAGGCATTTCGCCAGATGCCAGAATGCCGGCAGCGACTGCGGCTCGGCAATCACCGCCCCGCCAATCACCAGCAGGTCGCGCAGCGTCATGGGGAGCCAATACCGCCGGTAAAGGCCCGCGGTGGTGTTCTTCACCCGCATCAGGAAGCGGTTCTTCACCGAGTGCATATTGATCGCCGCGGGAACCGAGCGCCGATTTCCGGGGACCACGCTGCGCACATGGTAGGAGACCGCCGCGGGATCGTAAATCGCTCGCCAACCCTGCAGGATGGCGCGCCAGGCAACGTCCGCATCTTCGCGATAGGCGAAGAAATCCGGGTCGAAGAAACTGCCGTCCACGGACACGTCGTCAATCATCTCGCGCCGGTACAGGGCGGCGGCCGCGCTGGCTCCGAAGACGTATTCCCGGCTGTCGAAGTCCGGGCTGTCGGGCTGGTGCCAGCCGCGGTCGAAATGGCGCATGGCGGGGGTGAAAAAGATGCCGGTGGAGTCCAGGCGCTGCTCGTCCAGGGGCCGGAAGCCGGGTCCGATGGAGAGCAGTTTGCCGCACACCGTGCCGGCGGACGGATCGGCCAGGCCGGCCTCGACGAGTGTGCCGAGGAAGCGCGCGAGCAGCAGGACGTCGGGATTCAGGGTCAGCACCCAAGCGGAGCGGCTCGCGCGGATGGCCTGGTTTTGCGCTTCCGCGAAACCCAGGTTGCGGTCGTTATAGATGGTGCGGATTCGGCCCTTGAACCGGCGTAGGATGGCGCGCGTACCGTCGGAAGAGTCGTTATCCACCACCACCACCTCGATGGCGACCCCTTCCTGTTCAAAAACCCCTTCCAGGCAACGACGGATGTACCGCTCGCTGTTGTAGGTGACGATTGCAACGCACACTTGGGCGTGACGGAGTTGTTTCAAAGTATCGCTTCAAAGACCCCGTACCATCCCACTTCAACTACACTGGGTTACAAGAATGACGAGATTTGTCCTAAAAAAAATATTTTCGCGGCCTGTAGTTGAAACGGCATGGTTCCGGGTCTTTGGTATGACTCGTAGTGGCACTGGCGGTTCCCCCAGGTGATGCGCAGTGGAAATCTTCCGCCAGCCACAATCGAGTACGGAGTTACAAGACCAGGTGGCTCAGTTGTTTGTGGAGACTCGCGAGGACGTTTACCGGTACCTGCTGACGCTCGGCGTTCACCCGCCGAAGGCGCAGGAAGCCGTGCAGGAAGTCTTTCTGCGGCTCTACACCAGCCTCAAAAAGGGTGAAAAAATCGAGAGCCTGCGCGGATGGGTATTCCGCGTGGCCCACAATTACGGCTTGAAGGTGCGTGCGCGGCAGGCCGCGGAAGAACGGTTTGACCCCGCTCTGGAAGCCCGCCTGACGGCTCCCGCCGCCAATGCCGAGCGGCAGTTGCTGGACCGCGAGAAAATGGTCCGCCTGAACCGCGCCGTGGAAGGTCTCTCGGAACAGCAAAAACGCTGCCTTTTCTTGCGGATGGAAGGCTTGCGCTACCCCGAAATCGCGTCCAGCCTGGGGATCAGCGCCTCTGCCGTGGGGGAGTTCCTGCGGCGCGCCCTATTGCGGCTGAGGAAGGTGCGCGATGAGTAACCTCGCCGGGCGCCATTCCGCGGAACGCTACCTGGTCCGCTATCTGGACGGCGAACTCGCGGCGCGCAAAGTCCGCAAACTGGAGCGCCACCTGGAAACCTGCGGCCAGTGCCGCGGGGAACTGGAAGAATTGCAGAATACGCTCGCGGAGTGCGCGCGCTATCGCCAGGACGTACTGGCCGCGCAGCCCTCGCCGCCGCAACCGTGGCGGGACCTCTACCGCGACTTTTACCGGATTGATGAGTCTTTGGCCAATGAGTCTCTCCTTGTACGGCTGATGCGTCCCCTGGTGCATTCGGGTGCACCCAGATGGGCGATTATAGCGGGCTTGGCGGTGCTGATCTGTTCTCTCACTTTCTATCAGCTCCGCCAAGCCCCTTCTGTTCAAGCCGCCACATTGCTGAGAAAGGCCGTTATCGCTTCCCAAAGCAAACCGCCCGTTCCGCGCCGCATCCGCGTGCGCACCAGCCGCCGGCAGGAGTTCACGCGGTTGGCCGGAACTCAGGCGGCCGTCGTCGAAGCCGCCGAAACGCAGCCGGTGGCCGCGCTGTTTCGGGCGGCGCATTACGATTGGGTCGATCCTCTGAGCGCCCGCGCCTTTGCCGAGTGGCGCGACCGGCAGCCCCAGAAAACCGACGAAGTAACCAGGGAGACTACCAGCTCCGAAGAGTACACCCGCGTCCGTACCGTGGCCGCCGAAGGCGAACTGGCGGCGGCCAGCATTACGTTGCGCACCACGGATTTTGACCCCGTGGAGGAGCGCCTGGAGTTTCGCGATCGGGAATGGATTGAGTTG
>Ga0265316_10003157_pt1 | contig 16774 bp, 10 predicted proteins | sample 4522metaG_FD_202092 | JGI IMG/M metagenome (GOLD analysis project Ga0265316, IMG submission 202092) | Rhizosphere microbial communities from Carex aquatilis grown in University of Washington, Seatle, WA, United States - 4-5-22 metaG | ecosystem: Host-associated > Plants > Roots > Rhizosphere >...
ATGACCGCAGTAGCCGAGCTCGTCCACGGCGGGAGCCTCGGAGCAGCGGATACACACGTCGAACATGCACGGTCAACGTTCGGCCGGGCGCCACGGTTACGGTTCCAGCTCGTCCTCGCGCTTCGGAAGGAGCCGCTCCGCCCAGGGCGAAGAACGCTCTTTGCGGACGTCCTGCCCAAGCGCGACCTCGATCGCGGCGCGCTCCTCCTCGCTCGGCTGCGGCTTGATCTCGAGCTTCATCCCCACACAGGCTAATGTCCACGGCGATCGAGGCCGATCAGAATTACGAATGGGCCGCCGTTTACTCATCGCCCTCGCAGTTCTCTCGCTGGTCCCGACCAGCGCAGCCGCTGCCTCCGCCGGTGGCGCGGCACCCGCACGATCGTGGGCGGCGAGCGAGATTCGGAGCGTCACAGCTGCCGGCCTGCTGGGCGGCCAGAGCGCCGCAGGCTTCCACCCGCAGGACCCGCTCACCGCGCAGGCGCTCGAGGATCTCGTCTTCGGCCTGCAGCAGGCCCTGATCCCACCTGAGCCGCTTCCGCCGGTCACTCCGCCGGCCTATCCCCCGCCGTATCCGCCGGTCGTTCTGCCCAGCCCGAGCCCGGGCGATCCGCCGACCTCGACGACTCCCCAGACGACCGTTCCTGCGACGACCGCCCCCACCACGACGACGACACCGACGACCACGACCACACCGACAACGACACCCACGACGACAACAACGACAACGACGACAACGACCGCAACCACCCCCGCGCCGCCGCCGGAGCCGCCCGGCGCGCCGAAGCAGGCGGCGCACCCGGACGCCTCGGTGACGATGACGAAGCTCGACACCCGGCTCGTCCAGGCGCTCGGCCTCGGCAAGGCGGCGAACGAGTTCGTTGCGGGCGCCCGCGCCGCCGGGCTGAAGGTGCCGCCCCGCTTCGGCACGGAAGTCGTCGCGCGCCTGCTCGGCCTGCGCACGAACCATCCCGCCCCGCAAGACGGGCTCGAGCTGCTGCCCGGCGACCCTGCGACCCGTGCAGAGGCCGCGTACTCGGCCGCACAGATACTGCACTTCTCCGGCTGGGAAATCGCCTCCGTCCAGAGCATGGCGGACTCGTTCAGCCTGCCCGCGTTCACGAACTGGCAGACCAGCATCCTCGACACCGCCGTCGCCCGCATCGGGATGCCCTACGTCTGGGGCGGCGTGAGCGACGGCCCCGAGACCGACTTCGGCGTCTCCGCACGCGGCGGCTACGACTGCTCCGGCTTCGTGTGGCGGGTCTACAAGCTGGAGCAGTACCCGGGAAGCGGCTCGCTGCCGCTCGTGATCCGCGGCCGCACGACCTACGTGATGAGCGGTGAGGTGCCGCCCTCGCAGCGGATCGCGCTCGCCGACCTCCAGCCCGCCGACGTCCTCTTCTTCGGCTCCAGGGGCCCCCGCTCGCAGCCGGCCCAGGTCGACCACACGGCGATCTACATCGGCAACGGCTGGTTCATCCAGTCGTCCGGCAACGGCGTCGACCTCGCGACCCTCGACGGGTGGTACAAGCACGAGTTCGCGTGGGCCCGCCGGCCGCTCGCCGAGGCCGGATTGACCGGCTAGCGGGCATTTCCCACTTTCGAGGGACATTCGTCCCCAGCGCGCACGATCACTCCATCGGGTGATTCACGAGACGAGCGGATGAAGGAAACTCTCCTTGTCTGGCGTCCCGAAAGCTCTGGAGGAATCATGTTGGAATGGAAGCCGCGGCTCGTACTACTGCTTGTTGCACTGGCGAGCCTCGCCCTGTTCGTCTCGCTGCTGAAGGTCGGCGGCGGCACGAGCATCGTCCAGTACAGCTGGTAGACCGCCCGCACCGAGGTGGGGAGACCAAGGTGATGCAGGGATCTGCAGGTCACCGAGCTTGTGTTCGCGGGGTACCCGCCTCTGACTGCCGACCCTGTCGGGTCGCGTCGGGGCGGTGACCGCTACCCCTCGAGTTCCCTCTAGAGTTCTCGCGCTCGTGGCCCCCGTCTGTGTGGCGGGGGTCGCGGCTGTCTGTGCGGCGTCGATCTCGTATGCGACGACGCCTCATTCAGTCGGCGACGTCGCCGCGGTCGTGGGACTGTTCATCGGCATGGTCCTGGCGGAGAACTTCCCCGTGCCGGTGGAAGGAATGGACGCAGGCGGTGTCACCCTCGGCTTCGTTCTCGCCGTCGCCGGCATCTTGCTCTTCGGGTGGCAGGCGGGGCTGTTCATCGCCGCCGGCGCGCCGATCGTGACGCAACTGATCGGGCGGCGTCCGCCGTTGCGCATCGCCTACAACGGCTCGATGTTCGCACTCGCGGCGCTCGCCAGCGGACTCGCGATCGAGCCGATCTCCCAGCACTCCGTCCAGGGCCTGCTCGCGCGGCTCGTCATCTGCGCCTTCATCTACAACTGGGTCGTCAATCTCATTCTGGTGAGCGCCGTGCTCGCCGTCACATCTGGCAAGTCGTTCTTCAAGCTGATCGTGTTGAACGCCCGGCAGACGACCGCGCCGTTCGCTCTGATGGCGTCCGCCGCACTGATGCTCGTCGTCCTTTGGGAGCGCTCTCCCGCTCTCTCGGTCGCTCTCGTCGGACCGCTGATCGCGATCGCGCTCTACCAGCGCTCGAACTTCAAGGCGATGCGGGCGATGCGGCTCGCGCTTACCGACCCGCTGACCGGGCTCGGCAACCACCGCCACTTCCAGGAGCGCCTTCAGCGCGAGCTCACCCTGGCCGAGCAGAACGGAGTGGCGCTCAGCCTGTGCCTCGTCGACATCGACAACTTCAAGCGAATCAACGACCGCTACGGCCACCCCGTCGGCGACCGCGTGCTCGGCCAGGTCGCATCGCGGCTGCGTCAGGGCGGCGAGAGCTTCAGGCTCGGCGGCGACGAGTTCGCGGTGCTCTTGCCGGGCCTCGAAGAGCGCGCCGCCATCGCGGTCGCGCGGTCGATCGTCGAGCGGGTCGGCACGGTCGAGATCGAGCAGGTCGGATCCGTCACAGTGAGCGCCGGCGTGGCGGCGTATCCGGCGCAGGGCGTCGGGAGGGACGAGCTGATCCGGCTCGCGGACAGCGCGCTCTACTGGGCGAAGGAAGACGGCAAGAACCGCGCCCGCACGTATCAGGCCGCAAGCACGCTCGAGCTCGCGCAGCTGCAGCAGCTCGCGGAGGGGCCCGACCGTGCCGCGCGCTACCGGGCCGCGGCGAGTCTCGCGAAGGCGGTCGATGCGCGCGATGTCTACACCGGCAGCCACTCGGAGCGGGTCGGCGAGCTCTCGGCGCGGATCGCGCGACGGCTCGGCATCGACGAGCCGCAGATCGAGCTCACTCGGCTCGCCGGCAGCCTCCACGACCTCGGCAAGCTCGCGATCCCCGAGGAGATCCTGCGCAAGCCCGGCGCGCTCAACGAGTCGGAGCGGCTCGTGTTGCAGCGCCATCCGCAGATCGGCTACCGGATGCTCGAGAGTCTCGGCGTCGAGCCGATCGCGGAGTGGGTGCTGCACCACCACGAGCGCTGGGACGGGAGCGGGTATCCCGACGGCCTCCGCGCCGAGCAGATCCCGCTCGGCGCGCGCATCATCTTCGTCGCGGACGCCTTCGACGCGATGACGTCCGAGCGCGTCTACCGCAAGCCGCTCAGCGAGCGCGACGCGGTCGCCGAGCTCGAGCGTTGCGCCGGCTCGCAGTTCGACCCGACCGTCGTCGACGCGTTCGCGGAAGATCTCGGCGCCGTGCCCATGCGCGCAGCGCAGCTTGTGTCCTGAACCGCAGGGCTCCGTGCCATCTTCGAAGCCGAGCGGCCGCGTCGCGGAGCCGAGCTTGCTCGGCGCAGCAATGAGACGCTTCGCCGCGAGCACACGAAGAAGGGGGCGCACGGGGGAAACATGGTTTCCCCCGTGAAGCGAGCGAAGCGAAGCGTTAGAGGGGGATGTTGCCGTGCTTGCGTTTCGGGCGCGGCTCGGCTTTTGTGAGCGCGGTCTCGAGGGCGTCGATCAGGACCGGGCGCGTGCGCCGCGGCTCGATCACGTCGTCGACGTAGCCGCGCTCGGCGGCGGAGTAGGGGTTCGCGAAGCGCTCCTTGTAGTCGGCGATCAGCTCCGCGCGGCGCGCTTCCGGGTCGTCGGCATCGGCGAGCTCGCCGCGGAAGACGATATTGACGGCGCCTTCCGGACCCATCACCGCGACCTCGGCGGTCGGCCACGCGAAATTGAAGTCGGCGCGGATGTGCTTCGAGCTCATGACGTCGTACGCGCCGCCGTACGCCTTGCGTGTGATCACGGTCAGCTTCGGCACCGTTGCCTCGGCGTACGCATACAGCAGCTTGGCTCCGTGCCGGATGATCCCGCCCCACTCCTGCGCAGTGCCGGGCAGAAAGCCCGGCACGTCGACGAACGTCACGAGGGGAATGTTGAAGGCGTCGCACGTACGCACGAACCGGGCCGCCTTGTCGGATGCGTCGATGTCGAGTACCCCCGCGAGCGACTGCGGCTGGTTGCCGACGACGCCGACCACATGACCCCCGAGACGCGCGAAGCCGGTGACGATGTTCTGCGCCCACTGCTCGTGCACCTCGAGGAACTCCCCGACGTCGATGACGCGGCGGATCACCTCGAGCATGTCGTACGGCTTGTTCGGAGTGTCCGGGATCAGCGTGTCGAGCTCCGCGTCCTCGCGGTCGCTCGGGTCCGTCGGCGTCGCGAAGGGCGGCTGCTCGGCGTTGTTCTGCGGTAGGAAGGAGATGAGGTAGCGCGCATCCTCGAGACACGAAGCCTCGTCGGGCGCGGTGAACTGCGCGACGCCGGACTTCGCCGCGTGCGTCGACGCACCGCCGAGCTCCTCGAACGTCACCTCTTCCCCCGTCACGGTCCTCACGACGTCGGGGCCGGTGATGAACATGTACGACGAGCCTTCGACCATGAAGATGAAGTCAGTGATCGCCGGCGAGTACACGGCGCCTCCCGCGCACGGGCCCATCACGAGTGAGATCTGCGGCACGACTCCGGACGACTGGACGTTGCGCCAGAAGATCTCGGCATAGCCCGCCAGAGAGACGACGCCTTCCTGGATGCGCGCACCGCCGGAGTCGTTGATGCCGATCACGGGGCAGCCGTACTTCACCGCGAGGTCCATCACCTTGCAGATCTTCTCGGCGAACACCTCGCTCAGGGAGCCGCCGAACACCGTGAAGTCCTGAGAGAAGACGAAGACCTTGCGGCCGAAGACGGTGCCGTATCCCGTCACGACCGCGTCGCCGTACGGGCGCCTGTCCATCATCCCGAAGTTGGACTCACGGTGACGCACGTAGCGATCGAGCTCGACGAACGAGCCCTCGTCGCAGAGTTGCACCGCGCGTTCGCGTGCCAGCAACCGCCCTTCGTCGCGACGCTTCTGCACCGCCTTGTCGCTGCCGGCGTGGAGCGATTCCTCGCGCAACTCGCGCAGCCACTCGAGCCGCTCTTGGGTCGTCTCGTGCGCCCGCGCCATGCGCAGGAGCCTAACCGGCCGTTAGGTACGGTCGCGTGATGAGACGGCGGCTGCCTCCGGCACTGCGCGAGCACGACTTCGCACTCCTCTGGTCGGCGACCCTCGGCATGCGCTTCGCCGAGCAGATGCTCGCGGTCGCCGTCGGCTGGCAGGTCTACGCGATCCGCGGCAACCCGCTCGACCTCGGCCTGATCGGCCTCGCGGAGTTCTTGCCCTTGCCGCTGCTCGCACTCCCTGCGGGACAGCTCGCGGATCGGATCTCGAGGAAGCTGATCACGGCGTTCGGGCTGCTCATCAGCGTCGGCATCGCGGCCGCGCTCGTCGTCGTCACCGTTCACGGAGCGCACTCCGTCTGGCCGTTCTTCGCGCTCGCGGCCTGCTCGGGCGTGGCGAGTGCGATCGGCTGGCCGGCGCTCGGCGCCCTGATGCCCGAGCTCGTGCCACCGGAGCTGCTGCCGGGAGCAATGGCGCTGCGGTCGGTCGCGGGCCAGGCTGCCGTCGTCGTCGGGCCCGCAGCCGGCGGGCTGCTCTTCGCCGCACGCCCGGAGCTCGTCTACATCGTCGCCGCGGCGATCTTCGCTTGCGCGCTCGCGTGCGTGCTCGCGCTCCGGTACGAGTCGTCGGTGCGAGAGGTCGCCGGCGATGCCCCGCCCGGTCTCGAGAGCCTCGTCGCCGGCGTGCGGTTCGTCCTGCGGACCCGGATGCTGCTCGGCGCGATCGCGCTCGACCTCTTTGCGGTCCTCTTTGGTGGCGCAACGGCATTGCTGCCGGTCTTCGCCCGCTCGATCCTCCACGTCGGCCCGGTGGGCCTCGGCGTGCTCCGCACGGGCCCAGCGGCTGGGGCGCTCGTGGCGGGGGTCATCCTCGCGCGCCGCCCGCTGCGCAGGCGCGCCGGGCCCACGCTGCTCACGGTCGTCGCGATCTACGGCGTGAGCATCGTCGTATTCGGGCTCTCGAGGTGGCTGCCGCTGTCGCTCGCCGCGCTCGCCGTCGGCGGTTTCGTCGACATGATCAGCATGAACATCCGTGCGACAACGGTCGCGCTCGTGACCCCGAACGAGCTTCGAGGTCGGGTCAACGCCGTCGAGATGGTGTTCATCAGTGCGTCGAACGAGCTCGGCGCCTTCGAGTCGGGCGTCGTCGCCTCCCTCGTCGGCACCGTGACCGGCGTCGTCGCCGGCGGCATCGCCACCGTGGCGATCGCGCTCTCGTGGACGCGCCTCTTCCCGGCGCTCTCGCGCATGGGCCGGCTGGAGGACCTGCGGCCCGAGCCGGTGGCGGCGGAGTAGGCTCGCAGCGATGGGCACCGTAGACCGCTCGACCATCTGGCCGTACGACGAGCGCGGTGAGCCGCGGACGTTCTTCTACCAGCGCTACGGCCACCCGACGAGCTCCGAGGCGGAGGCACGACTCGGCGAGCTGGACGGCGGCGCAGCCGTGCTCTTTCCGTCCGGAGCCGGTGCGACGTCCGCGCTCGTGCTCTCGCTGCTGAAGCCCGGCGACACGATCGCCCTCGCCGCGGGCTGCTACTTCGGCACCGGCGTCACCTTCCAGACGTTCGAGCGCTGGGGCCTCCGCTATGTCGAGTTCGATCAGACCGGGCCGCCGCCGGACGATGTGCAGCTCGTCTGGGTCGAGGCTCCGTCGAATCCGTTTCTCACGATGCCCGACCTGGAAGCTGCGGCGGCGCATCCCGCACCGCTCGTCGTCGACGCGACGGTCGCGACACCGATCCTGCTGCGTCCGCTGGAGCACGGCGCCGACTTCGTCATACACAGCGCGACGAAGTACCTCGCCGGCCACGACGACGCACTGCTCGGCGCGGTGATCTGCCGAGACCCCGGCGCGGCCGACGAGCTCCGCAGCTTCCGCGGGCGTGCGGGCATCGTCGCGGCGCCCGACGCAGCCTGGCTGCTCCTCCGCGGCCTCAAGACGCTCGAGGTCCGGGTGCTCCGCCAGAACGCGACGGCGGCCGACCTTGCAGTCCGTCTCGCCGGGCACCCGAAAGTGCAGACGGTCCGCTATCCGGGGCTCGGCGGGCTGATCTCCTTCGACGTCGCAGGCGGCGAGGCCGCCCGGCTCGTCGAGACGTCGACGCAGCTGATCGAGAACGCCACCTCGCTGGGCGGCACGACGAGCGTCATGGAGAGCAGGCGTCGCTGGGAGGGCGAGCGCGTGCCCGCCGGCCTGCTCCGGCTGAGCGTCGGGCTCGAGCACCCGGACGCCCTCTGGGCCGACCTCAGCCAGGCGCTCGAGCACGCCTGATCTTTTATCGCTTGTAAGCGTGGGCCTAACCTGAGGGCAGACATAGGCCAAATGGCCTATGCTACGCCCTCCCTTCAGCCTGCCCAGGGCGACGGGGTCGTTGCACACCGTAAGACGGGGTTCGAGCGTTGAATCTTCGAGGCGGCGTTTCCGCGGCAATTCAGCGCGGAATACCACGCCCCGGCGACACGCGTTTTCACCCAGGCGCAAACGTCGCGATCCGAGCAGATTGGGGGCACCGTGGCAGCAGTCGAGCACCGCAAGGACAGCGCCGGCCCCCGGAAGCGCACGAGCCCGGCCTCCGGCCGCAACGGGACGGGGGCGAACGGCACCGGGTCGACCAAGGGGGCGACCAGGCCGGCGAAGACCGGCCGCGACGCCGCCGAGGTCTCGCGCGCGGAGCTCGAGCAGCTCCTTGCTGCGCTGAACGCCGCGCGCGACGGCGACTTCCGCCTGCGTCTGCCCGTCCGCGGCAAGGGCATGTCCACAGAGCTCAACCGGGCCTTCAACGAGCTCGCCGACCGCCGCGAGGCGCTGTCGAAGGAGATCGGCCGCGTCGGACGCGTGATCGGCCGCGAGGGGCGCATGACCGAACGGGCCTCCGCCTCGGGCGCGGATGGGTGCTGGGTCGAGACCGTCAGCTCCCTCAACACGCTGATCGACGACCTCGTCCGGCCGACAACCGAGGTGGCCCGCGTCATCGACGCCGTCGCCCAGGGTGACCTCTCCCAGAAGATGGCGCTCAAGATCGAGGGACAGCCGCTGAAGGGCGAGTTCCTGCGCATCGGGACGACCGTGAACGCGATGGTCGCCCAGCTCTCGTCGTTCGCCGACGAGGTGACGCGCGTTGCGCGCGAGGTCGGCACCGACGGCAAGCTCGGCGGCCAGGCGAAGGTGCGCGGCGTCTCGGGTGTGTGGAAGGACATGACCGACAACGTCAACACGTTGGCGGCGAACCTCACCACGCAGGTCCGCAACATCGCCGAGGTGACGACCGCCGTCGCGAACGGCGACCTCTCCAAGAAGGTCACGGTCGACGTCAAGGGCGAGGTGCTCGAGCTCAAGAACACGATCAACACGATGGTCGACCAGCTCTCCTCGTTTGCCGACGAGGTGACGCGCGTCGCGAAGGAGGTCGGCACCGAGGGCAAGCTCGGCGGCCAGGCGAACGTCGAAGGCGTCAGCGGCACCTGGAAGGACCTGACCGACAACGTCAACACGCTCGCCGGCAATCTCACCGCGCAGGTGCGCAACATCGCGCAGGTCACGACTGCCGTCGCGAACGGCGACCTGACGAAGAAGATCACGGTCGACGTCCAGGGCGAGATCGCGGAGCTCAAGGAGACGATCAACACGATGGTCGACCAGCTCTCCGCGTTCGCCGCCGAGGTGACACGCGTTGCGCGCGAGGTCGGCACCGAAGGCCGCCTCGGCGGCCAGGCGCAGGTCGAAGGCGTCAGCGGCACGTGGCGCGGCCTCACCGAGTCCGTGAACGGCATGGCGCTCTCGCTCACCGAGCAGGTGCGAAACATCGCCGATGTCACCACGGCAGTCGCGAACGGCGACCTCTCCAAGAAGGTCACCGTGGACGTCAAGGGCGAGGTACTCGAGCTCAAGAACACGATCAACACCATGGTCGACCAGCTTTCCGGCTTCGCCGACGAGGTGACGCGCGTCGCGAAGGAGGTCGGCACCGAGGGACGGCTCGGCGGACAAGCCGAGGTCGAGGACGTCAGCGGCACCTGGCGCGACCTCACCGAGTCTGTGAACGGCATGGCGTCGAACCTCACCGACCAGGTGCGCAACATCGCCGAGGTCGCAACCGCAGTTGCGAAGGGCGACCTGACGCAGAAGATCACCGTCGACGCCCGCGGCGAGATCCTCGAGCTGAAGAACACGCTCAACACGATGGTCGACCAGCTGTCGACGTTCGCCGACGAGGTCACACGCGTCGCCCGCGAGGTCGGCACCGAGGGTCGCCTCGGCGGCCAGGCCGAGGTCGAAGGCGTCAGCGGCACGTGGCGTGGGCTCACCGAGAACGTGAACCAGATGGCCGAGAACCTCACGAGCCAGGTGCGCAACATCGCGCAGGTCGCGACCGCAGTCGCGAAGGGCGACCTGTCGCAGAAGATCACTGTCGAGGCTCGCGGCGAGATCCTCGAGCTGAAGAACACGCTCAACACGATGGTCGACCAGCTCTCCGCTTTTGCGGACGAGGTGACGCGGGTCGCGCGCGAAGTGGGCACCGAGGGCCGCCTCGGCGGCCAGGCGCAGGTCGAAGGCGTCAGCGGCACTTGGCGCGGCCTCACCGAGTCCGTGAACTTCATGGCCTCGTCGCTCACCGAGCAGGTGCGCAACATCGCCGAGGTCACAACGGCTGTCGCGAACGGTGACCTCTCCAAGAAGGTGACCGTCGACGTGCGCGGCGAGATCGCCGAGCTGAAGAACACGATCAACACGATGGTCGACCAGCTCGGCTCGTTCGCCGACGAGGTCACGCGCGTCGCCCGCGAGGTCGGCACCGAGGGCAAGCTCGGCGGCCAGGCGGAAGTGAAGGGCGTCTCGGGCACCTGGAAGGACCTGACCGACAACGTGAACACCCTCGCGGGCAACCTCACCGATCAGGTGCGCAACATCGCCGGCGTCACGACCGCCGTCGCATCGGGCGACCTGACGCAGAAGATCACCGTCGACGCGCGTGGCGAGGTACTCCGGCTCAAGGACACGATCAACACGATGGTCGACCAGCTTTCGGCGTTCGCCGCTGAGGTCACGCGCGTCGCCCGCGAGGTGGGAACGGAAGGCGTGCTCGGCGGCCAGGCGGAGGTCGAGGGCGTCAGCGGAACGTGGCGCGACCTCACGGAGTCGGTGAACGGCATGGCGTCGAACCTCACTGGCCAGGTGCGCAATATCGCCGACGTCACCACCGCAGTCGCAAACGGCGACCTTTCGAAGAAGATCACCGTGGACGTACGCGGCGAGGTCGCCGAGCTGAAGGAGACCGTCAACACGATGGTCGACCAGCTCCGTGCGTTCTCGGCAGAGGTCACGCGCGTCGCCCGCGAGGTCGGCACCGAAGGCCGCCTCGGCGGCCAGGCGTCGGTCGAGGGCGTCAGCGGCGTGTGGAAGGACCTCACCGACAACGTGAACTTCATGGCTTCCTCGCTGACCGAGCAGGTCCGGAACATCGCGCAGGTGACGACGGCCGTCGCGAACGGCGATCTCTCGAAGCAAGTCACCGTCGACGTCAAGGGCGAGGTGCTGGAGCTCAAGGACACGATCAACGTCATGGTCGATCAGCTCTCGTCGTTCGCCGACGAGGTCACGCGCGTCGCCCGCGAGGTCGGCACCGAGGGCAAGCTCGGCGGCCAGGCGAACGTCAAGGGCGTCAGCGGCACCTGGAAGGACCTCACGGACTCCGTGAACGGCCTCGCGTCGAACCTCACCGGCCAGGTGCGCAACATCGCCGAGGTCACGACCGCCGTCGCGAAGGGCGATCTCTCGCAGAAGATCACCGTCGACGCACGCGGCGAGATCCTCCAGCTGAAGAACACCGTGAACATCATGGTCGATCAGCTCTCGTCGTTCGCGGGCGAGCTGACGCGCGTCGCGAAGGAGGTCGGAACCGAGGGCGTGCTCGGCGGCCAGGCGAACGTCGAAGGCGTCAGCGGCGTGTGGAAGGACCTCACCGACAACTTCAATCAGCTCGCGGCGTCGCTCACCACACAGGTGCGTGCAATCGCCGACGTCTCGACCGCAGTGACAGAGGGTGATCTCACCCGCGAGGTCACGGTCGACGCGAAGGGCGAGGTCGACGCGCTCAAGCAGAACGTCAACCAGATGATCGCGAACCTGCGTCAGACGACCGAGCGCAACGCCGAGCAGGACTGGCTCAACTCGAACCTCGCCCGCTTCAGCGGCATGATGCAGGGACAGCGCGACCTGCAGACCGTCTCGCGCGTGATCATGTCCGAGCTGACACCGCTCGTCGGTGCGGGCTACGGCGCGTTCTTCCTCTCCGAAGAGGTCGAGGACGCGAAGCTGGAGCTCAAGCTGCTCGCAAGCTACGGGTACAAGCAGCGCAAGAAGGTCTCGAACCGCTTCAAGCTCGGCGAGTCGCTCGTCGGACAGGCGGCGCTCGAGCGCCAGTCGATCCTCATCGCCGATCCGCCGCCGGACTATGTTCGCGTTGCGTCCGGGCTCGGCGACGCGGCGCCGCGCAACATCGTCGTCATGCCGGTGCTCTTCGAAGACCAGGTCATGGCCGTGATCGAGCTCGCGTCGTTCCAGACCTTCACGGACGTACAGCGCGGCTTCCTCGACCAGCTCGGCGAGACGATCGGCATCGTCATCAACACGATCCAGGCGACGATGCGCACCGAGGAGCTGCTGCGGCAATCGCAGGGTCTCACCCAGGAGCTGCAGGAGCGCTCCGAGGAGCTCCAGTCGCAGCAGGAGGAGCTCAAGCGCGCGAACTCCGAGCTCGAGCAGCAGGCGCAGACGCTCAAGGCCTCCGAAGAGCTGCTCCAGACGCAGCAGGAGGAGCTCCAGCAGACCAACGAGGAGCTCGAAGAGAAGGCGCAGCTGCTCGAAGAGCAGAACCGGCGCATCGAGATCAAGAACCGCGAGATCGAGCTCGCGCGGGCCGCGCTCCAGGAGCGCGCGGAGCAGCTGGCGCTCTCCTCGAAGTACAAGAGCGAGTTCCTCGCCAACATGAGCCACGAGTTGCGGACGCCGCTGAACTCGCTGCTGATTCTCGCGAAGCTCCTGTCGGAGAACGCCGACAAGAACCTCTCCGACAAGCAGATCGAGTTCGCGAAGACCATCCACCAGGCGGGCGCCGACCTGCTCGGGCTGATCAACGACATCCTCGATCTCTCCAAGGTCGAGGCCGGAAAGATGGACGTGCACGCCGACGAGATCGCACTCGGCGACGTACGCGACTACGTCGAGCGCACCTTCCGGCCGATGGCGGAGGACAAGGGGCTGGAGCTCGTAGTCGAGATCATCGGGGCAAGCGTGCCGCCGACGATCGTCACCGACGAGCAACGGCTCCAGCAAGTGCTGAAGAACCTGCTCTCGAACGCGGTCAAGTTCACCGACGCCGGCGGCGTGACGATGCGCATCGAGGTCGCTCCGGAGACGACGCAATTCGCCTCGCCGGCGCTCGCCGACGCCGACACCGTGCTCGCATTCTCGGTGATCGACAGCGGCATCGGCATCCCGGAGGACAAGCTGCGGATCATCTTCGAGGCGTTCCAGCAGGCGGACGGGACGACGTCGCGCAAGTTCGGAGGCACCGGGCTCGGCCTGTCGATCAGCCGCGAGATCGCCCGGCTGCTCGGCGGCGAGATCCGCGTCCGCTCCCTGCCCGGCACGGGCAGCACCTTCACGCTCTACCTGCCGTCGACCTTCACCCTGAGCGGGCTCGGTGACGCGGAGAGCGTCCCGCTCGAAGCACGCCTCGACCAGCTGGTGCGCGAGGGCAAGACGCTCGTCGCGGAGGGCCACGCGTTGCTCGACCCGACTGCCTCGGTGACGGTTCCCAACCTCTTCCTCGACGCGACGTTGCTCGCCACGAGCGAGGTGCCGGACGACCGCGACGACATCGGTGCGGGCGACCGGGTCGTGCTGATCGTCGAGGACGACGCGACCTTCGCGCTGACCGTGCTCGAAGCCGCACGCGACCAGAGCTTCAAGGGCCTCGTCGCCCTACGCGGCGATGTGGGTCTCGCGCTCGCGCACGAGTACAAGCCGGATGCGATCGTGCTCGACATGAGCCTGCCGGTGATGAACGGCTTGACGGTGCTCGACCATCTCAAGCACCACGCCGACACCCGCCACATCCCGGTGCACGTCTTCTCCTCCGCCGACCTGGACGGCAAGGCGAACGCGTTGCGTGCCGGCGCGGTCGCGTTTCTCCAGAAGCCGCTGGACAACGAGCATCTGAGCGACACGTTCCGACAGATCTCGACGTTCATCGAACGCGGCGTGAAGAACCTGCTTGTGGTGGAGGACGACGACGACCAGCGCAACTCGATCGTCGAGCTCGTCGGCTCGGGCGACGACATCGAGGTGACGGCGGTGGGATCGAGCGCGGAAGCGCTGGCGGAGCTCCAGCTCAAGCGCTTCGACTGCATGGTGCTCGACCTCAAGCTGCCAGATACGACCGGCTTCAAGCTGCTCGAGCAGTTGAAGACCGAGGACCGTTTTGCGGCCCTCCCCGTGATCGTCTATACCGGGCAGGAGCTCACGCGCCGGGAGGAGACGCGCCTGAAGCGCTACGCGGAGACGATCATCGTGAAGGATGCTCGCTCGCCGGAGCGCCTCCTGGACGAGACGTCGTTGTTCCTGCATCGCGTCGAGGCGCGACTGCCGCAGGCGAAGCGGCGGATGCTCGAGCAGTTGCACAACGCCGAAGAGGTCTTCAAGGGCAAGAAGGTGCTCATCGTCGACGACGACCTGCGCAACGTCTTCGCGCTCACCGCCGTACTGGAAGCGCACGGAATGGAGGTCGTCTTCGCCGAGAACGGCCGGGACGGCATCGAGACGCTGCAGGCCAACCCGGACGTCGATCTCGTCCTGATGGACATCATGATGCCGGAGATGGACGGCTACCAGACGATGGCGGCCGTACGGGAGATCCCGCTGTTCAAGGAGCTGCCGATCATCTCCCTCACGGCGAAGGCGATGAAGGGCGACCGCGAGAAGTCGATTGCGTCGGGCGCATCGGACTACATCACCAAGCCGGTCGACACGGATCAGCTGCTCTCGCTGATGCGGGTCTGGCTGTATCACTAGGCAGAGCGTGTCGACCCCGGAGTGGACCCTCCCACCCGCAGTCGCCGGCGCCGTCGACCCGACGCACGAGAAGCTCGAGGCCCTCGAGATCGAGCTGCTGCTGGAGGGCGTCTATCGCCGCTACGGCTTCGACTTCCGCGAGTACGCGGCGGCGTCGCTGAAGCGGCGCCTCTGGCGCAGGATGCACGCGGAGGGTCTGTCGACGGTGACGCAGTTGCAGGACCGGCTGCTGCACGACGCAGCGTGCATGGAGCGCCTGCTGCTCGACCTGTCGATCAGCGTCACGGCGATGTTCCGCGACCCCTCCTTCTACGCCGCGCTCCGCGAGCACGTCATTCCGACACTGCGGACGCACCCCTTCACGCGGATCTGGTGCGCCGGCTGCTCGACCGGCGAGGAGGTCTACTCCCTCGCGATCCTGCTGGAGGAGGAAGGGCTCTACGGTCGGACGCGAATCTATGCCACCGACATCAACGAACAGGTGCTCGAGACGGCTCTCGCGGGCGTCTATCCGCTCGACAGGATGAAGCAGTACACCCAGAACTACATCCGGAGCGGTGGAACGCACGAGTTCTCCGAGTACTACGTCGCGAAGTACGACGGCGCACGCTTCAGCCGCTCGCTCACCGAGAACATCGTGTTCGCGCAACACAACCTCGTGTCCGACCGCGCGTTCAACGAGTTCAACGTGATCGTCTGCCGCAACGTGATGATCTACTTCGACAAGGCGCTGCAGAATCGCGTCCATCAGCTGTTCTACGAGAGCCTCGACACGTTCGGCGCGCTCGCGCTCGGTCGCAGGGAGTCGGTGGCGTTCACGCCGTTCGCCAATTCCTACGACGTCGTGGATGCCGCCGAGCGGATCTATCGAAAGATTGCGTGAGATGTACGAGCTCATCGTGATCGGGACGTCCTGGGGCGGCCTGGAGGCGCTGAGCCGACTGCTCGCCGGCTTGCACGACGACGTGCACCAGCCGATCGTCGTCGCGCAGCACCGCTCGCCCGAGTCGAAAGACCTCATGCTCGAGCGCTTGCTCCAGCACCACACGCGGCGGATCGTGCGTGACTCGGACGACAAGACGCCACTCGAACGCGATCACGTGTATCTCGGGCCGCCCGACTATCACGTGCTCGTGGAAGACGGCCATCTCGCGCTCTCGACGGACGCCCCGGTGCAGTTCGCGCGACCTTCGATCGACGTCCTGTTCGAGTCCGCCGCCGATGCCTACGGTGACCGCGCGATCGGCATCGTCCTCACGGGCGCGAACGCCGACGGCGCCGAAGGGCTGGCGCGCATCAAGCAGCGCGGCGGTGTCGCGATCGTGCAGGATCCCGCCACGTCGGAGAAGCGGGCAATGCCCGACGCGGCGCTCGCCGTGACGGCCGCCGACGCGGTGCTGCCGGTCGAGGAGATCCCCGCATTCCTCTTCGGCCTCTGCTCGGTCTGAACAGGCTTGGACAACCTCGGGGTCGATTCGGGGTAAACCCCTATACCCCGGCCCGCAGCCGGCTGGCATATTTGAGCCTCGCCGTCACAGAGGATCAGGGAGCAGGCAGATGAACGGAACGCAGAACCTGGCCGCACGCGCGGGGCGTTGGAGCGCCGCACACTGGAAGACCGCGACCCTCGCGTGGGTGGCGTTCGTGATCGTCGCCGTCGTGCTCGGGAAGGTCGTCGGGACCGTCAAGCTGACCGACGCAGAGCAGGCGACCGGCGAGGCCGCACGCGCCCAGGCGATCCTCCAGGGCGCCGGCTTCTCGCAGCCGGCCGCGGAGAACGTGCTCGTGCAGAGCCACTCGCTGACCGTCGCCGATCCGGCGTTTCGCGCGACGATCGCGCGGGTCACGTCGAGGCTTCGAACCCTTCCCGAAGTGCAGAACGTCCGCTCTCCGCTCGGCCGCGGCGGCGCGGGCGCGATCTCGAAGGACCGCCACTCGGTGCTCGTCGAGTTCTCGATCGTCGGCGCATCCGCGAAGGCCGACTCGAAGGTTCAGCCGGTGCTCGACTCGGTCGACCGCCTACAACGGCAGAGCCCCGGCTTCACGGTCGCCGAGTTCGGCTTCGCGAGCGCGAACAAGGAGTTGAACGACACGCTCGGCCAGGATTTCCGGAAGGCCGAGCAGCTCTCGGTGCCGATCACCTTCCTCATCCTGCTCTTCGCCTTCGGCGCGTTCGTCGCCGCCGGGGTGCCCGTGCTGCTCGCGTTCACCGCTGTGCTCGGCTCGATCA
>Ga0265316_10003158_pt1 | contig 16773 bp, 13 predicted proteins | sample 4522metaG_FD_202092 | JGI IMG/M metagenome (GOLD analysis project Ga0265316, IMG submission 202092) | Rhizosphere microbial communities from Carex aquatilis grown in University of Washington, Seatle, WA, United States - 4-5-22 metaG | ecosystem: Host-associated > Plants > Roots > Rhizosphere >...
AGACGAGTTTTTAAACCTCACCAAAGAATATTATAAGTCGGAATTAAAACAGGTAGATTATCGCGACACTTCGAAATCGGCATTTATCCGCGATACGATCAACGCCTGGGTTGAACAAAAAACCAACAGTAAAATAAAAAATCTGATATCTCCGGATCTTCTCGATAAAAATACCCGTTTGATCCTGGTCAATGCGATCTATTTTAAGGGCAAGTGGCAGGATGAGTTTAAGAGAAAAAACACCAAGCCGATGCCTTTCTATCTTAATTCCGACGAGACAGAAAACGTGGAGATGATGTGTCAGGGCGATGTATATTTTCAATATGGTGAAGATAACGATGTGCAATTTTTAACTATGCCATACAAGGGCGATGATTTAGCAATGATGGTTATTTTGCCGAAAGATAAAGATGGTTTAGCGGCGGTGGAGGCACAGCTAACGGCGGCTAAATTGAAGAGCTGGGCTGGTGGCCAAGAAAAATTGCCTGTTTATTTGCCAAAATTTAAGATTGAAACTGAATTTATGTTGGCTGATACCTTGAAAGATATGGGTATGCCTTTCTCGTTTGACAAAAATAACGCCGATTTTTCCGGTATGGCGGATTTTCCGTCGGATATTCATCTTTACATCGCAAAGGTTATCCATAAGGCTTTTATTAATGTCGATGAAGAAGGGACTGAGGCAGCCGCGGCTACGGAATCTCGTTTCGGTGTGCAGGGTGCCTCTAAACCACCAGTATTTAGTGCCGATCACCCCTTTATTTTCTTGATCAAAGACAACAAAACCGGCGCGATCCTGTTTTTAGGCCGTTACGTTAAGCCGGAGTAAAAATACCTGTAACTTTCTATACCCCATGAACGTTGAATAGATGAGAGAGGGAAAAATGCATAAAACCGATGAGGAGCTTATGATGGGGTATAGATCGGGCGATACAAGTTGTCTGGAAGAGATCTTCGGCCGCTATAAAAAGCAGATCTTTAACTACGCGTTTAAGGTATTAACTAACCGCGCCGATGCCGAGGAAGCGGTTTCCGAGTCGTTTTATATCCTTACGGGTAAAAAAGAAGCCTATAAACCCGATCCCCAGGCAAAATTTTCCACCTGGCTTTACACAATTACCCATAATGTTTGTATTGACCTTATTCGCAAGCGTAAACGCGTTATTTTTATCTGGGGAGTCAAGCGCGATAAGGATAGCGATTGCGAGGAGCAGTGGGACCTGCCGGATAATAAAGATTTGCCGGACCAGGCAGCTGAGCAAAATGATTGCGCCGCGGCGGTTAAAAAAGCCCTGGAAAAATTACCTTTGGAGATGAAAGAAGCGCTGGTATTGCGCGAGTACCAGCAATTAAGTTACGACGAGATCGGTAAAGTTTTAAATTGTACCCTGGAAAAAGTGAAAATTCTCCTCTTCCGGGCCCGGGAGAGGTTACGAATAGAACTTTTGCCTTTTATGAAGGAGGCAGACAATGTGTAACAATCAAAAAATGAGAGAGTGGCTTAGCGCGTATCTTGACGGTCAATTGAGCCAGCAAGAAAAGATAGAAGTCGATGTCCATCTAAACGAATGTAATGATTGTAAAAAATATTACGCTCAATTGCAAAGTTTACGCAAGATGCTGTCAAAATACGCGCAAGAAGAGCTTTCTCCCGACTCCGAACAGAAGATAAAAAACGATTTTCTGGGCGGTAAATTAAAAAGGGAGGCGGTTATGAAAAAGAAAATCTTGATCAGCGCCGGTTCGGTGGCGCTTACTTTGGTATTGGTATTCGTTTTTGCGGTACAGCCGATGGTGAAACGCGGTATTTCGGGAAGATTAAAAGAATCCTCCGCAAAGATTTCCGGCGGCGCCGGTTATTCCGCCGGCAGTACAAATGATTCTTTTACCGTTTATGAAGGGGATGCCCTCCTCGCCACCGTGGCTCAGCATGGTAGCGCATCAGTTTTGAAAAAGGGCGGGGCTGCGAATAACGGGTTTCGTTGGGAAAGCGCAGATGGTGCTTATCGCCATACCGACTATGCGATGGCTGCCAAGTCGTTTTCTAATGCTCAAAGCCTTGATTCAGCTGATTATGCGGTGCGTAGATATTGGACGTCAGCCTCTCGAAGTACGGCGATGGCGCCAATGCAGGCGCCGGCTTCGGCGCAGGTATATCCGGAATATTCCGATGTGCCGATAGTGATCGTTGAGCCTTATCTTCCCCAGAGCGGCAACGGCGAAAAGGTGATTTATTCCGCCGCGGCTTATATTAAGGTCAAAGACGCGCAAGCCGCTTATGACCGCGCCGCGCAGATAACCCGCGAGAATAAAGGTTTCCTTGGTTCGACTAATTTTGAGCAAACTTCCGATGGTAAGGCGGTGGCGCATATGATGTTGCGCGTGCCGCGGGAAAAATTCGAAACGGTTTTAAACGCTTTGCGCACTTTGGGCGATGTTAAGGGGGTCAACTCTTCCAATGTCGATATTTCCCAACAGTACCAGGAGTTGACCCAGCAGTTGGATAATGCAAAAGTGGTTTACGATAAGATGGTTGCCGCTTTTAAGGATAAAAAAACCGATATCGAAAAAGCCCAGAGGATGGAGAGTGCGCTTACTCCCTATTTGCTGCGTATCGAGGCGTTGCGGAACCAACTGGCGGTTTACGATAATCAGGTGATGATGTCGACAATCACCGTTACATTCGAAGAATCTTCCCTGCACACTTTTTTAAAGCATGATTTTGAAGATATTCACGCTCAGATGGCTCAAAAGGCCGCCACGGCATTAAAAAGTTTGGCGTTGATGGTACCGGCGTTTATCGCCTTTGTGGTCGCTTTGTTGTGCGCGCTGGCGGTATGGAATTTCCTCAAGGATAAGTTTATTAAAAAGTGATTCACTTTTTTGCATAGATGGCCCCCTGAAACTTCAGGGGGCCGCTCGTTTTTTCCCCTTGATTTTGGGGGTTACCCTGAAGCATACGATATATAGGGGGTAAGGCCGGAATTCTCTTCTCCTATTCTGCAAAATGCGTTAAAAAATGTTATACTTGAAGTGATGAAAAAGAATTGTACGCTTTTACTTATTTTGTTATTGCTTTCTTCGATGGTCGGAGGCTATGCTTTTGCCGTATACCCTTTCTATCCCGACCGGCAATTTTCCCAGCGCTTGCAAGATGATGTGCGCCGGCATATCAGCGCGTGGCACACCAATTGCGCAGTGGTGGTAGAGGACTTAAGCCATCCCGGTGTCGGATATTCCTTTGCGCCGGATAAACGTTTTCCGGCGGCCAGTATTATTAAGGTGCATGTTCTTGCCGCGGCCCTAAAGGCCTGCAATGAGGGTAAATTATTTTTAACCCAGCAAGTCTCAATCTCATCGCGCGATATTACCGGCGGGTCGGGTACGATCAAGGCGATGAAACTTCCGGTTGGGCTTACCGTAACGCAGCTTTTGCGCGGGATGATTACCCAGAGCGATAATACGGCGGCGAATAAGATTATCAGCCTTTTGGGTTTCGATTACATTAACCAGGCTTGCCGCGAACTTGGCGCGAACGATACGGTTTTGCGCCGCTCGATGATGGATTTTAGCGGGCGCCGCCGTGGCGTTGAGAATTACACAACCGCTAAAGATGTAGTTCTGATACTTGAAAAGATTTATAACGGTACTCTTGTAAACCGCGACTACTCGAATTTCGCCCTTTCACTTTTAAAGGAGCAGGAGGTCAACGACCGTATTCCGAAATATCTGCCGCTGGGTACGGTGGTGGCGCATAAGACCGGTTTGGAACAGCGGGTGGTCCATGATGCCGGCATCGTATTCTCTCCGCACGGCGACTACATTATCTGCGTATTGACCAAAGATGTAAAGAATTACAAGAAAAGCAAGAATTTCATTGCTCTCCTTTCGCGTTTGGTTTATAATCTATACTCTTAATTATGATTTTGGCAGCAAACTTTATCCGAGCAACGGCCGATGTCCTTGGCATTATCCTGACCGCCTATTTCTGGGTGATCACGGCGCGCGCCTTAGTGAGCTGGGTCAATCCTGATCCGTTTAACCCTATTGTACAGATTTTACAAAAAATTACCGAACCGGTCTTAGCGCCGATACGCAACCGGCTTTCCCGTTGGCAATTTAATTTAGGGATTGATTTTTCACCTTTTATCGTGATTTTGATTATAATATTTTTAGAAAAATTTCTCATCAATAGCCTGGTAGACCTTGCTTACCGGCTTACGTGAGCAGCTTTGTTACCGGGAGGTATTTATGAAGGTTTCGGATTATCTGCGCGAAGATTGCTGCGTGATCGGTTTAACGGCGAAAGATAAAGAAGGCGCGATCAGCGAGATCGCCAAAAAGCTTGCCGCGGGCGGCAAGATCGTTAACGTTGAAAAGTTTATTGCCGATATTTTAGAGCGTGAATCGTTGGGCTCTACCGGTATCGGTAACAACATCGGTATTCCGCACGCGCGCACCGACGCGGTCAACGGTTTTGTGATCGGTTTCGGCCAATCGAAAGAAGGCGTAGATTTTAAATCACTCGACGACCAGCGCGTGAATTTGATCTTTTTGATGGGCGCCGACCCCAGAGAGCTTAATTTCTATTTGCGCGCCCTGGCCGAATTGTCTAAGCTTTTGATGAATAAGGCCTTTCGCCAGGCGTTGATAGAAGCAAAGACGGCGGTAGACGTGATGAATACCATCAAACAGTTTGAAAGCTAATATGCGTATTGCCCGCAACTCGATCCTTTCGTTTGTGCTGGCCGGCGGTATCGGTAAGCGCTTGTATCCTTTAACCGTAGAGCGCACCAAGCCATCGGTACCCTTCGGCGGTAAATATCGGATTATCGATTTTGCTTTAAGTAATCTGATCAATTCGGGTTTTTACTCGATTTACGTTTTAGTGCAGTATAAATCGCAGTCGCTGATCGAGCACGTGCGCACCAGCTGGAAAAAGACCGGGTTTTTGCCCGAACACTTTATTACGATCGTGCCGCCGCAGATGCGCCGCGAAGAAATTCAGGAAGCGTTTTACCGCGGTACCGCCGATTCGATCTATCAAAACATTAATTTGATCTACGATTTTAACCCGCGCTTGGTTGCGGTTTTTGCCGGCGATCATATCTACCGTATGGATGTGCGCCAGATGGTCGATTACCATAATAAGACCAAAGCTGATTTAACGATCGCCGTAACGCCGATCGATGGGCGCTATGCTTCGGAGTTCGGGATTGTAAAATTTAACGCTTCCGGGCGTATTACGGAATTTCAGGAAAAGCCCCAGGACCATAAGGTAAAAACTATTTTTGCTTCGATGGGCAACTATATTTTTAACGCCGGCACTTTAGTCGATACGCTGGAAGAGATGATCGAAACTACCAAGTCGCATGATTTCGGCCACGACATCATCCCGTACCTTATTAAAAAGAAGGCCAAGGTTTACGCTTATGATTTTTCTACCAACCGTATTCCCGGTATGAAAAGATATGAGGCGCCGTATTACTGGCGCGATGTCGGTACGATCAAAAGTTACTGGCGCGCCAACATGGACCTTCTGGGTGAGCGTCCGGTGATCGATCTGGCCAACCGGGCCTGGCCGATTTATGCATCGAGTACCGATCTGCCACCGTCGTACACGATCGATACGGTTTTAGACAACACTTTAGTCGGCGCCGGGATGCGCGGCCATTCGGCGGTCATCCGCAATTCTATCTTAGGCCGCGGTGTGATCATTAAAAAGGGCGCGCAGATCATCGATTCGATCATTATGGATTTTACCGTGATCGGTGAAAACTGCCGGATCAAAAAGGCGATCATCGACCGCTACAATAATATTCCTGCCGGCACATCGATCGGCGTGAATAAAGCGAATGACGCCAAAAAATATTTTATGGACGAGTCGGGAATCGTTGTCGTTAAGCGCGGCGCACGCAAAAAGCCGTGGTATTGAGAACTATTGCGGTGTAGCCCTTACGGCGAAGAAGAAAGTAACCGTTTCCATTTCCACCCTCATTCTACGTAGTTTTAGCCGAATAAATATGTTATATCTGCATAAGGTATGCTTATATTTATTTGGCGTGAAAACCATTTTCCCGGTTTAACTATTTTTTTAATTTTTTGTTTCTTGACGGTTGGTTTTGCTCCTGCGGCTTTTTCTCACGCGTCGCCTTATGCCGCTAATGCGTTAAACGAATTTTTACCGTTGAGCGCTAAGTCAACGCCGGTAAGTTTGATCGGCCTTAAACTGAATCCCGGCAATCCGCTGGATTTTAATTTTTTGCTTGAATCCGGAACAGGTAAACCGACATCGCAGCAGCTTAAAGCCGAGGCGCAGAAATCTGCCGAATATTTTTTAGCCGCTCTGGCAATCCCCGAAAAAGACCTTTGGGTAAACCTTTCGCCTTTAGAAAAAGACCGCATTATTCCCGATACCTTAAGCGTAACGCGCATGGGCGCGGATATGCTGGGCCAGGATTATTTTTTAAAACGGTTGGCCGCATCGCTGACTTACCCGGAAACCGAAAGCGGGAAAAAATATTGGGCTGGAATGAATAACGGACAAATCCAATCCATGAATAAGGTTTGGATCGTTCCCGATAAAGCCGTAGTCTACGAAAGTAACGACCGCGCGATAATATCAAAGGCGCACCTTAAGGCAATGGTTGAAGATAACAACGGCAGCGCGGCATTTAAAAAGAATATTTTACCGGCCATCGAGGAAGAGGTGAATAATGGCGCCAACTTTGCACAATTGCGGCAAATGTACCATGCCCTGCTCCTGGCGGTCTGGTTTAAGCGTAAGCTTAAAGAGTCAATTTATAAAAATTATTTAGGTAGCAACAAAGTTGAGGGGGTGCGCTTTGGCGCAGGAGATGTCAAAGAAAAAATCTATCACCGCTACCTCGATCTTTTTAAGAAAGGGGTTTACGATTATATTAAAAAGGATTTTAACGCTTCGGCACATCGGTACACAAAACGCCGTTACTACTGCGGCGGCGTAGCTTTTGACCAGGCCGCAGAATCAACCGAGTTTTATGCCATGGCCGATGCCGCATTAACCGATCAGCCGGTTTACGAAGCGTGGGCCATGGCCGGGCCGGTGGGCCAAGCGCCGCAGGTATACGACGAAGCCAAGGCGTTGGAGTTTTCACGCGAATTCGAGGCGCAGATGGAAGCAAAGTTCGGCCGCCTTGCCGATGATCATCCCTTAACGGTATATGTGCGCCAGGCGCTGGAAAACGTTTTTGGCGCGAAGGCGAAGAAATGCCGGATATTCATTGCGCCCGGGTGGAATGCCATGAACGCGACGGCTTTGCCCAATGGAACAATTATTGTCAGCCGGGGCATACTCAATTTTGTGCGCTACCGCCAGGAGCTGGAAGGGTTGCTGGCGCATGAATTTATTCATATCGACCAGGAACATGGCCGTTACGGCGCGTATCACCCGCCGGAAGGCGATTTTGATCCGGTCGCTTACGCCAAAGAGTATTTTCGGAGTGTTTCAATAAGGCGCTTTGAAGAGATGGAGGGCGACATGGCCTGGTTAATAAACGCCTTTCAGGAAAACGGCGTTAACCCCTTTGGCTATTTGACCTTGCTAAACCGCTGGGAGCATTTAGAGGAAGGACGGGAGTTGATGGCGCATGATATCAGCCATGGCACAAAGCAGCAGCGGGCATTGGTCATGGAGCGTCTGTTCTACACGGTTGATTTTGCCGCCTTGCGCGAAGAACTGGATGAAATACCGGAGGATGTCCGCCAACAAATACATTTAGTTAATATTCGTAAAAATTTTCCCTCGACCTATGACGGCCGCGCGCTTTTTACTGACGGTTTTGATTTAAACGATTATCCGGCCTGGGAGCGTTATCAAAACAGAGTGGCCACGGCGTTGAATATTTTGGCGCCGGAACATTTGGGTTTAGCCTTAAGCGATTGGTTGGAACAGCGTCATCGGCAGGTGAAAGATGAGCGGATTATGGGCGAGCGCAAGGCATTTTATGAAAATATCCTTAAAGCGATCCATGAGCGCATTGACCGGGAAATATTCGATACGCGCGATTGGCCGGATGCGAATAAGCGCCGTTTGGCTCGGATATTTTATTACGCGTTACACGGGGAGTCAAAAGTGTATTCCGGCGAAGATGCCGCGGCGTTTGCCGCGCTCCTTGAAGATAAGGATTTTTTGGCGCTGATGCGCGTGGTTTTGCAATATGATCGCAGTGCGTTTATCCTGGAGGCGGCGAAAAAAATCATTATTTCGGCGTTGGCGCAAAAAGAGGTTACGCCCGAAGCCGTCACCGCGGCCTGTGCCGAAGTCGATCGCCTTTTCCGAGCCTTTGCCGGATTCTCCGCGCGCTATAGCCGCCATCCGTTTGAACGAGATGATTGCGTTAGAAAATTTATGCGTTACCTGCGCCAAAGTCTGCTGATCGAGCGCGATGATTTATCTGCGGCAGTGAATGTTGCCGCCACGGAACACGGTTGGATAAATAATGGAAACAAGATTGACGGTTTATCCGAGCACGTGGATACGGTTAAAACGGTTGAGGAAGATATAATTGCCGGGCATAGAGCGCTTTTGCCGGAGGGCCTTCGTTCGGCGGTAGACGATATTGCTAAGCGCTGCAAAGGCGCTCGCCAATATTTGTTCGGCGATTACGGCGATATTTTTGAACGTTTGAAAAAAGCATCACTGAATATGCCCCAAGACGAAATCTTAACTTTATTTTTTCACTTGGCGCAGGCAATGCCCAATACGCGCGCCGGGCGCGCCGGCCATTATGTGGTTTTCCGTCTCTTCGAACGCGCATTTGATGAATGGCGGCAATTTAAAGGTGAAAGCAGTTCGGTTCGAGGGGCTTGGTGTTTCAGGGGATTTGTCGAGATGTGTACTGGGAATTATGTGGATAATAACTTTAAAGGTCCTATTTTAAGTAAGCAGGGCAACAGATTGGTCATCGTTGAGCCGTCGGGAGAGGACTACCAAAGTTATTCCTATTTTGATATGACAAACACGAACACCGAAGAGGGGTGGGTAGTTTCCGACAAATCTTGCTTAAGCCCGGCAGATAGCCGCTATACCCGAGAAATGGCAACCCAAGCCCCCGGCGAGATCATCGCCGCGGAGTATACGCGCGCGGATATTGTGAATGACTACAAGGCTTTTTCTTTTGTCGGGCGTGAAGGTAAGCTGTATTTGCCGGAACTTTTGGATGGGTTATTTACGCGTATTTTGATCGGGTATCTGGCGCGTTTACACGATTGGAGCGATATTTTTCGGGAAATCGAAGTATTGGAAGCCCAAGGTGTTCCGGTCAAAGCAATCCTTGAAGATAATAACCATTTAATCGGTTATCTGGTTGCCTTGCTGGTACCGCAGATGCCGGTTGATCCCCGGGGCGCTGAAATTCTCCGTATCGGCGTTTTATCCAAATGGATCATCCAGCCGTTTTTGCGGATGCAGTTAAAAAGTTATATCGATTCCCAACTTTTGCGCGGCGAGGATTTTTCGGCGCAATTGGATGCGGTTTTGCCGCCGGATGAAGCGGTTAACTTGGATGCCGCGCTTTTTGACAAATTTACCGAAGAGCATGTTAACGGCCAGGCCGCATGGGAAAAGGTGAGAGCGCGTTTATCGGTGAAGCGCGTCGGTGCTCTGGATCAGGGGAGTATCGGGCTGGGGGGTTGGTTTTTCGTGGAGGGAGCTAATTTATCGAGCGATAATTACCGTGATCTTACCATGGCGTTGCTGGAATCCGGAGAGAGCGACCAAAAGTTAAAAGATATTTTACTTCGCCTGGCCGACAACAATATCACTCTCTTTAATCTTGCAAGCCACGGTTCGGTCCACGTAGATATCGATGAAACCCCGGCCGAGAAACTTAGACGGGCGGAGATCGAAGATAAAGTACTCATGGCAGATTTGGGAGCGAGAAGTTTTACCGGCTTAAGCGCCGCAGGCCGGTACGCGTTTTTAGCGAAAGCTTTAACCGGCAGAAACGGTTTGGTTTCTACGGCGAAAGAACGGTCGGGATTTATGCGCGAGCTTTTGACGAGGGTTACCCAAAACGATTCAAAGAGCGCGCTTAAGGATATTTTTTCCGATGTGATCAAAGCATGCGAATTTATCGACGATTGGCGCCCGGTCTATTATGCGCTCAACGCAATACTGGTTAATCGTATCGGGATCCCGCCGCGTGAACCGACGCCGTGGGAAGAGGTAAATTTTTTACAAACGTTAATGCAGAATGAGGGGTTCAAAAAGCTTACGGTTTTAGATAAACATCTTATTGGTGAATTTACCGGAGATTCAAAGGCACAAGAAAAATTCTGGTTGTATGCGCCGGAGTGGGTAAAGCGGGCTGAAGATTTACTCTCCGCGCGCTTAACCGAGCTGGGTGCGGCGGAATTTGCTGCCGGTGATCGAGAACGCATGTCGGATACCGAGTTTGCCGTGGAGTTTGCCCAGAATTCCGGCGCGTTATTCGTAAGATTTTTACAACTGTTGCCCCAATTTGTCGATATGCCCGATGAATTCCAGGGGCGCTTCAGCCGGGTTTACGACGCGATGCACGGGCAAAATAAGCTGGCGGCGATTTTATTATTAGAGCGCGAGTGGAATAAGGCTTTGCGTGACGCGGGCCAAGCTGCGCCCGGGTTTTGGGATGAGATTGAGACGATCGGTAAACGCGTCGGCGGCGGTTCGCTGATGACGGTTTATCGCACAAGAGCGAAAAGCGGTGACGACGAGGTAGTGAAGGTGCTCAATCCTAATTTATTATTTAATTTGCGCCGCAGCGTAAAGCTAGTCAGCCAGGTTATCGATAAGTTAGTAGAAAAACACGGTGAAAAGTATGCAATTGCGCGCTTGGTGGTCGATGAAGTGCAGGAGTGGCTGGAGCGCGATGTCAACTTTGAAGGGTTTTTAGAAAAAGACGCCCGGTTTAAGGCGACCAACGATAATTTTGGTGTTGATGAAGGATATAGTTATCGAATGTATGTGCCTAAGTCACGCGGCCCGGCCAGCAAATATTTTATCCGCGAAGAGTATATTGAAGGGAAAAACTTAACCGATTGGGACGGGCTGGCGGCCGACGGCCATGATATGAAAGAGATCATCAGCCTTATGGTGCACAATTACATGCATCAGTTGGAAAATGGTTTAGTCCACTCTGATGTGCATGTAGGCAATTTTCGTATTACTCCGGATAAGCGCATCGCGATCTTAGACCGGAATTTTTTCCTGGAGCTCGAGAGCAAGCCCCAGGTAAAGGCATTTGTCGAGGCGATGTTCGGGCTGGTGGGCCAAGCGATTGCTTCCGGCGGCTCAGAGTTTGACGCTAAGGAAGCGGCGCAGCGCCTGGTTGCAATTTCCGGCGCGCAAATTGCTCAGGATAAAATGGCCAATATCGTCGAGGCGCTGGAAAAATGCGCCAAAGCGATCGCGAAAAAAGATTTCAGCGCGGTGGGTAAAATGTTGATTGCCTTACGCGCCAACGGCATCAAACTTCCTTTGGAGGTGACCTTGATGTTTAAAAATATCGGCGCGTTGAATCAGATGGCGCGCCGCGCCGGCTTCGATAGTTTGATCGAGGCCTTTTTGTACCAGCCCAAAGGCCCCAAAGGGCCGTCAAGCGAACCGCCGCCCTCCGGGCCGGTAGATGCCGATAACGGCGGCCTTGATTTTAACTGCGTCTCGCTTACTACCGCAGGTGAGGGTAAGTTTTTCTTCAAAAACGATTCGGGTATTGATTGGAAAAATATCCCCGGCCTTTCGATTAACGTCGGCATTGTAACTCCGGTGCGCCTGCGCGAATGGGTTAAGGCAAAATAGCCAAACTACCTTTAATTTGCTTTGGTTTTTCTGATAATCGATGATATAATTCTGGCTATGAAGCGGTTTTTTATTGCCTTGGCGGTTATTCTTCTTGCCGGGTGCGCTGCGACATCTACTTCGTACAAAATGGCCGGCGCCGGGTTTATGCCGATCGACGATTTTTGCCGCCGGCATAACCTTGAATATAGCTTCGATACAATCGACGATATCGTGCGTATTTATTCGGGCGATGTTGAAACGCGCTTGCTTTTAAACTCCCAGGTCGGTTATTTTAACGGAAATATTTTTTATTTGCAGCGCCAGCCGTTTTATGTGCAGGGCAACATTATGCTTCCCAGCGACCTCGAAGATTTTATCTTTTCGCGCCAGCAGGCGATGATGGGAGCGCCGTTTAATGCGCAGACGATCGTGCTGGATGCCGGCCACGGCGGGCAAGACCCGGGCGCGATGTCTCCCTGGGGGGTCCGCGAAAAAGATATTACCTTAAAGATCGTCAAATATCTTGAGGCCGAACTTAAAAAACGCGGCTACAAAGTGGTGCTGACCCGCGGTTACGACAAGTATTTGACCCTTGAAGAGCGTGTGGATGTAGCCCAGCGTTACCACGGCGATTTATTTATCAGCGTTCATTGTAATGCCAACCGCGCGCGCGCCAAAAACGGCACCGAGATATATTTTTTAACTTCCGGCAAGGTCGACAGCACCGACCGTTCGGTGAGATTAGCGCGTACCGCAGGTTTCTGGCCGACGAATCAGAATTACACGACGCGGGCGATCCTCTGGGACCTTTTACTCACTAAAAATTATTTACTTTCGGTTGAGGCGGCGCATATTTTTTACCATACTTTTCGCGATCTGGGATTTAAAGTAAAACCGCCCAAGGAGGCGAATTATCATGTTTTGCGTAATGCCTATGTGCCTGCGGTCCTGGTTGAGACCGGCTATTTGACTAACCGCGACGAGGAGCAGCTTTTGCGTAAGCCGCAATATGAGTGCCAGATCGCCGAGGCCATTGCTTCGTCGGTAGTATTTTTGAACCAACGGCATAATAGCGAATCAGCGAAAGGAAAATAAAATGGAAAACTCCAAAAATTCTATCGGAATTTTCGATTCGGGCGTCGGCGGATTGACCGTGTTCAAAGAGATGGAAAAAGTTTTACCGGATGAAAACCTTATCTACTTCGGCGATACCGCCCATGTTCCATATGGCTCAAAATCAAAAGAAACGGTGATGAAATTTACTACCGACAATATCTTGTTTTTATTACAGAAGAGGGTAAAAATGGTGGTGGTGGCGTGTAATACGGCTTCGGCTTTAGCGTTGGACCATCTAAAAGATATTCTCAGTATACCGATCCTGGGAGTGATCGAAGCCGGAGCGAATAAGGCTTTGCAGGTATCAAAAAATAAAAAAATCGGAATTATCGGGACTACGGCGACGATCAAAAGCAAAAGCTATGAGAGGGAGATTTACAAAAAGGATAAAAAGGCTAAAATCTACGCGCAGAGCTGCCCGCTGTTTGTGCCGATGGTAGAAAATTCAATGCTTGCCGGCGGGATTGTCGATCAAGTCGTGGCGCTCTATTTAAAGGAATTTAAAAACAAAGGTATCGATACGCTGGTTTTAGGCTGTACGCACTACCCGCTTTTAAAACACGCGATCGCGCGATACTTAAAAGGCGTGAATATCGTCGATTCGGCGGAAGAGGTCGCGTTTTATACGCGGGTCGTTTTGATGGAGCGCGGTATTTTGCATGATTCGGATAAGCCGGCCAGAAAAGAGTTTTATGTTACCGATGAGGCGGCGGGTTTTACGCATTTAGCGGAATTGTTTTTAAAGCGCAAGATCGAAACGCCGAAAGTGGTTAGGGTGTAAGGATATGTATCGAATAAAGGTAACATCAAGTTTTTCCAGCGCTCATTCCCTGCGCCACTATAAAGGTAAGTGCGAAGCGCTCCACGGCCATAATTGGAAGGTTGAGGCGACGGTTGCTTCCAATGTTTTGGACCGGTGCGGGATGGTTATCGATTTCGGTATCATAAAGTCCGCCTTAAAAGAAGTTTTGGACGATTTAGATCACAAGCATTTAAACGAGATCGAATATTTTAAAGTTGCCAATCCCAGCTCCGAGGAAATCGCCCGCTATATTTTTAACGAATTTAAAAAACGCGTGATTACCCCCGGCGCGAAGGTCGATTCGGTATGCGTCTTCGAGACCGATACCTCATGCGCAATCTACAGCGAATGAATTTATCTGCTTTGCCGATAAAAAAAGCCATTTTGGGTTTATGTTTATTTATTCTGGCGGCAGCGGATTGCGCCTTTGCCCAGGAAGCGGCGTTGACCGGCAAAGAGATCGGGGTGATCGCCCAAAAAGTTTTTCATAACGAATGCGGCGGTAACGCGGAGGATATTGTTTGCTGGAACGAAGGCGAATATTTTTTGTCATTAGGGATCGGGCACTTTATCTGGTACCCTGAAGGCAAAGATAAGCGTTTCGATGAGAGTTTTCCCCGGATGATCGATTTTATTGTCAAGCGCGGCGCGCAGCCGCCCCAGTGGGTTAAGGGTTCTTCCTGTCCGTGGTCTACGCGTAAGGAATTCATGCGTGATTTTCATGGGCCAAAAGCGGAATCATTACGGAAGTTTTTGGTCAAGACGAAGAAGTTACAGGCGTTGTATCTAGCAGACCGCATCAATAAAGCTTTGCCGAAAATGCTTAAAGCTTCCGGTAAAGAGTCGCGTGCCAATGTCCGGCGCCAATTTTATCGTATGGAAAACTCTCCGGGCGGGATGTATGCGTTGATCGATTACGTCAATTTTAAGGGAGAGGGAATATTGCTTTCCGAACGTTATAAAGGTGAAGGGTGGGGTGTGCTCCAGGTCTTGGAAAATATGCGCGGTGAAGCGCGCGGTGTACCGGCAGTCAGGGAGTTTGCGGCGGTTGCCCGGTACCTTTTGGCCGACCGCATCAAAAACGACCCGTTAGGTTATACCAAAAAGCGTTGGCTTCCGGTCTGGGAACGCCGTCTCGATACTTATGTTAAAGAGGCGATAGATTCGCGGGGGGGGATGATTTTATGAGTAAAAAAGCGGTGATCCTGTTGTCGGGAGGGTTGGATTCGGCGGTGACGCTTTATTCTGCTTTGAGCCAAGGTTTTCGGCCGGATGCGCTGATTTTCGATTACGGCCAACGGCACAGAAAAGAAATCCTTTGCGCGAAAAAGTTAGCCGCAATGAATAAACTTAAATACCATATCGTAAAGATCGATCTTTCCTGGACGCGTTCCAGTTTGACCGACAAAAAAATTAAAGTTCCGTTGGGGCGTAATCTGAAAAATAAAGATGTCCCTTCGACTTACGTTGCCGGAAGGAATATTATTTTTTTAAGTTATGCTTTTTCCTACGCCGAGTCAATCGGCAGCGATAGGGTTTTTATCGGCGCTCATGTGGAAGATTATTCCGGTTATCCCGATTGCCGGCCGGAGTTTTTGTTCAACTTTAACCAGGCGGTTAATCTGGGTTTAAAGAATAGCCGGACCAAGATTGTCGCGCCGCTTTTGGACTTATCCAAACGCGGTATCGTCGAATTAGGATTAAAATTAAAAATGCCGTTTCAATATACCTGGTCGTGCTACACCGGTGGAAACCGCCCTTGTGGTAAATGTGACAGCTGCCGTTTTCGGGCAGAGGCGTTTAAGGAATTGGGTTTGGCCGATCCGGCCAAATAGCCCGTATGCAGGTCTTAAAATGCTTGACGTTGGCTTTTAATTGTGATAACTTAAACTAAGTCTTAATTGTAAACTAACGGTTAGTATAAAGCGAGGAGGTAGTATGAAGAGACGGTTTTTTCTTTACGTTTTAGTTCCTTTCGTGCTGGTCATGTTCACCGGTTGTGCGATCGTTATCCAGAAAGGGCGTCGTTCCGATATGGAGAAGATCGATTCTCTGGAGAATGAACTTAACGAGTTAAAGCACACAAGAGGTTTGCTTGAGGATAAATTATCCAAAGAGATCGGTAATGATCAGGTCAATGTTTCGATGAGCAACCGCGGTTTGGTAATCACCTTTGTGGCCGAAGTCCTTTTTGATTCCGGCAGGGCGCAGCTTAAAAATAGCGCGTTAGGTACTTTAGACAAGGTTGCGTCGATTTTGAAGGAAGAAGTGCCGAATAATCGTATCGCCGTTGAAGGACATACCGATAATGTGCCGATTGCCAGATCACGCTGGGCTTCGAACTGGGAACTTTCCGCGCACCGCGCTTTGAGCGTTGTTGAATATTTGCAAAAAGAAGGGATCAATCCCGAGAAACTTTCGGCTTCCGGTTATGGCGAATACCAGCCGGTGACTTCTAATGATAGCCCCGAAGGGAGAAAGAAAAATCGCCGCGTTGAAGTAATTATCGTTCCTAATGATGTTAAAAAAGTTAATCGTAGCGATGCGTCTACGCCTTCTCAAACAGAGGAGTTAAAATGAACGAGCGGCCTTTAGTCTTCAGCCTGCTTATCGGTTTGATCGTTGTGCTGGTAGTGGCCGGAGTTTCATTGACGGTACAGAACAACCGCCAGTCGGAATTTTATAAGAAAGAAGTAGCGAAAAATATGTCTTTGCAAAAAGATGTTGAAACGGCAAAAGTTACCACAGGGGACTTAAATCGGCAGATCGAATCGTTAAGAGCGGAGAATGACGGGTTAAAGAGTACGGTTGCCGCGGTTACTTCGGAAAATGAAGCGCTTAAGCTGGAAAAAGCCAGGATTACTGCGGTGAAGAACGAAATCGAACAGAAATTCGGTGAAAAGCTGGTACCGGCAACCGTTGAAGCAAATAAAGCAGCGCCGGTTCCACCGGCAAAGCCGGAACCGGTTAAGGGGAAGTAAGCTAAAAACAATTTGATGCGGAAAAGGGGGCTAATTTTAAGCCCCCTTTTCTATTCCTATGGAAGATAAAG
>Ga0265316_10003161_pt1 | contig 16759 bp, 12 predicted proteins | sample 4522metaG_FD_202092 | JGI IMG/M metagenome (GOLD analysis project Ga0265316, IMG submission 202092) | Rhizosphere microbial communities from Carex aquatilis grown in University of Washington, Seatle, WA, United States - 4-5-22 metaG | ecosystem: Host-associated > Plants > Roots > Rhizosphere >...
CTCCAAGGTCTGATCCTGGGCGAACTCGCGCGCTAGCTCGAATTCGGCTAGATCCAGCGGACGGCACTCCTCGATGGCGGCCTGGCGGAGGTCCTCCAGTATGCGGTCCTCGGTCCATTCCAGGGCATCGTCCAGCGTACTGAAAATCTTCACGTTCTTGCTGGCGCGCACGATGCCCAGGTGGTGGAAGTAGCCTTCCAGATCTTGTCCGCTGGGCAATTGCGCGGGCAGGCTGCTGAAGACCAGATGGGCGCCTCGCTCGGCCAGCAAGGCCTCGAACTGTTCGAGCATGTGGGCCGCGGTGAAGTCCACGCTCTGCACCCGCCGCATGTCGAGAATGACGGTGCGGCTGCGCTTCAGGTCGGGCTCCAGCTCGGTGAACAGCCGGTCGGTGGTGCCGAAGAACAGGTTGCCCTGCAGTTCGCAAACTGTGGTCTGCCGGCCCGCCCGCAGGAGCGCTTCTTTCTCGGCAGGCAGGCGCTGTTTCTTCGACGAGATCTGGTGGCCACCCATCTTGCGGCGGATCACCGAGCTGCGCATTTGCTCGCGGATGAAGAGCATGATGGCCAGGGCCAGGCCCACCCCGGCGGCGGCCATCAGGCTGTAACCCACGGCCACGATGATGACGGCGGCGATCACGCAGAAGTCGAGCACGGTGCTGCGCTGTTTGAGCAAATGGAAGCTGGTGCGATCGAACATGCGGAAGGCGACGACGATGAGAATGCCGGCCAGGGCGGCGATGGGCACCCAGCCCAGAAGCCGGCTCAGCACCAGCAGAACCAAGAGCGAGAACATGCCCTCAAAAACGCCCGACAGGCGCGAGGTTCCGCCGCTGCCCACGTTGACCAGGGTGGCGCCCATAGTTCCGGCCCCCGGCATGCCACCCACCAGCGCGGAAACGATGTTGCCCGCCCCCTGGCCGACCAGCTCGCGATTCGACCGGTGGCGGCTGCGCGTGAGCGCGTCCACCACCACGCAGGTCTTCAGCGTATCGATGGACAGCAGCGCAGAAAGAGTGAGCGCCGGGACCAGCAGCGTCTTGACCGTGGCCAGGCTGAGCAGGCCCATCCCCCGCCAGCGGTCGGCCATGCCGGCCAGCACCGATCCTCCGGTCTCTGCCACGGGACCGATGACCAGCGGATTCTGATCGAGGTGCAGCAAGTTGCCGTCGAGAAGACCCAGGCCGAAGTAGGCCAGCATGCCCCCGCACAGACCCACCACCGGGGCCGGCAGCTTCCGGGTCAGCCGGGGCGCGCCCAGCATGGCGGCGATGGTCACGCCGCCAACTATCATGCCTTGCCATTTCCACAGCGACGGCGTCAGCAGCGCGTGCACCACAGGTGCATCCTTGGGCAAGCCGAAAAAGCGCGGCACTTGCGAGAGAAAGATCAGCACGGCCACGCCGCTCAGGTAGCCCGACACCACGGGAAAGGGGATGTACTTAATCAGCCGGCCGCCGCCAACCGCGCCGTACAGCACTTGCAGCGCGCCCGCGATCAGCCCGACCAACGTTAGCAGCAGAGGCACCGCCTCGGGCCGCAAGGGCGACCGACCGCCCGCCAACATGCTGGCCGCGAGCGCGGCCATGACCGCGGCCGCGGGCGCGCACGGGGCCGAAATCAAACGCGGAGCCCCGCCGAGCAGCGGCGCCACGATGCCCAACGCCACTGCGCCCAGGATCCCCGCCAGTGCCCCAGTGGCCACGTATCCGGCGCCCAACGGTGCGTAGGTGGCCACGCCGAACGCAATCGCCGACGGCAAAGCGACCAGCATGGCGGCAAGACCGCCCCACAACTCGCCCTGCAGTCTTGCTACGCCTTGGATTTTCGTGACGGGTGCGGACGACATCGATCGAGTCCGCGCCGTCTAGGACGTGAAGGTCGACTCGATGGTCTCCAGCATGTCCTTCTCGGCATCGGAGATCTTGCCCACGCCGAGAAAGCCGCCCGAGCTTGCGGCAACGGCCCGCGCCCGTTGGAGAATGTCGCGCTTCAGTCCCAGCCGCTCGGGCTCGGTCATCTTGCCGCACAGGCCGCGCACGTAGTGCTGCCACGCTTCGAGCAGCTTGCGGTCAGGTCGCTGCACCAGCCAACCTGCCAGCAGGCCGTGCTCGACGCTGCCCGAAGCGATCCCCTGCGCCGCCGCCGCCGCAAGCACCGCCTCGCGCTCCTTCGCGTCCAGCGTCCCATCGGCCCACGCCACTTCGACGAGAGGCACGAGCGCGATCGCCGCCACCATCTCGGGGTTGACCTCGAGTTCGACTAACTTTTGCAACACGTGGTCGTCGTGGATACCGGCGACCTCGGCCAACGCGGCCTTCATTTCGACAGATCGCCTTGTCTTGCGCATCCTGTCGAGCATTGCCTGATCGCGGCTCTTGAAGAACTGGTCGGTCAGCGCAGCCCCGGCAGCCGCGAAGACCGAATCTCCTGTAGTCGGGTTTGCCATGGTTGTCCCAGCGTACCACTACCTGGGCTTCGTGGTTCTTCATTCGGTGGGTGCTATGGGTGTATTCTGATTCGGAGTACGACCTTGAAAGAAGAACCTATGCGCGGAGTATCGAGACTGGGCCTGCTACTTATCGCCCTGACGACGGTGGGCTGTATGTATCCGGAGCTCAAGGCGGGCGGCGGTGGTTCCACCGCCGCAGGTGGCAGCGGGGCTGGCGCGGCCGGTACCAGCAGCGGCAATGGCGGAAGCGCAAGTGGCGGCGCGACTGGCACCAGCACTGGCAGCAAGGGCGGAAGCGCAGCTGGTGGCGCGACCGGAACGAGCACTGGCGGCAAGGGTGGAAGCGCAGGTGGCGGTGCGACCGGCACCAGTAGCAGCAAGGCCGGCAGTAGCGGCAGCAGTGATGCCGGGGTTCGAGACGCGCTTGTCTCGCAGGCGGATGCCCCGGCGGGCGGCCAGGGTGGCGGTGGCAGTAGCACCGGCGGAAAGAGTGGTACCGGGGGCAGCATTGGGTCGAGCAGCGCGGCCACGCCGAATTGCCCCGCACTGACAGATCCAGACAACGGCTCGGTCTTGGCGCCGACAACGACCCGCGGTTCCACGGCAGTCTATTCCTGCAACGACGGATACAACCTCTCGGGATCCAAGACCAGCACTTGCCAGGCCGACGGTACATGGAATGTCGCCGCGCCAACCTGCGTCCTCGTGGATTGTGGGCCGCTCAACGATCCGGTAAGCGGGACGGTGTCCGCGTCGCCCACGACCTACGGCTCGACAGCAAACTACACCTGCAACACTGGATTCGGGCTCTCGGGATCCGCAACGCGCACGTGCCTGGCGGACGGAAACTGGAGTGACACCGCACCGACCTGCGTTCTTGGGGACTGCGGGGCGCTGACCAATCCGGTGAACGGGAAGGTGTATGCTACGTCAACGACCTTTGGATCGACAGCAACCTACGCCTGCGACACTGGCTACGTGCTGACGGGATCTGCCTCGCGCTCTTGCCTGGACGGCGGGCTTTGGAGCGGAGACGCGCCGACCTGCCCCGTCGTGGACTGTTATTCGCCGCCTGGCATCTCGTGGGGCACGGTCAGCCAGACCAGTACGACGTATGGCTCGACCGCCACGTACTCATGTTCGACTGGGTGGAGTCTGTCAGGCGCGATCACGCGCACTTGCGACGCCGATGGCTACTGGAGCGGAACGCTTCCCATCTGTACACAGGTCGACTGCGGCGCACCGCCAAGCGTTACGCACGGCTCGTTGTTGAGCTCGTACTCGACGACGTACAATTCGATCACGACATACACCTGTGATACTGGCTATCTCTTCTCGAACGGTGTCTCGTCGGTCACCTGCCAGGCCAATGGCACTTGGAGCACTCCAACTCCGGTTTGCTCACTCGAGATGGTGAACGTGACTATTGCAAAGAGCGTTTACGGCACCGGCACAGTGGCTAGCATCTATGATTCTGGAATCAATTGCGGAAGCGCCTGCACGGGAACCGTCGCCACCTACGCCTACGGCAACACCATTTACCTTTCGGCCACGCCGGACTCCGGCCAGACTTTCCTGGGTTGGAGCTACAGCACGCCCAACGGCACGACCAGCATCGCGACATGTACCGGTCTGGGAACGTGCTCCTTCGCTATCACGAGCACCAACATTACTGGCACCACCGGCCCAACCGTGACGGCCAACTTCTCTCGGCCACCGAACTACATGTTCACGACTTCGACGGTGCAGCAGGCGTATTGGCCTGGCTACGGGCTCGCGGGAGCCGACGCCCTGTGCAACCAGCTGGCTGCGAAATCCACAAACACGGCGTTGGCAGCCGGCACCTACGTGGCATGGCTATCCTCGACGAGTGTGAACTTGCTCAGCAGATTGAACGGTGCGAGCGGATGGATTCGTCCTGACGGGATGCCCGTGATCAATACGGTCGCCGATATAAACAACGGCAAGGTCCTGTACCCACCCCGGCTGGACGAAAACGGCACCGACGTGGGGGCGGACCAATCGGTCTTTACCAATACGGAGCGTGACGGCACAGCGTCCAGCGTCGCCAGAGCAATCTACGGGATGGTGGACTGCGCCGGGTTCCAGTCGAACATAGACGACGGCGCCCATTGGCTCGGGGCAGGCCTCTCCAGCTACAACAGCGTCTACTTCACCGAGGGCAATGGCCTGCCATGTTCGGTGACGGCCAGGCTGTACTGTGTTGGCATCGACCGACGGGCACAGGTGGCCGTGATTCCATCTCAGGGACGCCATGCGTTCGTGACCATGGGCACATGGACTCCGGATCCGGTTCAGGGGATCTATTCAGCAGATGCGCTCTGCCAGAGCGAGGCGAGCAAAGCGGGGCTGACGGGCGTGTATTTGGCGTTGCTCACGCCGACGAACTCCGCCGCAGCGTGGAGGTTCGACACCACCGGATTGCCCTGGATTCGCACCGATGGAATCCGAATCACACAGAGCGCGAGCGAGTTTTTCACAACCGCCTTGTTCGACGTGCCGCCCAACCTCACTGCGGATGGAGTCTACGAATATTCAACTGAATTCGCGTGGATCGGCGCAACCAACCCGAACACGGTGGTGACGGATGGCACGAGTGGCACGAGCAACTGCTCAAACTGGCAATCGACGAGCGGCAGCGCTGGGGCCGGACTCAGTGGAGACACCGCGACCAGTCAGTTCTTCAACATATCTCCGGGTGGGCCGTATTTGGCACCGTGCAGCTCAGCGTTGAATCTCGTATGCCTGCAGAACTGGCCCTAATTGACCGCGGCCATTGTGGCAGGCGGCCACTCGGAGCGGCTCCTCACTCCTGCAGCCCGCCGGACGCGCCTCGCTAACGCCGGGTTCCAGCTTGCGGTTTAGCCAGATGGCGACTCGGAGGCAGCGTCTGCGCGTGCAGGCTAGCGCACCGAGCGTCTGCGCTCGGTCGCCAGCGAGCGGCTAAGGGGCCAGGCGACCAGCACAGCTGGGCGCCGGGGAAGAACGAAGGTGTCGCCTAGAACCCCGGCGCGTGAGCCTACGTCGGACCGGACGTGACTAGGTGCACTTCCCCGCGACACAGGCGTTTGTGCAGGTCGTCTGGTTCTGCCACACGCCGCTCGCCGTGCATACCTGCGGCGTGTTGCCGGAGCATTGAGTCGCTCCGGGCGTGCAAGAGCCGGTGCAGTAACCGAGGCTGCAAACGTAGGGGCGCATGGTTCCGGTGTTTGTCCAAGTACCAGTTGAGTCGCATGTTTGTGGCTGGTTTGGGCTGAGGGGGGTGCACTGTTTGGCGCCAGGCGTGCAGACGCCGGCGCACGCCCCCGCGACGCAGGAGAAGGGGCAAGCTGAGATCACCCATGCCCCGGACGGGTTGCACGTTTGCACCGACGTCCCGACGCAACCGGTGGTCCCAGGCGTACAGATGGCCGGACCTGCATCCGGATTGGCGAAATCCACCGTGATGGCCGCGGTGGGAGCAGGTTTCACGACAAGAGTGATCGCTGGCGTGCCGTCAAATGACGACGCCGATGCGCCGATGCGGGCGCACGTCAGGAATGTGCGGCGCGCAGCGGCGTCAAGCCGGAGTCCAGTCGCCCGGCATCGGGGACAACGTGCTGTTTTTCGTTGGCATGGCCCAGGAAGTGGCGCTGGTGTTGATCCCCGAGCCCACCTCGCTGGTCCCTATCAGCAACTCAGTGGTGTCGCCCACCCAGCGCTGGTTGGGCCTCTCGGCCGCGAACTGGCGGTCCAGAATGTTGGGTGCAACCTCATCGTGGTGCACTTGTGGCGGCGCCGCACGCGGGCCTTGAGCCCTTCCCCGTGGTAAAAGCTGCGCTCAATTCGCCATGCGCCCGAGCACCGTACGCAGCATCGTGGCGTCAGAGCGTGACGTCAGCGTCGTCCCATGGTCCGACAGTGAGCGAGCGCGACGCTACGACTCCGACGACAACCGAAATTTCTATGGGATGTTGCTTTCACGCCTGGTGGCTGGCGTGGTTCGGTTTCCTCAGGGCCGGGGACTGGACTTGGGGTGTGGCAGCGGCTTTGCAACCGAAAAGCTGGTGCAGTCGTTTCCCTGCGTGGCCTGGGAGGGAGTGGATGTGTCGTCGCCCATGCTGGCGCGGGCGGCGGTCAAGCCGACACTGGCGGACGTTTCGCTGCGCCACGCGGCTGCGGAGGCCTTGCCCTATGCCACGGGCTCGTTCGATGTGGTGGTATCCAATTTTTCTTGGCACTGGTTCGGGGCTGGCGCGGGGAACGAGGTCTTGCGCGTATTGCGCCCCGGCGGTTGGCTGTTGGTGAGCGCACCGTTGCGCCACTTCAGCAACGCGAATGGCAACCGCTGGCTGGCGCGGAGGCTGCATGGTTGTCGGCGGAACTTCCGTCGCTTGGGCAGTCAAGGCATTCGGATCGAGGAGATGGCGAATTTGTTGCCGGGGAACATGCGCATTCATCGTCTTGAGTCGGTGGTGGTTGAGGAACGCTTTCCCGACGCTGCTGCGTTGCTGGCCACTTTGGAAAGCCGCGGGTCGCTGTACGCGATCTTTGGCGCCGACGGATGCGGCGTATTCGGGGAAGCTCCGGCGGTCGGATTGCCCTTCGAGTGGCACGTGGGTCTGTTGCACGCGCAGGTGAGGACGTGACCCGCGATCCGGGCCCGGTCGTGATTGTCGGTGCCGGCATGGCCGGTGTGGCAACTGCCTTTGCGCTGAGCCGACGCGGAGTGCGCGAGATCATCATTATTGAACGTGAGACGCAGGTGGCGGCGCACGCCTCGGGGCGGAACGCAGCGATTTTTCGCCTGCTCGACCGGGATCGCTCGAATGTGATTCTCGCGCAGGAAACCCAAGTGCAACTTGCTGGCATGTCCTGGTCGCAGGACGTGATTCGATCGGGCGGGGCGCTGACCGTGGTTGCGGCGGATGGGCTCGTCCGGCTGCAACGTCTGGCGGAGGTAGCGCGGGCGGAAGGCGTGGACTTGGCCGAATGGACGCCTGGCCGTGCGGCGGATCTGGTTCCTGCCCTGGACGCAAGCCGCTTGGCCGGCGTGCTGCACGTGCCTGCAGAAGGCACCATCGACATTCATGGCCTGGTACACGGCACGCTCGATCAGGCGCGCTCGCTAGGTGCGCAGGTGCGGCTCGGCTGTGGGGTGCGCGGAGTGCACGTGAGAAATGGCCGTGTCCTCGGCGTGGAAACCGACGCTGGCGAAATCGAAGCAGCGGTGGTGGTGAATGCCGCAGGAGCCTGGGCTGCGGACCTGGGGCGCCAGGCCGGCGCTGCATCGCCGCCTTTGCGCCCTGTGCGACGGCACCTGGCGTTTCTGCGAGTTGCAGGCTCGCCTCCGGCGTGGCCGGTGGTCTGGGACCTGTCGACGCCGTTCTACTTCCGTCCGGAGTCGGGCGGAGTCCTGGTGAGTCTGTGCGAGGAGATCCCGTCCGAGCCGGGCGACGAATCCTGCGACGATCATTTGGCCGAGCGTTTGGCTGTCGGGATGCACGGCTTGCGGCCGCCTCTCGACGACGCCCAGTTGGTGCGCGCGTGGGCCTGCCAGCGGATGATTACGCCCGACGAGCGTTTTGTGGTCGGGGCTGATCCGAAGCTGGAGGGATTTTTTTGGGTAGCTGGGCTGGGCGGTCACGGCATGTCAGCCGGGCTGGCCGCGGGCCGCGTGGCAGCGGATTTGATCGTGGGCGAGCGTCCTGCAGAGGCTGAGGCTCTCGCCCCCGGACGTTTTGCCTAGACATGGCAAGCGGCCGCAAAGACTCCCTTGCGGGGCTGCCATGGCGCTGCTATTGCCATCGACGAACTCATGAAACGCGTGGTTGTCGCCGGGGCCGGAATTTCCGGCCTGTCGCTCGCTTTCGAGTTGGAACGCCTCGGCGTTTCGGTGCTGGTGCTGGAGAGCGAGCGGCGCGCAGGCGGCAAGATCGAAACCGATCGCCGCGACGGCTACATCTGCGAGCGCGGGCCAGCTAGCTATCTCGACCGGCACAACAGCATCACGCCCTTGGCGCGTCACTTGGGAATCGAAGGCCGCGTGCTTCCGGCCTTCGACGCTGGCGAGCGCCGATTGGTGGTGGCCGACGGCCGCTTGCACGACACACCGCTCGACGCACCGGCGTTCTTGCGTTCGCGACTTCTGCCTTTTTCAACGAAACTGCGCATGCTCGCTGATTTGCTTTTGCCGCGCGGCCCAGCGGCGCGTGGCCAGGAGGAATCCGTCACCGCTTTTGCCAGCCGGCGCCTGGGCACGCAAGCCGGCGAGCGCTTGTTGCAGCCGCTGGTTTCGGGCTTGTACGCGGGCGACCCCGATGCGGTCAGCCTGCCGGCCGCGTTCCCGCTCATGGCTGCGCTGGAGCGCGAGCATCGCAGCTTGGTTCTGGGCATGCGCGCCGATCTCAAGCAGCAGCGGGCGAAGCGCCAGACGGCCAGCGATGCGCCCCGCCTGTCGTCGTTCCTGACTGGCCTCGACGAGCTGACCACGGCACTGGCCAGCAAGCTAGGCGAACGGCTTCGGCTGGGTACGCGCATCGTGCAGGTGGAGCGCGCTGTCAGAGGTTTTCGCTTGGCGGTCGACGAAAATGGGAGCAGCGGCACGCTGGACGCCGACGCGTTGGTGCTGGCTATTCCGTCCCACCAAGCCTGCGCCGTGGTCCGGCCGCTGGATTCCGACTTGTCGGAAGTCCTCACGCGCATTCCCTATGTCCCGGTTGCACTGGTGCACCTAGGCTATGTCGCCTCGGCGCTGCCGCGGCCCGTGGATGCCTACGGCTTCTTCGTGCCCGCCTCCGAGCGCATGAAGATTCTCGGCGCTATCTTTGCCTCGGCGATTTTTCCGGGGCGCGCGCCCGATCGGTTCTTGTTGTTCTCGGTCCGCACCGGCGGCGCACGCCATCCCGACATCGCACGTCTACCCGACGATGAACTGACGGCGCTGGCCCACGCCGATCTCCGCAGTCTGCTTGGCCTGGCCGCACCGCCGACCTTCGTGCATATCGCCCGCCACGAGCGCGCGTTGCCTCAATACACGCTCGGACATATGGATCGAGTTGCGACGCTGGAAGCGGGCGAGCGGCGCTATCCCGGCCTGTACTTTCACGGCAACGCCTACCACAACGCCGGCGTACCTGAGCTGGTCAGCCGCTCCGGCAAGTTGGCCCGCCGGCTGGCGGAGGACCTCTCGCGGTGAGAGAGCTTCTGGAAGCGGCGCTCTTGCGTGAGCTGGGCACCACCTGGCGCGAGATCAGCGGCAATCACTTCCGCGGCCGGTTGCGACCACCGGTGTTTGCCCTGCACGACGCGGGCATGCGACTGGGATTCTGGGACCGGCGCAGCCGGACGCTCTCGCTGGCGCGTTCGCTCGTGTACGACCAACCCTGGGGCGTGGTGCGCGAGGTGCTCAAGCACGAGATCGCGCACCAGTTCGTCGACGAGGTCATGGGCATCGATGACCAGAGTGCGCACGGCCCGGCCTTCGAGAATCTGTGTCGGCAGCATGGCTTTGATCCATCGGCGCGAGGGCTGCCGCAGACTTCAGACGGTAACGCCAATCCGGTGCTGCGCCGGATCGCGCGGCTGTTGGCCTTGGCCGAAAGTCCCAATCTGCATGAAGCCGAGGCCGCCATGAACACGGCGCAACGGCTGATGCTCAAGCACAATATCGATCAGACGGTGACCCGGGCTGCCGAGGGCTTCGCCTTTCGCCACTTGGGCCGGCCCAGCGGTCGCATCGAAGCGGCCGAGCATGTTCTGGCGGGCATTCTGGCGCGCCATTTTTTCGTCGAAGTGATCTGGGTTCCGCACTATGTGCCGAGCGAGGGGCGGCGCGGCCGTGTGCTCGAGATCTGCGGCAGCTTGTCGAATCTGGAAGTGGCGGCGTATGTGCACGGCTTCCTGTTGGAAACGGCGGAACGTCTGTGGCGCGAGCACAAGCGCCGGCACGGCATTGCCAGCAACCGCGAGCGGCGGCGATTCATGACCGGCGTGATGATCGGTTTCGATGAGAAGCTGAAGACAGGAGTTGCGGAGAGCCGGCGCGAGGGCCTGATCTGGGTGGGCGATCCCGCGCTGGCCGGCTATCTGCGCCAGCGCTATCCGCGCACCACGCGCGGCGGAGGCATCGGTCTGTACCGAACCGAAGCCTACGAGCACGGCCGCAAGGCCGGGCGCGAGATCGTGTTACACCGGCCAGTGCACGGGAGCAGCGAGCGAGGACGCCTACTGGGTCCGGTGCGGTGACTATCGGGGCCGGAAAGGGGTATCATTTCGAAAATGAACTCCGACTCAGCCTGCCGGCTTGCGGTCTTCTATTTCACAATCGCTCTTGCGGCCTGTCATTCACCGTCGCCAGCGTCGCCGCCTGTCTCGACCAACTTGCCTCGCTAGGCTGCACCGACCTCGACCTCAAGCTGTTCCCCTCCTGCCTCGCAAGAGGCAAGCGCCCCGCGGGAGCCGATTGCGTCTACTCGAGCCAATGCCAGACCGGCGTGTGCGGCAGCAATGGCACACAATGCTCGACTTGCGGCGCCCTGATCCCGGTAGGCAGCTCGTGCGCAAGCGGTACTTGCGAGGACGGCAGCTTCTGCCATCCGGAGACGAAGATTTGCACTGACGCGAGCACGACCGTGTACGCGACACAGGGGCAACCGTGCGATCTGTCTGCCACGCCGGTCGTCGGCTGCGCCGGCGATCTCCTATGCCTCTACGGCACCGCTGTGAGAACCTTTGGCACGTGCCAGCCGTTTCCGGGCGCCGGCCAGCCCTGCGTAGACAGCAGCATCGGCCGCATGCTTTGCGCGGCCGGAACCACCTGCAGCAGCCCCGACGGGTCGGGCACCGGTACCTGCGCGCTTCCGAGCTGTGGTGCGGGTCCGGCATGCGACGACGCCTCTTTCTGTTCATCCGCCGATGGCGGTTTCGCTTGCGTGCCGCGCCCGACGGTGGGACAGCCGTGCGATACCTTTTCCGCGTCCGAGACATGCCTCGCTCCCGCAATTTGCATGGGGTCCACGCGAGGATGCGCGATACCGCGCGCCCTGGGAGAGACCTGCGATGCGGACAATCTTTGCGCCGACTTGCTTTCGTGCGTGGGCGGCACCTGCCAGCCAACTACCAGCGCGAACTGCCCGGCCGGTGCTGGCGACGGTGGAACCGGGTGAAGCGGCTATCAAGATCGCTTACCCGCCACGCACCTAATTCTCGCGACTTCCGATAAACTGCACATCGTGCAGCTTGTGATCGCTGAAAAACCCTCGGTCGCGCGCGATCTGGCGCGTGTGCTGGGGGTGCGGCTGACGGGCAAGAATTGCTTCGAGGCCAAGGACCGCGTGATCACCTGGTGCGTGGGTCATCTGGTCGAGCTGGACGAGCCGGCCAGCTATGACGGTCGCTGGAAGGCTTGGCGGCTCGATACCCTGCCCATGATCCCGTCGGAGTTCAAGCTGAGGCCGGTGCCGAGCACGCGCGAGCAACTCCAACAGGTGTGCCGGCTCCTGGGCGACAAGCGCTTCTCCGAAGTGGTCAACGCCTGCGACGCGGGCCGCGAGGGCGAGCTCATCTTTCGCTACGTGTACCAGCTCGCTGGCAGCCGGCTGCCCATCCGGCGGCTGTGGATCTCCTCGTTGACTGACGAGGCCATTCGCCAGGGCTTTGCGACGCTCAAGCCTGGGGCCGAGTTGGAGAAGTTGGCGGACGCCGCGCGCTGCCGGTCCGAAGCGGACTGGCTGGTGGGTCTGAACGCCACGCGCGCGGTGACCGTCCGCCAGCGTACCGGCCCGGATTCCATGCTGTATTCCATCGGCCGCGTGCAGACGCCCACGCTGGCCATTCTGGTGGAACGCGAGAAGGCCATCCAGAACTTCGTGCCGCAGGACTTTTGGCAATTGAAGGCCGAGCTGGCCACGGCCGACGGCGCGCTTTTCGCGGCCAACTGGTCGGTCGACAAGGCCACACGTTTCGCCAACGCGACCGCGGCCAGCGAGGTGCGCGATCGCTGTCGTACGCACGGCGCGGCCAGTGATCCCGATGGCCCGGTGGTTGAGAGTCTCAAGCAAAGCAAGACGCGCGAGCCGCCGCCGTTGCTCTTCGATCTGACGTCGCTGCAACGAACCGCCAACAAGCGATTCGGCTTGTCGGCGCAGGCCACCCTGGATGCGGCGCAGGCGCTGTACGAACGCCACAAGATCCTGACCTATCCGCGCACCGACGCGCGCCACCTGTCGAGCGACATGGTGGGAACCTTGCCGAAGATCTTTGCCGGTCTGGCCGAGCTCGACGGCTACGCGCCATTCGCGCGGATGCTCTTGGCCAACCAGCCGCGGCCCAGCAAGCGCTTCTTCGATGACGGCAAGATCCAGGACCACCACGCCATCGTGCCCACAGGCAAGTCAGCCAAGCTGGACGCGCTGGAACGGAACGAACGTCGGATTTTCGATTTGGTGGTGCGGCGATTTCTCGGGGCTTTCTATCCTGACGCCGAGTTCGCGCAGACCGAGGTGGTTGTGCGGGTGGGGCCAGCGGCGGAACCTGCGGCCTCCGGCAAGGACCCGCGCGAGGCACAGGCAGAGAAGTCCGGGGTTGCCCCCGCGGAAGACACGCCGCTGGTGACAGTGGCGCCCCCACCGCCTGACCGCTTTTGGGCACGAGGCAGGGTGCGGCTACTCGCCGGATGGCAAGAGGTGGCTGGCTTTGGCGGAGAGGATGCCGCCGACAAGTCCGGACCAAAGAAGGGCAATAAGAGAGAGGGCGACGAGGACGAGGCAGCCGTGCTGCCGCCGCTGGCCGAGGGCCAGCGGCTGGACGGCAGCTTCGAGACGCTGGCCAAGAAGACCAAGCCGCCCGCCCGGCACAGTGAGGCGACCTTGCTGTCAGCCATGGAGAACGCGGGCAAGACCATCGCCCGGCCAGAGGCAGGCTCGGCTGGCCGCAGTTCCTCGCGCGACGGAATAGAAGACCTGCGGGGATCTTCGGACGCGCTGGACGATGACGAACTGAGAGCGGCGATGAAGGACAGCGGCCTCGGCACGCCGGCCACGCGCGCGGCCACCATCGAGACTCTGCTCAAGCGCGGCTTCGTGGCCCGGGAAGGCAAGCATCTGGTCGCCACGCCCGTGGGCATGGCACTCATCGACGGGCTGCCGGTGCCCAGCCTGGCCTCACCTGAGCTGACCGGAACCTGGGAGGCGCGTCTGGCGCGCATGGCGCGCGGTGAAGACAAGCGCGACACCTTCATGGCCGACATCGGCCGCTACGTGCACGAGGTGGTCGACGCGATCCGTGCCGCGGCTCCCATGCGTGCCGTGCCGCCGGCTGCCGCGAGTGCAGGAACGGGCAAGAAATGGGCGCGCGGGCGCGGCGCCGGGCGAGGTCGCAAACCCGCGGCCAGTAAAAAACGCTCGGCGACGGCCGAGGCGACTCGTCTCACGCCCAGAGAAGCCGACGCCCGCCCGCGCGACGGTGTCGGCGACCTCCTCTGTCCGCGTTGCCGGACCGGGCATCTCATGACAGGCAAGCGCGGGTGGGGCTGCTCGCGCTGGCGAGACGGATGCGATTTCGTGGTCTGGTTCGAAGAGAGCGGCGTCCGGCGCAGCGAGGCCGACCTGCGCGCGCTGGTTTCCAAGCTGTAGGACTACTTGCGCTGCTCGATGTTGATCTGGACCAGAGTCTGGTTGAGCAACTGGTAGGCGATCTCACCGAATGTCATGGGCCCCTGCAGAGTCCCTGTGCGTCGGCCGTCCAGTTGGCCGTGCAGATAGTTGAGCACGCAGTTGCAGGAAAACACGGGTTGTTCGACATTGGCAGGAATGGCGGCGAGGAAGCGTTCGGAATAGCCCAACACCGGCTTGGCCGGCCGGTAACCCACACCCTTGAAGACGGGCGCGAAGAACTTCACGACTCGCCCTGTGAGGTCCAAGGACTGGATGCTCACGTTGACCTTGGTGCCGAACATATCGGATACAAGAGGCAGGCGAAGATCCAAGCCACGGCGGCTCATGTAGTCGACGACGTTCTCCCGCTGTCCGGCTACGATGCATTGGCTTGCCTGAAACCCGCTTTCTGGAAACTGAATCTCTTCGCCATCGCTTGGCTCGAAGATGTTCACAATGCCGATGCGCGCCTGGTGCGTGGATGGAAGCGCGACGTGCATCGCCACCCCTTTGTCTTCGAGTGCGTCGCCCGTGGCTCCCGCAAAGACCTTGGGTTTTACGCGGCCCACGTCATCCAGATGCGTGCCCGCGACCCATCCAGCGACCGACTTGAAAAACTGCTGTTCGTAGAGAGGACAATCAAGGGCAAAGCATTCGTGCAAACGGCTGAAGGCGGGAAGGATCAGGATGGTGTAGCCGGGGTCGGGGCTGTCCACGAAGACGCGCGGGATGGAGGCTTGGTCATACACGGCAGCGCGCGCGCCACGCGCGATGGCCGGCACTTCACATACGAAGATGTGCTCGCGAGAGGTCCGTCCCCCGTCGGCGGTCATGAAGTATGGGATGGTGCCGCCAATCCATGATCCCCGCGGCAGGGCGCGAAGCAGGGACTCGTCGCCGGCCAGAACAAGACTCTTGCCTTGTGCCAAGAGCTGTTTGACGTCCTCGACTGTGGTGAACATGAACCTCCTCCAACCCGGCCGCACGGATTCTGTCTATTGCGAGCAGAGACGCTACCCTCTAGCAACGGCAGCCGCCGCCAAAACTTGAGAGGCAGAGGCGTGCTACGCGACCGTCTCCAGCGCTTCCACGCCCGGGACGTCAGCCAGCTGGGCCAGCACGCAGCGGTGGTCGCGGTGCACGTCGCAGTATTCGATGCTGATTTCACGCAGGCCTTGCGGCCGTTCCTTGTCGTCGCCGATGGCAATGCGTCCCTTGGCCTCGTCAAGCAGCGCTGTGATGCGCGCGCGTGTCTTGCCCTGGCCAGGCTGGTACACCACCAGCACCCGGCGCACCTGGCACGCGCCATTGAGCACGACTTCCAGACGGCGGACCCGGCCCAGCGTGACCAGCACAGCCGCTGACAGCACCACGCCCGCCGCTGCGTAGCCGGCGCCTACCACAATGCCGATACCTGAGCTAGCCCAGATGGTGGCCGCCGTGGTCAACCCAGATATGTGATGGCGGTCGCGCAGGATGGACCCTGCACCGAGGAAGCCAACGCCGGTCACGATTTGGGCGGCGATGCGTGCCGGTTCGTGGCCGCCCAAGGCTGGGCTGGCTGACACCACGGTAAAGATGGTCGACCCGACGCAGATCAGAATGAGCGTGCGCAGGCCGGCGGGTTTGTGTCCTTTCTCGCGTTCGAAGCCCACCAGGGCTCCGCACAGGAAGGATGTCGCGACCAGCACGAACTCACAGTAGGGCCGAGGCATCAGTTGGCGAAGATCGCCGAAGAGCACCTGTACGATATCCACCTCACCACCATAAGGACGACGGGGCCAGCAATCAAGTTCTCGACAGCGCACCCGCCAGCACTTGGCTGCGCGGTCCCGTTGCTCGCAGGTCGAGTCGGCGCCGGTCGGTTCCTTCCACGGCGAGCGTGATCTGTAGATGGTCGAGCGGCAAAGCGTCGGGGAAGCGATCGGCCCACTCGATGGCGGTGGCTGCGCGATCGTATGCCTCCTCGATGCCCAGTTCGGGCAGCTCGGCACGAGTGCGTATGCGGTAGAAATCGACGTGCACGAAGGGCGTGCGGCCCGGGTGCTCGTTGACCAGGGCGAAGCTCGGGCTTGCCACATGGCGATCGGCGGTCACGCCCAGCCCTTGCGCCAACCCTTGGGCGAAAGTTGTCTTGCCCGCACCCAGCGGGCCAATCAGTGCCACCACGTCGCCCATGCCCATGGCCTGCCCAAGCCGCACGCCCAAGCGCCGCATGTCTTCGGCGCTGTTTGCCACAATGGTCCCCGCCGCGGACGGGCGGTGATTCTGTTCTGGGCCTGCGTTTGCCATCAACGCTTCTTACTCAACTGACGGTATAGCAGTAGATGGCGTACGGCCAAGTCTGGCTTGCCGTCTTGTTCCAGCAGGCGGGCGAGATTGTAGTGCGCGTCGGGGTTGCGCGGATCGCACTCCAATGCGCGCCGATACGCAGTGATGGCGTCGACGGTGGCGCCGAGATCCTCCAGGGCCACGCCGACATTGAAGGCCGCAGTGGTGTCCCCGGGGCGTAGCGAGAGCGCGGCCCGATAGTGCACCAACGCCGCGTACACATCGCCCACCTCATGAAGCAGGCGGCCCAGATTCACATGTGCATCCGCAAACTCTGGTTCAAGTTCCAGCGCAGCCCGGTAGGCATCACAAGCTTCATCAGG
>Ga0265316_10003162_pt1 | contig 16759 bp, 14 predicted proteins | sample 4522metaG_FD_202092 | JGI IMG/M metagenome (GOLD analysis project Ga0265316, IMG submission 202092) | Rhizosphere microbial communities from Carex aquatilis grown in University of Washington, Seatle, WA, United States - 4-5-22 metaG | ecosystem: Host-associated > Plants > Roots > Rhizosphere >...
GAGGATCGCCGGTCCCGCTTCGCGGACGTGGGGCAAACGCAGCCGATGAAGGAGGCGAGCCAAGTCGAGCGGCCACGCCGGCGGCTCGGAGGCATGCAGGCGCGGCGGCAAGTCGCGCCAGCCGGCGTGGCCGCGGTTGGGCAGATTCGATGTCCGCGGTTGGGCAGGTTCGTGTCCGGCTATGGGCAGTTTCTCGTGGCCGCCGTCAGTGTGGAAACGGCAGTCCTGAGCTCGGACGACGGCCGAGATGTTCTCGACGGACTTCACTAGATCGCTGCGACCGGCGAGTATGGCCCGATGCACGGGGTCATCGGGCGGGTTCGCCTCTTATCGCCGCGAGCCGCTCGTAGGAACCTACCGAGGGGGCGGGGCTGGTGATCATGTCCGCGCGTGCGTTCGCCGTCGGAGCGGCCTCCGGCTACAAGCGACGGACCGGGATTGTTACAACTTTCTCTACTGCATCAAGATCGAGTTATGGCTGGAACAACTCGGCGGTCGCGAGCACAGCGCCCGTGTTCGTGTCTGCCGGCTTCTTCCCGAATCCTCCGGCGATCAGAACACGCCCATCGGAAAGCAGCGTCGCAGTGTGAAAAGAGCGAGCGTAGTTCATCTCGCTGCCAACGCCGAACGTTCCAGCGCTGGGGTCATACAACTCGGTGAAGGACATCTCCGGCCAGTCCTTGTTACCCCCTCCGGCGATGAAGACTCGCCCGTTCGACAGGAGAGTCGCACTATGGTCCTCGCGCGGATAGAGCATCGACCCAGTGGCCGTGAAGGTTCCAGCCTTCGGATCGTACAGCTCGGCCGAGGCCAGGACCTGGTCGTTCTGGCCCCCGACAATCAGGACCCGGCCGTCCCCTAGCAGAGTGGCGGTCTGATATTGGCGAGCAGTGGTCATCGACCCGGTGGGCGTGAAGGTTCCGGTGCTCGGGTCGTACAACTCGGCCGACCTGATGGCGCCGGACACATTGACGCCGCCACAAACCAGCACCCGGCCGTCCCCGAGCAGAGTGGCGGTCTGATATTGGCGAGCAGTGGTCATCGACCCGGTGGGCGTGAAGGTTCCGGTGCTCGGATCGTACAACTCGGCCGACGCAAGGGAGGCGTTTTGGCCTGACTCGCCGCCGGCGATGAGCACACGGCCATCGGCGAGCAGCGTGCCGGTGGCGTTCTGGCGACCGACGGTCATCAACCCAGTGGCCGTGAAGGTTCCGATCTTCGGGTCGTACAGCTCGGCTGACGTAAGGGAGCCGAAGAGGCCGAACCCGCCGGCGATGAGCACGCGCCCATCGGCGAGCAGCGCGGCCATGTGACGCGAACGGCCCGTGGACGTCGACCCGGTAGCACTGAAGGTGTTAGTGCCTGGGTCGTACAGCTCGGCTGGCGCGATGGCCGGGACGATCCCCACGCCGTCGTCCCCTCCGACGATGAGGACCCGCCCGTCGGAGAGCAAAGTGGCGGTGTCACGCTCCCGCTCGATAGTCATTGAACCGGCCGGAATGAGGCGACTCTGTCCGGCGCAGCCCGCGGCGGCCGCGACGACGACGATAGCTGCTGCCCGAAGGGTCTTGAAGCGCCTGGCAAGCGCACCGCGCGAGGGGTGTTGGCATGGGCTGGGTGCTGCCTTGGTGTCTGTTGCCACTTGCTCACCCGCTCTGGACTTGATGCCGAACACTTTCCGGCAAACGACATTCGCGCCGTCCGGATCGATGGCGGCCAAGAGTGAGCGAACTCTAGCGCAGTGAGTCGGCCACCTGCGTCCCGCGCCCAGAGCGGACTGGATTCGGGCTGCCCTCACTATCATCCGTGTCCCGACCGCTCAAACTGGCTCTTTGGCAACTTGTGCCCACGGCCACGGGTTACGGATGAATACCCGCAGACTGTTGGCTCTACTCCTCTCGCTCCGACCATATCCAGCAGATTCTTTCAAGCGGGACCACCGGGCCGCAACGACCCCGTCAGCGCGAGCTTCCACGTGTCCAGATCGAAATCAAGCCGGGGCGCAGTTCCTAAGGTCAGAACTGTCTTAGCCTCTGGGCACCCGAAGCTCGACCATGCCGCAAGTCGGGCAGGACAGGAGGTCGAGCGACATCTTGTCCTCGCCCACGTCGGCCAGATTGCCCAGGAACAAGTGGCTGACCCCGCTTGAACCTCCGACGCGGAATTCCTCATCGCCCTCGTCCTGCAGCTGCGAGCCACAGCGCAGGCAGTTACCGTACGTCGCCTGCCAGTCGTAGCCGGGCTGCTTTGTCTTGTGGATCTGGTCGGTCATCGCTTGTCCTCCTCTAACTCGGTCCCGTCAGTCTGACTCATTGGCAGGTCCCGGCGTTCGGATTCGACGCCCCAGTGCAGCACCAGCGCGGAAGGGCTCCCAACACCACTTCCAGCCGCTGCAAAGTCAGGCTATAGTCCAAAGACGCACCGGAATGGCAGCTTCGCTGGCATCTTCGCCCGCGAACGAAGCCGGTCGCAGACCAGCCCAGAGCCCACGTTTCACGCTCAGACCGGACGCTGACGAACCCTCGCGACCTGATCGACGGGCTCTTTTGATCGGCTGGTCGTGGGTCCGAATCCCACACGGCCCTCCAGCATCTCGGCGCCAGCCGGCCGATGCCTTCGTTGACGCCTGCGCTCCTTCGCTCACTCACGTTGAGGTGCGCTCGCTGCGGGTGCTCGGCGGCGCCTCGGCCTCGGCCGTCGGGCGCCGAGATGGACTCGGCGGCGGCTCGGCCGGCCGGCCGGCGCCTCGGCCTCGGCCGTCGGTCAGCGCGCCGCCGGCTCGTAGCGGCGGAGGGATTGCGTGGCACGGACGACCGCGCGCAGTGCGGCGAGGTCGCCGCCGATCAGCCCGAGCGCGCGGGCCTGAACGAGGACGTTTCCCAGGGCCGTGGCTTCGACCGGTCCGGCCACCACGGGTAGACCGCAGACGTCCGCGGTGAGCTGGCACAGGAGCTCGTTGCGGCTGCCGCCGCCGACGACGTGGATCACGTCGATGTCGATGCCCGATAGCCGCCGTGCGTCGTCGATCGCGCCGGCGAACGCGTGAGCCAGACTGTCGAGGATGCAGCGCACGAAGGCCGGTCGCGAGGACGGGACCGGCTGGTCGGTGGACCGGCAGAGGGCGCCGATCCGGGCCGGCATGTCGCCCGGTGGAAGAAACACGGAATCGTTCACGTCGATGACGCTTCCGCCCGCGGGCAGCGCCGCGGCCGCGGCGAGCAGGTCGGTGAGGATCACCCGCCCGCCTTCGCGCTCCCAGCCGCGCATGGACTCCTGGAGCAGCCAGAGACCCATCACGTTTCGCAGGTAGCGCGTCCGGCCGTCGACGCCCAGCTCGTTGGTGAAGTTCGCCTGCCGGCTCTCCGGCCCGAGGATCGGCGCGCCTAGCTCGACACCGACGAGCGTCCACGTTCCGCATGAGATGTAGGCGAACCGGTCGTCCGCCGCCGGCACGCCGACCACCGCCGAAGCGGTGTCATGGGATCCGACCGCGGTCAGGACCGCATCCCGAGCGAGCCCAGCGTCGGCGATGACGTGCGGGCGGATCGGGCCGAGCGCGTCGCCGGCGTGGACGAGGGGCGGCAGGATCGCCGCCGGCAGCCCGAGGTCGCGCACCAGGTCCACGGCCCAGGAGCCGGCGACGGGGTCGAAGAGGCCGGTCGTCGACGCGTTGGTCGCCTCGACGTGGATCCCACCGGCCAGCCAGTAGCCGATGAGATCGGGGATGAGGAGCATAGCTCCGGCGGCTTCGAGCTCGGACGTTCCGAGCGCGGATGCCAGCTGATAGACCGTGTTGATCGCCAGGATCTGGGTTCCGGTGGTCGCGTACAGCCGCTCCTGAGCCACGGCTGCGTTCACCCGCTCCATCCCGAGGGCCGTCCGGCCATCGCGATAGTGATACGGATTGCCGAGGAGCCGACCGGCCGGATCGAGGAGCCCGTAGTCCACGCCCCAGCTGTCGACCCCGACGCTCGCGAGAGCAGGGTCCATCCGCGCGGCGTGGCGCAGCCCTTCGGTGATCTCGCGGTACAGCCGAAGCACGTCCCAGTGCAGCCCGTCGGGGAGAAGCACGGGCTCGTTCGCGAAGCGGTGAGCCTCTTCGAGCTCGAGCGTGCGCGGGCCGACGCGGCCGACCATCACGCGTCCCGAGGAGGCGCCCAGATCGACGGCCGCTACGGTGCCCGTCACCGGCGGAACGGGGCAGCGAGGGAGCCGCAGGTGGCGGCTGTCACGCGCCCCAGCCGGCCTGCTGGCCGCCGACGCGCTCGGCCACGACCTTCTCCGTGTACCCCGAACGGGCGAATGCCGCCATCGGATCCGGATCGAGCTTCATCTCGGTTCGCATGTCGCGCAGTATCGGGCGTACGTCGGTGTCATATGCGTCCATCAGTATCGCGTGCGCGCCCAGGACGTCGCCTGCCTGCTGAGCGGCCTCGAGCGCCTTCTGGTCTACCAGCAGCGCCTTCGCCGTCGCCTCCTGAACGTTCATCACGCTGCGGATCTGACCCGGGATCCTGGGCTCGATGTTATGGCACTGGTCGAGCATGAAGGCCACGCCGCTCTCCGGCCGCAGCGCGCCGGCCTTCACGCACTCATGCATGATCCGGAACAGCTGGAAGGGGTCGGCGGCGCCGACCATCAGGTCGTCGTCCGCGTAGAACCGCGAGTTGAAGTCGAAGCCGCCGAGCTTGTCGGCGCGCAGCAGCGACGCCACGATGAACTCGATGTTCGTACCCGGCGCGTGGTGGCCCGTATCGACGACGACCTTCGCTTTCGGCCCCAGGGCGACGCAGTGGACGAACGACGTGCCCCAGTCGGGAACGTCGGTGTGGTAGAAGGCGGGCTCGAAGAGCTTGTACTCGAGGACCATGCGCTGGTTCGGGCCGAGCCGCTTGTAGACCTGCGCCAGCGACTCCGCGAGCCGGTCCTGGCGGGCCCGGATGTCGTCCTGGCCGGGGTAGTTGGTCCCGTCGGAGAACCACAGCTTGAGGTCCCGCGAGCCGGTCTTGTCCATGATGTCGACGCACTCTAGGAGGTGGTCGACCGCCTTGCGCCGGACGCGGGCGTCGGGGTGGCAGACGCTCCCCAGCATGTAGTCGTCATCCTGGAAAGTGTTCGAGTTGATCGTTCCCAGCGCCACGCCCTGCTCCGCCGCGTGCCGCGCCAGATCCGCGTAATCGTCGACTTTGTCCCACGGGATATGGAGCGCAACGGTGGGTGCGACGCCGGTGTAACGGTTGACCTGGGCCGCGTCGTCGATCTTCTCGTAGGCCGTCCGAGGCACGCCTTTCTGGGCGAAGACCTTGAACCTGGTGCCCGAGTTTCCGAATGCCCAAGAGGGGAGCTCGATCCGCTGGGTTCGAAGCACAGCCCTTGCGGACCGACTGTCTGGAGCTGTCGAGGTCACGGTCGTCTCCATCCCTGTATGTCTGGTCGGCGGGCTCGATTTGTGACTGTGGCCCCGCGCGAAATGATCCGCCGGGGGCCGAAATCGAAGGCGGACACCAGCTTGCCACAGGTTCCGATTAGTTTCAATCTGCTCGTTGACAGTTCGATTGCTTCTCGTCTACTGTTTCAAGACCCGCGAGCATTCGAAACGAGTGATCCGTCGTCGCGGCATGTCCGAAGGGATTTGCGCTGGCATGGAAACGGGCGACCATAAGGAAGTGTTCGCGCGAGAGCGCCAACAGCACATCGCCCGCAGCGTTGAGGAGCAGGGCCGCGTGCGTGTCACAGACCTTGCGGAGCGGTTCGCGGTATCGGAAGTCACGATCCGCAAGGACCTCCGGGTTCTCGAGACGGAAGGGCGTGTCGTCCGCGCTCACGGCGGCGCCCTGGCGCCGAGCCGGAGCCAGCCCGAGCGGGCTTTCGAGATCCGCGAGCGCCTCCAGCGCGCCGAGAAGGATCGCATCGGAGCGGCCGCTGCGGCGCTGGTGGTCGACGGCGAAAGCATCGCCCTGGACGCGAGCACGACGGCGCTTTCCATGGCCCGGCACCTGAGGGCCCGCGGCCATTGGGTACATCTCACGGTCATCACCAACGGGCTCCGTATTGCCTCGGAGCTCGCGGGCAGCCGTGGCATCACCGTGGCGCTGCCCGGCGGCTTCGTCCGCTGGGAGGCGATGTCCGTTGTCGGCCTACTCGGCGGAGGGTTGCTTGAAAAGGTGAACATCCAGAAGGCATTCATGGGCGCCGCCGGCTTCACGCTGGATACCGGTTTGAGCGACGCGACGGACGAAGAGGCGCAGATGAAGCGCCTGATCGTGGCCTCCGCCAGCGAAGTCGTCGGGCTCGTCGATCACACCAAGTGGGGTCGGGCCGCGTTCGCGACCTTCTGCGCCACCGACAGGCTCACCGGCGTCGTGACCGATCAGGAGGCGCCGGCCGAGATGGTGGCCGAGCTGCGCCGGCGTCAGGTCGCCGTCCACGCTGCTCCAGGCCTGGAGAAGACGGCCACGTCCGGCCTCCGGCGGACCGCCGGATCGCCCACGGTGGAGAGCCTGTCGTGAGCGAGCAGCAACCGATCGCCGGCGGGAGTGCCGCAACCAGCGGTACACCCGGGTCTGCCGCCGCCCCGAGTGCGCCCCCGCCGGTCGCGCTGGCCGGCGTATCGAAGCGGTTCGGCGCTACCCAGGCCCTCTTGGACGTATCGCTCGATCTACTGCCGGGCGAGATACATGGGCTCGTCGGTGAGAACGGCGCAGGCAAGAGCACGATCGTCAAGGTGCTGGCCGGCATCCACCAGCCCGATTCCGGGGCCGTCTTGCTCGACGGCAAGCCGGTACTGCTCCACGGACCCGCCCATGCTCGGGCGCTCGGCATCGCCACGGTCCATCAGGAGCCGCGACTGTTCCCCGACCTGACGGTGGCCGAGAACGTCTTCATGGGCCACTCCCTGACCGGCCGGTTTGGCTCGGTCAACTGGGGAGAGATGCGGCGGTCGGCCGATCGCATCTTCGACAGCCTAAGCGTTCGTGTGGATTCTTCAGCCGTCGTCCGTGGCCTGTCGATGGCCGATCAGCAGCTGATCGAGATCGCCAAAGCGCTCTCGGTCGAAGCCAGAGTGCTCGTCCTCGACGAACCCACCGCGTCGTTGTCCTCGCACGAGGTCGAGCGACTCTTCGCCATCGTCCGCCAGACGCGCCAACGTGGTGTGGCGGTGCTGTTCGTCAGCCACCGCCTGGAAGAAGTGTTCGACCTGTGCGACCGCGCGACGGTCCTGCGCGACGGACGGCACGTGATAACCGCCCCGACGTCCGAGTTCACCGCCGCGGACCTGGTTCGCCACATGGTCGGCCGCTCTGTGTCGTTGTTCCCACGCAGCGCGGCCGAGATCGGCGACACGCTCCTCGAGGTGCGCAATCTGACTCGGGCCGGCGAGTTCAGTGACATCTCGTTCTCCGTCCGATCGGGCGAGATCGTAGGTCTGGCCGGCCTCGTCGGCGCGGGCCGCAGCGAAGTCGCGCGCGTCCTGTTCGGCCTCGATCGCGCCGACAAAGGCGAGATCTGGCTGGACGGCAAGCGGGTGAACTTCAGCAACCCGTCGGCGGCGCTGCACGCCGGCATCGCGTACGTGCCCGAAGACCGGCATCTGGATGGCCTGGTCGAGGGTTTCTCGATCGCCGAGAACGTGACGCTGCCGATCATCCCGCGCCTGTTTCCGCGCCTCTTCACGAATCGCAACCGCGAACGCAAGCTCGCCGCCGGTTACGCGGAGCGGCTGCGGATCCGCTCGACCGGAATGGACGAACTGATCGAATCACTCTCGGGCGGCAATCAGCAGAAGGTGGTCATCGCCAAGTGGTTGGCCACCAATCCGCGCGTGCTCATCCTCGACGAGCCGACTCGCGGCGTCGACATCGGCGCGAAGGTGGAGGTCCACCGGATCATCTCAGACCTCGCGGCCTCGGGGCTGGGGATCGTCCTGATCTCCAGTGAGCTTCCCGAGGTCCTCGCCATGAGCGACCGAATCATGGTTCTCCACGAAGGACGGATTGCGGCCGAGATCTCGCGCGCCGAGGCTTCCGAGGAGCGGGTCATGTTTGCAGCGACAGGGCAGAACGCGGAGGAAAAGCACAGTGGCGCTTAGCGCTCCGGCGAACGTCAGAGCACCCAGCGGAGTCGGACCCTTCTTCGGCGGGCTGATGAGATCGCGCGAGTTCACACTCGCCGCCGTCATCATTGTGCTGTCGGCCCTGGTTGCGACTCAGACCCCTAACTTTCTGACGCTGGAGAACCTTGGGCCGGTGACGACCCTGGCGGCGATCATCGCCATAGCGGCCGTCGGCGAAGCGTTCGTGATCCTCACCAAGAACATCGACCTGTCGGTCGAATCGACAATCGGAATCGTGGCCTTCGTCGTGGGCCTCATCCTCAAGCAGCAGGCTCTCCCGGTTCCGGCGGCGTGGGCGGTCGGGGTCGGACTCGGGCTCGCGCTGGGGATGGGCAACGGCGTGATCGTCGCCGTCTTCCGGGTGCCGTCGATCGTCGCCACGCTCGGTACCCTCAGCATCTTCCGCGGGCTGTGCTTCTTCGTTGCGAACGGCAAGGAGATCAACCTCAACGACCTCCCCGACGGATACACCGATCCCGCGAGCCAAAGCTTCTTCGGCGTTCCGCTCTTTGTCATCCTGGCCATCGCCATCGTGATCGTCGCGGCGCTTGTTCTTCGCTACACGTCGCTGGGACGCATCTTCTATGCGGTCGGGAGCAACGCCGAGGCGGCCGCGACCATCGGCGTCCGCTCGCGCCTGACGGTCTTCCTCGCCTTCAGCGTGTGCGGGATGCTGGCCGGTGTCGCCGGAGTCCTGTGGGGGATCAACTACGGCGCGATCTACGCCAACTCGGCGTCCGGAGAGTCGCTGGCGGTCATCGCCGCGGTCGTCGTCGGTGGCGTATCGATCGCGGGTGGTTCAGGGACAGTCGTCGGTGCGGCGCTCGGGGCGCTCTTCCTGGGCCTGATCAACAACGCCCTGCTGCTGTTGCTGTTGCCGCAAGAGTGGCTTCAGGTCATCTACGGGGCCGTGATCCTGTTTGCGATCTCGGCGGATGCCCTTCTGCAGCTCCGAGCGCAACGCGCCAGGGCTCGGAGCCGCGTCCGATGACACAAGATCCACAGACCCTGAGTCAACCTTCGGCCCCGGCCCCGGCCGACGCCGGAGGCAGGCCCGCGGGCAGGAGTCCGCGGTCCTGGTCGCCGTCTTCGCTGTTCCGCTGGGAGCTGCTGCTCCTGGTCATCCTTGCCGTCGTGATCTGGGCCGGCAATCAGATCTCGCAGTACTACATCGACTGGACCAACTTCGGGTTCTCCATCAGCGGCACGATGGAGGTCGCGATCATGGCCCTGGCCATGACGCCGATCATCATCACCGGCGACATCGACCTGTCGGTCGAGTCGATGGTCGGCCTTTCGGGCGCGGTGCTGGGGGTTCTCTGGGCGGGCGGCATGCCTCTCCAGCTGGCCATTCCGATCGTCCTCGGAGTCGGCTTCCTGGGCGGCCTCCTGAACGGGCTGCTCGTAACTCGCTGGGGCTTGCCTGCTCTGGTCGTCACGCTCGGGACGCTCGCCCTATACCGCGGGCTGGCCCAGGTCGTCCTCGGCACCAGCTATGTAAGCAACTTCCCGTCGGCATTCACCACTCTGGGCCAGGGCTACCTGCCCGGCACTTCCATCCCTTGGACTCTTCTGGCGTTTCTCCTGCTCGCCGTTGTGTTCGGCGCGGTTCTCCACCTGACGTGGATCGGCCGGCAGATATTCGCGATCGGCAAGAACAAGGACGCCGCTCGCTACGCCGGCGTGCGGGTCGCGTCGCTCAGGACGGCCCTGTTCGCCGTCTCGGGCATGGTGGCGGCGTTCGCCGGCATCGTCCTGGCGTCCCGGACCAGCAGCGTGCGGTCCGACAACGGCACCGGGCTGACGCTGACGGTCGTCATGATCGCCGTCCTCGGTGGGGTAGACATCAACGGCGGCAAGGGCACGATCCCCGGGGTCATCCTGGCGGTCTTCACCCTCGCCGCGCTCCAGAGCGCTTTGCGCCTGGCAGGGGTCTCGAGCGAGTACCAGAACGTGGCCATCGGCCTGCTTCTGATCGTCTCGGTCATCGCCCCTCAAGTTGCTCGCCGTATGCGGGCGTTGGTAGCTCGCGTTCGCCCAGGTCGATCCGGACCAGTTCGCGGCCCAATGCCCGGCGAGGTCGCTCGGTAGCTTTCGAAGGAGGAGAGGTTTTCGAAGTTCGCACAGCTCCCAAGAGGAACCGTTCGATGGTCCACGCTCTAAGGAGGAATGGCTCGATGTTCCACGGCGTACCGCGAGTAGCCACTGGAATGGCACTCGCATTGATCCTGGCCGGTTGTAGCGCGTCAGCTACGCCAACCCCCGCTCCGACCGTCGCCCCGACGGTTGCCCCCACCGTCGCCGTCACGGCGACGCCGGCAGCCCCGACCGCCGCGACGATCGGAAGCATCGTCATGATCCCGAAGCAGATCAACAACCCGTACTTCGACGTCGCCTTCAAGGGCGCCCAGAACGCGGCCACCGCTCTCGGCGGAACGCTGACTCAGGTCGGCCCCAGCGCCGCAGACGCGACCCAGCAGATCCCGTTCATCCAGACGGCGACCACTCAGAAGGCGTCCGCGATCATCGTCTCCGCTGACGATGCCACCGCCATCGCCCCGGCCCTGCAGGCGGCCATGGCTGCCGGCATCAAGGTCGTCGGCTACGACTCCAGCCCCGCAGTGGGCGCGTACAACGTCTTCGTGAACCAGGCCGACACCGCCGGTATCGGCAAGGGCCTCGCGGACATGGCCTGTGACGAAGCCCCGAACTGCACCGGCGAAATCGCCGTTCTCTCGGCTGCCCAGACGGCCACGAACCAGAACGCCTGGATCGCCGCCATGCAGACGACCCTCAAGGATCCCAAGTACGCCGGCCTGAAGTGGGACGGCGTGGTCTACGGCAACGACGACCCGGCCATCAGCACGACGCAGACCCAGGCTCTGCTGTCGGCTCACCCGAACCTCAAGGTCATCGTCTCCCCGACCACCGTCGGCATCGTCGCCGCGGCCCAGGTCGTCAAGGCCAAGAACCTGACCGGCAAGGTCTTCGTGACCGGCCTGGGCACCCCCAAGGGCATGGTCGATTTCGTCAAGGGCGGACAGGCCCCGGAGTTCGCGCTCTGGAACGTGACCGACCTTGGCTACCTCGCCTATGCAGTCGCCGTTGATCTCATCAACGGGACGATCAAGGGCACCCCGGGCGAGACCTTCACGGTCAAGGGTGTCAACAACGACCAGCCGTACACCATCGGCGCGGACAGCGTCGTCGTTCTTGGACCTCCGTTCGTCTTCAACGCCAAGAACATCGACCAGTACGTGACAACCTTCGGCTTCTAGCATCCGCTTCTAGCCACACAGGCGCCGACCCCGGCCCCACACGGCGCCGGGGTCGGCGCATTTTGAGAGCATGCAGATGGAACGTATCGCGTTTGGGATGAAGCTCCTTCCCGGAGCCGAGGCCGAATACCGCCGGCGCCACGCCGCGGTCTGGCCGGAGATGCTCGCCGCCCTCAAGGCTGCCGGCGCTCGCAACTACTCCATCTACCTTCATGACGACGATCTGTTCGGCGTGCTCGAGGTCGACGACTTCGAACGCTTCCGGAAGATGATGGACGAGGCCCCCATCAACGCCCCATGGCAGGCGGACATGGCGGCCCTCATCGATCCGTGCACGGATCCGGCGACGGGCTTCCACCGCCGCCTCGACGAGGTCTTCCACCTCGACTGAGCCTCGCGCCCGGCGACGAGAAGTCCCGGTCGCCGAGACCCGGGACCGGCGTGGTCTACGATCAGCTCTCCGGCGCCGCGAACTTCGTTCCGACGCGCATCAGCAGGAGGTCGGCGAACGTGGCGATCAAGGAGCCGCTCCCGGATCTGGAGGAGATCCTCGAATCGATCGGAGCCGGTGGCGGCCGCGTGGCCGGCATGGACGCCTCAGAGGGCGCGGCCGGCAACATCTCGGTCTACGTCGGTTGGCCGATGGAGGTGCGCCGCCGTTTCCCGATCGTCGAAGAGATCGAGTTGCCGCGCCCCGCGCCGCACCTCGCCGACAACCTGGTTATCGTCACCGGCTCGGGCAGGCGCCTGCGTGAGATCCAGCTCGACCCGGTCGCGAACCTGGGAGTCGTGCGTGTCTCCGCGGACGGAACCACGGGACTGCTCCATACGGCGCCGGGTCGGCTGTTCGAGCGGGTGACGTCGGAGTGGAACTCGCACCTCGGGGTGCACGACGACGCCGTTGATCTGACCGGCACGAACTTCCACGCCATCGTCCACGCCCAGCCGCCGCGTCTCACCTTCCTCAGCCACGTCCCTGCCTATCGTGACGAGGAGTACCTGAACCGGCGCCTTCTGCGCTGGGAGCCCGAGACGATCATCAATCTCCCGGCCGGGATCGGAATCCTGCAATTCATGCTGCCCGGCTCGCCGTCGCTGATGGAGGCCAACGTCAAGAGCCTGCGCACGCACCGCATCGTCGTCTGGGCGAAGCACGGCGTGATGGCGCGGTCGAGCATCTCCGTGAAGAGAGCCGTCGATCGCATCGAGTATGCGGAGACCGCGGCCAGCTACGAGTACATGGACATGATGACGGGCGGGCGGGCCGAAGGCCTGACACTCGACGAGTTGCGGGCGGTCGTCGCCGCTTTCGACGTCGAGACCAATCAGGCCTGGATCGTGCCGCCGGACGGCAAGGCTCCGAAGCCTAGGTAGCCGATCCGCGCCTCGCGGTTCCGTTACTTGGTTACGTCGGCGACTGCGGCCAGCAGCTGTGCGTCTCCCGACGATTGGAAGCTGGCCGGGGTCATGCCGGTCAGGTTGATCGGGTCGATCGGCGTCGCGCCGGTTGCCAGCGCGACCTTCTGGTCGGGCGTGATGCCCTTGCCGAATATCAGGTGGCCCGACGGCGTGAGCCAATCGGCAACGCCGAGCAGGACGACGGAACCGTCGGACAGGGTGAAGGCCTGAAGGACCGTTCCGGTGCCGACCGTGGTTTGCCCGACGATCTTGGCGCGGCCGGAGTCCTGCAGGGCGCCCGAGACGATCTCGGCGGCACTCGCGGTATTGCCGTCGACCAGGACCACCATCGGCAGCCCGGCTGTCTCAGCCTGGGTGCCGGCGAACGAGGTGTCGACTGTGATTGGCGTCCGATTCCCGGACGCGTCCTGCTCCAGGTAGACGTTGCCGCTCGAGAGGAACTCGCTGGCGACGCTGCGGGCCTGGTCGGCCAGGCCGCCCGGGTTGCCGCGGAGATCCAGCACGATGGCCGTGGCCCCCTGGGTCCTGGCGGCGTCGATGGCCGCCTTCACCTGGTCCGACGCGCCGTCGTCGAACTCGTACAGGGCGATGTCGACGATGTGCGTGCCGGGCACTATGCCCCAATCCACGATCGGCGAGACCACGTCGGCGCGGGTCATCTTGATGTCGACCGGAGTCGTGGCCCCGGGATGGATGACGGAGATTGTGACCTGCGTGCCAGGGTCGCCCCGGATGAGGGCGGCCAGCTGGTCGAAGGTCAGGCCCGAGGTCGAGGTCCCGTTCACGGCTGTGATCTGGTCGCCGGCCAGAACTCCCGCGCCTGCTGCGGGTGAGCCCGCGATGACACGTTGGATAGTCAGCTGGCCGTTCGTCTCGGTGACGAGGACGCCGATGCCGGCGACCTTGCCGCTCAGCTGGCTCATTTCCTGCTGATACTCCTGCGCAGTCATGAAGCGGCTGTGGCCGGTGTCGCCCAGGGCGTTGACCATGCCGCTGATGGAGCCGTACAGAAGCTGCTTGTCGGTGATGGAGGAGCTGCCGACGTAGTGCTCGCGAATGTCCTGGAGGGCCTGCTCGTAGACGGCGAAGTCCTGGAGCGGCTGTGCCTGCGACGATTGGGCGGGCGTGGTCAGGTGGTCGACGACCATGCCGCCGGCGAAGGCGATCATGATCGCGGCCAGCACCGAAAGGACCAGCGGCAATCGGCTCCGCCGGGCCGGCGCGGCTGCGGCGCCCACCGGCCGGCCGTCGCCGCCGAAGGTGAAATCGGTCGGGGACGGCGGAGACCAGACCGGCGCAGTCGAAGCCGGATCGGGGGGAGGAGGCGGCGTCTGCGCCGCGTTCGGCCAACCTTGCTGCGTCGGCTGCCAGCCCTGGGGTGAGCCGGACGGCGAGTACGGCGGCCAGCCGGCTTGCGGCGACTGCCAGGCGTTAGGCGCGGGCGGGTACGAGCCGGGAGCGGGCGACCAGCCCTGAGGAGCCGGAGGCATCGACTGGTTCGCCGGCGGCCAGCCCTGTGGGGCGGACGGAAAATTCTGCGGGGCCGGAGGCCAGCCCGGGGCCGGTGGCGGAGGCGTCTGCGGGTTGCTCCACCAGCCTTGCGGGGCAGGCGGGTAGCTCGGCGGCGCGGGCGGGTAGCTCGGCGGCGCTGGCGGCCACCCCTGCTGCGGCGCAAAGCCGGGAGGAGCTGGGGGAACGGGCGGCACGGAGGCCTGAGGAACCGCCGGCGCTGCCGGCTGATCGGCTGCCGCTCCTGCCGCCGGCTCCGTCGACTCGGTTGGGCCTGCTCCCGCGCTTTGATCGGAGGCAGATGGTTCTTCGGGGAGCGCCCCCGACTGCGCTGGTTGCCGCTCGTCGTCGATCGTCATGCCCGCTTCTCCATCGTCGTTCGTCGCCACATGATGGCGCACCCGGCGGATCTGGACCCGGCGCGAGCCCGTCGGCCCGCTCGCCGGGGCGCCCGGAGTACGATGCCTCACGTGGCTGAAAGCCAGACGAGAATCGACAAACCGGGCACCCTCGGGTCCGCCGCGCCGGCTGCGTCCCTCCGTGTCTCGCCCGATCCCACCGCCGGCTGGCAGGACCATCCCGACACAGTCGACCCGACGGTTCTCGTCCTGGGCGGATTCCTCACCGCTCCGCCGATGTACCGCGGCTTCGTGGAGAGGCTCCGGGCTCGAGGCGCGGCCGGCGTGGTGGTCGCGGGCGTCTGGACGCCCGACTGGCTGATCGCCTCAGCTCGAGGTCCCGGGGCCATCGCCAGTCGCTCCGGGCGGGCCCTTCTCGAAGCCGTTCGTCTGGCGGCCCGGGTTTCCGAGGGAGCGCCGGTTCTGGTCGTGGGCCACTCCGCCGGCGGCTTGATCGCTCGCATCCTTACCGCCACGGAGCCGCTGCCGGGGAAGCGATTCGGGGCTGTGAAGTTGATCGGGTCGATCGTCACGCTCGGCACGCCCCACCTCCTGTCGAAGGGGCAGGGGATCGGCAGGCGCCTGAACACCGTCGTGTCGGAGGTCGCCGAAGCCGCGGCGCCGGGAGCCTGTCACTCCCCGCAGATCGGGTATGTCTCGGTGGCGTCGCGGGCGATTCGAGGTGATCCGGCCGGCACGGGCCGGGAGCGGGTCGCGTACCTGCTCTACCGCTCCGTGATGGGCCGCGCGGCCGTGCCCGGAACGGAGGGCGACGGCCTGGTCCCGGTGGACTCGGCGATGCTCGCCGGCTCGACGCGGATCGTCATCGACGGCGCCATCCACGGCCCCAGCGCCACTTCTCCCTGGTACGGCACGGATGACGCCATGGACGTGTGGTGGCCGGCGGCCCTGTCGAGCTGGCACGAGGCCCTGCGGTTCCCCCCATCCAATTAGCCGCAGCGGGCCGAGCGCCACGCGGCCACAGGCGGCGCAGCCGGGCACCACTCCCGGGCGTCTCGTTTGACGCAACGGGGGTCCACCGCTACAGTTCCCGGCGCGGGGTGGAGCAGCGGCAGCTCGTCGGGCTCATAACCCGAAGGTCGGCGGTTCGAATCCGTCCCCCGCAACCAATGCCGATTTCTGAAACCCGGTCGAAGGACCGGGTTTCTGTTTGTTCGGCAGGACCAGCCTGCTGGCAGACAGGCGTGCGGGAATCGCACCTCCGCCGACTTGCGCTTACTGGATCGCGGATCGTGCGGTGGAGCGCGAACGTGTCGGCACCGCCCGGGGGGCGGCCGGGAGGGTTCTCATCCTCGCAACCGGCGTGGCTCCAGCCCAGACTCAGCACCAGAGGATTTGCGGCGGACGTGCAAAGCGACGCGCAAGTCGGATTGGGCCTTGGAGGGATCAACTGAGATGACTGCGAAGAAGTCATTTACGCGCGAAGAGGCGCACGCCGTCGCGACCGAACTCGCGATCGACTTCAAGACGCTGAAATGCGACCTCGAGCAGTTCCGGATGGGGCTGGATGTCGAGCTCGAGCACGGGCTCCGGAACCCGAAGACGAATGTCACCGGAGACGATTGGAATCTCACCGGGAAGATCGCGCTTGCCCACCTGAACGAGTTCCCGGACTACTACACACGTTTGGCCGTGCTGGAGCGCGAGGCAGCCGCCCACTTGAGCGCACGGAAGTAGCGGGCCGGATCGTCGTGAGGCGCGGCCCGTCCACGACGACAACACGCTGACGCTACGCGGGCGTTTCCGCCCTGCGTCCGACCGTGGGGCCGCTGCCGAGTCGCGTACACAGACGCCCGGACCGATCGGCGCACGAATGCCGACCGGTCCCCGGGGTTCGAACCCTAGGCTTGAGCGGAGCGTCCGCCCACCAACATGCGATACACGGCGACGACGACCACGCCACCGATCACGGCGACCACAATGCTCTCGACATTGAGGCCGGTTACGTCGGCGACTTTCAGGAGTGTGCCGGCCAGGTAGCCGCCGACGACGGCACCGACGATGCCCAAGAGGATGGTGGC
>Ga0265316_10003163_pt1 | contig 16751 bp, 13 predicted proteins | sample 4522metaG_FD_202092 | JGI IMG/M metagenome (GOLD analysis project Ga0265316, IMG submission 202092) | Rhizosphere microbial communities from Carex aquatilis grown in University of Washington, Seatle, WA, United States - 4-5-22 metaG | ecosystem: Host-associated > Plants > Roots > Rhizosphere >...
GTCGACGATAAGGGACGCCTGCGGTTGCCGAAGGAGCTGGAAGAGTTTCTGCGGACGTACCCCGAGCCCGAATACTTCATCACCAGCCTGGACGCCCACATAGCTCGAATATACCCCATCCGGACGTGGATGGAGAACGAAAAATTTCTGGCAGGGTTCACGGACAATCCGAAGGCCGGCCGGGACATCGCATTCCTGGCGCACAAATGGGGCGGCGTTTCGATGATCGACGCCCAGGGTCGGGTGCTGGTGCCGCAGGAACTGCGGAAGAAGCTCAACATCGAGGACCAGAAGGTCAACCTCCGGTTCTACAAAGGCGCGGTCGAGGTTTACAGCGAAGCCGAGTCGGAGCTGCGCGAGGCGAGCGCGATGGAAGCGCTGGCAGCGAATCTCGACGTGCTCGAGAAACAGGGGCTCATATAGCCGTGTATGCACGTGCCAGTCATGCTCGCCGAATCGCTCGAGTATCTGGCGGTGCGGCCGGACGGGACCTACGTGGATGCGACGGCGGGTTTGGGCGGGCACACCGGGGCGATCGCGGCGCGGCTCACGACCGGAACGGTGATCGCACTGGACCGGGATGCCGAGTCGCTGGAACGTGCGCGCGAGAACACGCTCGCGTGGGCGGAACGGATCCGCTACCGGCAGGCGCAGTTCTCGGAGATACGGCAGGCGCTCGAAGCATTGGGAATCGGAAAGATCGACGGCCTGTTGGCCGATTTGGGGGTCAGCCGTTACCAGTTGACCGAACCGGAACGCGGTTTTTCGCTGGCCTCGAGCGGCCCGCTGGATATGCGAATGGACAGAAGCCAGTCGCTGACGGCGGCCGAACTAGTCAACACGTTGAACGAAAGAGATCTCGCCGATCTGATCTATCGGCTCGGCGAGGAAGGGAGGTCGCGTCAAATAGCCAGAGCAATCGTTCGAGCGAGGCACCTTCCCGACGATACCGTGCACTTAGCGCGCGTCATCGAAGGAGCCTCGCCCCGAACGGGCCGGCTGTCACCCGCGACCAAAACATTCATGGCACTGAGGCGGGCCGTGAATCGCGAGACGGAAGAATTGGATGCGCTCCTGGAAACGGCGCCCGGGCTGATTTCGAGCGGCGGGCGGATGGTAGTGATCACGTTCATGTCGCTCGAAGACCGGCCGGTCAAGGAAGCCTTTCGCAACCTGGCCCGGCAAGGTCGCGCGCGGCTGCTGACCAAGCACGTGGTTACGCCGGGCAGGGAAGAGACGGTATTGAACCCGCCTTCGCGCAGCGCGAAGTTGCGGGCGGTGGAGATGGGCTAAGGGAGAGACTCTGATGGCGACTCGTGCGATATCCTTCAAACGGGCAGACCAGCCGGTGGCGGCTGGCGGCGAAACCTGGACGAGCGGGCCGGACGCACGCAAGTTGCGGCCGCTGCCGTCCGAGGACGTCTACTTCTTCACCAAGAAGATCGACAACAGCCGCGTGGTGCGCGAGGCCGACCCGGCCGGGCACCGGCGCGCGGTGCAGGCGGGCTTGAAGGGCTTCGCGGTGGCGGGGCTGCTGATCCTTCTCCTGATGCCCAGGGCGCTCGAGATGGTGGCCGGCTACCGGATCCACTCGCTCGCCGCCGATCACGCGAGGCTGGTGAACCAGAAGGCTGCCATCGCCCTCGAGGAAGCACAGCTCGAGAGCCCGCAACGCCTGCAGGTGCTGGCCGGGCAGCTGCGCCTGGTCAATCCCGATCCGAAGCACGTAGTGATGCTGAATAGCGCCAAACCTGATAGCGCGCTGGCGATGATGAATGTCGGCAGGTAGGGGGTCGGCGCATTCAGTTCTTTCGGAATTTCAGGCGTGCCGAGGATACCGTGCTGGCGTGGGGCCGTCGAGCCAAGGACGAACGGATTCGGGAGAGGGCGCATCCCGGCGCCCGGTTGTTCCTTCTGGGGGCGGGGGCTCTGCTGTGGGCCATCCTGATACTTTGCCGCCTGGTTCAACTCCAGGTCGTCTCGCATAAGACATATAAGGAGCAGGCCGACCACCAGCAGAACCACATTCTGCGCGTGGACGCGCCGCGGGGCTCCGTCCTAGACCGCGAGGGCCACGTTCTGGCCATGAGCGTCCCGGCCGACAGCGTGGCGATCGATCCATTGCTGGTGCCGGACCGGCCGCTGGCGGCCTCCATCCTGTCGCGGGCGCTGGGAGTCGATCGCGAAGAGCTGCTGGGGCGGATGGATGCCGCGGTGGAGGAGCAGCGGAGCGCGCGGGAGCAGAAGCGCAAGCCCAAAGGCACCGGGTTTCTGTGGGTGAAACGCAAGATCGCTCCGGGGGAAGCCGAGGCGCTGCGCAGCCTGAAGCTGGACTGGGTGGAGTTCCGGAAGGAGCCGCACCGCTACTATCCCGACGGGCAGCTGGCGAGTCACGTGGTCGGCACGGTGGACTTTCAGGAACGGGGCAACCTGGGCCTCGAGCAGCGGATGGACCGGGATCTGAACGGGCGTGCGGGCAAGGTCAGCATGCTGACCGACGTTACCGGGCGGCCGATCGAGTCCACGGTTTCCGCCGTTGCCGAGCCGGGCCAGAGCATCACCCTCAGCATTGACGAGAGCATACAGTTCGTGGCCGAGCGTGAGCTGAAGGCCGCGTGCGAGTTGTATCACGCCTCGAGCGGGAGCACCGTTGTCATGGACCCGCACTCGGGAGAAATACTGGCTATGGCCAGCTACCCGATCTTCGATCCCAACCAGCCACCCTCGTCCGATGAGGCGCCTTCCGCGCGTTTCGACCATCCCGTTTCGGTGGCCTTCGAGCCGGGCTCGGTGTTCAAGATCGTCACGGTCTCGGCGGCGCTCGAGACCACCTCGCTTCGTCCCGAGTCGCTCATCAACTGCGGCAATGGGACCATCAGGCTGGGCAGCCGCGTGATCCACGAAGCGCATCATGGCTACGGCACGCTGGCGGTGGCGGACGTTCTCGCGAAATCGAGCAACATCGGCGCGATCCAGATAGGATTGAAGGTCGGGGACAAGAACCTCCTCGATTACGTTCACAAGTTCGGATTCGGCAGAACCACTGGGATCCCGCTGCCGGCCGAGTCGTCCGGGATGATCAGGGATTTGAAGCACTGGGGCAAGACCTCGATCGCGTCGGTCGCCATGGGACACGAGGTGAGCACGACGGCGCTGCAACTGGCGCAGGCGTGTTCGGTGATCGCCAACGGCGGCGTGCTGGTGAAGCCGCGGCTGATCCTGAAGCGGCAGCGTCCCGGCGGGAAGGTCGAGAACGAACCGGTATCGGCGCCGGAGCGGGTCCTGAAAGCCGAGACCGCCATCACCATGCGCCAAATGATGGAAGGCGTGGTGTTGCGCGGGACCGGCAAAGGGGCGCGCCTGGCGGGATACACGTCGGGCGGTAAGACCGGGTCGGCGCAAATCTTCGACCTCGAGACCAAGCATTACACCCACATGTACAACGGGTCGTTCGTGGGCTTCGCGCCGGTGACGAACCCGGCGGTGGTGATCGCGGTGACGCTCAACGGGGTGCACATGTTCGGCGGCGTGGTGGCGGCTCCCGTGTTCAAGACGGTCGCGACGGAGACGCTGCGCCTGCTGGCCGTGCCTAAGGACATCCCCGAGGTCGAGCCGCCGCCGCTGGCAAATCCGGAGGAAGCCAACGATGTGGCCATTGCCGACATGAGCACGCCGCCGGAGGATTTGGAGCAACTGCCGGCGCCGCCTACCGTGGCACCCAAGACGGCGTCAGCGCCGGCGCAGGCGGCTTCGCCCTCGACAGTGGCCGTGGCCGGAGCATCCTCGGTGGCCGTGGCCGGCCCGGCCGCGCCGAGCTTCGAGGGCAAGACGGTGCGGGCGGTGATCGAGCAGTCGATGGCGATGGGCGTGCAGGTCGAGGTGGTGGGAAGCGGCATCGCGCGGCAGCAGGCGCCGCCGCCGGGCAGTCCGTTGAATCCCGGCGAAAAGGTCAAGGTGCTGTTCCGATGACACTCGGTGAAATCCTCTCCGGCGTTCGCGTGGGGCAGGCGCTTTCGGCTGAGGCCGCCGCGGCCCAGGTGAGCGGTGTGGCGTACGATTCCCGGAAGGTGGCGCCGGGTTTCCTGTTCTTCGCGTTTCCGGGCAAGCACGTCGACGGCGGCGCGTTTGCGGCCCAGGCGTTCGAGCGCGGGGCGCTGGCGGTGGCGAGCGAATCGCCGCGGCCGGACGGTGTTGCGGGCGAGTGGATTCAGGTGGAGCACGGCCGGCGCGCGCTGGCGGTTGCGGCGCGCAACTTCTTCGGGAAGCCGGACGAGCGGATCGCCATCACCGGCATCACCGGCACGAACGGCAAAACCACTACTGCGTATCTGCTGGATTCGATCCTGCGCGGGGCGGGCCACATCACGGCGCTGGCGGGCACGATCGAGTATCGCCTGGCGGGGAAGGTGACTACCGCGGTGAACACGACGCCGGAATCGCTGGAACTCTTCCGGATGTTCTCCGAACTCATCGCCGCGGGCGGCAGCCACGCCACCATGGAGGTCTCTTCGCACGCGCTGGCGCTCGGGCGCGTCTACGGGATCCGGTTTCACACGGCGATCTTCACCAACCTGACCCGCGACCACCTGGACTTCCACCACACCATGGAAGAGTACTTCGACGCCAAGCGCCTGCTGTTCGAGGGTGCCGGCGCGCCGCCGCCCCGCTTCGCCGTGATCAATCACGACGACGCTTTCGGGCGCCGGATCGAGGCCGCTTCGGGCACCACGCGGCTGAGCTACGGAACGGGCGAGGGCGCCGATGCGCGGGCCGAAAACACACACTCGGGTTTCGACGGCCTGCACTTCGAGATCGTCCTGGGGAGCGAGCGGTTCCCCATCGTGTCACCGCTTCCAGGGCGCATGAACGTCTATAACATCCTGGCCGCCTGGTGCGCGGGCTATACGCTGGGAATTCCGGCGGAGCAACTCGCCAGCGGCATCGCCGCCTGCCGGGCCGTTCCGGGCCGGTTTGAGCGCGTCGACGAGGGACAACCTTTCCTGGTGGTGGTGGACTACGCGCACACGGACGATGCTCTGCGCAACGTGATCGCGGTGGCGCGAGGTCTGGAGCCGAAGCGCGTCATTACGCTGTTCGGCTGCGGCGGCGACCGCGACCGCGCCAAGCGGCCGATGATGGGCGAGGCGGCGGCGGAGCTGAGCGACTTTGTGGTGCTGACCTCGGACAATCCGCGCTCGGAGGATCCGCTGGCCATCATCAACGACGCGCTGCAAGGGTTGTGGCGGCACGATACTCCGCACGTCGAGGAACCGGACCGCGAGAAGGCCATCCGCTTAGCGCTGGCGAAGGCGGAACCGGGCGATATCGTGATCCTGGCCGGCAAGGGGCACGAGACCTACCAGATTCTGAAGGACAGGACCATCCATCTGGACGACCGGGAAGTGGCGCGCAAAGTGCTGCGTGGTTTTGGCTACGGGGCGGAGAAGCAATGAACCTCGAGCTTCAGGACATCGCGCGCGCCATCTCGGCCGCGCCGTCCACAGCCAACGCGGTGGTTTCGGATTACGCGATCGATTCTCGGGCTGCCGGGCCGGGGAGCTTGTTCTTCGCATTGCGCGGGGCCAACTCCGACGGCCATTTGTTTGTGGAAGCGGCCTTCGAGCAAGGCGCGGTGGCGGCGGTGGTGGAGAGGCTGGGTGTGGGTGAGCACGCGCCCGAGCGTGGCGCAGACTCCCAGTCTGCAGCGTCGAGACTCGTCTCGACGCAAAACGAACGCCTCGGCACGAGTGTCGAGGCGGCAGGCAAGAGTGCCTGCGCCACAACGGCAGCGCAGTTGGTGGTGCCCGATGTGCAGGTCGCGCTCGAGCAGCTGGCCGGCTGGGCTCGGGAGCGGTGGGCGCGGCCGGTGGTCGGAATCACCGGGAGTGCGGGGAAGACCACCACTAAGGAAGTCATCGCTCGGTTGTTGGCCGTCGAGATGGGCGTCGGGAAGACCGAGGGCAACCTGAACAACCACATCGGCGTGCCGCTTTCGATTTTGCGGCTGCCCGATGCCGCGCAGGTGGCGGTGATCGAGATCGGCATGAACCACGCGGGCGAGATACGGCAACTGGCGGCGATCGCGCGGCCGACCGTGGGCGTGGTTACCAACGTGGGTTTCGCGCACGCGGAGTTCTTTCGGTCCGCCGATGAAGTGGCGTTGGCCAAGCGCGAACTGATCGAGGCGCTCCCGGCCGACGGCACTGCCGTGTTGAACGCCGACGATCCGCGCGTGGCGCGTTTCAGCGATGGTTTCGCCGGGCGGGTGGTCACCTACGGCCTGGCGGAAGGCGCGGATGTGCGCGCGGAGGCTGTCGAGTGCGGCCCGGACGGCGTGCGGTTCCGCGTGGATGGAACGGATTTCGAGAGCTCCTTCGTGGGCCGGCACGGTGTGATGAACATCCTGGCAGGCCTCGCGGTGGCGCGCGTTTTTTCGATTGCGCCGGCGCGGCTGGTGGATGCCGTGCGCGCGCTCCAGGCCGTGCGGATGCGCGGCGAGCGGTTCGTCCACGGCGGGGCGACCATTCTCAACGATTGCTACAACTCGAACCCGGAAGCGGCGCGCGCGATGCTGGACGTGCTCCGGGCCATGCCGGCGCGGCGGCGCATCGCCGTGCTGGGCGAGATGCTCGAACTCGGCGATTGGTCCGAGACTTCGCACCGCGGCGTTGGCTCTTACGCCGTGAAGTGCGGCATTGAAGTGCTCGTTGGAATTCGCGGCGCGGCCCGGCAGATGATCGATGAAGCTATACGGTCAGGCTTGTCGGCCAGCGCCGCGGTCTTTTTCGACGACCCGGAATCGGCGGGTGAGTTTCTGCGCGGCATGGTCGAGCCGGGAGACGCGGTGCTGTTCAAAGGCTCGCGCGGGACGCATGTGGAAAGGGCGCTCGAGAAGCTGACCGGCCCGGTGGCGGTGAACTCCTAATGCTTTACTGGCTCTTATACGAACAGCTCTATCACTACTTCAGCCCTCTCCGCGTATTCCGGTTCATCACGTTTCGGACGGCATTCGCCAGCATGACGTCGCTGTTTCTGTGCCTGTTTCTGGGGCCGTGGCTGATTGCGAAGCTGCGCCAGTTCCAGATCGGCCAGGTGATCCGCGAGGAAGGCCCGCGCTCGCACCAGAAGAAGGCCGGCACGCCCACCATGGGCGGCGTGTTGATCGTCATCTCCATTGTGGTGCCCACGCTGTTGTGGGCGAACCTCACCAACGCCTATGTCTGGATCGCGATCTTCAGCATCGTGGCCTTCGGCGCGATCGGGTTTTGGGACGACTACGCCAAGATTCGCAAACACCAGAACCTCGGCATCACCGGCCGGCGCAAGTTCGCGGCGCAGTGCGTGGTGGCGCTGGCGGTGGGCGTGTTTCTGCTGATATTGCGGGCGCACGGGGGCTACTCGACGGCGATGAACGTGCCGTTCTTCAAGAGCTTCAAGCCCAGTCTTGTCATCGACGCCTTCCTTGGCAACCCGTTCACCTACCCGCTCGCGTTTGTCTTCTTCTTCCTGTTTATCGCCTTCATCCTGGTTGGCAGTACCAACGCCGTGAACCTGACCGATGGACTGGATGGCCTCGCGATCGGGCTGATGATCGTCGCCTCCGGGGCCATGACGGTGCTGACGTACACCAGCGGCCATGCTGAGTTCGCAAAATATCTGGACCTGGTGCGGCTGCCCGGAGCGGGCGAGCTGACGGTATTCTGCGGCGCCATGACGGGCGCTTCGCTGGGCTTTCTGTGGTACAACGCGCACCCGGCCGAGATCTTCATGGGCGATGTAGGGTCGCTTGCGCTGGGCGGCAGCATGGGCGTGGTCGCCATCCTTATTAAGCAGGAGATCCTGCTGGTGTGCATCGGCGGGGTTTTCGTGATCGAGACGCTGTCGGTCATTCTCCAGGTGGCCAGCTACAAGCTGCGTAACGGGAAGCGGATCTTCAAGATGGCGCCGCTGCATCACCATTTCGAGGCGCTGGGCTGGACGGAATCGAAGATCATCGTGCGGTTCTGGATCGCGGGCCTGGTGATGGCGCTGTTCGCGCTGACGACTTTGAAGTTGAGGTAGGGCACAACACTTTGGAACTTGCGGGAAAGAAAGTCGTGGTGGCGGGGCTGGCCGCTTCGGGGCTGGCGGTGGCCGAGTTTCTGGCCGCGCGGGGAGCGCGCGTGGCGGCGGTGGATGTGAAACCGCTCGCGGACTTGAAAGGCGTCGCGGAGGCGCTGGAGCGGCTGGGCGTGCCGTTCGCGCTGCAATCCGCGGAGGCGTTCGCGGGCGCGGACGCCATCGTGATCTCGCCGGGCGTGCCCGCCGACATCGACGAACTGCAGCAAGCTCGGAAGCGCGGCATTCCGGTGCTGGGCGAAGTGGAATTGGCGGGCTGGTTCCTCGAGGGGAACACCATCGGCATCACGGGGGCCAACGGAAAAACGACCACCACGGCGCTGGCCGGCCACATCCTCGAGCAGGCGGGCGTGCCCGTGCAGGTGGGCGGCAATATCGGGAAGCCGGTGACGGCGATGGTGGGCAGTTCACGGGCCGATCAGTGGAACGTCCTCGAGCTCTCCAGCTTCCAGCTCGAAACTATCGAACGTTTTCGCGCGCACATCGGGGTATGCGTGAACGTGACGCCGGACCATCTCGACCGCCACCACACCTTCGAGAATTACGTCGCCGCCAAGGGGCGCCTGTTCGAGACGCAACAGCAGGGCGACTTCGCCGTCCTCAACGCCGACGATCAGACTTGCGTCGGCTACGCCTCGCGCACGCGCGCCACTCCGGTGTGGTTCAGCTTCCAGCGGGCCGGCCAACCGGGCATGTATGCGGATTCACGGCAGGTTTTCTACGACGGCACGCCGTTCCTGGCGGTCGCGGAGATTCCGCTGCGCGGGCGGCACAATGTGGAGAACGTGATGGCGGCGGCGGCCGCGGCTCATCTGGCGGGGGTTCCGCTGGAAACGATTGCGGCGGCGGTGAAGAGCTTTCCCGGCGTCGAGCATCGCATCGAGTTTGTCCGCAAACTGGACGGGGTCGATTTCTACAACGACTCGAAGGCCACCAATGTGGATGCGACTCAGAAGGCCATCGACGCGTTCCCGGGCGGGCTGTGGATCATTCTGGGCGGCAAGGACAAGGGCAGCGACTACACCGTTCTGCGCGAGCCGCTGCGCCAAAAAGCGAAAGCAGTGCTGTTGGTGGGAGCCGCGGCGCCGAAGATCAAAGCCCACCTGGGCGATGCCGTGCGGCTGATCGAAGCGGGCACGATCGCCGATGCCGTGCGCGCCGCCTGGCGCGAAGCTGCCGCGGGCGACACCATCCTGCTGGCTCCGGCCTGCGCCAGCTTCGACCAGTTCACCGGGTACGAGCAGCGCGGCCGGGTGTTCAAGGAACTTGTGCGGGCTCTGGAGTCGAGAGGCTGATATGGCACAGCGTGTACGGACCGATTGGGTGCTCTTCTGGGTGGTGATCGTCCTGGTGTGCTTCGGGCTGGTGATGGTCTACAGCGCGTCGTCGGTGGTGGCGCAGCAGAAGTTCGGGTCGAGCCTCTATTACATCTACCGCCAGCTGGCGTGGGCCGTGGTCGGGTTCGTGGCCATGATGGCGTTGAAGCGCCTCGACTACCGCAGGCTCAACAACCAGGCTTGCGCGTTCGCCGGGATCATGGTGGTTCTGCCGCTGCTGGTGCTGGTCTACTTCCTCGATGGGCACGCGCACCGCTGGCTGCGCCTGGGGCCGGTGGGCATACAGCCGTCGGAGTTCGCGAAACCGGCGCTGATCCTGTTCCTGGCTTACTTCGTGACCGAGCGGGCGAAGAAGATCAACAATCCGCGGACGCTGGCGGGCGGCCTGATCACGGTCGGCCTGCTCGCCGTCACCGTGGTGGCGGCGGACCTGGGGACGGCTGCGGTGCTGGTGGCGAGCGCGGCGATCGCGTTCTACGTAGCGGGCCTGGACAAGAAGTACATCCGAATGGCGATCCTGGTGGGAGCGCTGGGCGTGGTGGCCGCGGTGGCGGTGAAACCGTACCGGCTGGTGCGCATTTTCGGTTTCTTCGATCCCGAATACACGACGCTCGACCGGTTCGCCTGGGGGGCGAAGGTCAAAGCGTACATGCAGCAGTCCTCTTACAACCGCGATCCGGGCTATCACGTGAGGCAGTCGAAGATCGCGGTGGGAAGCGGCGGGCTGACCGGGCTCGGCCTCATGCAGGGCAAACAGAAGCTGCTGTATCTGCCGGAGGCGCACACGGATTTCATCTATGCGGTAGTGGGGGAGGAACTGGGCCTGGTGGGCTGCGCAGGTCTGGTGGCGCTGTTCATGGTGGTCCTGTGGCGCGGGCTGCAACTGGTGCGGGCGGCGCCGGACGATTTCGGGCGATACCTCGCGCTGGGGGTCACCTCGATGGTGGTGGTGCAGGCGCTGATGAACATGAGCGTGGTGTTGGGCATGGCGCCGACTAAGGGAATTCCGCTGCCGATGATCAGCTACGGAGGCAGCTCGCTGCTGAGCACGATGGCGTCGATGGGGCTGCTGTTGAGCGTGAGCGAGCAGGCGGGATGACAGGGAATCTGGAGCGGCCCTCCCGATGAAGTTCCTGATGGCGGGCGGCGGCACCGGGGGGCACGTGATTCCGGCGCTGGCGGTGGCTCGGCAGTTGAAGGCGCGAGGGCACGAGCCGTTCTTTGTGGGGACGGCGGCGGGCCTGGAGGCGAAGCTGGTGCCGGAGGCCGGGTTTGCGATCGAGTTTGTCGAGATCGGCGGGCTGAATCGGGTCGGCCTGGCGCGGACTTTGCGAACGCTGGTGCAGTTGCCGGTGGCGACGGCGCGGATGGTGGGCCGGTTGGGCCGGTCGAGGCCGGCGGCGATCTTCAGCATGGGAGGGTACGCGGCTGGCCCGGTGGTGCTGGCGGCGGTGGTGCGGCGGATTCCGATGGTGCTGATGGAACCAAACGCGGTGCCGGGGATGACGAACCGGTGGATCGGGCGGGTGAGCAGGCGCGCGCTGGTCAACTTCGAAGAGACGGCGCGCTACTTTCCGCGGGGGAAGGCCGAGCTGACGGGCATTCCCGTGCGCCCCGAGTTTTTCGCGATCCGGCCGAAGCCGCGCGGAGAGGCGCTGGCGGTGCTCATCACGGGCGGTAGCCGCGGATCGAGGACTCTGAACAACGCCGCGCGGGAGAGCTGGCCGCTGTTCCGGAACGCGGGGTTCCGGGTGAGCCTGACGCACCAGACCGGCCGCGAGGCGTACGCGGAGATCGCGCGCGAGTTTGCCGAAAGCGGGCTGGAGGGCCAGGTGGCGCCGTTCATCGAGGACATGCCGGCGGCGTTCGCGGCCGCGGACCTGGTGGTGTCGCGGTCGGGCGCCGGCGCGGTAGCCGAAATCGCGGCGGCCGGGAAGGCGGCGATCCTGGTGCCGTTTCCGTTCGCGGCGGACGATCACCAGGCGCGCAACGCCGAGGCACTGGCCCGCGAGGGGGCGGCCCGCATGGTGGCGGACCGCGAGTTTACGGGAAAGAGGCTGTTCGACGAGGTCGGCGCGCTGGCCGGCGAGGCGGGCGCGATCGAGAAAACGGGCGAGGCGGCGCGGAAATTTGCACGGCCGGGAGCGGCCGCGCGCGCGGCGGACATTCTGGAGGAATTGGGGAGGCTGAAGCCCAATGCCACTTAGTCTTCCGAGATGCGGACAGCCTGAATGCGGCGGCTCTCCCGAGCTGCGCCGGACGTCCACGTCCGGCTTCCTTGGTTTCAGGGAGTTGGACGGAGGCGGGTCTGGAGACCCGCTGCAGGACTGGAGTCCTGCCCCACGGTTTCTGCCCGGTCTTGCGAAAACGAAGTGGCATTGGGTTGTCAACCTGCCCCACGGTTTTCGCTGGATTCCGACGTCTGAAGCCTGCCCCACGATTTTGGTTGACAGGAGAGCCGGAAGCCGAAACAATAGCATAAAGAAATGTTTTTTCGCCGCGGATCGAGAAGGCGGTGGAGGGGGCGCCGGAGCGGGCGGGTTTCATGCTCTCCGTGTGCCTTATTGCGGCGGCTTCCGCGAAACAGGGTGAAGCGTTGACGAAGATGTTTCTTAAGCCCCAACACCTGCACTTTGTGGGCGTCGGGGGCATCGGCATGAGTGGCATCGCCGAAGTTCTGCTTGAACTCGGTTTCACCATCAGCGGCTCGGACGTCAAGCTCACCGCCACCACCGACCACCTGGCCAGCCTGGGCGCCCGGATCTACGAGGGGCACGCGGCCTCGAACGTCGGCCTGGCGCGGGCGGTGGTGATCAGCTCGGCGGTGCGGGAGGACAACCCGGAGGTCCTGGAAGCCCGGCGGCTCCAGATCCCGGTGATCCCGCGCGGCGAAATGCTGGCCGAACTGATGCGGCTGAAGTTCGGGATAGCGGTGGCGGGGAGTCATGGGAAAACCACCACCACCTCCATGCTGGCCACCATCCTCAGCCACGCGGGGCAGGACCCGACCGTTGTGGTGGGCGGCAAGCTCAAGGCTTTCGGCGGAACGAATGCGCGGCTTGGCCAGAGCGATTTCCTGGTGGTGGAATCCGACGAGAGCGACGGTTCGTTCCTGAAGCTCTCCCCGATTTACGCCATCGTCACCAATATTGACCGCGAGCATCTGGACCACTACGCTTCCATCGACGAGATTCGCGCGGCGTTCACCGAATTCGTCAACAAGGTACCGTTCTACGGCGCGGCGGTGCTGTGCCTGGACGATGAGAACGTGCAGCGCATCCTTCCTGATGTGAACCGGCGCACCATCACCTACGGCACGCGGGCGCAGGCGGATTTCCAGGTGACGGAGTGCGTGGCGGAACATCTGGCGAGCACTTTCCGGCTGCGGGCGCCGGGCGAAGACCTGGGCGAGTTCCGCCTGCACGTGCCGGGAGCGCACAACGTGCTCAATGCAACCGCCGCGGCGGTCATGGCGCGCGAACTGGAGATTCCGGCCGATCAGGTGCGCGAGGCGCTGGCGAGTTTTGCCGGCCCGGATCGCCGCTTCCAGATCAAGGGCCAGGCGCGTGGCATCACGGTCGTGGACGACTACGGCCACCATCCCACCGAGATCCGCTCGACGTTGATGGCGGCACGGCAGTGCAATTACCGCAAGATCCTGGTCATTTTCCAACCTCACCGCTACTCTCGCACCCAGTTCCTGATGGACGACTTCGCGCGCTGCTTCTACCAGGCCGATGCTGTATTTCTGATGGACATTTACGCCGCTTCCGAGAAACCAATCGAGGGCGTCACCGCCGAGGTTCTGGCCGATCGCATTCGTGCGTACGGCCACCGCTCGGTGGAGTATGTGGGCACGATCGACCGCGCGGTGGAAGCGGCACTGGCGGCGGCGGGCCCAGGCGACCTGATCGTTACGCAGGGCGCAGGGAATGTCTGGCAGGCGGGCGAGCGCATCCTGGAGCGCTTGCAGGCGGGGTGTTGAGATGGCGCAGAGAAACGCAGCGCAGCTCGAACTCGAAATGCCGGAGGAGCCATCGGTGGGGTCGCAGCCGCCGGCTCCGGCGCCGCGGCGCGTGCGCGCCAAAGCGGAGGGGCGACCCGGCTGGCGGGCCCGGTTCCGCCGGATCCTTATCTGGACCGGGGTGGGCGTGGGCGTGCTGGCGGTGATTGCCGGCGCATATCAGGTCGACCAGTTCCTGGCGAGCGACCTGCGCTTCATCCTGAGGGACGCGAATTTTCGCGTCACCGGGCTCCAATACGCGCCGCGCGGCGAGGTCACACGCGTGTTCGCGCGCGATTCCGGCCGCAGCGTGTACCTGGTGCCGCTGGCCGAACGGCGGCGCAGCCTGATGGCGATCGACTGGGTCCGGGACGCCACGGTGTCGCGGCTGTGGCCTAACCGGCTGGCGGTCACGATCGTCGAACGGCGCCCGGTGGCCTTCGTGGTGCTGGCGCAAGAGACCGCGCTGGTGGACGCCGATGGGGTCATTCTGCGGGCGCCGGAGAAGGCGCGTTTCAGCCTTCCGGTGCTGGCGGGGATCACGCGCCAGCAGCCGCGCGACGTCCGCCGGGAGCGCGCGGGCGCGATGGTGGGCCTGATGCGGCAGGTGCCGGGCTACGCCGGCCAGATCTCGGAGGTCGATGTAAGCGACCCGGACAATCTGGTGGTCATCGAGGTCGTGCAGGGCCGCGCCGTGCGGCTGCTGCTCGGCAATCGAAACTATCTTCAACGCATGAACAACTTCATGGACCACTATTCCGACATTGTCCGGCGGGCGCCCGGCGCGCGGACCTTCGACCTGCGCCTGGACGACCGAATCACGGCTCAGAACGGAGGCGCCGATGGCCACTAAGCACGTCCTTGCGGCGGGATTTGACGTGGGCAGCGCCTGGACGCGCTGCGCCATCCTTCTGCTCGAGAACGCCAGCGTCAAGCTCCTGGGGCACGGCGAAGCGCCGTCACAGGGGTGGAAGAAGAGCCGCGTCACCGACCAGAACGAGGTGGCGGAGTCGATCCGGGCGGCGCTGGCGCAGGCGGAGTCCGAGGCCGAGGTTTCGATCGGCTCGGCGGTATTCGGGTTGGGCGGCGCGGGAATCGCCAGTTCGAACGCGCGCGGCGGCTTGGAGATTGGCTTTCAGCGCCAGATCGACCAGAACGACATCAACAAGGTGATGGATCGCGCCGCGCGGGTGCAACTGCAGGAAGACGAGATGCTGCTGCACATGTTCCCGCGCGACTTCGCCGTGGACGGGCGGCCGGGCTATCGCAACCCGCGCGGCATGATTGGCTCGCGCCTGGAAGTGTTCGTCCACCTGGTCACATCTTCCGCGCACGAGCACCGCAGCCTGGTGGGCGCCGCCAACCAGTCACACCTGTTGGTGGAAGAGACGGTCTTCGAGCCCGTGGCCGGCGCCTATGCGGCCATCATGCCGGACGGCCGCGAGGAAGGGATCGCGCTGATCGACATCGGAGCGCACTCCACCGACCTGGCAGTCTATTTCGGCGAGGTGCTCATCTATTGCTGCAGCCTGCCGGTGTGCGGCGACCACTTCACCACGGATGTGGCGCACGGCCTGCTGGTCTCGACCGAGGACGCCGAGTGGATCAAGGAACAGCAGGGTTGCGCCATGGTGAGCCTGACCGGCGACAACAGCCTGATTGAGGTACCGTCGGCCAATGGGCGGGCCCCGCGGGAGACCCGGCGGCGCGAGCTGAACATGATTCTGGAGGCGAGGGCCGTCGAGCTGTTCGAGTACGTCCAGAAGGAGCTCGAGCGGATCGGGATGGAAGAGGTTCTGGTGGGCGCCGTGCTCACGGGCGGCGGCTCGCGGCTGAGCGGCATGTGCGATATCGCGGACACGGTGCTGAGCTGCCAGGCGCGCATCGGGCTTCCGGTCGGCATCCTGGACTGGCCGAAGGACATCGAAACGCCGGTGTGGAACACGGTGGCCGGACTGGCGATGTACTCGGCGCGGCTCAAGCTGCGGGCCGAGCTGGACCGGCGCAAGACCGGCATCTTTGGAGGCATCTTCCGGTAGCGGACTGCCGGCGAGGATTCTATGAACCTGAAATTCGAGATGGAAGACGAAGGCGTCGCGTCGGCGGCGAGGATCAAGGTGATCGGCGTCGGTGGCGGCGGGTCGAACGCCGTGGCGCACATGATGGCGAGCGGCCTCGAAGGCGTGGAGTTCCACGTCATGAACACGGACATCCAGGCGCTGCGCGCTTCTCCGGTACCGAACAAACTGGCGATCGGCTGCAAGATTACGCAGGGGCGCGGCGCAGGGGCGGATCCGGAGATCGGCAAGCAGGCCGCACTGGAAGATACCGAGCGCATTTCGGAACTCCTGCAGGGGGCGGACCTGGTGTTCGTCACCGCGGGCATGGGGAGCGGAACGGGCACGGGTGCGGCGCCCGTCGTTTCGGGCTTCGCCAAGGAAATGAACGCGCTCACGGTGGCGATCGTCACCATGCCGTTCGCTTTCGAGGGAGAGCGGCGCTTACGGCAGGCCGAAGCGGGACTGGCGGAACTGGCTGGGAACGTCGACACGGTCATCACCATCCCGAACGAGCGGCTGCTGGCGCTGGCGCCCCGCGGCACGAGCATCCTCGAGGCATTCAAGATGGGGCACGACTTCCTGCGCCGGACCGTGCAGGACCTGGTGGAGATTGTCACCACGTCGGGCTTCATCAACCGGGACTTTTCGGACGTGCGCTCGACGCTGGTGGGGATGGGCTACGCCGTCCTCGGCACGGCGACCGCACGCGGCGACAACGCCGTGATCGAGGCGGCGCGGCAGGCGATCTCGTGCCCGCTGATCGACCAGACCGGCATCCGCGGGGCGCGCAACATCCTGCTGAACGTCACCGGTTCGGCGCGCCTGGGGCTGCACGAGGTGAACGACGCGTGCCAGATGATCCGCCAGGCGGCGGGGCGCAACGACGTGCAGGTCAACTTCGGACTGACCTTCAACGAGGACATGGCCGATAGCGTGAAGGTGACCTTGATTGCCAGCGGGTTCCCTGAGCGCGGGCAGATGATGGAGACGGTCGAGGAGCAGTCGGCGTCCCAGTCCGGCTGGCTTTCGGAGTCGCAGCCGGAGGCCCCGGCGCCGGTTCCTGTTCCAGTCGCGGTGCCCGAGCCGGTGGCGGTGGCCGTGGAGACCAAGCCGCCCAACGGCACTCCGGCGTTGCCGCCGGTGGAAGAGCTGGACGATCTGGACAAGCCGGCGTACCTGCGGCAGCGGCGGGTGCTGCACTAGGAAGGGGCCGCGGGAGGTCGTTGTCTCATT
>Ga0265316_10003164_pt1 | contig 16744 bp, 15 predicted proteins | sample 4522metaG_FD_202092 | JGI IMG/M metagenome (GOLD analysis project Ga0265316, IMG submission 202092) | Rhizosphere microbial communities from Carex aquatilis grown in University of Washington, Seatle, WA, United States - 4-5-22 metaG | ecosystem: Host-associated > Plants > Roots > Rhizosphere >...
AATAGATCTGGTCCACCACCGGCAGCAGCGCCGTGGGCGTGCAGGTTGCCCCCGCGTTCGCGCCCAGCGCCACGGTCCATGCGTGCGCCAGCGCGCCGCTGGGCGACGCTTTGATCAGGTAAGCCAGCGATGTCGCGGCAGCGGCCTGCACGGCCTGGCTCTGTCCCGGTTGCAGCGTGAATTGCGCCGGCACGATGGTCGCGGCGCTGGCGGCGCCGCTGGCCGGGTCCACCTGGAACGTGTAGGTCTGGGGGGAAGCGTCCTGGTTGGACACAGTGAACGTCGCCGGCGTCAGCACGCCGCCGGATGGCGGATAGGTTGCGATCGTCACATGATCGAGCCCGATGGTTCCATCCGTCGCGCCGGAGGCGCCGGGTGCATGCACCACCAGCGTTACTCCGACGACGTTCTCCAACTCGTTGTTGACCCGGGCATCCCGAGGCGCGGGAGCAGCGGAAGCAGCGGCGCCGGGCGTCTGCCCGGTGATTGTGAGCAGAGCGTGGTACGTCCCGGCTGCCAATCCCGTTACCACGGGCGCCACCATGACATTCGCGGACGAGGCAGCGCCAACACTCCCCGAAGCCGAAGAAAGATTCACCGTCCACTGGCTTCCCAGGGTCTGGACCGAAGCGGTATATTGCACGGCGCCGATGCCGTTATTCAGGATCCAAAGAGGTTGCGCCAGCAGCGCAGCCCCGCCCGCGACCGCGTAGAACGTCAAGTGGTCCGTATTGGCGGTCAGGCTTGAGTCCTCGTAGAATTGACCGGCAAAATGGACCGGCCCGCTGACCGTGATGTCCACGGAAAGAATCTGTTCCTGTCCGGGACCGGTAGAACCGGCGGCTATCAGAAAAGTGCCGTTCAGGTTCGGTCCCGTGACCAGCGGTCCGGCCGCGGCCGTTCCGATGGAAGTGAAGAACCCCTTCAGGGTCAGGGCCACGGCTGTGGCTGGAGGGTTGCTTTGCGAGGCAACGATGGTGTAGTCCCCGGCGGCGGGGATATCGAAGCGGACCCGGCCGCTGCCGTCGGAAGTGGCTACGATGTAGCTCTTAGGCGGCTTTGGCTTCTTGCCAATGGTGACATCAATACCGCGAATCGGATCGCCCGCAGCCGCCCACAGCAACCCGCCACAAACCAGAAACCCAGCCAGAACCCGTATCATCAACCATCCCCCTCGAACGTCCCAGGATTTCCCTCTTTGGACGTCTCGTGGAGATAAGTCTGCGCTTGTCCATCACAGGAAGCAAGATAAAAGCAATAGAGGTACGTCTAGGACCAGCAACTTTCGCGGCCTGGGAGCGCGAGGTAGATTCCGGCTGTGGAGCGGGCATTTCTGCCGGCATTTCTGCCCGCGGACCCGCTTTCAGCGGGTCCAGCCGCCTGAAAGCCGGCTTGGCGGGCAGAAATGCCGGCAGAAATGCCCGCTCCACAGGGCAGGTTCAGGGCCACAGGGCAGGGCCACAGGACAGGGCCACAGGACAGGGCACAGGACACAGCCGCAAGGCAGGTTCAGGGCCACAAGGCCGGGGGCTGGGGCCGGCACGTTCGCCGGGCACCGCCGCCCCGCTACTGCACCGTGATGTAAGCCGGCGGGCTGGCCACTCCCCCCACCGTCACCACCACCGGCTGCGACCCGGCTGGCACGTTCGCCGGGATGGTGAAGTTGATCTGCGTCACGCCCACCAGGCCGCTGGGGATGCCGATGAAATCGATGGTGGCGGCAATGCCGCCGACGGTTAGCGAGTAGGTCTGCTGCGGTTTCGGCAAGGCGGCCAGCGGAGTGGACACCGCCGGTGTCATGCCATCGTTCAGACTGGGCCGCACCTGGCCCTCGCCCGTGATGAACAGGAGCACCTCCTGGCCGGCGGCGCCGGTCCGCGACGGGTTTACGCTGCCATCCGGGAAGGTGAAAATCCCCGGAGCGGCGGCCGAAATCCTAATGGTGGTTGTGTAGCCGTTTGGCTCCCAAGGGGTGTACACCGTCAGATTGGCCGTTCCCGTGCCAATTTCGTAGGGGATCTGAAAATTCACCTGGTTGGGCGAGACGTAATAGAGCGGCGCCGGATAGCCGTTGACAAGCGCCCCAAATCCCCCCATGAATGACGGCAGCGGGATGGTCCCGGCCGCCTCCACAAGGGTGCCCAGCGCCGTGCCGTAGAGGCTCGTGAGCATGCCCGGAGCGAAGGTCTGCTTGCCCGTGGCGGCGTTGCTCGCGCCCCCTATCGCCAGCGCCGTTTGCGGGCCGGTGAAGGGCACGGTGAGCGCCGTCGACCAGGTGGCGCCGCCGGGATCCATGCCCTTGAATCCGAAGGTCACGTTCTGCGGCACGGTTGTCACGGTTGCCGAAGACAATCCGTAGCCGGCCACGATCGAGCCGCGCGCCGTGATCGCGGCGGTCCCGAACAGACTGGCAATCTGCGATGCATAGCTGACGCCGTTGATGGTGAAATCGGTGAGCGTGGTCGAAACGCCGGCTTCCTCGGTAAGCGTCAGGTTGAACGTCCAGCCATTTCCGTTGGCATCCGGCGGCGTTTGGGAGACCGGGTCCGGATCGATCGACGGCACCACCAGCGAGGCCGTGGCCGGCTGGCTGCTCCACTGTCGAACCAGGTTGGCCACGTCCACCGAGCCCAGCCCCGTGGCGGAATCGTAGCCTGGCCCGGCGGAGTATCCCATCGAGCCATCGGGGCAGTCCGGCGAACCGGGCACGCAGGGGACCATATTATTTCCGCCGGTTATGTCGTGAAACGCGCTGGGGGCGGTCTGCGCCAGCCGATACAGTGTCGGGTTGATATTACCCAGCCCAGGCTTGCTCTGCATCCCGCTCGATACCAGGTACTGATTGATCAGCGCCACCACCCCGGCCATGGTGGGAGTCGCCAGCGAAGTGCCGCCTTCGTACCCCACACCGAGGGTGTCCGAGCAAGCCTGACAATAGTAATAGTAGGGGTCGTGACCCGCCGCGGAGGAAAACGACAGATCGGGCACATGCCGCCAACCGTCCTTGGGCACGCCGCCGGTGGTCTGCCACGCCGGCTGCGGGAAGACAATGCTGGCGCCGCCCCCGCTGCCACCCAGGCCGTTGACCGAGCTGGTTTCGTTCCAGGCCACTTCCGGAATGTACGACCGGGCGGACCCGTCCGTAGCGGTGTTGCCGGTGTTCCAGTAGGCGCCGCTCCCCTCGTTGAACATCGTGCCTCCCATAGCCGTGATTTCGGGAATCGACGCGGGAACGTCTACCGCCAGGCCGGCCTCGGCGACGTACACGATGTAGTCGGGGTAATCGCCGGTCTCGCAATCGGCCGCCGCCTGGTCCCCGGAGGAAGCCAGGAACGTGATGCCCTCGGCATTGGCCTGTTGCACCACTTGACGGTTGGCCGGCAGGTCCACCAGGTCGTACATCTCGCAGCCGCCGTAGCTCATGCTCAGCACCGGGGCGAGGTTATTGGCCACAGCCTCGGTAACGGAAGTCCAGACGTCGCCCGAATACACGAACACAATGGTCGCGCCGCGAGCCACCGCGCTGGCCCATTCGATATCGGTAGTGGATTCGTCTATGTCGCCCGGGACCTCGCCCGGACTGCGGCCATACAGCTTCTGCGTCAGTTTCACGGACGTGAGACCGAACTTGTTCCAAAAATAAGTGATGTCCGGAGTGTAGATGGCCGATTGCCCCACTATCGCGATGCTCTGGCCGCTGCCGTTGGTGCCGGCGGTATACAGCGGCGTGATGTCGTAGATGGTGGCGAAATCGTCGGGCACGATGGCGTGTTGGCCCGGGCCGGTGGTGTAATCCGGCGCCGCGACTTTCTTCAGCCGCGGTTTGAGGCGGAAATCGTTCAGCCCGCGGATCCCGGCTACCAGCCCGGCGAGCGCCGCGGGGATCTGGGGGTCGGTCGAATTGGCGTAGTGCAACTCACCGTTCACGCGGTACCGGTGGACGGAGGCGCCGAACGCGCTTTCCACCTGGGCGGCCGTGCCGCTGAACCTGAGGAAGGTGCGGCTGCGCGCCGTTTCCTCCACCGTGAAGCCCTGCGCCTGGAGCCACGCCGCGATCTGCCCGGTATCGCTCGCGCTCGCGCCAAACCGGTCGGCGTACTGTTCCGGCGTCAACCATTGATGGAAGCTGGCGGAAGCGGGATTCTGTTGCTCGACGATCAGTTGGTCCAGAGCGGACTGCTGACCGGCGGAAGGTTTCAACAGCAGGGTGAGCGAAAGCGGAAAGCCGCCGGCCACCGCACCCGTGTCGACGCCGGCTTTGGCCTGCGGAGGAACACGGCCCGCCAGCGCCACCCTGCGGGAATTGTCGATCCGCGACACGATGCGGTTGGGCTGCGCGAAGCAAGCCATCGCGCCGGCACACCAGACTGCGGACACAAAAAGGAAAAACCGGGAATTGATCATGGACAAAGAAGCCTCAGGCGGACACCGGGACGCGGCTACCCCGTTTAGACGCTCGGATCGCGCCGCGGGGTTACAAAAACCTCCCCCCTTGCACGCGGAACGAGGATTCGGCATAATACGGCCAGATCCACCAAATAATAAGTATGATGCCTCACCGACAGGAGATCTGCCGTGCGAAGTGCCCTGGTCGCAGCTCTGGTTGCGTGTGCCGATAGTCCGCATAAATCCGCGGCCCGCCGTTTTCTGCAGGGCCTGTCATCCGACGAATTGCAGTTCATTGCCGGCTTTCTGGGCGCGCACGTTCTGGAATTCTCGGGCGAACCCTGCCTTTCCCGCGCCGGCTGGGCCGAGCGGATCGCGCGCTACCAGCAGGCCTGCTCTGGCTGCCCGCGGCGCGGCGCCGAGGATCTGGAGCACAAGATGATCGTGCTGCTCGAGTACCTGTGCCGGAGCGGTTTGCGGCCGCTGCCGCTTTCCGCCAGCGCCTGAACGCTACTGTACGATCGAGCTGCCGGCTTGTGGCTCCAGCCTGATCTCGCCGAACGCCGCCTCGTACTGGGTGACATTTTCCCGCAGGACGTTGAATAGCGCCTTGGCCTGTTGCGGGCTGATATACACCCCCTGGAAATTGTGGATGGCCACGCTATCCGGCGCGGTCTGGTTCACCCGGCCGAACATCAGGAAAAAATCCCACAGGTTGACCCGCACCTGCACGCTATTGGCATAGTTCTCGCGGTACTCCGGGCTATTGACGAATTGGACCTTGGTCGCGGGCTGCTGCGTCATGACATTCAGCGTAGCACCTTCCGCCCGCCGCACCATTCTGACTTCCCTCTTCAGGCTTCCCTCTTCTGGCTTCATTCACTTGATCGTCAACCCGTACGGCCCCGCGGTATTGCCCTTGGCCCAAACCTGAATGTAGTAGGTTTGGTTGGCTTCCACGTTCATCACGTAGTGCAGGGAGCCGCCGGGTTTCGTGTCGGGTCCAAAACCGATGTGGCGCCGGTCGGGAGCGAAGGCGCTCAAACCGGGCACCAGAGTGGAGTTCTTACTGATGACATCGATGGTCACGGGTCCGGAGGCGGGACTGAGGAACGAAAAGTAGTCGGTGTCGTCGGCGTCCATGATGTTGGGCTCAATGGTTTGGCCGAGGGTAAACCTGCTGGCGCTGAGGATGTCGTCATTCGGCTCGTACAAATCGAAGGCGCGGAGCGGGGTTACGGCCAAAGTGTAGGCGCCGCTACTGCCGGAGGCGCCATCCACCTGGACATAGTACAGAGTGTTGGGCGGGGGCGAAAAATCGAATCGCAGAGAATCTCCCCCCCGGATGGCCTCTTTCAACCCGGTGAGAACTCTGCCGTCGGCATCGAACACCCGCAGTCGGGGAATCAGCGTGACCGCATGATTGATCACCTGGATGGCGACGCGATCGCGCGGGGGGCGGGGAGTGATGAACCAAAAGCAGTCCACGTCGCCGATGGAAGGGCTGATGACGGCATCCAGAGGCTTGTCGAGCCAGACGGCGTTGGCCTGGTCGTTGGTGTTGTTGGGCTCCACTTCGCTAGAGCCCGCGTCCGCCGCTTCGCCCAGGTTCATGTTCCTGAGGTTGGCGCGAACGGGCGGGTATTCGTGGTTGCGGGCCAGGGCATCGCGGAAAGCCTTCATGGCGCGGGGGCCGTCCTTGAGCTTCACGTACAAGACGCCGAGATCGTTGAAGACTACCGGCACGGCGGCTCGTTTAGAGATGCCCTCGAGCAGGATCACAGCGTTCGAGTAGTTGCCGAGCAGCATGAAATCGGTGGCTTGCTCGAACTGTTGGTTGACGACGGCATCCTGCAGCGGCTTGCCGGTGAACAGCAGGTACTCCTCTTCCACCTTGGCGGCGTCGGTGATGTAGCCCGCGAGCGGCGAGTGTTTGAAATGCGGGAGGGTGATCCAGTTCCAGATCCACGGGGCCAGCACCAGGAAAGCCACCACCACCAGAACCCACCAATAGCGCAGCACCAGAGGACGATGCCGGCGCCGCCGCACGCGTCTCCGGCCAGGGCTGACTGGCGGACTGCTGCCGGGAGGTACCTGCTGCGCTTCGGGCATTCGATTCACGCTCTGATACAATCCTAATTCTATGCGCTTTGCGCGCGGGCGGGAGACTGGGATAGGTCTGGAGCTGCTAGCCCTCGCGTGCGGTCTGGCGCTGGTGGCTTTCCCGCACAAAGCCTTCCCCCAGAAACCCAAAAAAGACGAAACGCAGACGCTGCAACTGCCCAGGGAGTTGCCCTCCACGGTGGAGGGAGATCCGCGGCGGCTCACATTCTACGTGACCCCGCTTTCGTCGAAAGGTCTGCTGTCCCGGCAAGTGCGGGACGCTCTGAGCCTGCTGAGCCACCAGGCCAAAGGCGAACCGATTCTCAAGCTACGGGCGTTTGTGGCCGGGTCGGGCGACGCGCGCCGCGTGCGCGACCTGGTGAGCGAGGTATTCACGGAACGAAAGCAGCCGCTTCCGGTTCTCGCCCTGGTGCAGGCCGGGGGGTTGCCGCTAGAGGGCGCGCAGGTGGTGCTGGAGGCCATCGCGGCGGGGAAAAAGGAGGTCAACCAATACGGGCTGGCGTTCCTCTCGGCCCAGACGGCGTCGGCGGCCGATCCCACGGGTCCGGTGGCGCCGCTGGCCGTCGAGTCCCTGGCCCGCTTGCGGCTGGCGGTGAAAGCGGCGGGGTCGGAGCCGGCCGATGTGCTGCGCATCTCGTGCTTTCTCAGCTCGCTGGACGATCTGGAGGCCACCCGCCAGCGGGTGGCGGCGGAGTATCCCGCAGCGGCGGCCGACTTCGTGCAGACCCAGCGTGCGCCGGCGCGCGCCCTGGCCGCCTGCGAAGCCGTGGCCAGGCTGCGCCGGGCGGCCGGCACGCGGCTGCGCCTGATAAACCCGGAGGGGTTGGCGCCGGAGGCGGGAGCGTCCCAGATTGCCCTGGTGGCTTCGCCCAAAGTGGTGCTGACGGGCACGCAGGTCTCGTTCGGCTTCGAGGAGAAGGATGCGCGTCTGGCTTTCCAGCGGGTCGGGAAGGCGCTCGAACAGGCGGGCGTTTCCACTCGCGACGTGGCCTTCGCGCACTTTTATCCCCTGGCTGGGGGCATTGCCGGGCAGGTGCGCCAGGTGCGCGCCGAGTTCTTCGACGGCGCCCAGCCGCCGGCGTCGTCGCTCCTGCTGTTTGAAGGGCTGCCCTCCATGAACGCCGGATTTGCCATGGATGTGGTAGCGGTAAAGTAACCGGCCCCGTGCCACAGGGTGCGTACACGTTTTCGGGATTTCGCGGATCAGTCGCGGAATCCGCTCCCCTGAAAAACCAGCCCCCACAAGCTTCTGGCTTCGCCGCATCTTCGCCGCGGGCTGGTTCTTCATTTGCCTTTGGTGGCCCGCTCCGCGCCATGGGGCACTCCCTAACGGTCGCGGCTCAGTTTCGAATGCCGCGTGTTTCGAGAAGCTTACAGAGCCGGGCCCAGAGGGCACCCCGTTAGGGAGCGGTCGCCGGGGACCGGATTCCCGAGTGTGTTTAGGCACCCCGTGCCGCAGGCGTCAGCCCCGCGTCGTGCCTACTCAGGGTAGAATAGAGCCAACGCTGGTGATTATCATGATTCGCTTCCTGGTGGCCGTTTCGCTCTGCGGGCTTCTCCTGTCGATTCCCGCGGTACCTCAACAGACGCAACCGCAGTCTCCACCGCCGGCGCCGCAGTCGGCGGCGGGACAGCCGACCGCGGCGCAAGGCCAGCAGTCTGCGCCGGAACAGCCAGCCACAGCGCCCGGACCGCAGACTGCGCCGGAACAGCCGGCCGCGGCAGCGGGGCAGCCGCCGTCCGCCGGGCAGCAGGCGGCACAGCCGGCCACCACATTCACGATGAAGACCGATGAGGTCATCCTCCCGGTTACCGTCAAGGACAACAAAGGCCGGTTCGTGGCCAACCTGGAGCAGCAGGACTTCCGGGTGCAGGACGAGGGCCGGACGCAAACGATCACCTACTTCTATCACGATACGCCGGGCACGCGGCAGCATACCGTGATCGGGTTCCTGGTGGATATGAGCAGCGGCGCGGTCACCAACTGGAGCTATTTCAGAGAAGCCACCAAGGAAATGATCTTGGGATTGCTGCCCAACGACAAGAATTACACCGGCTACCTGGTTGCCTACAGCACTCAGGCGGAGCTGAAGGTAAATACCACGTGGGATCCTGACGTGCTCACGGCCCAGGTGGACCGGCTGAAGCCGGGGGGCGGCTCGGCCCTGTACGACGCCATCTACAAGGCGTGCACCGACCGGCGGCTCATACCGGGGGAACCTTACCAGCCGCGCCGCGTGATCATCGTCATCGGCGACGGCCACGATACGGCCAGCAAGTATACGCTGGACCAGGTGATCGAGCTGGCGCAGCGCCAACTGGTTACGGTGTATGGGGTGAGCACGCTGGCGTTCGGGTCGGCCAGCGACGAAGCGGACAACCTGGAGCGCCTGGCGAAAGAGACCGGCGGCCACGTGGAGTACCCGCTGGTCGATCCCTACGGCTCGACGGTTTCCGGCTACCTTTCCACGCCGAGCGACGAAGGCAACTATGCGCTGCATGTGGGGACGGGCGGCTATACCGCGGCGCTGGCCGCGGCCGTCAACAATTCCGTGCAGTCCCTGCAGGGCGAGATCACCACGCAGTACATTCTGCGCTACCGGCCGGATATCGATCCGGCGACCGCGTACAAAGACAAGCGCCGCATCGATGTCAAGATACCGAGTTTGCCGGCGGGCTCGGTGCGCGTGACCACGCGGCCGTATTACTATGCCGGCGGAGTACACCAATAGGCCGGCAGCGTGTCATCCGGCGTGGTCCAGCGGCTTGCTATCCGGCTGAGCGCGTTGGTGGGCGGCCGTGCTGAGGTAGACGAGCGCCTGGCGCGCCAGCTCGGGCATTCCGGGATCGGGATGGCGAAGCAGGTGGAGCAGCAAGCGCAGCCAGGGCAGCTCGCTGGGATCAATTCCGGCAACAAAGACCGATTTCGCCATAACTACCCTTTAATAGACTCTTCGGCCGGACGGGGGTTTTCCTCTTGCCGGGTCGCGGGCCTTTCATTCTGGCTTCCTTCTTTTTCACCGCAGAGCCGCAGAGACGCAGAGAAAACCGTAGGCCAAAAGGTGCTATGCGCGCCTTGCGGCTTCTGGGACCTTCCCGAGCTTGGTGCGCAGAGAAGGCAGAGAGCGCTGAGGCGCACCGTTCCTGAGATCTTGCGGGTCTCGCGGCCTTTCCTTTCTTATCTTTTCTCTGCGCCTCCGCGCGTGGGAAACGATGGTTCACCGGAGAGACGCCGCAGAGCCGCAGAGACCTAAGGTGGTTTGTGAGAGACTTAAAGTCAAAACCGGAGAGCGCCCCGCGCCTCTGTTTGTGGGGTGGAGGGTGTCCTCAGCGCCGAGGGATCCGTCTCCGCGGTGGGCCGCACCGGCATCACGCCTCTCCAGAGAACGCAGAGAATAGGTTTCTTACCCGCTGCAACCGAGGCTCCTGAGAAGAGATAGTTACCTCTGCCCCCTCTGCGCTCTCCGGTTTTGACTTTGACTCTCTTACCTCTTAACCCTCTGCGCCGGGGTACCCCTGTTAGGGGTCCTCTCTGCGGTGAAAAAGAAGCAAGCCAGAAGCAGGGCCACCGCTGCCAGGCCCAGCGATTCCGGCTCCTGACTTCCGGTTTCCTCTTCTCCGCTCCAAGTTTCCGTGCCCCAGCCGATAAGGTATGTGCGGAGAGAAGCGCCCCCTACCTTATACTAAGGGGCAGGCCTCTCCCGAGGAGCTTGCTATGGACGTCAATGCAATGAGCCGGATCTCGCAGGCTCTGCCCGCCGCGGCAACGGCGATACCCGTGGACAAGGCTGCGGAGAACCGCGAGGTGGTTCAGGCTGTCAAAGCGCTGAACAGTACGGAAATGTTCGGGCAGGACAACGATCTGGTATTTCAAAAAGACCCGCAGTCGCAACGCATGGTCATCAAGGTGATCAACCGCAAAACCAACGACGTGATTTCGCAGATTCCGCCGGAATACGTGCTGGCTTTGGCCGACGATCTCAAAACGAGCAAGAGTTGACATGATTACCGGAAAAGCTGCCGATGAGTGTGGTTGGGAGACGACAAATGTGGCAAAACGCGCGTGACGCTTACCTGGAAGAACGCATCCTCTCGGCCGACCCGGTGGAATTGGTGCACCTGCTGTACGAGGCCTCGATCACCGCGGTGGGAGATGCGCGGCGCCATCTGGCCGCCGGAGAGATCAGGGCGCGCGCGCGATCGATTTCCAAGGCGTGCGAGATTCTGGCGGAACTGACCGGTTCCCTGGACCACGAGCGCGGCGGCGAGATCAGCCAGCGGCTGGCGCAGTTGTACGGCTACATGCACCGCCGGCTGTTGGAGGCCAATTTCCAGCAGAGCGACCAGCCCCTGGCGGAAGTGGCGGGCTTGCTGGCCACGCTGGCGGAGGCGTGGGAGGCAGTCCGGTGGAAAACCAAACCGGAGGCCGAGGCCGCGACCGGATGGATGCACGCCGTCCCCCAGGAAGCGGAGCTGGCACACGCGTCGGGCGGGTGGAGTTTCTGAGCCGGGAGGCCCCGGTGGAAGGCCCGGGCGAGGTGACGAGCCCGTCGGCCCAGACCGGGCCGGTGCTGCCGGGCCGGGCGGCTGAGCGGAGGGCCGCGGCGGGAGCCTCGGAAAGGCGTGCGCGGGAGGCTCGAGCGGGGGGCCCGAGCGGGCGGCTGGGGTGGAGGGCTACGGGCGTGAGGATTGCCGTTCGAGGCCCTCGGCGATCAGCTTCGCCAAGCCCAGGCCGCCTTGCTGAGCCATCGCGGAGGCGAGTTGCTCCTCGGCATAATCGGTGGCGCAATCGCTCGAAGAGTCGCTGTCGGCGCCCAACCACCCACTTCCGCCTTCGTGGGCCGAACGTAGAATCTGGGCTAACAACAACCCTTCGAATTGCTGTGCGGCGGTGCGGATGCGGGCGGGGTCGTCGCCTTTCTGCATGCTAGCTGGCGCCGCGGTCAACGACACAATCCCCGACATTCCGGACAGGCTGGCGGTGCTCACTTAGATGACCTCCACTTCGGCTTCGAGAGCGCCCGCGCTGCGCAGGCTCTGCAGGATGGCGATGATATCCCGCGGCGTGGAACCGATCGCCGCGAGCGCCCGCACCAGTTCCTCAATGGTGGCGCCCTGCTTCAGGACCACCGTTCGCGCCTTCTCCTCTTTGGCCGCCACGGCGGTCTGCGGCACCACCGCGGTGGTGCCTTGCGACAGCGGGTTCGGCTGCGAAACGGTCTCCACGGTTTGCACTTCCACCGTCAGGTTGCCGTGCAGAATGGCCACCGGCGCCACGCGGACCTCTTTACCCAGCACCACGGTCCCGGTCCGTTCGTTGATCACCACGCGCGCGGGACGGTCCGCCTCCACCGCGATGTTCTCCAGTTCGGCAATGAACTCCATGGGGCGGGAAAGGAACTCCGGCGGAACGTTGACGGCGACCAGGCCGGAGTTCTCGGCGCGGGCCGAGGGCGAAGCCGCGGCGAACTTCTTGTTGACGGCCTCGACGATGCGCTCCGACGTGGTGAAGTCCGACTGGCGCAATTGCAAACGGACCAGAGTCCTGGGCGCGATGGAGGGAGCCGCGCGCTCCACCGTGGCGCCATTGGGGGCGCGTCCCACGGTGGGATGGTTGACGCTTTGCGAGGCGCCTCCGCGGCCGGCCGAAAACCCGCCGGTGACCACCGGACCCTGCGCCACGGCGTAGACTTGGCCGTCGGCGCCGCGCAGCGAGGTGAGCACCAGAATGCCGCCTTGCAGGTTGGAGGCGTCGCCCGTGGACGCCACCGTGGTGTCGAGGCGCACCCCGGGTTGGGCAAAGGCCGGCAGCGTGGCGGTGACGATGACCGCGGCGGTATTCTTGACCTTGATCGCCGTGGGCGACACGGAGAGGCCCATGCGCTCCAGAATGTTGGTGAGACTCTGGTTGGTGAAAACGGTCTGCTGGCTGTCGCCGGTCCGCGCCAGGCCGACCACGATGCCGTAGCCGAGGAGTTGGTTCTCGCGCACGCCCTCGATATCGACGATGTCCTTCAGACGCGCCGCATCAAGGCTTCCGGCCGGCAGCAGGCAGGCGATCGCGATGGTGAGCAGGCTGGTTTTCATGGCTCAGAAAGGCAGCAACCCGAGCAGCAGGCGGTACAGGAAGAACGGCCGCTTGATGGCATCGCCCACCACGCCCTTGCCGTTGATGTGCACTTCGAGTTGCGCCAGACGGTTGGATTGCACGCTGTTGGTGGTATCGATATCGGCCGGGCGGACCACGCCGCGGACGGTGATGACCTGGTGCTCGGAATTCACCTGAATCTCTTTGGAGGCTTCCACCACCAGGCCGCCGTTGGGCAGCACGTGGGTCACCCGCGCGGTCAGCGTGGTGGACAGGCTGGTGGTGCGGCTGGTGGTTCCCTGGCCGTTCAGCTCGGTATCGCCGGAAGTCGTGGCAAGGTTCGCCAGGGCGCCCGTCGCGCTCTTGAGGCCACCGAGCGCGCTGACGGAGTTTTTGGTGCTCGAGACGCGGGACGTCTTGGTGGCGCCGGTGACTACGGCGGACGCCGATTCGGCTACCACCACGGTGAGCATGTCGTCCACCTGGCTCGCGCGCACGTCGCGCGCCGCGTCGGCCAGGCGCGAGCCGGAAATCCAGATGGCGCCCGGCGTGGTGGATATTTCCGCCGAGCGGGCGGTGGCCTCTCTCACGTAGTTGTCGAGAGGCGTCGCGGACGCGGGTTTGGTGCTCTTCTTATTGTCGGCCGCGCCGAGCGGCGCTCCGAGCAGAGCGGCGAATAGTGCGGCTGCCATCGATATGCGTTTCATGGATTCCCCTGGACGGCGGCGACCGCCACCGACACTCTTCCTTTTCCTTCCACCCGCGCCAGAAAGCGCTTGTGGGAAGCCGGGTTCAGAACGGGAATGGTCTGGCCTGTCGAGCCCGCGGCTTCCGCCTGCGCTTCCATTTCGAGACGCGCTCCGCCGTTGCGCACGTCGACGATCACGGTGTCCCCGCGCGCCACTTCCTTGGGGTTCTCCAGCATCTCCGCGCGCAGCGCGGTGCCGGCCCGAATGAGCACGCGCGGCCATTTTCCGGCGGCTTCCCCGGCCGATTCGACGAACGGCGCGGACGCGGGGAACTCCTGGCGCGTTTCCGCGCGCACCTGGCCGGCGCCGATCGCCTTGCCCGGCGGGAGATCCACCGCGGCAACCCATCGGGCGACTGCCGTGGACGCTTTCACCCTGGCCCAAACCGTGAAGCGGCGCGTCCCGGCGTAGTGCACCCAGCCGGTCCACAGCGCGGCGTTCCCTCCTGCCCCTCCCGCTTGCCCTCCTGCCCCTCCCGCTCCTCCCGCTCCTCCCGCGTGCAGACCGCTCGCCGGGAACTCGATCTCACCCTCCGGCAGCGGCTGGCGCCCATACTCCAGGATGGCGATTTCGGCCTGCGGAAAAGTCTTTCGCATGGCCGCCAGGAACAGGGCGGGATCGGGCGGGGCGACCGGGCGCGTGAAGCAGATATCGGCCGCCGGCTCCCCTTCCCAGCCGAGGCGCACCGCCAGGCGGCGCAATTCGGGCACGCGGAAAACGCGTTGGACCCCCGGCTCCGGAGCCAATGCCACCGGAACGTCCGTGCTTGGCACCCTCAGAGCCGGGATGGCCGCGGCCACGTCGCCGGCCAGAATGCGATCGGCGCCGGCGCTCACCGCCAGACAGCCAGTCAATGCCCATGCGGCGAGCGGCATCATCGCTGGAGATTATTAACCTCCTGATACATGTTGTCGGCGGCGGTGACTACCTTGGAATTGGCTTCGTAGCCGCGCTGCGCCTGGATCATGTTGATGAACTCGTCGACGATGGAGACGTTGGAATTCTCGGTGTATCCCTGGAGCAGCGTACCCATGCCTTCCGAACCGCCGGGGTTGCCGACCGTAGGATCGCCGGAGGCGTCAGTAGGGCTGAAAAGGCTTCCGCCGAGGCTGTTGAGGCCGGCGGGATTCTGGAAGTTGGCGAGCTGGATCTGACCGGCCTGCTGGGCCGCCGTCTGGTTGGGCAGGGTGTAGGTGACGGTGCCGTCGGAGGCGACGGTAATGGCCTGCGCGTCGGCGGGAATGGTGATCTGGGGCTGGAGGGGGTCTCCGGCGGAATTGACCACGATGCCGTTCTTGTCCAGGCTGAACTGGCCGGCGCGGGTGTAAGCCAGCTCGCCCGAAGGCAGGCTCACCTGGAAGAAGCCGTGGCCCTGAATGACCATGTCGAGCGGGCTGTCGGTCTCGGTAAAAGCCCCCTGGGTGAAAACTATTTCGTTCTGAGCGGCGCGCGTTCCCAGACCCAGTTGCAGACCCGTGGGAACGACGGTGGACTGGCCGGAGGCGGTGCCGGGCGCCTGTACGCTCTGGTACATGAGGTCCTGGAACTCGGCCCGGCGGGTCTTGTAGCCGGCGGAATTGGCGTTGGCCAGGTTGTTGGCGATATTGTCGATGTTCAATTCCTGGGCTTTCATGCCGCTGGCGGCGCTATATAATGCTCGAATCATCGCTTGTCTCCCGGTTAGGAACCTACTTTGGCCACCTGCTCGATGGCCTGCTTGCTCATGTCATTGCCGATCAGGACGGCCTTCTGCAACATTTCGAACTGGCGCATGATGTCCACCAGGCGAACGGCGCTCTCGGCGGTCCCGGTGTTGGAACCTTCGAGCTTGCCCTGCTCGACGGAGGTGGCGGAGGGCGCGCCGGGCCGCACCGAGGGGTCCGCCTGGAAATAGTTGTTGCCCCGCTTGGCCAGACCGGCGGTGCTGGTGAAGTCGGCGATGGCCAACTGGCCCACCCCCAGACCGTTCTGGGAAAGCGTGCCGTCGCTCGCGATCTCGATGGGAAGCGTGCTTTGCGCGGTCAGGCTGCCGCCGGCGGCGTCGCTCACCGGGTAACCCTCGGCGGTTACCAGCTTGCCATCGGCGGCCAGATGAAAGCTGCCGTTGCGGGTGTAGAGCCGTCCGTTGGGGCCCTGGACGGAGAAAAAGCCCTTCCCGCTGAGGGCCACATCGAGGGAGTTGCCGGTAGTCTGCAATACGCCCTGCGAGAGGTCCACCCAGGGACGCTCGATCACGGGCATGCTGCTGCCGTCATCCGCTTCGGGAGCGGCGTAGAGGCTGTAGAACTCGCGATCCGCTTTGTAGCCCCCGGTGGAAGCGTTGGCTACGTTATTGGCGAGCAGATCGAGCGACTCCATGCGGGCACGAAGGCCGCTGGCCGCGGTGGCGCTCAGGGGATCCATTCCGCCGGGAAAGAATGCACGCGGCGGACCAATGGAGAAAACAGACATAAATATCTCAAACTACGCGATTCCGGGGCGATGAGAAACTGCGGGGAAGAGTGTCCGCGCGGCAACTTCTTGGCGCTGCGGCGCCCGAAGACAAATCTTTGCCGCGCCTCCTCGCACTAACGCGTTGAAAACGCGACCGCGCCACTGTGGCTTCCGATCTGCATTCACCCGCACGTGCATCTTCCCGCACCACAGGCCGCCCTCTCGGGCGCACTGGCGTTTCTGTTCCCGCCGGCGTCTTCGGCAACGGGCTCTCCGGAAAGGGCGAAAGGCTCCGCTCCCGCCGGCACGCAGCCGGCCGCGGCCGCGGCGCCATTCCCGGAACTGCTGGAGGGCCTGGTAGACGCCGCGGACCAGGCGCTGCCACACCCTCCCGCCAAGGATACGGCCTCGGGCATGGCCTACTGGCTGAGCGCCGGTTCCTCTTCCGGGCAAGGCTTGGGACAGACAAAAGCTCCCGCCTCTCTGGCGCTACCGGACGAAGCCGGCGCTCAGGGCCGCTCAGCCCCGGCAACGCTGGCGGAATCGGGAAACTCCGGTGCCGAGACTGCGCCGGCTGCGGCGGCCGCGCCCACGGCATTGCCAAAGACCTCCGCGCCGCTCGCGGCCTCGGCATCCCCCTTGGCCGCCCGGAAAGGCCCGGCGCTCGCTCGAACCCTTCCGCTGCCGCTGGCAGGTGTCGCGGGGGGCGGCGGTGCGCCGGCGGGTTCCGGCAAGGCTGCCGCCTCCGGGTCCGATCCCGCCGGGAGCGAGAAGGCCGGGACATCCTCCGCCACCCGCGGCGCTCTCCCGGCTGCGGCCCAGCCACAGACTGCGGCTGTGGCGGCTGTGGCGGCCATCCCGGCCAGCGGGGTTCCGCCGGCCACCGCGCCGGGGCAACCGTCCCCGCGGCCGGCGTCTGCCCGATCCGGCTGGGCGGCCCAGACACAGGCCCGGACGCTCGCTT
>Ga0265316_10003166_pt1 | contig 16740 bp, 17 predicted proteins | sample 4522metaG_FD_202092 | JGI IMG/M metagenome (GOLD analysis project Ga0265316, IMG submission 202092) | Rhizosphere microbial communities from Carex aquatilis grown in University of Washington, Seatle, WA, United States - 4-5-22 metaG | ecosystem: Host-associated > Plants > Roots > Rhizosphere >...
TTCGACAACGTCAGCTCGCAGGTGGGACCGGCGTTTTCCAAAGCCGTGGTGGCGCGCGGCGCGGCCTATGCCGATTTCGACCACGATGGCGATCTCGACGTGCTGATCTCCACGAATAACGGCCCGCCGGTTTTGCTGCGCAACGACGGCGGCAACCGCAACCATTGGCTGAGTGTCCGGCTGGCGGGCGCGCGGTCGAACCGCGATGGCATCGGCGCCGTGGTCCGCGTGGAGAGCGCCGGCGGAAAGCAGTGGAATATGGTGCGCAGCGGCTCCAGCTACTGCTCGCAAAGCGATCTGGCCCTGACCTTCGGCCTGGGCCCGGATGCCGCCGCCAGCGTGGAAGTGGTGTGGCCCAGCGGAGCCCAACAGCAGTTCAAGAATGTGCCCGCCAACCAGCGGGTGCTCATCGACGAGAATCGCGGGCTCAGCCGGCTGCCGTAAACTGCGGCGCAGGCGCCCAGCCGCCGAAGGCTTCCTCCAGCCAGAGCGCCACACGCAAGGCGATGTCTTCGCGCCACGGGGCAGCCGCCACCTGCACCGCGATGGGCAGGCCGGCGCCCGACTCGCCGCATCGCACCACAGCGGCCGGCCATCCCGCAACGTTGAAAGCCATGGTGTGGCTGAAGCCGCGAAAATTGTCGTCGCGGACGGATTCGCCGTGAGCCAGCGCCCCGTGGATGTACGCCGGGCAGACAATCGCGTCGTAGCGCCGCAGGAAGCGCGTCATTTCCGCGCGGTACGCGTCCAGCTCGGCCCAGTATCGCGCGAAGCCGGCCAGATCCGTGCGATACGGCTCCAGCTTGTCGAGCCAGGCGGTCAGCAGCGGATGGACTTCATGCGAACCCAACTCCCGCAGATACTCCCGCAGGCTGTCCCCGCCATCCGGACCGATGAGCTTCATCTCCAGGTCGTAGGCTGCTGCGAGGCAATCCGGGCGCGATTCTTCCACCGAGCGAACCACCGGCGCGATGGCCGCGGCCGCCCGCCGAACCACGCTCGCAACTTCTCCATCCGCCGCCGCGATGCCGTTATCGGTGTAGAACGCAAGGCGCAAATCGGCCAGCTTCACCGCGTAGGGATCGCCGTACGGCACATCGGGAACCGTGGGGTCGATGCCATCGGGACCGGTCAGCAGCCGCATGGCCTCGATGACATCTTCCACCCGCCGCGCCATGGGGCCGATCTGCCATACGGTCTCCAACCAGCCGCCCGCGGGTGGAAAGTGGCCGGTGCGCGGGAGGCGGCCCGAAGTCGGCTTAATGGCGGCGATTCCGCAGAATGCCGCGGGCAGGCGAACCGAGCCGGCGGCGTCGCTGCCCAGGCCCAGCGCCGAGCCACACGCCGCCACCAGGGCCGCTTCTCCGCCGCTGCTGCCGCCGGAGGTTCTGGTCACATCGTAGGGATTGTTGGTCTGTCCGAAAAGCAGGTTGGCGCTTTCGAACGCGAACAGAAGGTCCGGCAGATTCGTCCGCGCGATGGGGATCGCGCCGGCATTGCGGAGGCGCGCGACCAGTGTCGCATCGGCGGTGGAAGGCGGCGCGTTTCTTCGGCCCAAGGTGCCAGCCGTGCACCGGCTGCCGGCTTGCTCGATCGAATCCTTGATGCTGAACGGCACACCGTCGAGGAGCCCCCGCGCGCGACCCGCCGCCGCGGCATCCTCCAGAGCCCGCTCGGCCTGTACTTCCACCGCGGCGTGGAGCGCCGGGTTGACCGCGAAGATCTGTTTAAGCTGCGCCGCAATCAGCTCGCGGGAGGATATCGTGCCTTCCCGGACCATGCGGGCTTGCTCAAGGGCGGAGAGTGCCAGGACGTGGGTCACATAGTATTGTCGCGCATCCCATGTGACCCGTAAAATAGAGTAACCGTGGATGCTCAAAGCGTACCAAGGCCAATCACCGTCGCGGAATACGAGCGGATTCCGGATCCGCCCGGTGGCAGGTACGAACTGCATCATGGCGAGGTAGCATTCCTGAGATACCCCGTCTGGGAGCACAAGGACCTGCAGCGCCGGCTTCGGAAGCTACTGGAAGCCATGGCGGAGCCCTTGGGGTTCATTGTCGATACGGAGTACCCGTATCGGCCGTTTCCGGAGAACGAGGTGTGGGGCGCGGACGTGGCTTGTGTGAGCGAATCCCGCTATCGGGTAAGGAAGTGGCTGGAAGGCTCGCCTGAGCTGGTGATCGAGGTGAAGTCGCCGTCCAACACCAAGGCCGAGATCGACGATAAGGCCATGACGACACTGGCTGGCGCCCGCGCCGTTGAGTTCTGGATTGTCGACGCGGAAACCAGGACCGTGCTAGTGCACACGAAATCGAGCGGCATGCGGGTATACGGCGCCGGCGAGACAGTGCCCTTGCCGATGTTCGGCTCCCGGATCGTTCTGTCCGAACTCTTTGTGGGGCTCTGATCGGCAGCTCCACAGCAGCGGAACCCGCTTACCGTAGAAATCCGCCGTCCGCGCCGCGCGGCGCGTCGAGCCGCGGCCCGTTTCCGCTACATTGAAGTTGGCATGGATCTCGCGGACTTCGACTATCATCTGCCCGAGGAATTAATCGCGCAGCAAGCCCTGGCCGATCGCGCCGCGGCGCGCATGCTGGTGGTCGATCGCCGCGAAGGCCGCTGGCAGGATCGCCAATTCCGCGATCTTCCCGAGTTTCTGGGGCCCGGCGACTGCCTGGTGCTCAACGACTCGCGCGTGTTCCCGGCGCGCCTGTTCGGCCATCGCGCCGGCGTGCACGCGCTGCCCATCGGACGGAACAACCCCAAACGCCGCGAGTATCTGAGCGGCGAAATGGAGGTCTTTTTGCTTCGCGCCGTCAGCCCCGGCGGCCGCGATTGGGAGGCGCTGGTGCGGCCCGGCCGCAAGCTGCCCGTGGGCGAGCGCATCCGGTTTGCGGAGGGGCTGGAAGGCGAAATCGTCGCGCGCGGGGAATTCGGCGAGCGCACCGTGAGGTTCCACGGCCCCTCCGATCTGTTCGCGGAGTTCGAAAGAATCGGCCACGTGCCCCTGCCGCCGTATATCAAACGGCCCGACACCGCCGCCGATCGCGAGCGCTACCAGACCGTCTTCGCACGCGAGCGCGGTTCGGTGGCCGCGGCCACCGCCGGGCTGCATTTCACGCCCGAGATCCTGGAGGCCTGCCGCCGGCGCGGAGCCGGCGTGGCGACCGTCACCCTGCACGTGGGGTTGGGGACCTTCCAGCCGCTGCATGCCGAACGCGTGGAAGAAGGCCGCCTGCACCGCGAGCGCTATTGGATCGCGGAAGAGAACGCGGCCCGCATGCGCGCGGCCGCGCGCCTGGTGGCCGTGGGCACCACCAGCGTCCGCACCATCGAAACCGCTTGGGGGCGCGGCGAGCTTAGCGGGGAAACCGATATCTTCATTTATCCCGGCTATCGATTCCAGGCGGCCGGAGCCATGCTCACCAATTTCCACCTGCCGCGGACCAGCCTGCTGCTGCTGGTATGCGCGTTCGCCGGCACGGACCTGACCCTCGCGGCCTACCGTCACGCCGTGCGCGAAAAATACCGTTTCTATTCGTACGGCGATTGCATGCTGATCGTCTGACGGCGCGCCCAAGGGCCCCAGGGCGTCCAGCGGCCCCAAATCGCCCCTTTTTCTATTCCAGCCTTGCTATTCTGGGAACTGGCGGAGACCAAGGAGACACCACCTCCCATGACAGACATGCAGCTTTACCTGGCCATCGGTATTCCAGTCCTCACCAACGCCGCACTCATAGGACTGATGCTCGCCTACATCAACACCAAGTTCGACGCCATCAACCACCGTTTCGACGACATGCGCGACCTCTGGCGCGCCGAACTCCACCGCGTGGAAGGCGTCCTCGACGCAAGGCTCAAACACATCGAGGAAGAACGCGCACGATAAGCAAGCGGCCCAAGCCCCGCTGTCGCGCGCTCCAGGCCGGAAGGTCGGAACCGCTCCCCAGACGAACACCTCGCGGCCATCACCGCTGCGGGGCACGCCACAAGAGACTATCGGCAGCCTGGCGGAAGCCATCGCAAAGTACGTGGACGCCGCCGGCGCCCGAATGCAGCGGATCGGGTAGAACGCGGAACACACTAACGGCAAAAGCAAACACCAGTGGAACCCCCCGGCCGCGCCTTCGCGCGCCGTTTCCGTTCCAGCCCTGCTATTCTGGAAGCTGGTGGAAACCAAGGAGACACCACCTCCCATGACAGACACACAGCTTTACCTGGCCATCGGCGTTCCCATCCTCGCCAACGCCACACTGATAGGCCTGCTCCTGGCCTACATCAACGCCAGATTCGACGCCGCCGACAGCCGTTTCGAATCCATGAACCAGCGCTTCGATGCCATCAACCACCGTTTCGACGACATGCGCGACCTCTGGCGCGCCGGACTCCACCGCGTGGAAGGTGTCCTCGATGCAAGGCTCAAACACATTGAGGAAGAACGCGCACGATAGGTTCTCGACCCACGAAGGTTCCGGCCCCCACATCCGCAACCACTACCGCCGCCACCCCAATCGCACCGCGCCGCCCTAATTAAGATAAACTGAGGGTGTTCTGGACGGAGCCACTTGAATCGGGTCGTTTTTCCAGCCATCCTGGCAATCGGGCTATTGGTCCGTGCCGCCTCCGCGCAGCAGGGGCAACTCGACGCCAGCCCCACGCTGTTTACGGTGATGGCCGCCCTCAATGCGGCCGGATATGACGCCGATCTCGACTCGCCCAACAACAGCCCCGTGCGCAAAGCGGTGCGCGCGGAGCTTGCCAAACGCGAGATTCCGTCGCTCGAAGCCATCAAGGAATTCGTCGCCAAACACCACCTGCCGCGCGATACCGACGAGTTGGGACAGTACATCTCCTTCGCCCTCACCGCCGGCCCACCCCCGGACTTCGGCATCCAAAAGCGCGACGTGGATATCCCGCCGGACGTCATGCCGATACGCGGTTTTTCGGAGTTGATGGCGGCGTTCTACAAGGAGGCCGGCATCGAGGATCTGTTTAAACGCGCGCAGCCGGAAATCGACCGGCTTATCGAGCCGTATCACGATGGGGTCGTCAATGCGGTTTTCCAGGTGAACGCCTACCTGCGCGAGCAGCCCTCGGGAGTCCGGGGGCGGCATTTCCAGATCTTCTTCGAGCCGCTGGCCGCGCCCGGCCTGATTCATACGCGCAGCTACGCCAACGAATACACAGTGGTGATTACGCCTTCGCCGCGGCCGCGCATTTTCGAAGTGCGGCACGCCTATCTCTACTACCTGCTGGACTGGCTGGCGACGCGCAACCAGGACATCCTCAACCGCAAGAAACCCCTGGCCGAGCAGGCGTTGCGGGCCAAGCTGCTGGGCGACGCTTATAAACAGGATTTTCTGCTGTTGACCACCGGATCGCTGGTCAGAGCCGTGGAGGCGCGCCTGGACCGCACGCCGGATACGGTCCAGCAATCCCTGCGCGAAGGCTACATCCTGACGCCCTATTTTTACGAGGCGCTGGCGCCGTTTCAAAAACAGGAGCAGGGGATCGCGATCTATTACGCCACCATGGTGGGGAACATCAACGTGTATAAAGAAACCCAGCGCCTGATCCCGGTGGATTTCGCCAAGCCGGCCCCCACGCCTCCTCCCGAGACGCCCGCCGCGCCCGCCGTGCCCGCCGCTCCGGCCGTTCCCCCGGTCTACGAGACGCTGAAGAAGGCCGAAGATCTGCTGAAACAGAAGGAACTGGAGAAGGCCGAACAACTGTTTCAGGAGGCCACCCAGCAGACCGTGGATGTGCATGCGAAGGCCGCCGGATACTACGGCATGGCGAGGGTCGCGCTGGCGCAGGACAATGCGGAGGACGCCGAGCAGCTTCTCACCATGGCGGTGGCGCTGGAGCCCGAGCCGCAGATCAAGGCATGGGCGTTGGTTTACCTGGGAAGGCTCAGGACGGAAGTGGGAGACGAGGAGCAGGCGGACCAATATTTTCGCGAGGCTCTCGCTGTAAAAGGCGCGTCCGACGCGGCGCGCACGGAAGCTCTGGCGGGATTACAACAAAAGAGCCCTAAGAACGCAGGGAACTGAAGGAGTTCTGGAAATGAAACGAACGATTCTCACCGGTGTCCTGGTAATGGCAGCCGGTCTTTCAAGCCTATGGGCACAGGCGCCGGCAGCGCCGGCAGCACAAGCCGCACCGGCAGCGCCGGCCGCACCGGCTCCGCCCAAAGCCAAGTCGGCGGCTGAGCAGAAGGCCTATAATGCCGTGGTAACGGCAATCAGGGGAAACGATGCGGACGCCATCATTAAGGCCTCCGAGGAACTGATGTCCAAGTATGCCGACACGGATTTCAAGGAATTGGCCCTCAGCGCCGAGGCGCAATCCTACCGCGACAAACACGACGACGTGAACGCGCAGGTTTTCGCCGAGCGCGCGCTGCAGATCAACCCCAAGAACGTTCAGATGGAATTGTTGGATGGCGAAATCATCCTCCCCACCATCAAAGAGCACGACCTGGACCATGACCAAAAGGTGGCCAAAGTCGGCCAGTTGTTCAATGGCGCCATCGAGGGCATCAAGGCCACGGCCAAGCCGAATCCGCAGGAGAGCGATGCCGATTGGGCCGAGACCCAGAAGGCCGTCATCGCGCAAGCGCACCAGGACCTGGGACTGCTGGCGCAGGTCCAGAAGAAATGGGATGACGCCATCAAGGAATTCCAAACGGCCATTGACGGCGACCCTCTGAACGACACCTATAGCGCCCGGCTGGCATTTGCCTATTATGCCGCCGGCAAACTCCCCGACGCCAACGCCCTCTGCGATAAGATTCTGGCCAAGCCCAACCTGAATCAGCAGATCAAGGACTATGTGACCCGGATCAAGAACGCTTCCACTCCGAAGAAATAGGACTCCCGGTTCATGCGCGCGGAGACGGCACTGCTCGAGTCGAGTATGAACTACCGGTTCGCCGGCCCGGAGTTGCTGCGCCGCGCGCTGACCCACAGTTCGGCCGCGAACGAAGCCCGCGTCGGGCCGGCCGATCCGAACTCCGACAATGAGCAACTGGAGTTTTTGGGCGATTCGATCCTGGGGTTCCTGATCTCCGAAGCGCTCGTCCAGCGTTTCCCGCAATATCGCGAGGGCGAGCTTTCGCGGATCAAAGGCCACCTGGTGAGCGCCGCGCATCTGTATGGCGTGGCGCGGCGCCTGGACCTGGGAAGCTATCTGGAGCTGGGCCGCAGCGAAGAAATGAGCGGGGGCCGCGCCAAGAAGACCCTGCTGGTGGACGCGCTGGAAGCCGTGATTGCGGCCATCTACCTGGACGGGGGCACGGATCGCGTCCGCGAGTTTGTGGCCGCGCAGGTGCTGGACGCGCCCCCCTCCGGCGGCGAAGACTTGGACCCGGAGACCCTGCCGGGGATCACCAACTTCAAGAGCGTTCTGCAGGAACTGGCGCAGGCCCGCGGGTTGCCGCAGCCACGCTACGTCATCGTTCGGGAGCAGGGGCCGGAACACGCGAAGATGTTCACCGTGGAAGCGCGCGTGGGCAAGGAGTGGACCGCGCAGTCCGACGGCCGGACCAAGAAGGTAGCCGCCCAACGGGCCGCCCGCCAGGTCTACGAACGGCTGCTCCGGGAGCCGCTTCCGGGTGCGGCTCCGGAGCCGTGAACTGAACCCGCCGGCTGGCAGTTCTGGCCGGTCCAGTTGGGTCTAAGTGGTTGTGTTTTCAGTCCGGTTGGTATTCCGGGATGCTCCGGAACCCAGCCACGAACCGCCGGCGTCACAGCGCAGTCACAGCGCGGCCGTGGGCCAAGGTGCGCCGGCGAGGCCGCCGAACTTCGAAATTGCCCATCTACCTTCCGGATTCCCCGCCGGCCGGAGCACTCAATTGCGTGCCGGAAGTGTCGATAAAGGATGGCCGGCGCGCGGCTTGGTTCCTCGCCTGCCCGGCAACTTGATTGCGGCGCGCCCGGCGCGGTGATACCACATCGCCAATCCCGTGCTACTCTGTACTCGGAAGGGAATCGTCGTATGCCTGGAACTCCGAAGAAACCAAAGGCCTTAACCCCCAATCAAACACAAAAGTGCCTCACTGGCATCAAGGGCTTTGACCAGATTACAGAAGGCGGACTTCCGAAGAATAGAACCACTTTGATCTCTGGAAGTGCCGGCTCCGGAAAAACCCTCTTGGGGATTGATTTTCTAATCAATGGCGCGCTCCATCACAACGAGCCGGGCATCTTCATGTCGTTTGAAGAGACTGAAGATGAACTGTATAAAGACGTGGCTTCTCTCAACCTGGATTTACGAGGGCTTGTTTCCCAAGGAAAGATCCTGCTTGAATACGTTCTCTTGGAACGTCGGGATATCCAGGAGAGCGACTTTAATCTTGAGGGACTGCTGATTCGCCTGGAACATGCCATCGATTCCATCGGCGCCAAACGTGTTGTTTTGGATTCCATTGAATCTCTCTTTGCAGGCCTCACGGATGCCGGCATTCTTCGCTTAGAGATAAAAAGACTCTTCCGATGGCTCAAGGGAAAACAAGTTACGGCAATCATTACCGGAGAGCCGGGACAAGGCGCTTATACTCGCCATGGCCTGGAGGAGTACATTTCCGATTGCATCATTTTACTGGATAACAGAGTTAGTGAACAAATCTCCATCCGCAGAATTCGTGTGATTAAGTATCGCGGTTCAAATCATGGAACAAACGAGTATCCCTTCGTAATCGACAAAGATGGCCTGTCGGTAATTCCAATCACTTCCGCGGGACTCAACCAGCCGGGCACAAACAAGAGAGTATCGACGGGCATTCCATCGCTCGATAAACTGTTCAAGGGTGGAGGTTATACCAGAGGCAGCACGGTCCTCGTTTCAGGTACCGCCGGCACCGGCAAGACAAGCCTCGCGGCCGCCTTCGCAATAGAAACGTGTAAGCGCGGAGAACGGTGTCTTTTATTGTCTTATGAGGAATCTTCAGGGCAGCTCATTCAGAACATGAGCTCCATAGGTTTTCACCTTGAGCCATTGATGAAAAAGGGACTATTGAAGATTGTGTCTACCCGGCCTTCCTTTTTTGGCTTAGAGATGCATCTGCTCGATTTGTACAAGGTCATCGCGGAGTTTGAACCGACATCTGTTGTCATAGATCCGCTTACAAGTCTCATCGGAGAGGGGAACCAGCGTGAGATTCAATCGATGGTCACTCGCATGATCGATCTTCTGAAATCCAAGGGCATCACCGGGTTTTTTACAAGTCTCGTTTCTTCGACCGCGCAAAACTACACTAGCGGCGAAGTCGGGGTCTCGTCTTTGATCGATACCTGGATCGTAGTGAGAGAATTGGAAGAAGATGCGGGTAAGAGGCGTATCCGGGGGCTGTACATAGTTAAGTCTCGCGGCATGGGCCACTCCAGTGACGTCCAGAAACTGATTTTGAGCGATAGTGGAATTGACTTGATAGCAATGGATGCCGTGGCGGGCCCCACTAAGACAAAGGACGTCGATAAGAGTATTTCTGAGGCACAAAAACTGAGGTCAAAGAAAAACTGAACAAGGGACATGGCGGCATGGGAACATTCCTTCCTAACTTCATTGTCGGCATTGGCGGCTCGGCTGGTGGTCTAAACGCATACAAGGCGCTCTTGGACGCACTGCCGTCTGATACTGGCATGGCGTTTGTCATTGTTACTCATACTATGCCCGCGGCCCATAGTCAGCTCGCTCAAATTCTGTCGCGTCACACGAAAATGGCGGTGAAGGTGGCGTCCAATGCGATGCCAATCCGGGCGAATCACGTCTACGTGTCGCCCCCGAACACGGATCTCCTGATCGAGGGCTGCGCCTTCAAACTCGTCACCCCGCGCACTAGGAGGAACGCGCAGGTGGATTTGTTTTTGGCTTCTTTAGCGGATGCAATGGAGGCGCGTGCGATCGGCATTATCCTCTCCGGGTACGATGGCGACGGTACTGAGGGCTGCAGGTCGATCAAGGCAAAGGGAGGAACAATCTTTGCTCAGGACGTGTCCGCCGAAGTAGACGGCATGCCTCTCAGTGCTCAGGCCTCGGGCTGTGTTGATTTCGTTCTGCCACCCGGCAGGATTTCAGATCGACTGCAGGAATTGGCAAAGCGCTTCTCCGCGTAAACGGGCGCGATCTGAGCGTATCGTCGCCAACCTACAAGACTAAGGTTTCTGTCAGAGTAGCTTTGCCGGGTCGTTACGTTGACGCAGGCTGCTTCGCCGCCAGCCGGCGCGATCGGGCTCGGCCGCGCGAATAGCCGCATCGGCTCCGATCCGCGGCGCGCGTGCGGTGACGGCAATCGCGGCTGCGGCGCGCATAATATAACGGACCGCGTAATAGACGCCGGACACAATTGTCGCCAGGCGATGCGAGTACCTTCGGTGGGCGGAGCGGGGCGTTCGCGGGATTTGCCGAACGCCGGCCAGTCGAAGTCTGCGCCGAGGCGTGGGCTCTCCTCGGGCCCCGGGCCGAGGGCCGAGGGCCCGACGCGCCGCAGGGCCGGAGAGAGGGACGGGGAGACGTGCCGCGGCGGCGTCCGGTTATAGCCAGTATTGCCACTGGCCGGTCAGCAACACGTAGGCCGACAGCAGACCGTTGGTCACGGCGTGCGCTACGATACAGTCGGTCAGATTGCGCGTGCGGACGATCCACCAGTTGTAAATGACTCCGGTGGCGAGGCCGACTTCCCAGTATGGGCCGTGCTCGGTCGAGAACAGCAGCGCAACAATCCAGAAGGCGCCGGCCGCGTACGTGCCGAGAGGCACCTTCCGGAAATCCTTGTCGATGATCCAGCGCATCAGCCATCCGCGCCAGAAGAGCTCCTCGACCGGCGGCACCAGCAACGTGCAGGACAAGGTTCGCACCGCCAGGAACCAGAAGCTGCCCCGCAAGCTCGCGGGGATGGAACTGGCGGCGGCGCCCATGAGCGCGTTCCGGAACAGCCAGTGATGGCGGTATCCGGCGCCGAACAGAACGTCCGGGGCGATCCACAGAGCAAAGACCGCGGCGCCGAGGGCCGCGCTAAGCAGCGGGCGCGAGGGGCGCACCGCAAGGGGAACTCGGGAGAACGCCAGGAGAACGGCCGTCACAGCCAGGACGCGAAACGGATAGAGCCACGCGGTGGGCAGGCCGGTGGCCTTCTCGACCGCCATGATGCCGATGAATGCCAGGAACGGGGCGATGTAAGAGAGCGTACTTTCGCGGGGGGTCAAGGACCCATGATAGTACGGTTTGTGCCGCGGGGCGCAGCGGCGGGGCGGAGTGGCGGGGCGGAGTGGCGGGGCGGAGCGGAGTGGCGGAGTGGCGGGGCGCAGCCGCGGGGCGGAGTGGCAGGGCGGAGTGGCGGGGCGCAGCCGCGGGGCGCAGCCGCATAGCGACCGGCGAATCTCAGCCTTTGCGGCGGGTGGAAACGGCCGGAGGACGGGCGTTCACTACCGGGATCAGCCAGGTGCGCTCCTCGGGCGCCGGCGGACGCGCGGTGCGGGCGGCCAACTCGCGGTTGAGCGTGGCGATGAATTCTTGGATCTGCGCCTGCATCTCGCCCATCTTCTCGCGCATGTTCAGGATGATCTCGACGCCCGCCAGGTTCACGCCCAGGTCGCGCGTGAGGTGCAGGATGACCTCCAGCCGCTCGACATCCTCGGTGGTGTAGAGCCGCGTATTGCCGTCGCTGCGCGAGGGTTTGAGCAGGCCCTCGCGCTCGTAGAGGCGCAGGGTCTGGGGATGGAGGCCGTACTGCTCGGCCACCGCCGAGATCATGAAAGCCGCTTTGGATTTGGCTCTTGCCATAAGGAACCTCGCGTTTTAAACCTTCGACCAAATATCGGCGCGGGGGTCTTCGGGATGCAGCTTGGCCATTTCCCGCAGCAGTTCGCGTGTGCGCTCGTCATGCGAATCGGGCGCTACGATGGCCACTTCCACAATCTGATCGCCGCGCCGGCCGGTGCGGGTGTTCAAAACGCCTTTCTCGCGCAGGCGGAATTTCTGGCCGTTGGTGGTTCCCTGCGGGATCTTCAGGAGGGCGCGGCCGTCGATAGTCGGCACTTCGATTTTGGCGCCCAGCGCCGCCTCCCACACCTGGACGTTGACCTTGATCTCGATGTTGTCGCCTTCCCAGTGAAACAGGGGATGCTCGTCCACCTTGGTGGTGATGTAAAGGTCGCCGGGAGGCGCGCCCATGGTGCCGGCGTTTCCCTTGCCGGGAACGCGCAGGCGAGTGCCGTTGCCCGCGCCGGGCGGAATGCGGATCTCGACGCTTTCGGTCTTGGTCACGCGGCCGTCGCCGCCACAGGTGGGGCAGGCGTTGCGCAAACGCCCGGAGCCGCCGCAGCGCGGACAGGTGAGGCTGAATTTCATGGCCCCGGCCATCTGGGTGACATTGCCGGTGCCTTTGCACTGCGGGCAGGCGACTTCGCCGGCCCCAGTCGAACCGCTCCCGTGGCAGGTGCCGCAGATTTCGTAGCGGTTGATGTTCAGGCGCGTCTGGGTGCCTTCGATGGCCTGCCGGAAATCGATGTCCATCACGTACTCCAGGTCGCCGCCTTTTTCCGGCTCGGTCTGGACTTCCTGTGGGCCGCCCTTGCCGCCGAAGAACTGGGAGAAGATGTCGCGGAAGCCGCCGGCTCCGGCTCCGGCGCCGGTTGCCCCTTCATGCCGCCGGCCGCCGCTGCCCGGGCCGGCGCCCGGGAAATCGGAAAAATCGAACCCGTTGAAATCCATGCCGGGGTGCGGCGCCTTGCCGGAGGCGCCACCCGGATTGGCGCCGGCATAACCACTCTCGGAGTAGAAGCCGTACTGGTCGTACATCTGGCGCTTCTTGGGATCGCTCAGGACGTCGTAGGCTTCCTGCACGTTCTTGAAACGGTCTTCGGAAGACTTGTCCCCCGGGTTCAGGTCCGGGTGATGCTTGCGCGCAAGCTTCCGATAGGCTTTGCGGATGTCATCCACGGAGGCCGTGCGGGCAACGCCGAGCGTTTCGTAATATTCGTGCTTGGGAGGGGACATAAGTCAAGTGGGCAGGCGAGCACCGCCTGCCCCACGGAGTTACTGACTACTGACTACTTACTTCTTACCCTTGTCGTCAACGTCGACGAACTCGGCATCCACCACGTCGTCCTTAGCCTTGCCATCGCCCCCGCCGTTTCCGCTGGAGGACGGGCCCCCGCCGGCGGGCGGCGGGCCGCCGGGCTGCTGGGCGGTGGACTTGTACATGGCTTCGGCCAGCTTGTGGCTGGCGGTGGTGAGGCGGTCCACGGCCGAGTTGATCTTATCGGGGTCGTTATCCGCCATGGCTTTCTTGGTTTCCGCCAGAGCCTCATCGATCTCTTTGGCTTCGGCTTCGCCCACCTTGCCGCGGTGCTCCTTCAGCGTCTTTTCGACGTTGTAGACCATGGCGTCGGCGCGGTTGCGGGCTTCGATGGTGTCGCGCATCTTGCGGTCGTCGGCGCCGTGCGCTTCGGCGTCTCTGGCCATCTTTTCCACTTCGTCCTTGGAAAGGCCGGAAGAGGAAGTGATGGTGATCTTCTGTTCGTTGTTGGTGCCGCGATCCTTGGCGGTGACGTTGAGGATGCCGTTGGCGTCGATATCGAAGGTGACTTCGATCTGCGGAATGCCGCGCGGCGCCGGCGGAATGTTGCCGAGTTGGAACACACCCAGCAGGCGATTATCGCGCGCCATGGCGCGCTCGCCCTGGTGGACCTTGATCTCTACCGACGGCTGGTTGTCGGATGCCGTAGAGAAGACTTCGCTCTTGCGGGTGGGGATGGTGGTGTTGCGCTCAATCAGCCTGGTGAACACGCCGCCCATGGTTTCGATGCCCAGAGAGAGCGGGGTCACGTCGAGCAGCAGCACGTCCTTCACTTCGCCGCCCAGCACGCCGCCCTGCACGGCGGCGCCCACGGCCACCACTTCGTCGGGGTTCACGCCCTTGTGCGGCTCGCGGCCGAACAGATCGCGAACCAGCGCCTGGATGCGAGGCATACGCGTCTGTCCGCCCACCATTACCACTTCGTTGATCTGTTGCGGAGTGACGTTGGCGTCGGACAGAGCCTGTTTGCACGGGCCCACGGAGCGCTGGATGATGTCTTCCACCATCTGCTCAAAGCGCGCGCGCGTCAGCTTCATCTGCAGGTGCTTGGGGCCGCTGGCATCGGCAGTGACGAACGGCAGGTTGATTTCGGACTCCAGCAGCGTCGAAAGCTCCATCTTGGCCTTTTCGGAGGCTTCCTTGAGGCGCTGCAGGGCCATCTGGTCGCGCGAGAGATCGATGCCGTTCTCGCGTTTGAACTCGCCGACAATCCAGTCGATGATGCGCTGGTCGATGTTGTCGCCGCCCAGGTGCGTGTCGCCGTTGGTGGATTTGACTTCGACCACGCCTTCGCCCACTTCCAGAATGGAGATGTCGAAGGTGCCGCCGCCGAAATCGTAGACGGCGATGGTTTCGTTCTTCTTCTTGTCGAGGCCGTAGGCCAGCGCGGCGGCCGTTGGCTCATTGATGATGCGCATCACTTCCAGGCCGGCGATCTTGCCGGCGTCCTTAGTGGCCTGGCGCTGCGCGTCGTTGAAGTAAGCCGGGACGGTGATGACGGCCTGGGTGACCTTCTCGCCCAGGTACGATTCGGCGGCTTCCTTAAGCTTGGTGAGGATCATGGCCGAGATCTCGGGCGGAGAGTATTTCTTGCCGCTGATGTCCACGCGGGCGTCACCGTTGTCGCCGCGGACCACCTTATACGGGACCATTTTCATTTCTTCGCTGACTTCGTCGTAGCGCCGGCCCATGAAGCGCTTGATGGAGAAGACGGTGTTCTCCGGGTTGGTGATGGACTGGCGCTTGGCCACCTGGCCGACCAGCCGCTCCCCGCTCTTGGTGAAGCCAACGACCGACGGCGTGGTGCGGGTGCCTTCCTGATTGGCAATGACCGTGGGCTGGCCGGCTTCCATCACGGCCACGCACGAATTCGTAGTGCCCAAGTCAATACCGATGATCTTTCCCATTGCAAATACCTCCCTCTAGCTCTGTGCGGATTATGGCGTGCCGTCCGGCCGGTGAGTAGGTGCCGCCCAGCGGCGATTTAGCACATCACCATTATCAAACCTTAGCGTGTTATTGTCAAGTTTATTTGAGGGCTTCTGCTCGATCCAGGAGAATCTGCACGAGCGCCGGGTGGCCATCGAGCGGTGGTGCGCTGGATATATCCAAGTCCCTGTGATTCAATGAGATATCGTGGATCAAGCGGGGCAGATCGCGTTCCAGGTGGGTCCCCAGGGTAAGGAAATAGGGAAGAATGACGATTTTTCGAACTCCGCAGATGGCCAAACGCTCGACTGCGCCGGCAAGGTCGGGCTGGCCGAGTTCCAGGAATGCGGGCTCCACGTGCGGGTAGAAGCCGGCGCGCGCCAGTTCGGCGGCGACGGCGCGAATGGCCTCGTTGGCAGATTCCACCCGCGACCCGTGACCGAAAACGACGAAACCGGTGGTCACTGGCTGGTGCCGTGGATGTAGGCGTGCATGTGGCGCAACTCCTCGGTCTGGCGCGCCAGTTGGTAGTCCATCAGGTCGCGCATGGAAAGGAATCCGACGGCTCGCCCCTGGCGCAGGACTGGCAGATGCCGGCAATTGTGGTTGTGCATAGCCTCCAAGGCTTCTTCCAGGCTGTCCTTTTCATCCACAGTGGACACCTGGGTAGACATGACGGCGGAAACCGGGGTGGTTTCCGGGTCGAGCCGTCCGAGCACTACACGCAGCATGATGTCGCGTTCGCTGAACACGCCCGCGAGTTGTCCGCCGCTGAGCACCATGATGGCCCCCACGTGGAGTTCCGCCATCCGGCGAGCCACCCCTGCCACGGTTTCGTTCTCATCGACATGGAAGAGAACACGATCTTGTAAGATATCCTGGACACGCGCCATATTCACCCTCCGGCAAAAGGTATGGGGAACTATATCACAAAAATCACCGCAATTCCCATTCATAATTGGGACATGTCCGAGGGATTGCGATTTCAGTGCCAACCGGGATGCACGGCCTGTTGCGAACAGAAGGGGTTCGTCTACCTGACAGAAGGCGACCTGGAGCGCGCGGCGCGCTTCCTGGGGCTGACGCCGGAGGCTTTCGAGCGAAAGTATGTCTATCGCACGAAGAACCGGATGCGGCTGCGGGTGCCGCGGGAATCGCAGTGCAATTTCCTGCGGGATGGCGGCTGTTCGATTCATCCGGCGAAACCCACGCAGTGCCGGATTTTTCCCTTCTGGCCGGAGCTGGTGGACAGCCGGCGGGAATGGCAGAAGACGGCGCAGTACTGTCCGGGGATGGGGCAAGGCCCGCTGATCCAGATTGAGCAGGCGCGCGCCGAGGCGCTGGAGATGCGGGAAGCGTACCCGGAAATGTACGAGTGAGTGGGGTGTGCGAAACGGAGCCACTGGGCGGACGCGTCCCAGGCGCCAAGTGCCAATGCTGGCATAGCGATACGGGGGGAACTGGGTTTGGCGAAACGAAGCCAATGGGGCGCCTCCCGGGCGCCAGGCAGCGATAGGGGCTGGGGCCACCGGCAGGGTGTGCGAAACGAAGCCAATCGAGGCTGGCTTGCCGCGCCAAGTGCCAATGCTGGCATGGCGATGCGGGTGGAAGAGAGTCTTGCGAAACGAAGCCAATGGAGGCGCCTCCCGGACGCCGAGTGGCGATAAGCGCTGGGGCCACCGATGCGGCCCTGACGGCGCGCGCCTGGGCTGACACGCCGCAAGGGGCCG
>Ga0265316_10003167_pt1 | contig 16738 bp, 19 predicted proteins | sample 4522metaG_FD_202092 | JGI IMG/M metagenome (GOLD analysis project Ga0265316, IMG submission 202092) | Rhizosphere microbial communities from Carex aquatilis grown in University of Washington, Seatle, WA, United States - 4-5-22 metaG | ecosystem: Host-associated > Plants > Roots > Rhizosphere >...
CTCCATCCGCTGCAGTACGCCTTCTGGTCCCGTTGGCGTCAAATGAGAAGGCGAAGACTCTTCAGCTGGCAGTGTCCATCGGCTCCTTTCGAAGCCGTAAAGTCGACTCTGGTTACCCCCGAACGCTCCCCTTTCACAGTTCTTGATGGACGATGGCAGCCTGCCTCTTTGAAGGCGCAACAAGCTCGAAAAAAGGCTGATTCTTTCCAACCCGCCTTCGTTCCCCTGTAACTTTTTGCGTTGTTCGGCGGGGCTGTCTCGGCGCGGCTTTCCTGCGAGTTGCCCACGCGCGTGGAGCGGGTTGAAGCGATGGACCAGTCATTTGGACCATATTCCGAAATGCCGCAGGACAATCTGACGCTCATTCTTCGCCCCTCGCATAGTAGGATATGATCAACCAGTACTCCCGACAGCCAGGTGAGGGGCGAGGATAGTGCCCTGACGACGCTGCTGCAACCGTTTGCCAACTCATGCTGGCGAGTTGAGCATGACGCCCCTCCTCCAAACGGACTGGACATTCAGCGTGCTGGAGATATTGGTGGTCGGATCGCCGTTGACCAGCAATAAGTCTGCTCGGGCACCAGGCACGATCCGACCGCGGTCAGTGAGCCCGATGCGACGCGCAGGGACAGAGGTGGCGGCTTTGAGCGCCTCAAGGGGAGCGAGACCAGCGGCAACCAAGAGCTGGAGTTCATGATGCAAGCTCGCACCATGGGCAATCCCGCCAAGGATAGGAAGAGGCTCCGAGACGTTACTGCCCGCAAGAATGTCAACACCCGCCCTGTGGAGGGACATGACGCCGGCGAAAGCGTCCTTCAGCTTGTGCTGATCGAGTCTGTTTCCGATCTACCGTTCCACTGAACTCTCATGCTCTTCCCGATCACCTTGTTCCTGAACCTGACTGCTGGGTGACCGAATCCCGCGATGGCAAAGATCTTTTCGTGCGAGTTCAAGCCAAGGAGCTGTCGAATCTCCCTGCTCCTGTTGAAGATCATCTGGTTTCCCACAAGATTTCGGCATCCCAGACTCTTCACCTGCGCAGACAGCGACATGTTGTAGAGGACGTACTGAGCGCTCTCGAAGGACAAAGGGACGCGCCCATCGCCTACCACGCAAACGAGAGCGGGCGGCTTGCTGGCGTATCCCCGGCCCCTCTTGATGGCGGCCTGGAGCTTCGGGAGCGCCCTGTTGAACTCCTCGCGCATGGAACGAGGTGCGAGAGCCACCACCGCACGAATCAGCCGAGGGCGAAACACCAGTTGGTATATTCTCTTCGAAAACTGAAATGCTGCCTTGTCAAAGGCTTCGATGATCTCTGGGTCATCTATGGCGATGCATCGCAAATGGAAGTTGTGCGTCGGTGCATACGCGCCCCAGGAAATGATCTCTTCCAGCGTCGTCCTGTCGAGTGGCTCCTCCCTGAAGGTTCTGACGGTCCGCCGTTCCATGAGGAGCTCTTCCAGTTGATCTGATGACGGCAAGCAGGTTGGATCAAAGTCGACAGGAAGAACACCGTCCCAGGAGAGTGCCTTTTCGGGGCAGAGAGCGATGCACTGGGTGCAAGTACTGCACGCCATGTAGTCGATCATCACCTTCTTGTTGACGAGCGACATGCAGTGCTCGTGGCAGATCTTGACGCACGAGCCGCACCCAGTGCACTTCTCTTTGTCGATGACAACCATGCGGTCCCTCCCCGAGAAATCTCCAAGAGACAGGAATGCGGTTTCGGGCCACAGTTTGCAGCCGTTGCCGACATTTCACAAGATAGCGCTGAGCGCGTTCTCCACGGCCTCTATGAGCGCTTTGCTTGTCGTGGTCGCGCCCGAGATCGCTTCGACATTGTTTCGCGATTGCTCCCGGCAGGCGCTCCTGACTCTCGTTCCTCGATGAACGAAACACCGAATCCGCATTGTTCTGACAGAGGGAGTTACGCGCTTCCGTCGCGAGCATCGATCCAGGCGAAAGCCGATAGACACTCGAACATTTGACCGGTAGGATCGTAGGGTAATCAACTCAAACGCGCGCAGCGATCAAGGAGAGCAGGAAAACCAGCCCGCTGATCCAAGTAACCAAGGCGATTGGAGGCTGCGTCATCTGCGTTGTCACTGGTAGAATGGCTGTGTTCATCCCCGCAGGTACATTTCGATCCTGGAGTGCACGGCTGCTTCTCAGCCTTTGCTTCGGTTCGGGCGTGACCATCACGCTGGCGCGGGCCCTCGTTCGATTACTGACCTCAAGAGCGCCTTCACTCGAGTTCTACCCTGAACATCCAACTTGTCGTAGATGTTGGCCAAATGCGTTTCAACTGTACGTTTGCTGATGAACAGCTTCGTTGCCATCTCGCCCGCGGATAGCCCACGACAGACGAGCGCACCTATTTCCGCTTCCCTGTGAGAAAGCACCCCAAACGCATCTATGATTTCTTCGATGGAAGGCTCCCGGCATGATTGGTTGGCGAATTTCTCCCAGATCGCATACAAGTTCTTGATATGGGGCGTCAACACCCCAGCTATTGCAATTTCAGGATCGGTAAAACGAGGAGCAAGCTTCGAACGATGCAGAGCGACCACCAATTCCCCCTGGGGCATTACGGCAGTCAAGGTCTTGTAACATCCGCCAGGGATCAGGAAGTCTGTGACCGTTTCGGAATGTCTAAACCTCGTCCAGTCGGTGGTGGTTACCCCAAGAAATGATGGTGGCGGGTTGGCGACGTCAATTGGCTGACGATGTTGATAGTAATTCGTGTAAGCAATGAGCCGCTTTTCGCTAGCCCCGAACGAATGCAAGCACGGTCCCAGTATCTGAAAGAACCCAGCTTCTGAATCAAAGGGAATGAGTTTATGAATCGCTCCTATCACATTTGATAGGAACTGTTCCCTGGATCGGGCGGCGCCTATTTCTTCGATATACCCGTTAATGGCGCTCCAAGGCAGGCAATCGAGCCTTTCAGGCATGATCAGGGACCTCTGATGCCTTCATGGACTTGGCCTCCTTACACGCGCCGGTCGAGCGCGGATTGCATAGGAAATCAAGTCAACCACAATAAGTACTATCATTGTTACCTATTCTGTCAACACTTCCGTAAGAATATGTAACAAATACTGATGGCGACAGAATAGCGATGGTATAGGGTCGGGCTTAAAGTATGTGGCATGCTCCGACTGCGGATGGAGCCCCTATCGCGATCAGGTCGAAGAACAAAATGGATCGGTTATTGCTTGCTCCAACGGTACATGCGGTTCGGCCTCATCGATTATTGGATTTTGCGAAGCGGTCCCTCGAAAGCCCAGAATTCAGGGTCTGGCACGGTAGCTTCAGCCGAATCGCCTTTTGCACTTCGTATCCCAACCGCGACGCACGCGGAGCTTCTCGCATCCAGTCCGTTGGTTACGCGGAGGTCGATATGTGCGGGCCGCAGAGAGAGCTCCGGAGTATATGCACGGACTTTATGACGTCCTCTCGAAGTCCTTCGAGAACCTATCAAAAGTGGTCCATGGGAAAGAGGTTGGATGAGTAATTCTTGGAGACCATTGACTGCCGCCCACCTCGGCCTTAAGTACTTCGACGACATTCGTTATGCACTCGCTGTCAGAGTCAAGCCAATTGATCAGCAGAGCGCCATGAAATGCGTGACGGAAGGAGAGTGCCCCGGCGTCCTCGGTGAAAAGGTAAAAAGCTAAGGAGCCTCAGGCTCGCGGGTCGATGAAAATAAGGCAAGCTTTGATAATTCCAAGACCCAAGGGCGCTCATTTTGCACGAAAGTACAACCAGCACGGAGAATACAAATGCACGAGGTAAGCGAAAAACTCTATCCTGCTCGGTGGGTTGCGCTCGTTGCCTTCATGCTCGTCAACGTGAGCGTTCAGGTCCTGTGAATCTGTTATTCGCCTGTGGCTTCGATCGCCGCAGGCGAATATGGGGCAACGCGCGAAAATATCGATCTCTTGGCGGAATCGTCGGCAGCGTCGTCGTACCCGCCGTGTCCGACGGTCTTCAGAGGCGGAAACCTGTTGTCGTCACGGCCGTTCTGCTGGCGGTTCCCTGCAGCTTGCGATTGATCCTTGGACACAGTTTCTCCCTCGAAGCAACATGCGCTTTTGCGATGGGCTTTTTTGTAACGGGCGTCGCACCCGTCACGTATCAGTATGGTGCTGAGCTGACCTTCCCCGTGCCGGAGGGAACAAGCAACGGTGTATTTGCTCTATTTGTGCAGGCATCTGGCCTTCTGATCGTCCTGATGGATTCACTGAGAAAGACACTGGGCAACTCCTATGTTCCCTCTTTTGTGGGTCTCTCTTCCCTTTTGCTTGTCATAGCCATTCTCTCTTTCACCATGAAAGAATCCCCCGAAATGAAACGGCGGACGCTTGGTGCGTAATGGGAAAAGGAGGGGGTCCGCTGTTCGGAGACAGCTCGATAGACCGCGAAGAACAGTTTCCAGTTGCGAAGTCTGGGAGCAAGCGCACCAGGATTGCACCCATAATCGATGGGCACTTCTTCAATTGTAGATTCATCACCAGAGAAGGCCATCATCGAAGGAGCCTCGGAGAGTCAACCTCCGTGATCGACAACAGGCCAATGACTGAATCGTTTCTGTTGAAAGCCTATTTTTCCAAAATGCGCAAGAAATGGTGATGGCAAACGACGAATCATCGTTTAGCGTTACGAAAGCAAGATGTGGGCTTCCCCGATTGATAATGTGTCTTCCGCGGGTTCCCGTGCTGAGAAGGAGTTCGACTTCAGAGCGAAGCGGAGGACGGGGATTGGGCATACCAATCGACTCTTGTCGTGAACCCCGAGCAATTTCCCAGCGTTTGGAGGAAGCTGGCATCCAACTTCATGTCGGTGGCCGCTTTGCCACAGGCGATCACGGCAAAAGGACGCCTTCTGCCAAAAAAATGTCCCATGATCATTTCTGATCTCTGCCTTCCAGTGCTTCCCTCACTTTCTTCGCCAGGCCAACAGCACCGAAGGGCTTTTGGATGAAGAACACCCCTTTGTCCAAAACTCCACGAGTTGCTATGACATCTGACGTGTACCCCGACATGAACAGTGTCCTCATGCGGGGATGAGACGAGGTGAGCCTCACCGACAAGTCGCGCCCATTCATGTTGGGCATTACGACATCTGTCAACAGCAGGTCGATCTCGCTCGACTTCTCAGTCCCAATGCGAACTGCCTCCTCGGGAGTTGTCGAGAAGAGCACCGTGTATCCGTAGCCTTGGAGCATGATCACGATCAGCCGAAGGCTCGCCGATTCGTCCTCAACCACCAAAACGGTCTCAGAGCCGCGCAGATCTTCCTCTCTGTCCTTGACCGCTTCCTCGGCCGCTCCGACATAGCGAGGCAGGTAGATCGAAAAGGCGGTTCCAGCACCCCGCGCGCTTTTGAAATTGATAAAGCCGTTGTTCTGTTTCACCGCCCCGTAGACCGTTGCGAGCCCAAGACCTGTGCCTTGGCCCAAGGGCTTGGTGGTGAAAAAAGGCTCAAAAAGATGCTTCTGCGTCTCCTCATCCATTCCGCACCCATCATCGGTCACTTCCAGCAGCACATACTCCCCAACGATGCACCCGGCATGTTTAGCACAGAAAGCCTGGTCAAGGGTGCTGTTCTTGGTCTCGATCTTTATCGTGCCGACGTCTGCGATGGCGTCCCTCGCGTTGACGCACAGGTTTGCCAGAATCTGGTCCAGCTGGGATGGATCAATGATCACATTCCACAGGCCAGCACTCACCTCCCATTGAAGACGTATGTTCTCACCGATCAGTCGCTTGAGCATCATGAGCATTCCCTGAACCGTTTCGCTCAGGTCAAGTACTTTGGGCGAGACCGTTTGCCTGCGCGCAAAGGAAAGAAGCTGTCGGGTAAGCTCTGCGGATCGCTCAGCCGCCTTGCTTATCTCCACCAAGTTTGCGTGCACTGAACTCGTCGCTTCCGTGAGTTGCAACCCGATCTGGGCATTCCCGCTGATCACCATGAGCATATTGTTGAAATCATGAGCCACGCCGCCAGCCAAACGCCCGACGGACTCCATCTTTTGCGCCTGCTCCAATTGAAGCCTCAGATTCCGCTGCTCGGCCTCAGTTCGCTTGTGCTCTGATAGGTCGACAAGGAATGTCACCGTCGCTGGCCCATCCGCGAACGCAGCCTGTGCAAGATTCATGATAGCAGGAAACTTGCTTCCGTCCGTTCTGAGGCATTCTGTCTCATAGCTGTCAGGCACGGGGAGTCCCTTGGAGCGCCGTTCGATGTTTTCCTTTATCAAGTCAACCGATTCCGGCGTAAAGGTTCCTAGTGGCGGATATCTCTTGAGTTCGTCAAGGCTCGAGAAGCCCAACATAATCAAATAGCTTGGATTGGCGTAGACGATCTCGACGCCGCGTGTGATGATGATGGCAAGCGGAGCGGTCTCAAAGATCAGCCTGTATCTCTCCTCGCCTTGCCGAAGCAGCTCCTCCGCCCTTTTTCGCTCGCTGATATCATGAATAACCGAATACAGCATAGCTTTTCCACCGTACTCGATATTGCTGCTGTACACCTCTACATCCCGAACGGAGCCGTCGGCCGTTCGGTGGCGAAACTCAAAACGCGCCTGCTCTGAAAGCTCGGCCCGCGCCATGTCTCGCTTGACCCTTTCGGCGGGCATCATGTTTATCTGCTGTATCGTCATGCTGGTCAGCGTACTCGTCGGCCATCCGTAGAACTTCGCGGCCGCTTCGTTGGCGTTTACGATGCTTCCTGATTCAGGCTCAATGACCAGCATCGGTGCAGAATGGCCTTCAAACATCCTTCTGAATCGCTCCTCGCTTTCACGCAAGGCTGCCGAGGCCTGCTTGCCTGCGTTGATGTCGCGGCTTGCTGTAATCACAGCTCGCACATCAGGGTTATCAAGCAAACTTCGCCCCGACGTCTCAATCCATCGCCACGAGCCGTCCTTGTGACGGATTCTATATTCGAAGGTGAATGCCCTCTCGGGATGGCCGACGATGCGTTCCCAGACCTCCCGTACTGCATCCGCGTCTTCTGGATGGACAGTATCGAAGCCACTGTGCCCGATTCTTTCATCATCAGAGTAACCGTTGATCAAGGAAGAGGAAGGGCTACGGTAAAGGATTTTCGAATCGGCATCACAGAAGAGGATACCGTCATAACCATTCTCGACAACCGCGCGAAACCTCGCCTCACTTCTCCTGCGCTCTTCTAGTTCGATACGAGCCTGCTCGATTCCAGTCCGCATGCTTCGAGAAAGCAAATCTACGGCTAGAGCACATACACCCAAAAGGACTGATAACACAGCGAGATAGAACAAATTCATTGGGTCTGGAAAGAGAGGCACCGTTGCGAACCAGTGTAAGGATTCCCCGAATGCAAGCCACAGGAGTGATAGGAAAGTAAGACTCCCACACACGACAAGCATCACGCGGTCTGAAGTCAAACCAATGTAGATAAAGATGATGGGGCAAGCAACGAGCGCAAGATCGCGGATTCCTTGCCCTACGGTTGCTATAGCCGTTACGGTGACAACGGCAATCGTCATCAAGAACAGATTCCCAATTTTGTCGTGCCCACTCCGAAAGAGGAGGTAAGGAACTGCGAGTGTGAGGCTTCCCCCGCAGATCGCCCAAACAGTCCTCCAATCATGAAAAGAAAGGCTGATGAGGCCGACCATCAAATAGGTTACCAATGTCGCCAAAATGAGAATATATGAAACCCGCCTGGCTTGGCGATTTCCAAGGTAGCCGGCATGTGTGGGTAAATACTTCATTCATTTCCCCCGTTAGGTTCAAGGGCTCGCATTGCGGTGATCTCAGAATAACAAATCTTGGGAGTGGTTTGTATAGAAAAGAAGCCCATCAACCAACGTCTCTGCAGGAGGCAATCAGTCCCTAGAATATGTCATGGACAGTCTGAAACTGGAGCCGTCGTGTCAGCAACATTGATTCATGAAATAATCCGCTAGGGAGGTGGTCACGAAAGGTCGTACCGAAGCCCCGCCACATTACATCGATGTCATGAATAGTTGTCGCGAGGGCGTTCAGGAGAAATTCTGAAACAGCAAGCTACTTTCATCAGCCGCTCCTAACGGGAAGTATGCTTTTCGAGCGCACACCTACCGATAGAATGGATGAAAAGTTTTTATGGAGTCCTGGGAACGCCGACTCGCTATTCGTGCGCTCCGGGGCGGGCGCCGATATTCCTGCCGAGGAGCTTGCCCGGGCGTTAAACGAAAAACCCACTGATTTCGCACCCGCGGCTCCGACCGTTGTTCATAGTCGAACACGGTACGTCGTTACGGCTTATCAGGTGAAGTGGGTGATTGGCATATTATGCATAATCTGATAGAGTACATAGGAAAGCTATGCTTAACACAATAGCCCTGTGGGTCATATTTGTCTCCGCCCCCGTCGTTTTCATTTTTCTGTTCTTTTTCACAGCGCCCTACGGAAGGCACTACAGGGCCGGATGGGGACCGGCGGTAAAGGCGCGCGGCGCCTGGATGTTCATGGAAGCCCCCGCCCTGTTGGTGATAGGGCTCACGGTCATATTCAGCGGAAGGGACGTCAGCCCGCTCACAGTCCTTCTTCTCGGCTTGTGGGAGATCCATTACCTCTATCGAACCTGTCTCTTCCCGCTCCTGATGGGAGAAAGCGACAAACGCTTCCCTCTTGCGCTTATCGGTTTCGCGTTCATATTCAACAGCCTCAACGGCTACGCGAATGGCGTGTTCCTTGCGAATGGCGAGCTGATATCGACATCCGGACCGATCCCGACTTTTCGCATCGCAATCGGCATCGCCCTATTTGCCGGTGGTTTTTTCATCCATGTCTGGGCGGACCGCAACCTGCGCCAATTGCGCAAGCCGGGCGAAAAAGGCTACAAAATTCCGCACGGCGGGCTCTTCGAGCTGGTCACAAACCCGAACTACCTCGGTGAAGTGGTGGAGTGGTGCGGTTGGGCTCTGGCAACATGGTCGCTCGCCGGGTTGGCCTTCGCGCTTTTCACGATTGCGAATCTCGTTCCCCGCGCCTACTCCAACCGTCAGTGGTACATTGCCACGTTCCCGGACTTCCCCAAGGAACGAAAGAGCGTCATCCCCTACGTTTTTTAGTCGGGATCATGAAGCGAATCGCAGGGCGAAGACTTCCTTCGCCTCGCTGATCCCTTTCAAGTTTTCCACCCGACGTGCCAGTCCCTTCACGCGTCCTTTCATGCGTTCGATCGAGGCGGGATCCGTCCTGATCTCGGATGAGATGACGATGTCCCCGCCGTCCGCGGTTCCCTGGATCCGCGCGGCCATGTTGACAACCTGCCCGAAGTAGTCCAATCGATTATTCAGATTCACCATGATGGTGCTTCCGGAGTGCAGCCCCACTTTCACGAGGATTTCGTCGCGAAGATCCTCGCGCTTGTTGTATTCCTCGAAGGACTTCTGGATGGACATTGCCGCGGCAACGCCGTCCACGGGCTTCTTGAACGAAGCCATGACCGAATCCCCGATCGTTTTCACGATCACCCCGTCGTGCTTCTCCACTTCGGCGAACAGGATATCGAAGTGATCGCGGATGAGCGTGTAGGCTGAGGAATCGCCGAGTCTCTCGTACAGAGCCGTGGACCCCTTGATGTCGGTGAACATGATGCAGACCTGGCCCACCTTCAGGCTTTCCCGCAGGGAAAGGGTTTCCGTCTCGAAGATTTCGCGGAACAACGGCACGTGAACGCAGTCCATGCCGGTCACGTACACCTCGGGCAGCGTTATCTGTTTTTCGCCGTGCTTCTTGATGGTGATCCGCAGCTGCTCATCGAGAAACTTCTTGTCTACGGTATAGAGGGTCTGGCTCGGGGTGAATGTCACTTCGACATTCCTGTCCAACGTGTTGCGGAAATCCACCTTGCAAAGAGGGCAGTGATTGCCCGCGGTCGCCTCGCTCAGGTGTCGATGCGACCCGGCTACGGCGTTGCATTCGGTGCAGTGAAAGTCCCAATTCAGATCGAGAACGCCGTCACGAACGAGGCGGATGAAGGTGGCCAGAAGCGGCGACCGCTCGGTACCCAGGGTGCGGGCAACGACCCAGACATTGATGCGCCAGAGGTCCGCGTCGGTTGCCTTGCGAAACCACTCCACGAGCGCGTTGCCCGGTGGATAGGCGCTCGGCTCCTTGGCGATTCTCCGCTCGACCTCTCGCGCAAGATTCCTCGTGTTCATCACTCACCTCCTGGTCTCGTCCACGGCTTCAGGAACGGACGGATCAATGTACTGACGGCACCCCATCGCCGGCAACGCGAATGTGGCCGGACGGGCAGGGTGGTCAGCCGAAAACCAGCGCGGCTGGACGTACCGAGCTTGCTGTGACATCATGCGCTCACGAAAAGCGGGGAGGATTCGCATGGCTCAGGAAATCGTTCTGTTTCATTCCACCTTTGGACTGCGTCCGGCGGTCGAGGATTTCGCCGCGGCGCTCCGGGCAGACGGGCACACAGTACACACCCCGGATCTCTTCGACGGCGAGGTCTTCTCGAGGATGGAAGACGGCATAAAGAAAAGAGATACCCTGGGCATGCAGGGGTTGATGAAGAAGGCTGCGCAGGCCGCTGCCACGACGCCAACGGCGACCGTTTTTGCCGGCTTCTCCCTTGGCGCCGCCGCGGCATTCGCGACCGGCGTCCGTCGCCCGACCACCAATGCGTTGATTCTCATGCACGGGGCTCTCGATCCGTCGGAAATCGGCCTGACGACGTGGCCCGGTCGCATCCGCGTTCAGGTCCACTACGCCCAAGGCGACCCTTGGGTGGAAGAAGAAAGCGTTCTGGCACTCCAAAAGGCTGTTCGCGCCTCAGGGGCGGCCTTCGAGAGCCACCAGTACGACTGTACGGGCCATCTCTTCGGTGACAAGGATCTTCCCGACTTCGACGCGGCCAGCGCCGCTTCCATGACGGAGCGCGTTTTGCGGTTCCTCTGGGCCTTGGGCTGAAAATCTCTCAACCCTCGTCGCGCATTTTCATCAACTCTTTCGTTGACAAAAGCCCGCAGGCGGCCTCGATGTCCTGACCGCGCGAGTGGCGGATCGTCGTGATGATGTCATGGGCGCGCAGGAGCGCCTCGAAGCGCTCCATGACGACGCGCGGGCTGGGCGCCAGGGGCGTGCCGGGAATAGGGTGAAATGGAATGAGGTTGACCCGACAGCGAATACCCGCGAGTATCCGCGCGAGCTCCTCGGCATGGCGCGGAGTATCATTCACGCCATCAAAAAGAATGTACTCGAATGAGACGCGTCGCTGACCGCGGAGAGCCGGACTGCCGCGCAGCTCGTCCAGGACGTCGGCGAGGGGATAGACGTTCTCGATGGGCATGAGACGACGCCGCTCCTCCGCGAAAGGGGTATGAAGACTCACGGCAAGATGACACTTGCTGCGTTCCAGGAATGTGCGCATGCCCGGAATGACGCCGATGGTCGATACGGTGATCCGTGTCGGGCTCCAGCCGTATCCGTAGTCCTCGCAGAGCACCTCGAGGCTGTCCAGGACATTGTCGATGTTGTCCATCGGCTCGCCCATGCCCATGAATACGATGTTGGTGAGCTTCGCGCGCTCGGGGAGGCTCGCGAACTGGTTGAGAATCTCGCCGGCGCTCAGGTGGCCCTGAAAGCCTTGCTTGCCGGTCATGCAGAACAGACACCCCATCTTGCAGCCCACTTGCACGGACAGACACAGGGTGCTCCGATCCTTGTCCGGGATCCAGGCAGCCTCCACGAAGCCGCCTTTTCGGGCGCCAAAGAGGTATTTCTTCGTGCCATCCGCGGATTCAGAGCACTTCACCGGCGGACGGACGTCAATGGTATAACGTTCCGAGAGAAAGGCGCGCGCGGCGCGCGGGATGTTCGTCATGGCATCGAAGCTCACGGCCCCCTTCCCGTAGATCCATTCCGCGACTTGTCGCGCGGCGAACGGGGGAAGACCCGCCTCGTCCGTTGCCCGACTGATACGGGCAAGAGTGCCACCGAAAAGATTTTCCGTCATTCACCGCCTCAGAAGTAGATCTCGGCGACCACGTCGTCGAAGGAGATACCTTTTGCAATCAGTATGTCACGCATGTCCACGACCATGAGGCTGTTGCCGCATACCAGATAGCGCTCGACGGGCGGCAGCTCACGACCCTCGATCCACTGTGTCGGGCGACCGGCGAAGACGCCCTGATCTTTTTCCCGCGAACAGCACGGAGAATAGCGCGCTCCGAGGGATTGAGTGAAATAGTCCCTCTCCACGAGCCCCTCGAGTGTCTTGCTGCCGTGAACGAGCAGCTTTCCTTCCGTCGTGCCCGAACGCGCCATGGAAATGAAGGGGGCGATGCCCGTACCCGTGGCGATCCAGCACGAAGGGCCTTTCGCGTCACGAAACGCGCCGAATGGCGGGGAGCACAAGAGCAGATCGCCGGGGCGCATTTGGGCAAGACGCGGCGTAAGAAGCCCATCCTGCACGATGTCGAACAGGATGTCCACCTGCTCGTCCTTTGTTCCGCTGGCAATGCTATAGAAACGAGGCGGGACCTCCCTATCGAGCGTGAGTGCAACCGATTGACCGGGAACGAATTCCCACGACCGCGGGAACGACAGCATGAATGTGTCGGGTCCGACGAGGCGATTGGCCGTTACGACGACCTCATCCAAGCGGGTGGGATCGAACCGATGTCCTGTCCGCTCCGTGCTTCCGCGCACGGGAATGATACGCAAACCCTTTTCAGCTTCCACGCGCCTCAATGTACACAAAGAAAAACTTGCCGACAGCCCCCCCGAGTCGCTATGTTCGCTACACGATGTCGGCTAAAGACAAGGGCGCGGGCAACAAGGTAGGGGCCTCGTCGGCCATGAACGGCTCTCCTCCCTCCTCCGCCCCTCCTTCCGGCGGCGATTCACAGCAGCCTTCAGGCCCACAACCGAGCGACCCTCCACTTGCGGTCCTGCCGGATCCTGTTCCGACGGGACCGGCGCCCATCATTCCGCAACTCCCCTCGGCGTCCTCGCCAATCCTCGCCTCACCCAATCGGGATCCCCGGGCTCAGCATTTCCTCTTCATTTCCAAGTGGGGTCTCATTCATGATCTCGCCTGGGAGGTGAAGAAGGAAGGCCAGGAGGTCCGCTACCACATCATCATGAAGTCGGAGCGCGAGGTCGCTGAAGGCTTCGTGGACAAGGTGGACAAGTGGGAGGAGAGCAAGGACTGGGCGGACGTCATCGTATTCGACGATTGCGAGTTCGGCTCGCTTGCCGACAAGTTGCGTGCGGAGGGCAAGGCGGTGGTCGGTGGCACGCCCTACACCGACCGGCTGGAGATGGATCGCGACTTCGGCCAGGAGGAGATGCGGGCGGCGGGCATCACTATCCTGCCGCGCTGGGAGTTCGATTCCTTCGACGCGGCCATCGCCTTCATCAAGTCGACGCCCGGGCGCTACGTGGTGAAGCCCAGTGGCCGCGCCCAGAACGAAAAGGTTCTCTCCTTCGTCGGCCAGGAAGAGGACGGCCTGGACGTCCTCACGATGCTCGAGCACTACAAGAAGGGGTGGGGCGGCAAGATCAAGAGCTTCCAGCTCCAGAAGTACGCCGCGGGGGTCGAGGTCGCCGTCGGCGCTTTCTTCAATGGCAAGGATTTCATTCATCCCGTTTTCGTGAACTTCGAGCACAAGCGGATGTTCAACGACGACATCGGGCCGCAGACGGGCGAGATGGGAACCGCCGGATTCTGGCACGGGTCGAGCACGCTTTTCCAGCAGACCCTGCTCCGCATGAAGGACAAGCTCGCCGCGGCTCACTATACCGGATACATCGACATCAACTGCATCGCCAATTCCCGCGGAATATTTCCCTTGGAGTTCACGTGCCGTTTCGGCTACCCCACCATCAATCTCCAGGTGGAGGGGCTCCTTTCTCGCTGGTCGGAGCTTTTGGGCGGCATGGCGCGGGGCCAGCCCGTGGCATTGCGGGCCAAGAGGGGATTCCAGATCTGCGTCGTGATCGCGGTGCCCCCGTTCCCCTTCCTGGACTCGGACGCGTTCCACAAGTTCAGCGAGGACGCGGCGGTGATCTTCCGCAAGCCCATGAGCGAAGGCATTCATCCTTGCGACATTCGTCTCGTGGACGGCGACTGGCGCCTGACGGGCAACTCCGGCTACGTGATGGTGGTGAGCGGGTCCGGTTCAACGATGGATGACGCGCGGCGCGAGGCGTACAACCGCGTCCGCAACATCATCATACCGAACATGTTCTACCGAACCGACATCGGGGAAAGATGGCACCGTGACGGAGATCTTCTTCAAACCTGGGGATATCTCCTGTAGGGCTTGCGCGCGGGCCTGCGGCCAGCGGCGCGAAAGAAGGCACCCATGAAGCGCTTGACCGTTTGGATACTCCTGATCTTGCTGGCGGCCGTTCCGACGGTGTATGCCATTCAGGGGCAGGTCACGTACACCGAGGGGGATGTGACGCTTCGCGGCACGGGAGCGGATCGCGATGTCGCCATCGGCGACGCACTGGGGCCGGGAGACGTCATCGTCACCGGCGCGGCCTCCCTTGCCATCATCGATCTCGCCAATGGCACCACCGTAAAGCTTCGAGAGAAGACCACGCTTGCCATCGACTCCCTCGGCGCGGCGACCGCCGTTACACTGCGGGCCGGGGCGGTCTTCACGAGCATTGCGCAAAAGCTCACGGGAAGCTTTTCCGTTCGCACGACGAGCGCGGTCGCCGGTGTCCGGGGCACCGAGTTCTTCGTCGCCTACGGTCGTTCCATCGACGCGGAGCCCGACGTGTGGCTGTGCGTGAATCGCGGCTCGGTGGAGGTCAGCATCCCGCAATCGGGGCAGACGGTGCTCGTGAACGAGGGGCTGGGCATCAACATCGTGGGGGGCACGAGCATCACGGCCCCGCACCGTTATCCCTGGACGCGCGGACTGAATTGGAATATCGATCCGGTGGCGGGGAAAGTGCAAGACGCGACGAGTCTCGACCAGGCCTACACAGACCTGCTCAATCAAGACTACGACTGACGGAAAGGAGGGACACCGCATGAAGGGCTTCATGGTGGGCATCGGGCTCGTGCTGGCTGCGGCGTGCGTCGAGGCTGACAACGTGCCGGTTGCCCCGACGGGTGTGGTGGAGCTCCAGGGGCGCACCCAGCTGGTTGCCACCATCGGATCATTCGACCTCCTGGCCGAAGCCTTGGGCAGGCTCCCTGACGCCGGCACGCTTCCCGACTTCACTTCACTCACGGTAGGAGGCTACTACCGCGTGATTCCCAATCTCAAGGTCGGGGTCTTCTATCGAGTGCAGGTCGGGGCGCGCCATGATGACGACTGGGTTCAAAACTCCTCCCCGCCTCCGGACTGGATGTGGCAAGACACGAACGGCCGCCTTGAAAACATTCTGATGCTCGATGCGAGCCCGCGCTTCCAGCTTTCCTTCCTGCCCGGTGAGAACTGGGTGCTCATGGTAAAAACCCGCTATCTCTACAATACGTTTGACGGCGAGCAGTCCATCATGGCGCGCCCCGAGCTCACCTATTTTTGGATCCAGGACAGGATCCCCTTGCTGAACGTGTCATTGAGCTACGAGATGTATTTCCCGCTCAACTTCGGCGACACCCTTCTCTATCAGGCCTACCCGTACCTCACGGTGCTGTGGCATGCGACACCGGAACTCGGTGTGGAGCTGGGCGGCGCCTACAAGACCACCATCTGGAGCACTTCGGCGATGGAGCGCGCCATAGACGGGGTCGTTTACAGCGTCCCGTTCAGCTCGTTGGTGCTGTCGTTAGGGCTCGTGTGGACTCTGGGATTCTGATATCGAGGAAGACGCGCAGATCCTCGCAGGCTTGATCGATCTGCTGAGTGCGGGCGCCGTAACTCGTGGGCCCGCGGGCGGATTCGATGTGCATGACAAGGCCCGCTATGCGCAACGACTGCAGGTGATGGCTGATGGTGGGAGGCCGCAATCGCAAACGGCGGGCGATGTCCGCCTGGGTGAGCGGCTCGGCGATGATGGCGCGCAGAATCGAAAGTCGGGTAGGATCCGAAAGGGCCTCCAACGCCAGAAGTAGACGCGCCGGGACGGTGTCGCCTGGTATCAGGGATGCATCGGCGGGACGGGCCCCGAACATGACGAGCACCTCGTCATCAGCGATGTCTCCGAAGATGATACGCGGCGAGCACCAGTAGCAAGGGACGAGCGTCAGGGCTCGTTTGGAAAGGATCTTCTCGTCTCGGATGCCCTGAGAAAGCTCCTCGAACAGCTCGCGCGGCGAGAGCCGATCCGCCAGGGAAATCGCGCGTGCTCGGGCCCGGTCCAGGTCGGCCGCGATCCGCCGCTCTTCGTCCCGATAAAATACCTCGTAGAACTCGCGCAGACCGGCCCGCAAAGAGAGGCCGAACTCCCGGGGATTCGCCCATGCCGCGAGCCAGGCGTCCATCTCCTCGGCCGCCACCTTCCGGGGATCGCCGCCGCAGGTGCGAAGGTTTTCCTCTATCTTTACGCGTTCCTCTTGCGTCCAGCTTCCCCGGGCCGCTATCTCTCGGAAGAAGGGGTCGGATGGCTCGGACTTGCGCGGGTTCATGGCGAGGGCGGGAAGGATGCCCTCGGGAGCCATGGCCTCGAGCGCCTCCAGTGCCATGCGTGCCGTTTTTGGCTCCTCGAGGGTGTGCAACCAAGCGACGGGAACCACTTCCAGATGCATCAGGGTTCCCAAGGTATCTCGA
>Ga0265316_10003168_pt1 | contig 16730 bp, 13 predicted proteins | sample 4522metaG_FD_202092 | JGI IMG/M metagenome (GOLD analysis project Ga0265316, IMG submission 202092) | Rhizosphere microbial communities from Carex aquatilis grown in University of Washington, Seatle, WA, United States - 4-5-22 metaG | ecosystem: Host-associated > Plants > Roots > Rhizosphere >...
ACGAGAACCTCGACCACGCCCTGCGAAACCTGCTCGCCCCTCACGAGGTCGTGACCGTGGCTTTTGTGGGCTGGGCGGGACTGAAGAACGGCGAGCTCCTTCAGGCTGCGGAAGAACAGGGCATCCAGGTTCTCCTGACGGGCGACACAACCCTCCACCTCGAGCAGAATCTCACCGGGCGGCGACTGGCTGTGGTGGCGCTTTCCGCCATTCAGACGCCCATTATCCGCAATCATGTGGCACGAATCGTCGCGGCAATCGACGCTGCAGCGCCAGGCAGCTTCCAGATGGTGGATTGCGGCACATTCGACCGCAGGCGCGGATAGCGAACTGGCGCAGGAGGCCAAAGCCGAGGGCGTCAGCCTGAACAGTTGGATCGCGCGCATCCTGGCCGGCCGTCACGCGCGAAAAGAATCCGCAGACACCCTGTGCGTAGCATGAAGGAAAGGGAAGACCGTGCCTAAGAAAACTCGCGAGCGCATCATCCCCAGCAGCGGCAACGTCTTCGCCGATCTAGGCCTGCCCGATGCCGAAGAGCTCGGCACCAAGGTCCGTCTCGGCGCAGCCATTTGTCAAATTGTCGAGCGGCGCCGCCTCACCCAGGCCCAGGTTGCCACAGCCCTCGGAGTCAACCAGCCCAAAGTCTCCGCCTTATTGCATTACAAGCTCGAAGGATTCAGCGTGGAGCGCCTGATGCGGTTCCTGGTTGTCCTCGGCAAGGATGTTGAGATCGTCATTCGAACCAAGCCTCCTTCTCGCTCAGCTCGAATCGCCGTCCGCGCAGCCTGAATCTGACGCTCTTTCGTCTTGACCGAAACCCCACCATCTCAACTGACCCCGATCTCCTCTCCGTCCGAAACCGCCGCCAAAACCAGTTATTCTCCAACTTGAGGAGTCCTCTCCACTTTGCCCAACCTCACATACCAAGTCCGGCGATCTCTCGCGGCAAAAACCGAAGAGTTCGCCTTGACCGACACCGCACTCCTCTGGCCCGGTGGCAGCGTGCCGTTCGCCCAGATCAAAACGGTCAGAATCTACTCCGTCCCCGGAATGTGGATCTTCGGCGCAGGCAAGGTCGCATTTGGATCGCGTCGTTGCGCAATCACCCTCGATTCCGGCGCGGCGCTCGAGCTCACCAGCCAGCACTATCTCAGCTTCGGCAACTTTGAAGACCGCTCATCGGCCTTCTACCCATTTGTCAGCGCATTGGTCGCTCAGGTGCGGACGGCGAATCCCGCTGCGCAATTTGTCTCGGGAATGCCTCCCATGCTCTGGTGGTTCTGGTTTCTGCCCTTTGGCCTTCTCGCGTTTCTCCTTGTTCTCTGCATCGTGCTCGGCCTGCTCGGGCTCTCGCTCGAGCACAAAAACTCTCTGGGAACTTCCCTTCTATTCCTGACCCTCGCTGTCCTGCTCATCGGCCCCATCAGTTTTCTCCGCGCCATCTGGTCCCGGCGCACTCGCGATCTCGATTCCGGCGATTTATCCAAATCCGTGTAATTCGAGAGATTGGCATACCTTACCGCCGTCTTCAGGATGGCGCAAACATTGAGGTGAGTCAGCCGCTCCACAGCCCCTGTCAAGCCGCAAATCTTCTAACTCATTTCCCATCAGCCGCTTGCATTTGCCGATATTTTCCCTCTTTTGGCGCACAATGGTCCCATGATCGCGAACCACGGATTCGGTTATGGGTGGGACACCACGGACCAGGTTCCGGGCGAATAAGAATCTCCGAACAGAAGCCCATTCAATAGAATGTCTTGCGGGCAACCTGAACAATCCATGAGTTTTGCACTACGCGGTCATCGGAACCCCAATCGTGGGGGTATCTTGCGCAAAAATGTAGGCGGGGGCGGGGGAGGGGGAGGGTACCGAACAGTAAACACGAATCGAACCAAATCCGGACCCGGCGGCCTCTGCCACCTCTTCACCAGCCGGCTCCAAAAAACCACCGGACGAAATGAAAGGCACATTCTGCCTCTCACCCCGCCCGGCGCGGTTCCGAACTCTAATTTATCTTTGCGCAAAGACCTGAAAACTCGGCTTTCTCACCCCTCAGCGCCTTCGATGCTCTCAACATGGATTACCTTTGCTTGCGCATCGAGTTCGCCCGTTACTTTTACCGCCCTGCCCGCGAACGGCTTGGCGCGCTCAGCGTCGTCCAGCTTGAAGACTTCGCCTGATGAGTCGCGCAGATCGTATTGTTCGCCGTTTTTCACCACGGTACCGGCAAAGGTCGCGGCCTGTTCCCTGTTCGACTCTGGCTGTCGCGGTGGTCGCTCCTGACCGCGCGCCAAAACGGAGCCCGCAACGATGAATGGGCTTCCCAGCACCAGCGCAAAGGCGAGCGTTACCGCGCAAAGTGCGCAGAATTCAATCATGTCGTTCTTGATGGAACGCATAACGACAACCTCCGAGGCAATTCTTCGGGCGCGTTCTCGCATCGACCCGACAGCTACTTGGATGCATCTCGCAGTCCAAAATTACGTTTCAAACTGCAAACCATTGCTGCCGCATTTGAAGGCATTGAAGGCACAGCAAATCCGCGCCGGCTTCAACCGGCGTGCCGGTCAAAACTGATCATTTGTAGTGAGAAAAAACTGCTCGCGCGGGTAAAAAAAGCAACTGCGGGGATCAGGCCTCGACAGCCGGCCGCACGCGCCTGGCGAGCGCCCACTTCAGCTCGTCGATGCCCTCGCCCGTCACCGCCGAGACGGCGTGGAACTCGAGCTTTTTCCGCTTCGCGTGCGCCGCCAGTTTCTTCAGCTTCTCCGGGTTCGCCGCGTCGATCTTCGTCGCCACCACGATCATCGGCTTATCCGCCAGCGGATGCTCTTCGGCGCCCTGCCCCTTCGAACTGAAGCTGGCCAGCTCATTGTTGATCATCTTGAAGTCTTCCACCGGATCAGGCCGCCCTGACGCATCCGACACGTCCACCAAATGAACCAGCACGCGCGTGCGCTCAATGTGACGCAGGAACTGCGTACCAAGTCCCGAACCGAGGTGCGCGCCTTCGATGAGCCCCGGCATATCGGCGACCACAAAGGATTCGAGATCCGGTTCCTCGCCCACCGTCACCACGCCAAGGTTCGGCTCCAGTGTCGTGAACGGATAATCGGCAATCTTGGGCCGCGCCGCGGAGATGCGAGAGATGAGCGTCGACTTGCCTGCATTCGGAAGGCCCACCAGCCCCACGTCGGCCAGCAGCTTCAGCTCGAGCCTGTAGCTGCGCTCTTCGCCCGCGCGGCCCAGCTCGTGCTCGCGTGGAGCCTGGTGCGTGCTGGTGGCGAAGTGCTGGTTGCCGCGCCCACCGCGCCCGCCTTTGGCGATCACAATGCTCTCGTCCGGCTCCTTGAAGTCGTGCACCAGCTCGCCTGTCTCCATGTCGTAGAGCGATGTGCCCACCGGAACCTGAAGCGTGATCGATCGGCCGTCCAGCCCCGTGCAGTTCGAGCCCATCCCGTGCTCGCCGCGCTGCCCCTTGTGCTCGGGGTTGTAGCGGAAGTGAATCAGGGTATTATGCCGCTGGCTCGACTCCATGATCACGTCGCCGCCACGGCCACCGTCGCCGCCCGAGGGCCCCCCGCGGGGCACGAACTTCTCCCGCCGGAACGCCATGCACCCGTTGCCGCCGTCGCCGGCCTTTACGCGAATTTTGGCTTCATCGATGAACATGCATCTCGCCGAATGTGCGCTTCGCCGGCCGACCTGGCCCTCACGCGCCGGCTCAGGCCAGCGCGATCGTCCTCGAACCGCCGTCTCTTCAGTCTAACGAACGAATCTGCCCGCATGAGCCCGCTCGATCACCCGCCCACTCGCCAAATAAATATCCAATTGTGACGCAGACTACTTTTCATCAGCGGCTTTGGAGCATAGAATCGCTGCCAAACTCCTTCTCTATCCACTGAGGGCGGCGAAAAGCAGATGCTTTTGCCCTCACATCGGACTCGCCTCAAGAGCGGACCGGTTTGCTCATTTGTCCTTTTTCCCAGGATCTGTCTGAGCAGCGCCGTCAATGGCAGTGGCAACGCAGAACTGGATTCGGTGGTTTTTGTTGGGCGCGCTATGCCTGAGCGTCCATGCGCTGGTTCTCGCTCAATCGAATCCGGCCGATTCGCTGCCGCGGCACTCCGTCCAAATTCAAGCTCCTCGATCCGGCTCGCTCGCCGGCCGCCTCACCGACCTGCACTCTGCCCCGCTGGCCGGCGTCTCCATCGTTCTTCGCAACCAATCCACCGGAGCTGAAGTCCGCGCTACCACCGCCAGGAACGGAGCCTTCCGCTTCGCTTCGCTGGATGCCGGCGAGTACACGCTCGACGCCAATGCCACCCAGCTCGGGCACGGCCGGCTTGAAGGACTTCTGGTGACCGGAGGCGCCGAATCCCGCGTTCAAGCTGCACTCAGCTTCGAGCCTGTCGCTCCCGCGTCGCTTGAGGCCACAGCGCCAGCTCAAATCGCTGCTCCGCCGATGATCGCGGCGCACATTCCGTTGAATGCCTCTGTGCCGCTCGCGACCCACCAGACCCTTGCGCCGAGCGAGACAACGGTTGTACCCGCCACCCAGCCAGTCCCACCTCGCCCTGGTCTAAGCACGGCCACTCCGCAGTTCATCGCGTCCATCGCAGGCGAGCCTCTCAGTCTCCTTCCGCTGACCGTCTCCAGCCTCCCAGACGTCATCAGGGCCTCTGCCGTGCCCGCTACTTCTATGCCGGCACCCTCATCTGTATCTCCACAACAGTCGGTTCGCACACAACCTCAACCCGCGGCCGCCGTGCTTGTTTCGCACGCCGCAGTGGCAGTGCCATCCGCGCTCCAGCAGACTCGATCCCAGACTCACGTCTTCTCCTTGCCGCCGCGCGCCGCGCTGGAAACACAATCTTCATCCATCGAACTCGCGCTTGCAGTCGCGCAACCCAACGTATTTCCACTCAAGTCCGGCTTCGCTCCCGCTCTCGCCGCAACTGCGGTGCCGCCCAGCCTCGTGCAGGCAGCAATATTGACTCTCCCTTCTGTCCCACCGACACAGGCCGCGGCACAGGCTCCAGATCCCCTTGCGCCCGCTGTAACTACAACCGTCTCCGCCTCCGAGCTGCAAGCTTTGCCCGCAAGCGGGCGGCGATGGCAGGAGTTCCTGCTTGATACACCCGCCGCTAACACCTCGGCCGGCTCTTCACAGGCTTCCTATCGCGGCTACCAGCAATCCGCCGAGGTCACGGTCGACGGCGCTCATATCGGCCTTGCCTTCGGCGCCTCCGCGGGCTCCGGCGCGCATTCCTCCAATGCCACCGGCCCAGACTCCGGTCCGGAAAGCTCGGCAACTCAATCGGGCAGCCAATTCTGGACCGGAGGGCTCGGGCTCGGCGTCAGCGAAGCTGCGATCCGCGAGGTAACCACCGCCGCTGGCAACGTGGATGCCGAAGGCATGCGCTCCGCCGGCGGACGCGCCGCCATTCGCACCGAAAGCGGCGGTAATGCTCTCCACGGCCAAGGATCCTTTTTCGACCGCCAAAACACGTGGGGCGCACGGAACCCCTACACGCAGTGGGTGCAGAACACAGGCTCGGCGTCAGCGCCCAACTTCATCTCCATTCCATTTACTCCGCCCGATCACGAAACAGTTTGGGGACTCGGACTCGGAGGCGATATCCGGCGCAACAAGCTCTTCTGGTTTGGCGCGCTGGACAGTACCCGCCGCAATGATCCCGGCCTTTCCACGGTTAAAAACCCCGCCGAGTTCTTTGCTCCGCCGGGACCGACGAGCGCGGCTGTCACATTGCTCAGCGCCCAGCTCGGCGAGAGCCAGAACCAGGCCTACGACGACTACCTCGGCGTCGCTGTGTCGGGCCATTCGCCCGCTGGGCTTGCACAGTTGGCCGCGCTCCTCGGCCCGGCGCCGCGCATTTCCACGCAGTGGGGTGGCTTTGGCCGCATCGATTGGCAGGCCTCCGAGCGTCATCGCTTTACGCTTGAAGGCATCGGCGCGGACCGGAGTGCCCCCGGCGGCGGTCTTACGCGCGTCTCGGAAACGTACGGCAACCACAGTTACGGCTCCCGCCATGCCATCCAGCAAAGGCTGCTGGCGCGGTGGGAAGCGTATCTGACGCCGAACCTGCTCGCCGTCACGCAGGGCTCTGCTGGCCGTGCCATTCTCAGCGCAGAGGCCGATGCGCCCTCCACTTTTGAGCAATCGTTCCTCACCGGCAACTCGTGGGGCCAATTGCCGCAGATCGTAGTCGACTCGCGCTACGGATTCACCATCGGCAATCCCTCGCGCTTTGGCCAGGGCAGCTACCCGGACGAACGCCTCTTTGATGGACATGAGATGCTCGACTGGGTCCACAACAAGCTGCTCATTAGGGCCGGCTTCGAGCTCGACCATAACGCAGACGCGGTGAGTCAGCTACGCAATCAGACTGGCACTTACACATATTCCACTGTCGCGAGTTTCATCTCCGACGCGCTCGCATTCCAGAAGTTCGGCTTTGCCGACGCCCTTGATCCAAAGAATCCGCACAACTGCGGCGCCACCAACACCAGGTTCGGCAGCCAACCGTGCTACGCGTACTATTCACAAACCATGGGCCCCACCGACTGGCACTTGAGCACCGACGACTGGGCCGGATATACGAGCGCGCAGTGGCAACTGAGCAAGCTGGCTGTTTTCTCCATTGGCATGCGTTGGGAGCGCGAGCAGATGCCGCCGCCGATGGCCTCTCTGGCAAACCCCGAGTTGACCGCCGCTACGCAGACGAATCCCGAGCCTCCGCTCACCGCAAATCTTCCCAGCCTTGGCAACAACTGGGGGCCGCGCATCAGCCTGGCAATCGGAGAAGCACGCAACCGCTGGCCGGTGCTGCGCCTCGGTTATGGCATCTACTACGGCCGCACGGTGGATGCCACCATTGAGAGCGCGCTCACGCAAACCGGATCGCTCAAGGGCGATCTGAACTTTTTCATGCGTCCCTCCGACGATTGCCAACACTGTTCGGGAGGCGCGCCACCGTTTCCATACGTCTTCGCCGGACAACCAACAAGCACTGTCGCGCCGGGTGCTGTCGGCTTCGCGCCCAACTTCCACAACCCCGAAGTCCACCAGGCCATCGCATCTGTCGAACAGGCGTTGCCCGGCCGTATTGAGTTCACAGCCGAGGCCATGCTTTCGCTCGGACGCCGCTTGCCCATTTCCATCGATACCAACTTCAATCCATCCGTCAATCCCAGCACCATCACTTACGCCGTGAAAGACCCTACCGGCACTGGTCCCATCAAAGCCGCGCAGATCGCCGTTCCCTTCTACGCGTCATGGCCCTTCAGTGATTGTCCCGCCGGCGCGCCGCTGAATCCAGCCAGCCAGTGCGGCCGCCGCTATGCCGATTATCAGCAGATCGCTCAGATTACGAGCCGCGCCAACTCGACGTACGAAGCTGTGATGATCAGGATTGCTCGCTACGGTCGCAAAGGCCTGAGTTTCCACGCCAACTACACCTACGCGCATGCCATGGATTGGAATCCCAACGAGACAACGCTCGTCGCAGGCAGCGATGTGCTCGATCCTGCCAACTTCAGCCGGGAGTACGGCACCAGCAACCTCGACGTGCGGCACTCCGCTGCTGTCACGACTATCGTTGAAGCGCCCTGGAAGCTGCACGGCATTGCCGGCCGGTTTGGAAATGGATGGGCGCTCTCCGGCATCGGACAATTCCGCAGCGGTCTGCCCTACACGATGCGTACCTCGGGCGCGCTACCCGAAGAGTTCGGCACCACCGGTAATGCCATCACGGCCCTCGGACCCGGCTTAAACGGATCCGGCGGCGACAACCGCATCTACGGGCAAGGCAACGACGGCCGCACCTACAACATTGGTCGCAATACGTTCCGTTATCCCAACACCTGGAAGATCGATCTCCGTCTCGCCAAGCGCTTCGACCTTGGCGAAATGCGCCAACTGGAATTGCTCGCAGAGACATTCAATCTCTTCAACCACCAGAACGTGACTGCCCTTGAAACCACCGGATACTCGATCGAGAACAGCGGCTCGGCAGGCACACTCCCAACGCTCTGCTACCTCACCATCAATACAGCTGGCAGCGCAAGCTGCGGAACCACTACGCTCACCGGCGCTGGCGTCCCCGTCGCCGCATTCGGCAAGCCGCTCGACATCAACGCCATCGACTTTTACCGTGAGCGCCAGATTGAAATCGGCTTGCGCATGCGCTTCTAGGCGTTTGGCAGCGGATATTTTTCCCGCACCAGCATTAACGCTTCTTCAGTCGTCGCAACTATTCCCTCCAATTGCGCATCTTCGGCGGCGCGCAGCATCTCGCGAAATCGCATTCCCGGCGGATAGCCAGCCGCGATCAGCTCTCGCCCTGTGATCAGCGGCTTCGGCCTCACCACCGCTTCCGGCATCGAGAAGAAACGCTCGCAGGCGAACTCCCAGTTCTCAAGTTGACCGCTCGCAGCCATGCAGTCCATCTTATGCAATGCCAGGTGCTCCTCAAACCGTTCCAGCCTGAAGAACCGCTTCAGCGTCGACTCCTTCATCCGCTGTGTGTCCATGAATCGCATATGATTCTCGATCAGCGCCACCACCTGCCGTGTCTCTTCATTCGAGAACCGGAATCGCCGGCAGATCTCCGCACCCATCGCCACGCCCATCTCCACGTGCCCATCGAAACGAATTCGATCCGGCGCACGCTTGAACGTCGGCGGCTTGCCCACGTCGTGCAACAACGCTCCCCACGCCAGCGTCTCCGAACATCCAGCCTCCAACTGCTCCAGCAGCATCAGCGTGTGCACCCACACATCGCCCTCGGGATGAAACTGCGGCGGCTGCTCCACGCCTTTCATGCGCGCAACTTCCGGAAGAACTTCTTTCAGCAGGCCTGTTTCATCCAGCAGTTCGAAGGCCCGCCGCGCATGCCCCTCGGTCAGCATCTTCGTCAGTTCGTCGCGCACGCGCTCGCGGCTCACGGCATCGATTCTCGGCGCTAGAGATCGAATTGCCCGCTTTGTCTCCGCCTCCAGTTCGAATCCAAACCGCGCCGCGAACCGCACGCCGCGCAGCATGCGCAAGTGGTCTTCTTCAAACCTTTGTTCCGCGCGCCCAATCGCGCGCAATACGCCCGCATCCAGGTCAGCGAGTCCACCCACATAATCAAGAACCGCGCCACGAAGATCGCCTGCAAGTCTCCGCCCATCGCTTGTATCGCCGGTTTCCCCTATCGCCGCCTTTGTAGCGCCGGCGTCCTCGCCGGCTGTCGTGCGGGCGTCCTCGCCCGCACTCGAGCGCAGCGAGTCAAGCAGAAGTCCGTTGATCGTAAAGTCCCGCCGCCTTACATCCTCCTCGGCGGTCTTGGTATATACAACCCCATCGGGATGCCGCCCATCGGAATACGACAAATCCGAACGAAACGTCGCAACCTCAGTCACAAATCCAGCGCTCTCGTCCACGGGAGCCACCAGAACCACACCAAAATGCGCGCCCACCGCAAAGGTCCGTGGAAACATATCCAGCACCACGTCCGGCGTCGCGCTCGTCGCCACATCGTAGTCAGCCGGCTCGCGCCCCAGCAACAGATCGCGCACGCATCCGCCCGCGAAGTACGCCTCGTACCCGCGCGCGCGCAGCGTCTCCACGATCTTCAGCGCAGCCTCGAACTGTTCCGATCCGGCCATAGTCTGTGTTTTTATTCTCGCTCTTCTACACCATTAAACAGCCGGTCCGCCGGCTTACTTGCTTCTTTAGCTCCGCTAACCCCGCTAGCACCGCTAACTCCGCTCTCCTCAGCCACTAAACTGGACTCATGCCCGGCTCCGGCCTCATCCTCGGCATCGAGACGTCTTGCGACGAAACCGCCGCGGCCGTTGTCGAGCGCGGAGCGCGCACTCTTTCCTCCGTCGTAGCCTCGCAGATCGCCACCCACGCCCGCTACGGTGGCGTCGTGCCGGAGCTCGCCAGCCGCGAGCATCTTCGCGCCATCGTTCCCGTCGTCCGCGCCGCACTCGCTGAATCCGGCATGACGCTCGCCGATCTCGACGCCATTGCAGTCACGTCAGGGCCCGGCCTCGCCGGTGCATTACTCGTCGGCATCACTTATGCCAAAGCTCTCGCCTTCGCCAACAAACTTCCCCTCATCGGGGTCAACCACCTCGAAGGCCACATCCACGCCGTCCTCCTTCAGGAGCGCGAGGCGGCGCCTCAGGCGGAGAACGAGGGTGCCCCCGGTCTCGATCTTGAGACCGGGGATAGCACACAACTCAACTCCGCACCAGCGCTCGCCCTCGTCGTCTCCGGCGGTCACACTCACCTCTTTCTCGCGCAGCCCGCCAACGGCGCCTGGTCCTACAGGCTCATCGGCCGCACCGTCGACGACGCAGCAGGCGAAGCCTTCGACAAAGTCGCCAAACTTCTCGGCCTCGGTTATCCCGGCGGCCCCTGGATCGATGCGCTCGCAAAATTCGGCAACCCGAATGCGGTGCCTTTTGCTTTCGCCCAGATCAAAACAAAAGCTCACCTCGGCGGCAAACCCCCGCGCACCAAGGCCGCAAAGACTGCGCCTATCGCACGCCTCGACCCACACTTCCTTTTCTCATTTTCGGGAATCAAAACTGCAGTCCTGCGTTACGTCGAGATCCACGGTCTTCGAGCCGAAGCAAAAGCCCGCGTCGATCGTGTCCTGGCCAACTTCCGTCCGCCGCAAACCCGCGAAGAAGCTCTGGCGCTCTGTCCTCAGCCCACGCTCGATCTCATTGCCAGCTTTCAGCACGCGGTCATCGGCGACCTGATGAAGAAGACCTTCGCCGCAGCCGAATCGCTTGGCGCCTCGCGCATCCTCGTCACCGGCGGAGTGGCCGCCAACCGCGAGCTTCGCTCCCGCTTCACTGCCGAAGCCGCGCGCCGCAGCCTTCACGTCGCGTTTCCCACGCTCGCTCTCTCCACAGACAACGCCGCCATGATTGCCGCCGCCGCATGGCCGCGCCTCCTGGCGCAGGATTTCGCTCCAGCCGACCTCTCTGCAAATCCGTCGCTCGCGCTCAGCTGACCAGCACGCTATTCGCCCCAAACGTGAAAAGGCCCGGCTCGCGCCAGGCCCTCGCAGTCTTTTGTTTTCTGCTTTCTTGTTCCCTTGGTCCCTCGGTCCCTGCCTTATGTCCAGCGCCGCATAATCAGCGTGGCGTTGATCCCGCCGAATCCAAACGAGTTCGAAAGCGCAATGTCGAACTTATATTTGATTGCCTTGTTGGGCACATAGTCCAGGCGGCATTCGGGATCGACGTTATCCAAATTCATCGTCGGCGGAATCTCCTGATTCACCAGCGCCAGCACCGTGATGCCGGCCTCCAACCCTCCAGCGCCGCCCAGCAGGTGGCCGGTCATCGACTTGGTGCCGCTGATCTTCAGCTTGTGGCTCAGCGCGTGCTCACCGAATACCTTCTCAATCGCCATCGATTCGTTGCCGTCGCCTGCCGGTGTCGAAGTCGCGTGCGCATTAATGTAGCCCACTTCTTCGGGGCGAATGCCTGCATCCTTCAACGCCGCCCTCATGCTGCGTTGCGCGCCCGCCCCCTCAGGCGCAATGCCCGTCATGTGGTAGGCGTCGGCGCTCATGCCGTAGCCGATCACTTCGGCCAGGATCTTCGCTCCTCGCGCCTTCGCAAATTCCAGCTCCTCGAGAACCAGGATGCCGGCGCCCTCGCCGATGACAAATCCGTCGCGATCCTTGTCGAACGGCCGGCTGGCGTGGGTGGGGTCGTCGTTGCGTGTTGAAAGCGCTCGCATGGCCGCGAATCCACCCACCGACATTGACGTCACTGCGGCCTCGGTTCCGCCCGCAATCATCGCGTCCGCGTCGCCGTGCAGAATCATGCGGACGGAATCGCCAATGGAGTTGGCGCTCGTCGCACAGGCCGTAGCCGTCGCCGAAATCGGGCCTTGCGCGCCATAGCGGATGCTGATATGCCCCGCAGCCATATTCACAATTGCCGCGGGTATAAAGAAAGGCGACATCTTGCGCGGGCCGCCCTGCAGCATATTGTTGTGCTCGCGCTCGATGACCTCGAATCCGCCAATTCCTGAGCCGATAAACACGCCCACGCGTTCGGCGTTTTCCGGCGTAATCTTCAGCCCCGACTGTTCCATCGCCTCTTGCGTCGCGCCAAAGGCGTAGTGGATGAAGCGCCCCATCTTGCGCGCTTCTTTCTTGTCCACAAATTTCAGGGGGTCGAAGTCCTTCACCTCGGCGGCGAAGGTAACCGGGAAACCGGTGGCGTCAAATGCCTTGATCGGCGCCATGCCGCTGGCGCCGGACAGAATTTGCCGCCATACCTCGGGAGCGGTGTTGCCTACACCGCAGATCAGCCCTAGGCCGGTAACTACCACTCTGCGGTTGGTTGCCAGGGTCAACGCTTACTTGCCGCCTTTCGCGTTCTTGTCGATGTAGTCGATCGCGTCCTTCACGGTCTTGATCTTCTCGGCGTCTTCGTCGGGAATCTCCATGTCAAACGCCTCTTCGAACTGCATCACCAGTTCGACGACGTCGAGCGAATCTGCGCCCAGATCTTCTTGAAAGCTCGCGCCGGGCGTGACTTCCGCTTCGTCCACCTGCAACTGCTCGACGATGATCTGCTTCACTTTTTCTTCAACAGCCATGCGTACCTCTCCTCGTGGTATTGAAAACTAGGAAAACGTTTCGGGGATTCTCAAAACTACCCGCCCTGCGAACCTACAATAACGGTCCCCGGCGGGAAATGACAACCACCGCGCCAAGAAATCTGCGCATGGCCCCGAATCTTCAAGTCTACTGGCAGGACCCTGGGGTGTAAAGGCTCCCGGCTGTGGGGAAACCTTTGAAGAAACAGGGAATAAGCCGAATCGGATTCGTCGCCTTACGCAGACCGCGAAATACACAAGCCACAGGCGTATATTCGGCGAAGAGGGGAGTGAACCGTCGATGGTCGAAATTGCTCTCGGAGTCTGCATCGTTTTCGCATTTGTCCTGGGGCTGTTCTTCGGGCGCTCTTCGGGCCAGGCGTCCGCAAAGGCCGAAAGCAAGGCCCAATTCGAAACGATTGACATACTGAAATCTGACAAAACGCGACTCGACGCACTCTCGGCATCGCAGGCCAGCGAGAACCAGCAACTTCGCGAGCAAATTGCGCGCGCTGAAGAGCGCCAGGCGGCACAGGAGCAGAAATACGCTCAAATGAAGGCAGATGTCGATAAGGCATTCGCCGAGCTCGCCTCCAAAGCCCTGCGGGACAACAACGAGAGCTTCCTGACCCTCGCGAGGCAAAAACTCGGCGCTCAGAACGAGGAGGCGAAGAACACGCTGGTCCAGAAGGAAGAGGCAATTAAGGCCTTGCTGGACCCGCTGGGAAAGGCGCTTCAAAGCCTCGATGCGCAGACGCGGGAAATGGAAGTAAAGCGCTCCGGCGCGTATTCCGAAGTGAAGACTCTGGTTGAGAACATTCAAAGCTCAATCCCTGCGTCGCTCGATGCGCTGAAGAACGAAACATCGCAACTCATCAGCGCCTTGCGCGCGCCCAAGACTCGCGGCAACTGGGGCGAACTGCAACTCAAACGCTGCGTGGAGTACGCGGGTATGGTCGAATACTGCTCGTTTGCCGAGCAGGCTTCAACGCGCACGGAGGACGAACGCCTGTTGCGTCCCGATATGACCATTCAACTGCCCAATGGCCGCACGATCATTGTCGATGCCAAGACGCCACTCGACGCTTTTCTCGATGCAGGTGAGGGCGGTGATCCAACTGCCCAGGCGTTGCGCTTTGCGGCCCACGCCGAACGCGTGAAGGCACACCTGCGGGACCTTTCAAGCAAGGCGTATTGGAAGCAGTTCGACCATACGCCTGAGTTTGTCGTTTGCTTTCTGCCAAGCGAGGCGCTGTTCAGCGCGGCCCTTGAAGCCGATCCATCGCTTATTGAATTCGGATCGCTGGCCAACGTCGTCATGGCGACGCCGACTACTCTGATTGCTCTGTTAAAAGCGGTTGCTTTCGGATGGCAGCAGTCGCAAGTGACAGAGAACGCCAAAGCCATTCAGGAATCGGGCCGAGACTTGTACAACAAGCTCGTCAATGCGCACGAGTATTTCAGCAAACTCGGCGCGGCTCTCGAAAACGCGGTAGCTCATTACAACAGATTTGTGGGGGCAGTCGAAGGGCGCGGTGGCGCGTTCTTCCACGCGCGCAAACTCGGTAACCTGGTGCACGGCAGCGACGAGATCGAGCAATTGGAATCGCTGCCGGCGGAGCCGCGCCTGCTCGCGGCCGAAGATTGGGAGCCGGAACTCGCGTTGACGGCCAACGCAGAAGATCCCGGCAAATCCGAAACCTAACCTGCGCCTTTGCTCCGCGCCCCGCGCAGTGAGAAACCTTCGTCTATTGTGGCGGCGCAGCCGGGTGCCCCATCCAAAACGCGCTTCACGCGTTTTGGGTGGGAAAGCACGGACCTCGCCAACTCGCTGACTTGCTGACTCGCTTATCTGCCTATCGCTGCGGCGGGGTCGCAGGCGTTGCCGGCGCAGCAGGCGCAGCTGGCTTATCCTTCACCCGCGTCAGCGTCATCTCCATGCCGGGGAAATCTCCCGAATCGGACTTTGTCGTCATCTTGATCGTGTCGCCGGCTACCGTGCAGTCGTGGTGAATCGTCATGCCGTTGAATGAAACGTCAAAGGTGAACTTGTCCCCGTCCACTTTGCCGTTGCTGATCTGAACGGAATCGCCTTGCGGCGGCAGCACCGTTCCAGTCAGCGTGGTCCCGTCCTGCTTGAACGTAAACGTCAGCTGCATCCCGCTGCCATCGGGGCTGTTTGCCGTTGCCGTCCATGTTCCCGTCACATCCGCGGCCATCGCGGTCGCGGCACTCAACACCATTGCCAATCCAGCGCAAATTGAAATCAATTTCCTCATCGGATCCTCTCGAGCCATCTTCCCGGCCAACTCATCATACAGAGCAAATGTGAAAACTGAACAGCGGTCGTCTGGCATGGCCCAATCCAGCACTTCTGTTCTCCATTCTCTGTGTTCTCTGTTCTCTGTTCTCTGTTCTCTGTTCTCTGTCCTCTATTCTCTGCTCCCTGTTCCCTGCATCTCCCCGAACGCCTCCCGCAACCGCTTCCACGTCGTCTCCAAATCCTCAGGAAGAACGCGCGTCTCCCCCACCGTGGTGATGAAGTTGGTGTCGCCAAGCCACCGCGGCATGGCATGCATGTGCAGGTGCCCTGTCACTCCCGCTCCCGCCGCCTTGCCCACATTCAGGCCGAAATTAAACCCGTGCGGCGAATACACTCGATCCAAAACGCGCTCGGTTCGCTGCGCCAGATCCATCAGCTCCTGCGCGGTTTCTCTCGGCAGCACCGCCAGCCGGTCAAGATGCGCGTAGGGCATCACCATCACATGTCCCGATGTATACGGATAGGCGTTCAGGCAGATGAAGCAGCTCTTTCCGCGCAGAATCAGCCCGCCTGCGGCTTCAGCTTTCTCGCGATCCATTCCATTCGCGATGCCGTAGTCAATCGACGCCATCAGATTGCAAAACACGCAATCCAGGTCGTCAGGCCATGCGTCCAGAGCCGCGGGCACACCCCGCCGCGCCCGGCCTTCCGCCGAAGTCACATAGGCATAACGCCATGGGGTCCAAAGGTGATCCATAAGTCGGTCCGAATGTCTTGCGGCCTCTCAGTGCTTCAACGGCTCGATCTCCAGCTTGTAACCGGGTCTCAGATTCACGTCGCCTCCATTTGAGAAAAATGCCAGGGCAACGCATGTGACCGGAATCATGTACCAGGACTTGAACACCGCCCCCGAGAGCCCATCCGTCACGTCCTTTGTCCCGATCCCCGCCCCACCGTCAAGCAGCATATTGGCGATCTGCCTGCCCCGGCCATTCTGAATCTTACCTTCGTCTCGTGGGTTCTTTGAAACCAGCGCCACCGGTTCATCGAACACCAGCATCATGTGACCGCGGCGAAAAAAACGTCGCGCCGGCGCCGATACGATATGTCCTGTAAAAACCCCTGAATCGCACTTCACCGAGAACGGCGTTCCCGTCACCATCCACGAAGAAGCATAGGTCTGCAGCGTGCAGTTCTCCGCGCAGGCCGCGCTCGAAATCGCCAAGACTGCCAAAGCTAGAATCTTCATCGCGGGCAACATCCTAGGCTGATCTCTCAAGCCCTGAACTCGGCAGAGCCAGCGGGTCTGCGTTCGGTGGCTCGATTATATGACGCGCAATCCCTCATCTGTCCGGCGCCCAGAATTTGTTATCCGGCAGGGCTCCGCTTCTCGGCCCCCGCTCCTAACCCGTTTGCTTTGACCAACTCGATTGACGCTCACTCTCAGAGATTGCTACACTCAAGGAGTAGCTTCCTGCGCGGATTCCAGCAGTGAGTTGCGGCCGCCCTCCCAGCATGCCGTTGCCTGCCGGCGTTTCCCAAGGAAACCCGCCGTGTTTTACCCCAGTGCGACAACGTGGGGACGACGGCCTTTCCTGTGGAAGACAGAACCGGCGCGTCACATGGCGCGAGGGCAAGTCAAGGCACCGAAGGCGACCGGAACGCGGAATTGCGGCGTGGGAGCCACCCAGCGGCTGGAGCAATCCACCTCTGGAGCACGCAGTCCCGGAGCAGCCTGTAATGGCAAACGTCCTCAATCCCGAAACCGAGAGCACAACCCTGAACACCGAATTGGAAACCCCAACCCTAGACCCTGCG
>Ga0265316_10003171_pt1 | contig 16721 bp, 16 predicted proteins | sample 4522metaG_FD_202092 | JGI IMG/M metagenome (GOLD analysis project Ga0265316, IMG submission 202092) | Rhizosphere microbial communities from Carex aquatilis grown in University of Washington, Seatle, WA, United States - 4-5-22 metaG | ecosystem: Host-associated > Plants > Roots > Rhizosphere >...
CGGACATGACGAAAGCCAGCCTGAGGCCGGGAGGGCAGGGTGTAGATGCGCCCACCTCGTGCCACGACGGCACCCGATGAACGTCCGCTTGCCCTCGCTGTCCGCTTTACCTGAGAGATTGACCCCTCGCCGCATGTGTGACGCGGCGGGTGAGGCTTGCCCCTTCGGTGGCCCGGCTCGCGCTGCTGGGCAACGCCTCCGGACTCTCTCCAGTGAGGATCACGGCCCATCACAGGCCGTGTTTGCCAGTCCTTTTGCCTGAGCGTTCGGACCTGGTGCTTGCTTGAGCCATGGCTCATGCAGCTTGCAGACCTGCGCCTTCGGCGGTCGACCTTCGCAACCCACAAGGGGGCGAGCCGACGCTCTCCTGACAGGCGCGCAGTGTAGCGCAAGGCAGGGGCGTCGGGGAAGGCCGGCTCAGCGCAGGGTGGCCAGGAAGGCCAGCAGGTCGGCGTTTTCCTGGGCGTTGAGCTTGCCGTCGTACTTCATCTTGCCGCCGGGCACCACGCCCTTGGGGTTGGCCACATAGGCCTCGACCTTGTCTGGCGTCCAGACGATGCCGCTGGCTTTCATCGCGTCGGAATAGACCACGTCCGGCACCGTGCCGGCCTTGCGACCGATCACGGCAAACAGGGTCGGGCCCTTCTTGTTCTTGTTGGCTTTGACGCTGTGGCATTCGGCGCACTGGGCGTCGAACACATCGCCGCCGCGCTCGACGTTGCCTGCTGCCTGTGCGGGCAGGGCCAGGCCCAGCAGGGACACGGCAGCGGCACTCAGCGCCAGCTGGGCGGCTTGGAGGGGGGACTTCATGGTCTTGCTCACAGTCGGGTCAGAACGAGGTCCAGGCGAACAGCGTGGTCGTGTCTTTGTCGTGCGGGTGCGCGATCAACGTGCCGGCATCCACGTACTGGCGATAGCTGATGCGCTGCAGGCCCACGCGCACATTGGCCCAGGGTGCCAGCCAGGAATCTTCCTTGCCAAACGGAGTCCAGTCGAGCTGGAACAGCACGCCACGGTTGGCGCTGCCAGCGGCGGTGTCCGAGGTGGTGCCCTTGAACAGGCCCACGGTGGCGCCGTAGGTGTTGCGGAAGAAGTAGGACGTGGCCAGGCGGTAGTCCTTGGTCTTGGCCGATGAGGTGTCGCTGCCGTCGGCGGGGTTGGTCGTGGTGCGCTCGATCACGTAGGCGCCGTTGACGGTGAACACATGCTGGCGATTGCCCAGGAATTGGTAAGTGCCGTCGATGCCGGAATCGCGGAATTTCTGGCGGTTGAAGGAGGGCACCAGGGCGCCGGTGTCGTCGTATTCCTGGCCGTTCTTTTGCGTGCCGTTGAAGCCGAACACGCCGACCTGGAAGGCTTGCGTCTTCAGGTCCTGCAGGTAGGCCAGGCGGTAGTAGGGCGCGCCATGCAACTTGCCGTAGGCCAGGCCGTCTGCGCGCGGCGAGCCCAGGCGCGATTGCAGCGAGGTCGGCATGCTGTTGTAGACACCCGCCTCGGCATACCAGTTGTTGTCGATCAGGGTGTAGGCGTTCAGGCCCAACACCTTCTGTTCGCTGCCACCCACGCCATTGAACTCACCGCCCAGGGCATTGGCCTTGTGCGAGGTGAAGTAAGGGGCGCTCCAGGAGCCGATGTTGTTGAACGGGTCTTGCACCGTGGGCTTGTTGTTCAGCGACAGGCCGATCACGGCCTCCTTGCCGGCCACGTTGAAGGTGTCGGCCAGGCGCAGGTCCAGGCCGTCGAGCGAGGTGTGGTGCTCGACGCCGTCGTAGGTAACTTGCGTGAAGGAGCCGATCTTGTCGGTCAGGCGGCCGGCCAGGAAGATCGACGCTTCGGACATCGAGGTCTTGGACTTGCTCTCGCCGGCATCGTTCTTGAACTGGGTGTAGTCGGCGGTGACCATGCCCGACAGGGGCACCTTGCTGGCCTTGCCGTCGCTGTCGGTGTAGCCGCCGATCTTGAACTTGATGCCGTAGGGCGTGAGCTGCGGGCCGAAGGCGCCGATGTGGCAGGCGGCGCAGTCCTGACCCGTCTGGCGGGCGTAGCTGGGCAGGGCCTGGGCGGAGGTGGCGGCCAAAGCGGCCACGGTGGCCAGCAGGGGCGCAGCCAGCCATTGGCGGGCACGTGACCCGATTGAAGCGAGGCGCATGGGAAGTCCTGTGTGAAAGGTGGAAGAAGACAGCTGGGAGCGAGGGATCAGCGGCGGCGCCGTGCGGGCAACATGGCGCGCAGCACGTCGTCTTTGAACACGTGGTGGTGCATCAAGGCGGCCAATGCGTGCAGGCCGATCAGGGCCAACATGGCCCAGCCTGCCCAGCCGTGGAACGCTTCGAGCGTCTCGGCGAGGTCACGGTCGCGTTCGATGAGCGTGGGCAACGCGATGCCTGCGAAGTCCACGTGCCCATAGCGGGCGCAGGCCAGGGCGTAGCCCATCGCTGGCAGCAGCAAGAGGCCAAGGTAAAGCAGGCCATGGCCTGCCGCGGACAGCACCTTCTGCAAGCGCGGCAACCCATGACGGGGCACGTCGGCGCCCAGCCGCACAGGGATGCGCACAAACAGCAGCAGCCATGCCGTCATGCCGGCGTACCAATGGCCGTGGAGCAGCCACTGGCGCACAGTTTTGTCTTCGATGAACTCACGCGACAGCACCAGCGCGAACACGCTGACCACGATCAGCACGGTCGTCCAGTGGATGAAAACGACGGCGCCGGGCCAGCGAGAAGCCTCTGTGGACGTTGGGATGGCGCGCGATTGGCGGTCGGCGGGGGAACGGGTGGGGGTATCCATGGGAAAAGTGTAGGAGGCACTTTTCCGGCAGGGACACGGAAAGTCAGGCTCGATGTAAAGAAGAGTTAACGCGATACGTTATGGGGTGATTGAATAAGAACGCATCTTGTTCATGCCGAGGGTGAACCCGATCTGGCATGAAAAAAGCCACCCGAAGGTGGCTTTTGCGGTTCATAGAAGCACCGATCACTTCATCAGCAAGTTGGGCAACCACAGCGACAGCGGCGGGTAGTAGGTGACCAGCACCAGGAAGCCCAGCATGGTCAGCAGCCACGGCCACACGGCCACCGTCAGCTCGGTGATGCCCATTTTCGTGATGCCCGAGGCCACGTACAGGTTCAGGCCCACCGGCGGGTGGCACATGCCCACCTCCATGTTCACCACGATCAGGATGCCGAAGTGCACCGGGTCGATGCCCAGCTTCATGGCCACCGGGAACAGGATGGGCGCCATGATCAGCACGATGGACGAGGGCTCCATGAAGTTGCCAGCCACCAGGAGCAGGATGTTGACCACCAGCAGGAAGGCGATCGGGCCCAAGCCCATGCCCACCAGCCAGTCGGCCAGTTGCTGCGGGATGTTCTCGTTGGCCAGCACGAAGCTGAACAGCACCGCGTTGGTGATGATGTAGAGCAGCATCGCGCTCATGTTGGCCGAGTTCAGCAGCACGCGCGGCACGTCTTTCAGGCCCATGTCCTTGTAGACGAACACGGCGATGACGAAGGCGTACACGGCGCTCATGGCGGCGGCTTCGGTCGGGGTGAAGAAGCCGGTGTAGATGCCGCCCATCACGATGACGATCAGCAGCAGGCCCCAGATCGACTCGCGCAGCGCCTTCATGCGTTCACCGAAGGTGGCTTTGGGCAGGCGGGGGTAGCCGAACTTGCGGGCACGCCACCAGGCGGTGAAACCCAGCAGGAAGGCCAGCAGGATCCCGGGGATGACGCCCGCCATGAACAGGGCGCCCACCGAGGTGTTGGTGGAAACCGAGTACATCACCATCACGATGGACGGCGGGATCAGGATGCCCAGGGCGCCCGAAGTGGTGATGATGCCGGCGCCGAACTTGTTCGGGAAGCCTGCTTTCACCATGGCTGGCAGCAGGATGGAGCCGATGGCCACCACCGTGGCAGGCGAGGAGCCCGACACCGCAGCGAACAGCGCGCAAGCCAGCACGCCGGCCAGGCCCAGGCCACCGTGGTGGTGACCGACCATGCTGGTGGCGAAGTTGATCATGCGCTTGGCCACGCCACCGTGCGTCAGGAAGTTGCCGGCCAGGATGAAGAAGGGGATCGCCATGATCTCGAACTTCTCGATGCCGGTGAACAGCTTGAGCGCCACCGACTCCACGGGCACATTCGTGAACCCGAAGATGAAGGTCAGGACGGTGAGGCCCAGCGAGATGGAGATCGGCATGCCGGTCAGCATGAGGACCAGCAGCAGGGTGAAAATGATGATGCCACTCATGGGTGTCTCCTTCAGGCCTTGGCTTGTTCGATTTCTTCTTCGAGCCCGTCCACGTGGCCGTGGTCGTGGTGAGGCAACTCACCGGTGCGCACGAAGTTCCACGCCACTTGCAGGAAGCGGAAGCACATCAGCGACGAGCCCAGCGGGATGGCGCAGTAGATGATCCAGGTCGGCCACTCCAGGTCAGGCGTGGTCGGGCCTTCGATCAGGTCCGTCATGTCCAGGCCCAAGGCGTTGTGGAAGGCCCAGTTGGCGCCGTTGTGCCACACGAAGCCCGCACCCATGGTCGCGATGGCGCCGGTGAACAGGGCGCCGGCCAGCAGGCCGAAGAGCACGAATTTCTTGCGGTTGTTGGGCGACAGTTGGTTGATCAGCACGTCCACACCGACGTGGATGCCGGTGCGCACACCATAAGCGGCACCGAACTTGGCCATCCACACGAACAGGTAGATGGTGGCTTCCTGGGCCCAGGCGAAGTCGAGGGTGATCAGCCAGTCCTGCAGGGGCGACTGCACGCCCACGGCATAACGGTGCATCACCGACGCGAAAATGATGAGGGTGGCGGCGCCCATGAAGAACGCAATGAGCCACTCCTCCAGGTGATCGAGCCATTTCATGGCGGTCTCCTTGGATGAGGGTGAGGGGGCTGGACCGAAGCCTGCGCAGGGGCAGGCCGGGTCCGGTGGCGGGAGCGACTGTGAGGTGCTGCGGGCTCAGGCCCGCGCAGTCACAGGCAGATCACAGCTTGGTCGGGTCGAAGTGCGTGGTCTTGTAGATCTCGTCCAGCGTTTCCTGGCCAATGCGCGAAGCCATTTGCTTGTGCACCGGCACCATGGCCTTCTTCAGAAGGAAGCGCTCGGCGAGCGAGGGCTTGTAGACCGCGGTCTTGCCCGAGGTGCGGACTTTTTCCAGCGCGTCTTCGTTGTCCTTCTTGGCCACGTCGTTGGCCACCACGGTGGCTTCGGCCATGGCCTTGCCCAGGGCCACGCGCACGTCGGCGGGCAGGCCGTCCCAGAACTTCTTGTTCACCACCACCGCGTAGCCCAGGTAGCCGTGGTTGGTCACGGAGACGTTCTTCTGCACTTCGTGCATCTTCTGGGTGTAGAGGTTGGAAGGCGGGTTCTCGGTGCCATCGACCACGCCAGTCTGCAGGGCCTGGTAGGTTTCAGAGAAGGCCAGCACCTGGGGCAAGGCGCCCACAGAGCGCATCTGGGCGTCCAGCACCTTGGAGGACTGGATGCGCATCTTCAGGCCCTTGTAGTCTTCGACGGCCTTGAGCGGCTTGTTGGCCGACATCACCTTGAAGCCGTTGTCCCAGAAGGCCAGGCCGGTGATGCCGCGCGACTCCAGCTTCTTGAGCATCTTCTGGCCGACGGGGCCTTGGGTCACGGCGTGCAGGTCGCTGTAGTCGTCGAAGATGAAGGGCAAATCAAACGCCTCGAATTCCTTCACGCCCAGGGGCGCGAACTTCGACAGCGAGGGCGCCAGCATCTGGACCGAGCCCAGCTGCAGCGCTTCCATCTCTTCCTTGTCCTTGTAGAGCTGGCTGTTCGGGTAGACCTCGACCTTGACCTTGCCCTTGGTCAGCTCGCCAGCGCGCTTGGCGAAGAACTCGGCGGCCTTGCCCTTGGGCGTGTCAATGGCCACCACGTGGCTGAACTTGATGACGATGGGGCTTTGCGCGAAGGCGGCAGGCACCAGGGCCAGGGTGGCGGCCGCGGCGGCGGTCAGGGCCAACAGGTTGCGGCGAACGGAACGGGGGCTCAGCTTCATGGACATGGGTCGGTCTCCGTGTGGGGTGATGTGAACAATTGTTTCTGCCCCGCCACGCGGGCGGCATTGTGGGGATCCACATTCCGCACCTGCGGGCGCGCCAAACTGCGGCCTGCGACCTACACTGCGGGCGCTTTGGCTGCGCGTAAACCCTTGTCCGTCGTCCACCCCCACCCGCCGGCGCTTGCCGTTACGCTTGACGCCGTGAACCCACGCGTCAGTGCCCCCCCTCGTCCTGCCCTCTCGGTGCCACCGCGTCCGCGCTTGCGGCTGTTCGGTTCGCGCTTCGGCATGCTGACCTCGCTGTGGGCCTGGCCGCTGGTGCTGTCCCTGGTCGTGGTGCTGGGCGTGATGGCCTGGCTGCGCACGCAGGAGCTCAACGACCTCGACACCCAGCGCGCCGCGATGATTTCCGATGCGCTGTCCCTGGAAGCCCAGATCACCAACCGCCTGGACGGCGAGCTGACCCAGTTGCGCCGGCTGGCCGAAGTCATCGACGCGGGCAAGGTGACGCCTGCGCAGTTCAACAGCCACCCTTTCGTGCTCGACGGCCTGCGCCGTTTCTGGGTCAGTGTGACCTGGCTGGGCGAGGCGGGCCGCATCATGGGACACGTGCCGGACGACAGCATCCCTGCCAACGACCTGTCCCGGCGCATCGGTGACGAGGGCGGGCTGGCCGGGCACCTCTCGGTGTCTTTGAACAGCCATGGCGAGCATGCTGCCGGCCTGCTGGTGGCGCGCTATTCGGCCGCAGCGCTGTTGCGCCAGAAGGTGCCCTGGTGGTTGGCCAGCAAGTACGACATCCGCCTGGTCGATGTGTCCGACACGGTGATTGCCGCCACGGTGGAAGGCCCGCGCGATCCCCGCCAGGCCTGGTACCGCGTCAGCCTGGGGGCGACCTTGCCCAATGCCTGGCTGGAGCTGTCGGCGCGCGACCGTGTCACGCGGTGGTGGCGCACCCTGCCCATGGCCCTGATGGGCGGCTTCCTGGGCCTGATCGGCCTGGCCTCGGTCATGCTGCGCAAGCAGATGCGCAGCGTCACGCGGGCCGAAGAGGCCTGGCGCACCGAGGCCGCCTGGCGCACCGCGATGGAGGATTCGCTGGCCGTGGGCATCCGCGCCCGTGACCTCGAAGGCCGCCTGGTCTACGTCAACAAAACCATGGCCGACATGGTGGGGCGACAGCCGGAAGAGTTGGTCGGGCTGCTGCCGCCCATGCCTTACTGGGTGCCCGAGGAGATGGACCAGAGCATGACGCGCCACCTGCGCAACATGGCCGGTCAGGCACCGCGTGGTGGCTACGAGTCGCGCTGGCAGCACCGCGACGGCCGCATCGTCGAGGTGATGGTCTACGAGGCGCCGCTGGTCGATGCCCAGGGCGTGCAGATCGGCTGGATGGCCTCGGTGGTGAACATCACCGAACGCAAGCACCTCGAAGAGCGCGAGCGCCGCCAGATGGAGGCCATGGCCCACCACGCGCGCTTGACGATGCTGGGCGAGGTGGCCTCGACGCTGGCGCACGAGCTGAACCAGCCGCTGTCGGCCATCACCAGCTACAACGCGGGCATTCTCAATGCCTTGTCGGGGCGCAGCGACGTGCCCGAGCCGGTGCTCAAGGCCTTGCAACGCCAGGGCGAGCAGGCCGGTGCGGCCGCACGCATCGTCAAGCGCATCCGCGAGTTCCTGACGCGGCGCGAGCCCCAGCGCGAGCTGTGCGATCTGCATGCCGTGATCGCCTCGGCGCTCAGCCTGCTCAAGAGAGACATCGAGCGTCTCCAAGTCGAGATCGTGCACGAGGGCGGTGGCGACCTGCCGCCCGTGGTGGCCGATGCCGTGCTGATCGAGCAGGTGGTCGCCAACCTGGTGCGCAATGCCTGCGATGCGCTGGCGCACCAGCCTCAGCCGCGGCGTGTGCGCATCGCGGTGCTGGCGACAGCGCCGGGCTTTGTGCAGGTGCAGGTGGCGGACAACGGGCCGGGCCTGGGCGGCCAGACGGCGGCCCACCTGTGCGAGCCCTTCTTCACGACCAAGAGCGAAGGCATGGGCATGGGCCTGGCGATTTGCCGCTCCATCGTCGAGCTTCACTACGGTGCGCTGGAGGCCCACGATGCCCCCGGGGGCGGCGCGGTGTTCGCTTTCAGCCTGCCGACCCATCTGGAAGAAGAGGAGACCCCATGACGACGGTGTATCTGGTGGACGACGAGGCCGTGGTGCGCGACGCGTTGGCCTTCCTGCTGGGCTCGCGCGGCCTGCTGGTACAGACCTACGACAGCGGCCAGGCCTTGCTGGACGCGCTGGCCCACCAACGGGAGCAACTGCGCAGGCCCGTGCGCGGCGTGTTCGTGCTGGACGTGCGCATGCCGCAGATGTCCGGCCTGCAGTTGCACGAGGCCCTGATCGAACTCGGCCTGCGCAACCCGGTGCTGTTCCTGAGCGGCCATGGCGACATCCCCATGGTGGTCGAGGCCCTCAAGAAGGGCGCATTCGACTTCCTGGAAAAGCCCTACAGCGACAACACCCTGGTGGACCGCATTGCCCAGGCCCTGGCCGTGGAGGCCGCCTCGGTGGCCGACAACGCCGCGGCCCTGGAGCGCCAGGCACGCCTGGACAGCCTGAGCGAGCGCGAGCGCGAGGTCATGCAGCGCGTGGCCGCGGGCAAGCTCAACAAGGTGATCGGCGACGAGCTGCACATCGCGGTGCGGACCGTGGAAGTGCACCGCGCGCGGGTGTTCGGGAAGCTGGGCGTGAAGTCTGCCGCGGAATTGGCGGGTTGGCTGGCCGCGGCTTGACGCAAGAGGGCGCGGGCGTCACCAAGTTTTGTTAATTTCGAGGGCATGCGCCGTGCCTTTGCCCTCGTCCTGCCCCTCTCCTTGCTCCTGTCGCTGTCCCTGCTGCTGAGCGGCTGCGGCCCGCGTGGCTTGGTGCGCTCAGAACTGGCGGGCGCACGCAAAGAGGGGCCGCGCAAGGTGCTGGTGGTGCCGGCGGATTTCGTCATCACCGAAGTCACCTTCGGCAAAACCGAAGAGCGCGTGGTGGCCGCCGAACGCCAGGCCTCGCGCGTGCTGGCCGAACAAATCCGCACCCTGGGTGCGCGCGACACCGCCTTCGCGCAACTCGACTTCGAAGCCCTGAGCGAGGAAGAGCAGGACGACGTGCTGCAGCACCGCGCCCTGTTCGCCACCATGGTGGGGCAGCTGCTGCTGGTCAAAGAGGATGCCGTCGATGTGTGGGCCTCCAAGGCGCGCTACTTCGATTACACCCTGGGCACCGGCCTGAAGGAGCTCGCCCAGACCCACGGCGCCGACACCGCCGTCTTCGTGGTGGGCAAGGACAAGGTGCGCAGCACCTCGCGCAAGGTGCTCGACACCCTGGCCTCGGTGCTGCCGATTGGCGCATCGCTGAGTTCGCAGCCGGCCGCCGTGGCCCTGGGCGTGGTGGACCTGCACACCGGCCACGTGCTGATGTTCGACAGCGAGATGGTCAAGCGCAAGGCCCTGACCGACGACGACGACGTGCGCGCCATGGGCGAAGCGGTGCTGACCGACTTCCGCCGCGCCCTGGCCTCCCGGGACGCACGCCGATGAGGGCGCCCACGCTGCGCTGGCGCACGGCGCTGTGCGCGCTGGCTTTTGCGGTGCTTGCTGCGCCGGCACAGGCCTTTTTCTACGACGCCTTCACCGAGGCCGCCGAGTTGCGCCCGCACGACGAACTGGAACAGCGCGTCTGGGACGAGGCCGACACCCTGCGCAGCCAGTGGGTGCGCGGCCGCGTCGGCGGTGCGCTGGACGCGACCCAGCGCGCGGTGCGGGCCTCCGTCGGCCAGCACTGGCCCGAGCTGGCGCCGCGCCTGCGCGTCTTCGTGATCGACAACGCCGACGTGCTGGCCCTGTCCAGCGCGAACGGCGACATCATCCTGAGCACCGGCATGCTGATGCGGCTGGACACGGAAGAGGAGTTGCAGGTCGTCTTGTCCCGCGAAATCGCCCACGTCATGCAGCGCCACGCCGTGCGCTCGGTGCATGCGGCCAGGCTGGGGGCAGGGGCCAATGTGGTGTTCGAGTCGGTGATGAACGCGACGTCTTTCGTCAGCACCCTGGGCGCGCTGGCGTCCTTCCAGGTCACGCCGGACATGCTGGTGGCGGGCGGCAAGGCGCTCGTCCAGGCGCAGCTGGGCAGGCTCAAGGAAGGCATGGCCGACAGCTTCGTGCGCAGCGTCTCGTCCGGCGCCTTCGACGCCATGGTGAAAAGCTCGCTGTTTGGCTACTCCGAGTCGCTGGAGCGCGAGGCCGACGACTTCGCGCTGGCGGCCCTGGTGCAGCGCTTTGGCAGCGCACAGGCCTTCGAGCGCGTGACGCAGCGCCTGCTGGACGAGGCCCTGGCCGACGAGAAGAAGTTCTCGTCCTTCTATGCCAACGAAGACCGCTTGGCGCGCCGGCTCAAGGCCGTCCAGGCCCATGCGGCAGAGCACCCGGCGCAGGCACCAGCGCAGGCAGCAGCGTTCGCACCTGCGCTGGCAACCTCGCAAGCCCAGGCCCCGGAGCACAGCCTGCCGGAAGTGACGGTGGTGGCCACCGCGCCCCAGCCCTATCTCCCAGCCATGACGCCGCTGGCGCTGAACGTGCTGGAGACCGAGCTGGCGCTGGGCCGCCTGGGGCGCACCATGCGCAACATCGAGCGCCCGCGTGCGCCGGTGCCGCTGCCGGTGCAGGCCAAGGCCGTGCTGGCCGAAGCCTGCGTGGCCCGCGCCGATGCGGCCTCCACCGACAAGGGCGAAACCCTGGCCCGCGAGGTGCTGGCCCAAAGCCCGACCGATGCCCGCATGCTCAAGCTGCTGGGCCTGCAAGCCCTCAAGCGGGGACAGGCGCAGGAAGCCAGCCAGTGGTTGCTGCAAGCCAGCGAACACGCCGCCTCGGACGACGAGCGCGGCTTCATCGCGCAGTACCTGCGCCGCGCCGAGAAAATCGCCGCGGCCCCCAAGGCCCCATGAACCCCATGACCTTGCCCAGCCCATGACGCTCGCCCTGAAACGCCGCCTTGCTTTGCTGACCGGCCTGACGACCCTGGTGCTGGCCTGCACCGCTTGCGCGCCCACCTGGAAGAACGTGCGCAAGCAGGAGGCGTTCACCGGCCCCTCGCGCGCCTACGTGGCCATGCTGCCCGAAGACTGGAAGCGCGCCCCGACCGACAGCGACGTGCTGCTCATCACCCGCGACGGCCTGTTCCTGCAGCAGATCAGCATCACCCGCCACCGCCTGGACGAAGCCTTTGCCGGCACCAAGGTGACGCCTGACACCCTGCCGGCCGAACTGGCTGCACTGCAGTTCAAGCAGTTCCGCCTGGAGGAACCTGAGCTGGCGCGCTACACCAAGGACGAGGGCAAGGGCGTGCTTGCGCTGTTTCCCGTGGCCCAGGGCAAGCCCCTGGCGGGCACGACCGAGCGCGTGGCTCTGCGCGCCGTGCAGGTCGATGGCCGCGACGCCTTCCGCCTGGACACCAGCAGCCGCAACGGCTGGGGCCTGGACTACGTCAGCCAGTCGGTGGGCTTCGTGCACGAGGGCGACTACTGGCTGGTGCGCTACTTGGCGCCCAAGCTGCACTACGCCCAGCGCGACCAGGCCACCTTCGACGGCTTCCTGGCCCAGCTCAAGCTCAAGCCCAAGTGCTTCTTGTTCTGCGGCGACTGAAGTCGGGTGGGCGGAGGGCCTGCGCCCTCAATCGCTGACCCGCCCACGCAGCGTCTTGACTTCGCTGCGCTGGCGTTTGCCCTCCACGCGGCGGCGTTGGGAAGCGCGCGTGGGCTTGGTGGCGCGGCGCTCGGGCGGCACGCTGGCCACGCTGGCGATCAGCTCTTGCAGGCGGGCCAAGGCCTCGCTGCGGTTCATGTCCTGGCTGCGCTGCGTTTGCGCCTTCAGCACCACCACGCCCTGAGAGGTGATGCGGCGGTCGTTCAGGCAGAGCAAGCGTGCCTTGATGTCCTCGGGCAGGGACGAAGCGGCGATGTCGAAGCGCAGGTGGATGGCGCTGGACACCTTGTTGACGTTCTGGCCCCCGGCACCCTGGGCGCGCACAGCGGTGATCTCGACCTCGTCTTCGCGGAGGGTGGGGCAGGGAGGGGCGGTGGCCATGGTGCGGGCATTGTGCATGGCCTGGCTGGGTGCGGCCTTCGGTCGGAAAGTGGCAGCGTTGCCACGTGGCGTGCGATGCGCCGCACGCGCCGAGTCATCTTTTGTGTCACGGAGTGCCACCGACGGCACTTGGCGCGGCAGCGTTGTCGCGAAAAGCGCGGGCCTTGTCGTGGAAAGCGACGACCGTGTCGCCAAAAGCGCGGAAGCTGGCACTGCGCGATGTGTCGGCATGAGAGCGGCTGTGCGATGCGTGGCGCTTTTTGCGCCGAGCGCGGCACTTTGAGCGGCACGGGTGGCACTTTGGGTGCGGAAGGTCGCGGTTTTGGGGTGACGGGCCGCGGTTTGGGTGTCTTGAGAAGCTGGAATGGTGTCTTCAGGCTGGTAGCGGTCGTCCGAATGCTGCCCGTACATGTCTGCGCCGACGGCAAGCGGAATTCCATACGTCTCAACCATGCCCTCTGGCCCTTCAAAATGGCCAATCCAAGAGACCTGCTTGGAGACTGTCAAGCTGGCCCGCAGGCGGCCCAGTAAGATGCGGCCTCTATGCCCGATACCAGCTCGCACACCTCCCCCGAAGCCGCACCTGTCGAAACGCGTGAGGCCATCCACGAAGCCCGCTTGTGGGTCGACCGTGGCTGGACAGCCCGTGTGATCAAGAACGAAGATGACGACGGCTGGGCGGTCGAGATGCTGCTGGACGGCCAGGCCGAGCCGGCCCTGGTCGGCCCCTGGACCATGGGCCGCGACAAGAAGAACCCCAAGCCGCTTGACACCAGTGCCTTCAACACCCTGGTCAAGACGGCCGCCGAGGTGGTGCGTCGCCATGAGCAACAGCTGCACGCGAGCCTGCACAAGGAGGTGCTGGTCAATGCCGAGGCCGCCCGCTGGCGAGTGACCCTTGACATCGTGCCCGACGAGTTCGAGCCCCATGCCCTGCTGTCGGCCTGCGACGAGGGTGGCGAGCAGATCGCGCAGGTGCGCGCACGGCCCGACTTCAAGCTCAACCACAGCAATGCCCTGGCCTGGATTGAAAGCGGTTTCGCCAAACCCAGCTGAGCCAGTTGCCCCAAGCCCGCCAGCCTCCTGGTTGGAGCCACGAGGACGCAGCTCCTGCAAGAAGAAATTGAGCCGAATGGGTTCATTGGCAGGCAACCTGTGTTTCGCTTTGGCAGCGCGAGCGGACTGCCATGGAACCGCGCCGAATGGCCGCCTCCGCTGCGAAGCCGCCTGCAGCTGTGACCATCACCTGCCACTCGGTGATCGAGGTCAGTCCCTCGGCCTAGGGCATCCAGACGTAGCCCACGCCGGCTTCGGTCAGCAGGTGCTTGGGATGCGAGGGGTCCACTTCGATTTTTCGGCGCAGGCTGCGGACGTACACCCTCAGGTACGGTGTGTCGGTGTCGTGGCGAGGCCCCCAGACTGCGAGAAGCAAATCGTGATGGGGAATGACCAGCTCTGGGTGGGCCGCCAACACCGCCAGCAGACGGAATTCGATGGGCGTGAGCGTCAGCCGGTGGCCACGCAGTGTGGCCTGGTGTCGGGCACGGTCGAGGCGCAGGGGCCCACTCTCCATGGGGGGCAGCACGTGCGAGGTGTGACCCATCCTGCGTTTCGCATGCACCCGTATGCGTGCAGCCAGCTCTCGGCTGGAGACGGATCCGGGCATGAAGTCGTCGGCGCCGCCGGTGAACACAAGCAGTCGATCGTCTTCGTTCGGCAGGTCTGCCACCACCAGGATGGGGACGGTGGCGTATGCACGCACCTGGCGGATGGCCGTCAGTGCGTGTACTTCGTGCGCCATGGCTGCAGGGGGACCTTCTGCATGCAGGATGAGCACGACGTCCGGCGCATGGTGATCCAGCAAGGCCAATGCTGCTGAACCAAACGGCTGGGCTCGGACAGCCATGCCCTCCCCCAGCAGGCCAGTGCGCATGGGCCGGACACTGACGGGCCCGGAGGTCAGGATCAGCACGTCGAGCATGGCCGTCAGAAGTTGCGGCCGACCTGCACGACCACCGCCTGGCGGTTGAGGGCGCGTGTGCTGCCGTTGGCCAAAGACAGGCCCCCCACTGGGGGGCGGAAGAAGCGGTCGTTGGTGGCGCCCACCCAGGCCAGGCTGGCGTTCCAGCCGTCGGCCCAGGTCTGGCTCAGGGCCAGGCGGTGGTCGGTGTAGGACGCGGACAAGGCGTCGCTGCCATAGCGGCTGCGCACCTCGGTGCGGCCCAGGTGCGCCACCAGGCTGAGCTGATCGCTGAACGGCCAGGTGATGGTCAGGTCGTGGTAACGCGAGCCATGGGTGCCGCCTTGGTAGCCCGTGCGCGTGTTGGCGCCGAAGTAGTCGGTGGCCGACACAGACAGCTTGTAGCTGACCCAGCGCCAGCTCAGGCCGCCATTGAGCTCGAAGGTGTCAAAGCGTTGCGAGGGCAGGGCGCAAGGTGTGCTGAAGGCGGCCGAAGGGCAGGCGGCGCGGGCCACATTGGCGCCGGGGTAGGCATAGCCGTAGCCGCCGAGGGTGTAGCCCAGTGCTTCGGTGAGCTTGCCGTTGTAGCCGCCGTAGTAGTCCAGCTCCAGGTTGCCGCCCGGGTAGCTGTTGCCCGAGACGTTGGAGGCCCACAGGCCGGCGTACCAGCCGCTGGCCCAGGTGGCATCGGCCCCGCCTTGCACGGCAGGTTTGCCCCAGGTTTGCTCGATGCCGCGGAAGCGGTACTGGCTCAGCAGGTTGATGTTGGAGGTCACGGTGACGGTCGCAGCAGCGGGTGCAGCAACGTCGGCCGGGGCGGTGTTCTGCGCGTGCGCGCCCAGACCCGTTGACAGCAGGGCACCGGCGAGCAGGTGCGACAGGGTTTGCTGGCGGAGCATGCGGTGGAGGGAGCGGTTCACTGGATGGTCTTTCTTGGATGTGGAAGGATCAGGCGGCATGGGCGGGGGCCTTTGCCTCGGCCACGAGGTCCAACGCCAGGTTGAGCATCAGCACGTTGACGCGGGCCTCGCCCAGGAAGCCCAGCAGGGGGCGCTCGGTGTGGCGCTGCACCAGCTGGCGCACGGCGGCCTCGTCGAGCTGGCGCACCCGGGCCACGCGCCGCACCTGGTAGAGCGCCGCGGCCACGCTGATGTGCGGGTCCAGGCCGCTGGCCGAGGTGGTCACCAGGTCCACGGGGATGGCTTGTGTGTTGCCGGGGTCGGCGGCTTTCAGCGCGGCGATGCGGCCCTTGACGGCCTCCATCAGCGCGGGGTTCAGCGGCCCCTGGTTGGCACCAGAAGAATTGGCCGCGTTGTAGGGCATGGGCGAGGTGGCCGAGGGGCGCGACCAGAAGTAGCGGGCCTCGCTGAAGGGCTGGCCAAGCAGGCGCGAGCCCACAGGCCGGTCACCGATGCGGACCAGGCTGCCAGCGGCCTGGTCGGGGAAGGCCGTCTGGGCGATGCCGGTCACGGCCAGCGGGTAGGCCAGGCCGGTGACCAGGGTGAGTGCAGCCAGCAGGCTGAGGGCAGGGCGGACGAGGGTGTTCATGTCGGTCTCCTGGATGTTGGAGGAGGGGCTGCCTGGTGCTCAAGTCAGGCTCAGCGCGTGCAGCGCCAGGTCGATGAGCTTGATACCGATGAAAGGCACGACGATGCCGCCCAGGCCGTAGATCAGCATGTTGCGGCGCAGCAGCATGGCCGCACCCAGGGCGCGGTAAGGCACGCCCTTGAGGGCCAGGGGGATGAGGAAGACGATGACCAGGGCGTTGAAGATCACCGCCGACAGCACCGCAGAGGTGGGACTGCTCAAGCCCATCACGTTGAGCGCGGACAGCTGCGGGTAGGTCGACACGAAGGCCGCGGGCACGATGGCGAAGTACTTGGCCACGTCGTTGGCGATGCTGAAGGTGGTCAGCGAGCCGCGGGTCATCAGCATCTGCTTGCCGGTCTCCACCACCTCGATGAGCTTGGTGGGGTTGCTGTCGAGGTCGACCATGTTGCTGGCCTCCTTCGCGGCTTGCGTGCCCGAGTTCATGGCCACGGCCACGTCGGCCTGGGCCAGTGCCGGCGCGTCGTTGGTGCCGTCGCCCGTCATGGCCACCAGCTTGCCTTCTGCCTGGTGCTGGCGGATGAGGGCCAGCTTCATCTCCGGCGTGGCTTCGGCAAGGAAGTCGTCGACCCCGGCTTCGGCGGCGATGGCCGCGGCGGTCAGGCGGTTGTCTCCGGTGATCATCACCGTCTGGATGCCCATGCGGCGCAGCTCGGCGAAGCGCTCCTTGATGCCGCCCTTGACGATGTCTTTCAAGTGGACGACGCCCAGGATCTTATCCCGGTCCGCCACCACGAGCGGGGTTCCGCCCCCCTTGGCGATCCGCTCGACGGCGGACCTGACTCCGCTCGGGAGCGATCCTCCGGCGGATCGGACGTAGGCCTCGATGGCGTCCACGGCCCCCTTGCGAATTTTTCGCCCGTCTTGCAAGTCCACCCCGCTCATGCGGGTTTGGGCGGTGAAGGGGATGAACGTCGCTCCCAAATCGTGCACCTGCCGTTCGCGAATACTGTATTTTTCCTTCGCCAAGACGACGATGCTGCGACCCTCGGGCGTCTCGT
>Ga0265316_10003174_pt1 | contig 16718 bp, 18 predicted proteins | sample 4522metaG_FD_202092 | JGI IMG/M metagenome (GOLD analysis project Ga0265316, IMG submission 202092) | Rhizosphere microbial communities from Carex aquatilis grown in University of Washington, Seatle, WA, United States - 4-5-22 metaG | ecosystem: Host-associated > Plants > Roots > Rhizosphere >...
GAAAATTGAATGCACACGAATACCACAATTCTTTTTTCTTACCTATTACCATATTATATGAAGTCGTATGGCAAGAATCCAGAAACGAAAATACGAGAAAATTGACGAATCTGAAATTGATCTTGTCACTCAATGTCATGACAGCCACGAGTTTTATGAGCGGTACCGGGAATTATTTCCTACGAGGAAGAAGGGAATTGACAGCATAAGTAAAATATGGAAACGCCGCAGCGAATTTATCAAGAAACAGCAGGAATCGTTGCCGGCCTCTGAATCTCCAGCTGCCTCTACCCAGGAGCTTGAACAACTCATAGCCGTTCAGAATAAAGTTCTTGCAGAATTATCCAGTGTTATGAAAGAGCACCTCAAGATAAGTAAGGAGATATTGGCGAGACTTCCAAAATCTATTACTAATGTCGATGAACCCCCTAAAAGACACGGGGAGATAAAAATTACTGAAACCAAAGAACCAATCAAAAAAACGGCTCACGAAAAACCATCCGATATAATGATCGGATCCTGATTGAATCCAATATGAGGATTAATCGATCAAAATTGATCGAGACTCTCCGAAGGGATTTTTCCATTAAAAAAACCCAATACTTCAAATTGTAGTTAAATTCACATTCTCACGCCGCGGAAAGGTATCCTTATAGTCCACCGGCGCAAATAAATTATGGTCTTTTCCGGGAGCGGAAATAAGCTTTTGATTGGATCTGTACTCAGAAACCCCCGTAGAGTATTAGCACACATAGACCACTACACTTATTTGCTCCATAATCCTCATTGAATATATGCAGGATCATGTTTTTCATCACAGGGACGGTCCTGAGTATGCCGGTTCCCGACTCGCCCAGCAACTGGAAAGTGGGCGGTTGACCAATACTGAAGTCTCACTCATCAAGGATTTCCTGTACGAACGCAAGGCCAAGAAGAATTTATCCGGTGGCCGTGTCGCTCTGTACGTGAACCATCTCATCCGGGTCCGGGACTTTTTACCAGGGCCCTACAATGAAATGACGACCGGTTCGTTCATGGAGGCAATCTCCAAAATAAAAACCGGGCAGCGGCTTGATGGTGGCAACCTTTCCAATAGCACCATTCACGATTACATCCTCACTCTCAAAGTTTTTGCAGAATGGCTGGTTAAGAAGAAGCACGTCGCGATCCCAATTGAGGAGATCAAGGAGATCAAGGTCCCCAAGGCTCCATTGATGACCAAGACTCCGGACGACATGCTCACTGAGGAAGAGATCCAGAAGCTGATCGGTGTCTGTGATAATTCCAAAGAACGGGCGCTCATTGCGTGCGTCTTTGATGCGGCTCTGCGCATTGAAGAGGCCGGATACCTGAGATGGAGGCAGATCCAGAAACTCAAGCACGGAATCTCGATCTCGACCGACAAGAAGACCGGCTTCCCGCGTTACATTCCCTGTGCAACCGCGTGGACCTATCTCAAGACCTGGAAGATGGATTATCCGGCCCTTCACGGCATCCCGCCCGAAGGCGACAACTTTGTTTTCCTTACCCAGAAGGGCGAACCATACCAGTATAGCGGGTTCCAGTATCTCATGAAAAAGTTCAGCAGGAAACTCAAGAAACAGGGTGACACGGTGCTGGCCGAGAAACTGCATTTCCATCTGCTGCGGCACACGAAACTGACCTTCTACGCGAAACAGAACATGAACGAGTCCATCCTGTGCAAGATCGGCTGGGGCAAGCGGTCCTCCATGGTCGAGCGGTACGTGAACCTTTCATCGGTCGATGTGGAGCAGGCCGTGATGGGGATCTCCGGCATCAAGGATATGGAAGTGCAGAAGCCGATCTTTGTTCCAGGCATCTGCCCGCACTGTCTGTGCAAGGAAGTGCCGCCGACCGCCGCATACTGTCCGGAGTGCGGTTCTGAGCTGACTGAAGAAGCGCTGAGCGAGACCGAGAAGATGGTCCGGAGTGTCCGGGAGAATCCCCTCTCGCTCCGGAAAATGGTTGATGAGATGGTTGACGCGAAGATGCAGAAGGCGATGGCGAAATAAATAATTTTTTCAGACGAACAAGCAGATAAATATTCATAGGGTTCCCTTAAACTGAAATCTTTATTAATCATAAAACTAATTCTCTCGAAGTGAGGTTTTATGGAGAAATTTTGCCCGAAATGTGGTACTAAAGCCCCTGATAATCAATCTTTATTTTGCAATAAATGTGGCACTCAGTTACCGGTATCTCAACCTGAAAAACAGGATAAAATTTGTCCGAATTGTGGTGGGGAAATACTTGATAAAGAATCAATATTTTGTGCACGATGTGGAAGTTCTATCTCTGCTCCTTTGCCTTCCATTGTAAAATTTAAAACATCTGATAAGGCGTTTTGCCCAAAATGTGGCGCGGAGCTTAAAAATCCTGAAGCTGAAATATGCCCAACATGTGGTGTGAGAATAAAAGGTGTTGTAAAACCACCTGGGACAAACCCTTGTGGCTGTAATACAATTTTTGGGATAATTTTTGTTTTACTTAGTTTACCTTGTTTTTCATTAGTACTATCAAATCCAGAAACGTATGGATATTATATTGTCGGGGGTTTACTGTTCCTTGGGGGAGGAATTTACTTTTTTGCCAAATCTTATGGATGGCTATAATCAAATTTTGTTTGAATGATTAAAAAAATAAATCTACTGAAAGAGTATATTTATTAAAATAAAAGCGGTATATCTTCGCAATGTATTGCCCAAAATGCGGTTCGGAATTAAAATTTGAAGAGGCTGAAATATGCCCTGCGTGTGGTGCCAGATTAAAAGCTGCACCAAAACCTCCGAATGAGGATCCGTGTGGTTGCGGACAATTTTTATCATTATTCTCTATTTTTATTGGTGCTGTTTTTTTATTTGTTATTTTTTATCCGACAGCAGATACAGGATTCAATACTTCAATGATTATTGTGGGTTTAATTTTTCTTGGCGGGGGGATTGCTTTTTTTGCCAGAAAAGAGAGATGGTTCTAACCCAAATTTTCTCGTCAAATTCTCGATATGGATGATAAGGAAAATCTGGCATGGAAAAATTGGTAGAACTCATAATCGTATTTTTAGAATGAAATGTCGATATACTCCTTCTTGCTCGAATTTTACAATATTAGCTCTGGAGAAATACGGTTTCATTCGCGGTTGGATTATGGCAATTAAAAGGATTCATAATTGTTCTCGATCTATACCCTATGGAACGATTGATTATCCATAATTTTTATTTCGATTCCCGTTTTTTATCTTAAAATGCGGCACCTCCAATCGCTCAAAATATTTTAACCGCAAAATTCATTAAAGGCTTTTCATTTCCCAAATTTTTTGGCGGCGCACCACATTTTCTTGAACAAAAATTTACTATTTTTGTAATTTTTGCTTTACAAAAAACGAGCATCTGACCTATCAATTCAGAAAGTCATATAAACAACTGCGATTTTATAAAACTATTACAATGCTCTGGCACTTCTTCAAAAAAGTAAATGCCCGGATACAGGTCGTTGAACAATCCCCAAACGGAAAAATCAGTGCTTTGTTCCACCGGCCCGAACCCGAGTCTCCCAAAGACGGCCCGACCTTGAAGTATAATATCGCATCCGGAGCACGATGCGCAATGAACGAAGGTCCGTGGTGCAGACTGATGGGCGGCCACGTTCCTGTTTTTTCCCTCTTTACCTTTTTCCCGGATCATCAGTAAAATCGGATGACCGATAGCAGAGGCTCTCATGATTTTCCACATAGATTACCTGCCGAATTATGGCAGGAATTTGAACGGATAATTCCCAGGGCCTGTCCGGCAAGACCGGGCCAGTGTCTCGTAAAATACCGATATGCGGTTTTGGATGTGGCCGCGTGTCACAGGAACGCAACCGAATACAAGCATGAGGACCGTGAGAACATGCAGTATACATCTCCCCACTCAGAAGGATGCCCGGGCGTCCCGGTAAAACGGAAGGAATCACAGACTCAACACGACACGATATCGAATAGTGAATCGCACAATGAACGCACCCAGGAACCCCTGATGGTCACCCAGGAAGCCGTCGAAGCGTACGAAAGGCGGACCGGTTTCTCCGGGATCGGGAGGATCATGGTCGAGGACGGTCACTGGATCATTGTCACAAAAGAAGAGCTGGCGCGGTCCAGGGCCCAGGCACACACGAACCGTATCATGACTTCCCGCATGAAGGGGACCGCATGACCGCATACGCAACCGGCCAGATCCTGTGCGGAGATGAAGGTCGTGTTCATATCCGCATCTGGAGTGAGCGGTATTACCTCTGCCCGGAAGATCTCGGGATGCTTTTCTTTGTCGGCGATCATGTGCCGCTCCTGAAGAAAGGTCCGGCCCCGCAGGTCCATCAGGTCTCCGGCTCGGTTTACCTCAGCCCCTCCGGGCGGGCCGTCATCATCGCGATCGATAAACAACGGTACATGCTGCCCCGCGACAAGTTCCTTGCAGTTGCGCTCGGGGAGGAATTTTCCTGTCACTTCTTTGAGGTGCCCACAGATGAGACGGAGATCGAAACAATCTCTCCGCAGAAGGAAGGAGCGATTTCATGACCAGCCGTCGCGGTACGCTGGTCGAGGAGGGGGCCCGTGAACTGCTCCAGATCCACGGGTATACGGTCCGGGTCATCCCGCCCGGATTTAACAAGCGGTTCCCTCCGGCCCATCTCGTTGCCACCCGGCCATCGGGCGAGACGCGGTTCATCCGTATCCGGAAATTATCCCACCGGCCATCCACCGCTGAAACTCTCGAGATGCATTGCACCAATGATCTCGCGCAGTTCCGCAAGTACATCTCCAGTCATCCCGAAGCGATGGGGCTGCATTGCGAGATCTGGATCTATTCACTGACGCATGGGTTCCGATCCTTCGAGGTCCTGATGGATAGTATCCGGGAAATCCCGAAACTCCCGCTCAACGGTCCGGCAGTTTCCCGGGCAAAAGGTGCAGCATGACCGCCGTCCGTCGTATGCATGTACTGGAGCAGCGGGCCGGAAAAATTCTCCTGAATACGGGCTATGAACCGGTGATTGTGAGCGGTTTTGTCCGGAGTTCCCGATACATTGCATTCAACCTGACCGCCAGGAAGAAACTGGATGACGGGACCATCGATACCGTGATGGTGAAGCTGAAAATTTCCCTGCATCCGATCACGTCTCTCGCAGAGGCCGCGATATTCTGCCGTGACGAGATCGCAAGCGTGAAGAAATTTTTCAACCAGGTGCCGCCGGACGTAAAACCCTCACGATTCGAGGTCTGGGTCTCGATTCCGTTGGATGGGTTCCAGCAGTTCGAGATCACCCGTGAAGGCATCCGTGAGATCCGGTTATATGGGGAGAATGCCCCAGAAGTGGGGGAGACAGCATGATTGCGCAAAGCGCGTTCAATGCGTCGAAGGAGCGGGCCACTGAGCTGCTCATCTCCCGGGGCTTTGAGCCGGTCCTGCCGGTCGAGAGCAGTTTCCTTTCGCATTACATCCCGCTCCACCTTGTCGGGCTTCGGGGCAACTACGAGGCACTCTGCGTGAAATTGCGGATAGCGTATGGCGCGGTGAGCGTGCCATATGTCGAATCGTTCTGCAGGTTCGAGATCTGCCAGTTCCGATCGCTTCTGACAATGTACCCGGGCAACGTCTTCCTCCGCTGTGAAGTCTGGGTTGTATCGCCGAACGGTTCGATCCACTGTTATGAAATTCTGCCCGATGAGATCCGCGAGGTGGCAGCCTATGGCCGGTGAAGCAAGCAAGCCGGCAGTCACGACCGAGAAGATCGAAGGTATTCCACTCTACCTGATCCCAAAAGCGATTGCGGACCAGATCAGGAACAAGGGTGATTCGGTCTTCCAGATCCAGGTCGAACGGAAATTCCATCACCGGTATACCGTGAAGGTCGAGACCTTTGATGAGCACGCCGCGCGGGTGAAGCAGGAGCAGCCTGCCCGCGAAGAAGGCGACGGGCATGGCTGACCTGGTAATTTATTCACAGCGGACCGCAGCAGGAACCCGGGTGGTGACTCGTGGATGGTCTGCTCCGTGATGCAGTCGCCCGATTAGCAGGGCCCGGGCAGGTTGTCGAGGTCCGGGCGCTCACCGATCAGTTCACTCACAGCGGCTACTTCAGCGATCGCGATGCGCTCATCCGGGCCGTGGAGCCTCTCGATACCGACAGCTCAGTACACGGCATCTACATCACATTGAACGAGGTGAACCCGGCCCTGCTCTCGCGCCGGGCGAACCGGATCAAGATGCGGCTCGGCAAGAAGGACAGCACGACGAGCGACGCGGATATCCTGCGCCGCCGCTGGCTTCCGATAGACATCGACCCGTTGCGACCGAGTGGTGTGTCGAGCACGGACGAGGAGCACGGGCTCGCGCTTGCGAAAGCCGAGGAGGTGGCCCGCTGGATCGCCGGTCTCGGCTTCCCGGAACCGGTCCGCGCGGACTCCGGCAACGGGGCCCACCTGCTCTACCGCATCGACCTGCCGAATGATGAGGCGGCAACTGCGCTGGTAAAATCGTGCCTCACAACGCTTGACACACTCTTCTCGGACGAGCGGGTGAACGTGGATACGGCGAACTTTAACGCGGCCCGCATCTGGAAACTTTACGGCACAGTCTCACGGAAGGGCGACAATACGTCCGAGCGTCCGTACCGGAGGAGCCGGATACTGTCGGCTCCGGATGAGCTGAGCATCGCGACGATCGATCAGCTCCATGATCTCGTAGCCAGGCTCCCCACTGAGCAACACGCACAACAGCCGGCCACGGCGAAGGACAAGGGCTTCGACCTGCGCCGCTGGCTATCAGATCATGGTGTCGGGGTGCGGTCCGAGAAACCGTACAGCGGCGGCACATTATTCATCCTCGATCAATGCCCATTCTCCTCGGCCCATAAGGACGGTGCGTTTGCGATCCAGTTCGGCAACGGCGCGGTCTTTGCCGGCTGCAAGCACACTTCCTGCGGTGGTGGTACTCAGCGTTGGCAGGAACTCCGCGAGCGGTTCGAGCCGGACCGGGCAACGAAGCGGAAGGACTGGGAGCAGAAACAGAAGACCTGGCGGAAGGACAAGGCCACGGCAAAAGCTGACCATGAGGGTACTGCGGACCCGGGCCCGGCACCGGAGCAAACGAATCCCGGTGCCCGGGCGGCGGCCCTTGATGTGCTGGAGCATGGCGACCCGGCAGCTCTGATTCTTACGGCATTTGCCCAGGAGCATGTCGGCGATGAGATCCTCGCGCGGTGCATGCTCCTCTCGATGGCATCGCAGGCCGTGAAAAACTCGGACGGGCTGCATGTCTCGGTGACCGGGGATTCCGGCAAGGGTAAGACCCACGCATTCCGGAAGATGATGCGCCAGGTCCCGGACCGGTACAAAGTGAAAGGTACGGTGAGCAACAAGGCACTTTATTACATGAAGGACCTCCGGCCCCGCACGGTCCTGATGAGTGATGATACCGAGCTCTCGGACGGGATACAGGAGATCCTGAAATCCGCGACCTCGAATTTCCATGAGCCGATCACCCATACGACGGTCACAAAGGACCTGACCTCCCGGGTCTGCACCATCCCCGAGCGGTGCGTCTGGTGGATTGCAAAGAAGGAAGGGACCGGTGACGACCAGGTGATGAACCGGATGCTGACCTGCTGGATCGATGAATCAGCTGAGCAGGATGCCCGGGTACTGGCGGCGAAGCAGGAGAAAGAGGAACAGGACCCCGACACATTCACCGATGAATCCCATGAGCTTGCAATCTGTCGGGAGATCTGGGAGGTCCTGCACGAGCAGATGATCTGGGTGATCATTCCTTATTCGAAACGAATCCGGTTCCAGAGAATCAGCAACCGACGCAATCCTGACATGCTCTACGACCTGATCAAGAGCCATGCGGCCCTCTTCTTCCGGCAACGCCGGCAGAAGACCGGTGAAGACGGGACGCTTTGCGTGTATGCGGACGAGGCGGATTTTGCTGCCGCGACCGATGTTTTCACGCTCCTGAACGGTACAGCCGGCGGGCAGGAATCGAAGATGACCAAGAAAGAATCCGACCTGCTCGCCATCATCGAGAAGGCGAACCTGGCAGAGTTCACCATCCAGGACCTGCAGCGGCTGACCGGGGGATCCTACCTGAGCATCTACCGGATGATCAAAGGCTACGACAGCCGGGGAAAGAATTATACCGGGCTGCTGGAAAAGTGTCCGGCAATTTCATTCACCGACCGGACTGTGACGCTGACCGAGGAGAGCGGATATTCGGTCCGGCGCAGGACCGAGGCGTTCGAATGGGACCGGGAGCTCTACCGGCAGTGGATGAACGGGGGAGCGTGCTGGCTTGACCACAACCCGAAGAATGATGACGATGATTCCGGTAATTTTCAGCAATTTCAGCAGGGTTTCAGCAGTTTTTCAGCAACTGCTGAAAATGAGAATGGTGTTTCCAGCGTTCCCGGTTCCAGCAAAGAAGGAGATTGTACAAATAATTCTGTACTAAGAGAAGGATGTTTTCAGCAAAACCGGAATTATGGAGGTGGCGCGGAACCTGAAACGAATTCAGTTCAGTGTCTGCATAATTCGCGATCTGCTGAAAACGAAAAACGATCTTCGCCCGGAATTGCCCAATCGGGCAAACCGGATGCAAATCCCGCCCCGGGCTCTTTCAGCAGCCGTACGAAAGATGCTGAAAGTGTGCTGAAAACAGGATCCGGTGCTGAAAGACCGGTCCAACCCCGGCTCATCCGGGCAAAGGATTACAAAAAACTCGAGCCCCCGGAACCGAAGACCCCGTGCTATTCCTGCGGGAAGAAAGGCTCCTGGTATGTGGAGAAGTTAACCGCTGAGCGTCGGGCCCGGCCCAAGGACGGGCAGGAAGCACGGCGGATTTGCCGCTCATGCTATCAAGCGGCGGTGAAAGCTGAGCAGATGGCCTCGGTCCCGCTGCCGGGAACCGTGGATGTTTCCCGATGCAGCCGGGTGACGGCGGATGTAGGAAAGTGCTCGGTCTGCGGGATTGCAAAGGCGGTGTGGATCGACCGCGAGGCGGGCGTGAAGCTCTGCGAGCATTGTTATGGGAGAGGCGTGCGGGGGGATGCGCAGGAGGCTGGGGTGGTGTAGATGAGAAAGGAAGGCCCTGTGAACCGGACGATCTGATGATCGTCCGGTTCACATGGTCATTAATGATTTTCTTGTGGGGTGAAAATGAAAAATCTCTCTCAATATCTCGATATAAGAGAATGTCAGCGGCCCCTTAGGCCCCTTTACGGCCCCTTTGCCTTACGGGAGATCTAGTGTTGGTATGGACTATAAAATCTATGTCCGTGTGAATTGTTTTTAAATTATTTCGAACATTCGGCGAAAGAAAATATTTTATGGCCCCTTAGGCCCCTTTGCGGCCCCTTTGCTCAAGGTATAATATGTGCCTTTTCCGGTAACACTTCCGGGTTTTTCGAATACACCTTTATCGACGAGTTCTTTCAGGTCACGGCTGGCCTCCCGTTTCAGAACTTCTGCCACGGTCTGGTATTCTGTATTCGTTATCCGCCCCTTCTCCTTCACAAACCTGACGGCATTCATCTGCCGTTCAGAAAGTCCAAGTTTCATTATAACTGCATTTGTCAGCCAGTCACGCCAGATGGTAACAACAAATTCCCCACCACTTTGGGCAAATTCCGGTTCCGGAAGCCCTGCGTCTCTACACCCGGTTGTCATCTGGATTGTCCCATATCCGATTTTCTCGATATAGTGTGTGAAGTAAAGAGGAAGAGCGATCCGGTGATTGCGTGGCCGGGAATTGTGTTCGATTTTCAGGTCTTCGAATGTGAGGTCCGAAGGAAGGCTGCCGGGGTTTCGCACTTCGATCCGATCTGAAAAGACACTGACCTGGACACTTGCAGCCGAGGTATAATCCCGGTGAGCAACTGCATTGACAACCGCTTCCTGAATCACTTCTTTTGGAATCTCGTACCTTGTTTCACTGACCGGTGCTGAATCGCGGGGAGGTACGTTACGATTGATTTTTGAGAGAATAAAATCCGTAGCCTGGTCTGCCTGATCAAAAAGCGTACCGGTGAATATCTGATGGGAGGGTATCGGTTTTGCGACCACCGTTCCATGATAGTGCATGCATTTGATCTCTGATGTCGGCATAAATTTCTGGGGTTTAACGCCGAACAGGAGAATCGCTGCATTGGTGGGTTGGGCTCCCTCCAGTAAATCCAGATGTTTTAGTACCTGTTCGGTCGGGGTTCCCGGGTTGAGGGGGAAACCCCGTTCTTTCTTTGCAACAGGAATGAACCATGCGACTTTGTCATCGGAGATATCCTTTAACGTCGCTCCGGGGCAGGGGGATTCGTCGAATGGCGTGCAGGGGATAATTTTGCTGTCACACAGGAACTGGACTAATGCTGCATACAATTCTTTTTTCAATTCGTCAATAGTGGTGAATCGTTTTCGCACAACGTGCGGTGTTGCCTTGCTGATAAGGCTCTGCATCTTCGAATGACGCTTGCTGTCATCCTTCCCCTTCAGGAAAATTAGCCGGTATTTGCTTTTCTCTGTTGCCCGTTCAAACTCAAGTTCGGTAGGGGAAATCCCCTGCTCGCTCTCCGAGCCATATTCATTACCAAAAATTCCCAGGTATATTGAGCACCGGTCTACTTCGTCCAGATACAGTTCGTCAGGTTTTCGATCGAGTGCCGGAAGATCCTCAAAGAGGAATGGTTCAAAGTAAATACGGAGCAACGGATCTGTCTTGATGTAATCACGGATTGCTGCCCGCTCTTCATTCAATTCCTTTTGCACACTGCTGACAAATATACCGATTGTTGTCATCTTCCTGCTTGTCATTGTCATCATTGTCATGCTCGTGTTTGTCATCAACCGAGTGTCACAGGATCCGGCTCAGATGAATGACAAATATTGCGTGGCTGATGTAAATATGCTTTTTAATATTATGTGCGATTTCTTCGTCCCGGCTCCCTATCTTCAGTAAAGCCTAAGCATGTGGTTTCACAGATGTTTCTCAAACCGATCTGAGGCTTTCAAGAGGCAGATATGACCGTCCCACCGGCCCTTCTTTCGCACGAGAGCACGGAGCAGTACACCCCGCAGTACATCCTCGATGCGGTGATTGCGTGCATGGGTGCGATCGATCTTGATCCGTGCAGCAACAGCCGGGAGATCCCGAACGTGCCGGCAGCGAGGCATTATACCGTTCAGGACAATGGGCTTTTACAGCCGTGGGATGGGCGAGTGTTTCTCAATCCTCCATTTGGTCATGATGTGGAGCGATGGTTCTCGAAGTTATACCTGGAGCGGTCCGCAGGCCGGACCACAGAGGCGATTGTATTGTGGAAGTCAGCGACTGAAACTGCAGCTTGGAAGACGCTGACGGCGATATCGTGCCGAGTATGCTTTCCTTCGGCCCGAATCCGGTTTGCCGGTCCTTCTGGAGATAATGGACCTGGGCCGACATTTTCACCAGCGTTGTTCTATGTAGGGGATGGACCGGAGCGGTTCGAGAGGGCGTTTGCCGGGATCGGGGCGGTGTGGATGGTGCCTGGGAAATGAGAATCGAACGATCCGTTTGGGATGTATATGAGAATTGGAATGGGCATTTTCCCAAAAATATCCCAATGTTGTTTCGAGTTTGGGAATTATTTGGGAATGCCCGGCAATTGATGAGCGAGCATAATGTGAGCATACCTTTTGCAAAAATGCTCACGATATGAGCACAGGCATCGTGACATTTTTCATCAGCGGTTATGATGGAGGGTCTCACCGTTATGTGGGGAGGTCCTGTCACTATGCAGGGAGCTTTTCCTGTTATGTTGGGAGCTCTCTTTCCGGAAAAGGCAGTTCCGGCTCATTCCAGTTTTTGCCGTTGTTTCCACATTGCAAGAAGAGCTCTGCACTCATCTTTCGGAGGATATCTCGGCTTCTTCAGGATCACATTGTACGCAGCGATCGCTTCAGTATAGGTAATGAGTCCCTCGTTCGCGAGATAATCGATCAGCCAGCAGGTCCCGCGACATTCCACGCTGTTATCCGCTGCAGCGTTCCGCAGGGCCTCATCGCCCGTGATGAGAATGGTATTTTTCGTTCTCGCCAGAATCAGAACAGAAATATCATAATAGGAGGGTTTGGGATATCTCCCCATCATGATGGGGATCTCACCGACTTCTTCCGATGTGAGAGAGTCAACGAGCAGGCCCATCTCGGCTAATACATCAAAAGGAGGATTGAGCAGTTCTTCACGTAATAAATCGGTTATCAAAAATTTACAGGGCAATTGGAATACTTTATCGAGCAGTTTTCCAAAATGCAGGTCGATTATGGTATTTGTATCAAGTACATAATATTGCTGAGCACTCAATATCCGATTCCCCATCTATTGAACAAAAGGTACTGATGCTCTGGTTTAATAATTCAGCAGCCTTCGATGTGGAAATGATTCCTTCGGCATGGGCGCGGAGGACCATGGCTTCCATCATGGCCGGTTTCTCTTCTTTTGCACTATCATCGTCGGGTTCTTTCCGGTTCCAGCCCTTCTTCATGAAGAACTTCCGGATCCCGAGATAATTTTCCGGTGTGATTATTCCAAGGTCCATGGCCCGGTGCAACCACGCTCCCATCGAGAGCCCGTATTTTTCTTTGAGGATAAGCAGCTCCTTGATGGAAAACTTATGCCGGGTCTCTTCCAGTTCAAAAAGGACCTTCTCCCGGGGAACGAGGAACGCACCGGCAAACCGGTGCATCGCCTTCTCCTCATCGAGCCCGCCCTCAACTTCGAGAAGGCAGTGCCCGAGTTCGTGAGCGAGGGAGAACCGCTGCCGGGCCCGTGGAAGATTTTCCTTCACGACAATTACCCGGTGGCCTGCATATTCGGTAAACAATGCGTCGAACTGCGTAATCCCGCTGATGATCCCGATCTTGATGCCTTTGTCTTCCAGCAGGTAGGTCAGATTCTCAATCGGATCGGTTCCGAGGTCCCATGCGGCCCGGAGATCCCGTGCCGCCTCTTCCGCTTCTTCAAATGAAGAAATGGTCCGGGGAAAATCGTCGGGCATCTCAAAGACCCGTGGCCGTCCGGTCAGGCTCTCGATGTGGAGGTACCGCTCCAGCCATTCCTTTGTTTCGGCGTTGATCTGCTTCTCGTCCCGTTTTAACATCTTCCTGGTCCGGAATGCCATCTGGTTCAGCTGGATCTGCTGGTTCTCCGGCCTGAGCAGGGATGCGATGGGAATCTGTAATGTTTTGCTTAATTTGATCAGGGATTGTGAATCCGGGACCAGTTTGTTTTTTTCATATTTGTCAACCGTTGTGTGCGAAACACCGATCTGTTCCGCAAGGCCCCTCAGGGTTATCCTGAGAATCTGTCTCCGCAGCTTAATGCTCTCTCCCAGGCTCATTCCTTCACCAAAAACGGTTAGTTTACAAATCGACTAACTACACTAGTATTTGTAACCCAATATTTATAATCATAGCATTTGTACCAGCGTTGCGATTGATCTCGACCCGGCCAGCGATAGCCGGGAGATCCCGAACATGCCGGCAGTGAGGTATTATACAGCTCAGGACAACGGGCTTGTGTAGTCCTGGGCCGGTTTCGCGGATGACAACTAACTTGCGGATGGTGAGCGATACAGGAGGGCTGTTTCTGGCGACGGAGTGTGAGTTAAAATAGAGGGGCGAAAATTATTTTAATAACGCTTTTAAATTATTGAGACTTTTCTGGATCTCGTTTTCCAGCATCTCGATTTTTTCAATGATTACTACCGGCTTTTCATACTGAACTTCTTCGTATTCAATCTCCTTGTAACGTGAGATGGAGAGATCGTACCCGTTCTCTTTGATCTCGCTGATGGGAACAAAGAAACATTTGCCTTTCCGGTCCGTGGGATTCTCTTTTTTCCGGCTGCGGTAGTGCTTGATAATATCCGGGATATCTCCTTTCCCATCGATGAATGTCCGTTTATCATCGAGTGAGTACCCGTCCGCGTCCATATCATAGAACCAGACTTTTTCCGTTGATCCGCCTTTGGTAAAGATCATTACAGCCGTGGAAACCCCGGCATATGGTTTGAAAACACCTGACGGCATAGAAATGATGCCTTCGAGCTGGCACTGTTCGAGGAGAATCTGCCGGAGTTTTTTGTGGGCATTGGAGCTGCCGAAGAGCACGCCGTCCGGCACGATGACCCCGCATTTCCCGCCAATCTGGAGAAGATGGACCATCCGCTCGACAAAGAGCAGTTCGGTCTTGGTTGTTTTGATAGTGAGGGTTTCGTTGATGTCGCTTTTGTCGATGCTTCCCGTGAATGGCGGGTTCGCGAGGACAACTGTATAATGATCACACTCCTGGTAACCTTTTGAGAGTGTGTCCTTGTATGCTACTTTGGGCGCTTTGATCCCGTGAAGCACCATGTTCATAAGGGAGATCCGGATCATCGTATTATCGTTATCATACCCGTAGAATGTATCTGACCAGAGCTTATTCCAATGCTTTGGATCCGTGATTTTATCCCCAAGAAGATTGTGATATCCCCCTTCTGAATCCTGTTCAATCTTATCCGGGCTTGTATATTTTTTAAGGATATGTTCGTATGAATTAACAAGAAACCCGGCAGTACCACACGCTGGATCGCATATACGATCGTTGATATCGGGATCAACAAGGTCAATAATCATACGAATGATGTGGCGGGGTGTACGAAATTGACCATTTTTTCCTGAAGTCTTGAGTTCCTGGAGAAGATATTCATAAATATCTCCTTGGGTATCCTGGTTCTGGGCAGATATCCTGAGTCCATCAATAACGGTAACAGCTTCCTGAAGGAGTGACGGTTTTGAAATCTGAAAGACTGCCTCTTTCATGTGTTCCGCAAACAGTGTCTTTTCACCGTCGTGAATGTCCTTAATAAATGGGAAAACTGTATCGTGTACATGCGCAAGCATCTTATCCGCTTTGTAATGCTTCCAGTGAGACCACCTGCAGTCTTCCTTTCCTTCGAAGATGGATTTGTAGGGTAGTTTCTTTGCTTGTGCCCGCTTCTGCTCGAATGTGTCCATATCTTCGAGCCGGTTCATGAAGATGAGGTAGGACATCTGCTCGATTGATAGGAGCGGATTGGAGAGACCGCCGCTCCAGAATTTGTCCCAGAGGGAGTCGATCTTTGATTTGAGTTCGGGGGCGAGGCGCATTGTGACAGGACTTCCTTTGTGTCATATGTAATTGTTTTACAAGATTAGATGTATCGGTATATTTTTTCGTATTCATTTTATAGAGGATAGCTTGATTATTCTGAATACTAATGAGTCTACTTAAGTAGTGAAAATGTGATGGAAACACCTTTTGAAAAGAAATTAAAAGCCAACGAACTCCGCAAATCTGGAAATTATCAAGACGCTTTAGTCATTTATAAGGAACTTCATCAGGAGAATTCAGATCAATATACGCACGCCGGATATCTGCACTGCCTTAGAAAATTAAAGCAATTTAAGGAAGCCCTCCCTCTGGCGGATTCATTAATCGGAAAATTTCCGGGATTTGATTGGGTAACCACGGAAATTATATGGACTTATATCGAGGGTTTGCTGAATCCAATACCTCAAGAGGAATCTCTTTCAATAACGATTAGTGTAGCAAATAAAATTCTCCAACTCCAGCCAAATCAAATCGCATCAAATGTCATCAATATGCGGGTATGTAAGGCTGCAAAACATGAGAAGAACTGGAAAGTTCTGGCTGAATGGGTTCAAAAAATTGATCCTGACTCACTTGATTCAAAACCGATGCAGTTACCCAATGGAAGGGAGGGCTGGAGCCAACAGGGTCTTTGGTATTTGTACAAGGCTAATGCACTTGTTGAAAATGGCATGAGCGATGAGGCATTTCCATTTCTTGAATACGCTCTCGAACACTTCCCCAAACATAAAAAATTCTTTCTCCGGCTACGAGCTCTGGCATATTTCAATATCGGAAGAATCGAGGAGGCAGCAGCGGATTATAAGATTCTCTGCGAGGTTCAACGTCCTGACTGGTGGATGCTGAAAGAATATGCAGATGTCCTTAAAGATCTCGGGCGAAAAGATGATGCTCTTGAAATAATGCTCTTTGCAGCCCAAGCCCGACAAGATCCGGGTTTGATGGTCGTCCTTTTTGAAGCGATAGGGGATTTGTTTTATGAACGTGGCAACAAAGAGAATGCAGCCCTCCACTATCAATTAACGAAATTAATCCGCGAAGATAAGGCTTGGAAAGTCCCGGATTCATTGAATGATAAATTATCCGGACTATCAACAGACGGATTTACAATATCTATCTCATTAGAAGAAGTTTTTCAGAAATGCCAGGCGATCTGGAGGCATGGTACAGAAAAACCGGGTGCTGTTCCATCATCACAATTCTCTCATAAGGATACAACGAAAGTAAATGCCCATGGGAAAATTTCTCTCGGAAGACCAGATCGGCCATTCTGTTTTATCAATCTGATGGATGGCGATTCGGTCTTTTGTTTCAAAGATCTATTACCTCCGGGTATTATTGACGGAGATGAAGTGATTGTGGATGCCCGGCCATCGTGGGACCAGAAGAAAAACAAGCAGTCATGGAAAGCCCAGAATATCCGATTGCAAAAAAAGTGAAACCTTATTTTTTCGATGAATTATTTACGTTTTTAAAATGCATTTTCGCAACATTCGGTAA
>Ga0265316_10003176_pt1 | contig 16712 bp, 16 predicted proteins | sample 4522metaG_FD_202092 | JGI IMG/M metagenome (GOLD analysis project Ga0265316, IMG submission 202092) | Rhizosphere microbial communities from Carex aquatilis grown in University of Washington, Seatle, WA, United States - 4-5-22 metaG | ecosystem: Host-associated > Plants > Roots > Rhizosphere >...
ACCGTCGAACATCTCCGGAAACAGAGTGATAATCTGAATTGTCATCGTACGTCTTCGGGTGACACCCAAGCTTGGGCAAGAATGTTTGATGTTAAAACTGGCGGATAGAACCTTCTAATTTCATCCATTGTTGCCTTATGCAAAGCTTCATCATCAGAAGCTACACAATCCTCAAGCACTACAACGTGCAGATTAGGCTCATTATCATAAAGATCTTGAACTGTCCGCGCTACACACCGCTGGGTTTTTAAACCGGTAACAAATAAAGTTCCGATCCCTTCGGTGGCAATTATACCGGCTAGCTGAGTGTCCACATACGCTGATATCTTGGTTTTTTCAATAACTAAATCACCCTCTTCGGCTGGCACAAATAACTCTGCCCCGCTTGTTCCTTTCAAGCATGCAACACCTTCTTCGCGTTCATTCTCTTCGAACCATAAGAATCGATCACGGCCGGCTTCGGTTCTCAGTTCGGGGTCTTCATATGTTTTCGTACGAATAACTGGTCGGCCAATTTGATGGAATAGTTCCGTAACTCGATCAATCGCGGGCAACACAGCTCGCATTGGCTCAACATTTTGATGCCAAAGTGCTGCAGATTTGCCATCAGGAGCCAGGAAATCATTCTGCAAGTCAACTATCAACAAACCGGCTTTTTGAGGGTTTAAAATTTCCTTTAGTCTCTCTTCCTTCAACGATTCGAGGCTGGTAATGGGAATATCCTCAGCTGAATGTGGCGGCAATGTCATAACTCAATAATTATAGCAAGCTTTTGCTTGAGGCTGTGGCTAGGCGCCGGCGAAGCACGGACTGAGTTGTATTTAAATACTGCGAAGGAGTACTGGAGCTGGCAACAACGCCAGAGCCCAAGAGTGCCAGCGGTGCGTCTGGCTTTGCCAGGCGGCAGGCTTGCGCGGCAAAAGTTTGCTAGACGTCTAGGTCGTCGAGGTCGGCTAGTTCGGCGCGGGTGCGGCTAACCACATCGGATGGTTCGTCGCTAACGGCTTCTTCGGCCCGGGCGTCATCCAGCGCGTCGTCGGCGGAGTTGTCTTTGGCGACTGGGGCTTCCTCGGCTGGAGCTGGCTCTTCGGCGGCTGGTTCTTCGGAACTGGTATCGTCAGCTGGCTTGGCTGGCTGGCTGTCGTCGGTGGAATCCTGGCGTGGCGGCCTTGGCCCGCCAACGTCGATAATTTTTAGGTTGTAGCGGGCATCGTTCTTGGTACCTAGGGCCCGCAGTAAGGTTCGCAAACTTTGAGCGGTAGCTCCACGCTTGCCGATAACTCGGCCCAGATCCTCCTGGTCGACTGTTAGTTCTAACAAAACGCCCTTTTCGTCGATGGTTCGTTCGATTTTAACGGCGTCGGGGTTGCCGACTAGTGATTTTACGATGTACTCAATGAATTGCTGGTCAATGCTGTTAGCCATAGGTCTCTCCTTATCTTGTACTAATAATTATATCAGTAAGTCAGAATCGCTTGGTTGTAATAATTTCGAAGTTTAAGCGGCTGGTTCTTCAGCCGGTTTGTCTTCGACTGTGGCGGCTTCAGCGGATTCGGCCGGAGCTTCTTCCGCGGGAACAACTTCTTCAGCTGGGGAAGCCTCGGGCTCAGCTTCAGCTGGGGCCGGCTCTTCTGCGGGAGCTTCGGTTTCTGGCGCGGCTTCCTCTGCGGACGGTTCCGGCGCGGCATCAACGGCTTCGACGGGCGCCTCGGCTGGAGTTTCTTCGGCTATAACTGCCGGCTCGGGAGCTTTTGGCTCCGGCGGCCGGGTACTGCGGCGTTTAGCTGGGTTTCGGGTAGCACCTTTTTGTGGCTCTTCCAGCTTGACCCAATTTGGCAGTTTGATGCCTTCTTTTTTCATTAAGCGGGCCACGCGGTCCGACGGCTGGGCGCCTTTGCTCAAATACTGGCTGGCTTTTTCGCCATCGATAGTCGTGGTCTTGGTATGAGGATCATAACTGCCCAAATAAGCCACTACACGGCCGCGGGTCGGGCTAAACCGGCTATCCTGAACAATCATCCTAAACTGGGCGTGGCCGGACCGGCCGGTGCGCTGTAGGCGGATAGCTAGCATTTAGTTATTTACTCCTGTCATCAGTCTATGAATTTTACAGATAAGCACCCCTGTTGTCAAGACAGCTCTAGACATAATGTTTTAGGGCGTCGGCGGCCGCCTCTACTTGGGCGCTTTGTTTACTGGGGCCGCTACCCTCGCCTTTTTGGACGTTATCGACGAAAACGCCGATTACGAACAGCTTGTCGTGGTCGGGGCCGTCTTCGTTTAAAACTTTGTAAATTGGCGTAAAGCCGTCTTTATTCTGCACCAGCTCTTGCAAGCGTGATTTAGGGTCCAGCCACGAGCCCTCGCGCAGAATCTCCTCGAAGGTCGGCAGCAAAGTTTTGGTGATGTAATCCTTAGAAGCTTCGTAGCCTTTCTGCAGATACAGCGCGCCGATAACGGCCTCGTAAGTATTAGCTAAGATCTGCTCGCGGGCCCGCTGCGAACCGCGCTTTTCGCCGCGGCTTAAGCGTAGTAGCGGTTCAAAGCCTTCGCGGTCGGCGGCGGCACTAATACTTTCGGTGCGCACCAAAGCACTGCGCCAGTTGGTCAGTATGCCTTCGGGCTCTTTATAAGTGGTATATAGGTACTCAGTAACCACCATTTCCAATACAGCGTCACCCAAAAACTCCAAGCGTTCGTTGTGCTCCTGGGCGGTCTTTTTGTGCTCGTTTAGGTAAGAGCGGTGGGTAAAGGCGGTGACTAACAGGTTGATATCGCCAAAATCACCAAAGTGGGTTTGGGCGAAATCTTGGTATTTAGTAATGTCCATTGGTCTTTAGTATTCTCCTTATTTCTGGTTTCTAATCTTCTTCAGGCCCATCAATATCAGCTTACCGATATCTTCATATTCGATCTTATCCAAGGCATCTTGAGCCGACAACCAGCCGACGCTGGTCATCCATTTCTCGGGTTTGATATCGTTGCCTTCGCCCTGGGCTTTAACTAGGAAGATCTCGGTAGTCATTAGCACCAGTCGGTTGCCGCGGCGGTATCGAAAATTTATCTTGCCCAGCCAATCCTGTACAGTCATTTTCTGCAGGCCGGTTTCCTCGCGGATTTCGCGCTCGGCGGTCTGGCGGGCGGTCTCGCCATCTTCTATGTGGCCCTTAGGGATGGTCCAGCGGCCCTTAGAATCTTGAATTAACAACAGCTCTATCCCACCGTTTTGGGTACGCCTAAAAGCTATGCCGCCGGCGGTTGGCTCGCGCACCACTTCGCTAATAGCTGGACGGTGCGTTTTGACAAAGTTTTTAAAGCCTGAAAGAGGCTTGGGCTTTTTTATCATAGATATTTAATTATTCCTTTTTAGATTTGGCTGATTTGTTTTTAACAGTTTTGGGTTTAGCGGGTTTTTCTTCTTGAGCGCGCAAGACCGTGCCTAACACGCCATTGATGAATTTAGAGGAGTTGTCGCCGCCAAAGGCCTTGGCCAACTCTACCGCCTCGTTAATGACCACCTTGGGCGGCACGCCTTCCTCGAACACCAACTCATATACACCGATTCGCAAGATGACGCGATCCATTCGGGCAATTTGTTCAATCGGCCACTCCGGAGCCACCGGGCGAATAATATCGTCCAGCTCAGTCTGCTTGGTGTCTACGCCGCGGACTAAGGTTTCGATAAAGGCTTTATCTTCAATCGTCTCTTCATAACGCGCGATATTGCGCGCTAAGACATCCTCAAGATCAAGCCCTGGGTCGTTAACCTCACGCCGAAAGTCCTGCTCATACAAGGTCTGTAGAGCCACAATGCGTCCAAGGTGTCGGTTAGCACTCATATATTGTTAATCTTTCTGCTTCTAGAAACACTAATATTATTTAGTATACTCTAGCGTTTTTGGCTTTTTGGCTACGAGTTATTCTTTAGGAACGGTTTTGGTTTTAGGTGCCGTTACTTTAACCGGGCTTTTGGCGTTAACCCGCTTGGCTAATTTTTGCAGCAAGTGGCTGCGGCGCATGCCTGTGCGGCGGGAACTGGTTCGTTTTTTGGGTTTTCCCACTTGAAAACACTCCTTTAGAACATTAAAATTAACTTGTAGCTTAGGTGATATTATAGCTTCTACCCTCTTAAATGACAAGGGATACTAGGCGGCCGGCCACATAAATTTCTTTCTTGACGGTTTGGCCGGCCAGCAAGCCGGCAATTTTGTCATCGGCTTTGGCGGCGGCGATGGCGTCGGCTTCGGATACATCAGCCGCGACTACAATTTCAGACCGGACTTTGCCGTTGATTTGCACCGCTAAAGTTATAACTTCCTCAGTTACCAGCCTGGGGTCCCATAGCGGCCAGCTGGATACATGAATAGAGGTATCGTGCCCTAAATTCTCCCAGATTTGCTCACTGATGTGCGGTGCGAATGGTGCTAGTAGCTGAGTCAGGGTTTCTAGCGCAAACCGCCAACCGTCTGATTGGCTGATCGGCTCATCGGCTTTGAATTTATAGAGCTCGTTGACTAAGCTCATCATGGCCGCAATGGCCGTGTTAAATTCCAGATTCTCTAAATCGTGAGTAACAGCTTTAATGGTCTTGTGCACAGCGGCGGTAATTTCCAAATCGCGTTTTTCATCGGCCGGGCCGGATTCAGCAAATTCCTCGGTTAGCGTCCAAAACCGGTCCAAGAACCGCCGGGTGCCGGCAATGCCGCTCAAATTGTACGGGCCGCCCTGGTCGTAAGGGCCCATAAACATCAAATACAGCCGCAGGCTGTCGGCGCCGTAGCCGGTAACCATTTCGTCCGGATTAACTACATTGCCTTTGCTTTTGCTCATTTTTTGGCCGTCGGGGCCCAAGATAATGCCCTGGTTGGTCAATTTCCTAAACGGTTCTTCAAAATTCAGTCCGTGGTTATCGTGCAAAAACTTGGTGATAAACCGGGCGTATAACAGATGTAGGATTGCGTGTTCGATGCCGCCAATGTAGTGATCCATCGGCATCCACTCGTTGATTAGCTCTACGTCAAACGGCGCCTGGTCGTTTTTATTGTCCAGGTAGCGCAAAAAGTACCAGCTGCTGCAGACAAAGGTATCCATGGTGTCGGTTTCGCGCTTGGCCGGACCGTCGCAGTTGGGACATTTGGTGTTAACGAAATCTTCGCGCTCCAGCAGTGGCGAACGTCCGGATAACTCAAACTCGACATCTTCCGGCAATATCACCGGTAAATCGGCCTCCGGCACCGGCTGGATACCGCATTTTTCGCAGTAAATTATCGGAATCGGCGTACCCCAGTAACGCTGGCGGCTAATCAGCCAATCGCGCAGTTTATAATTGGTCTGCTCTTTGGCGATATTGTCTTTGGCCAAATCGGCTACGATTTTATCCCGGGCCTCAGCTGAATCCATGCCGTTGTACTTCCCGGAATTTATCAGCTTGCCTTCGCCCGTAAACGGTTTAAAATCGTCGCTCTTAAGCGCCGACTCCAAAAAGTATCTAGGCTCAGGAATCTGAAACTGGTCAATAGCTTTTTGTGGGTCTTGCCAATGAATGATATGCTTTTGGGCCTCATCTTTCGCAAGTTCGTCATGTTCAAGGTTCTTTAATTTAAACTCTAGTCCTCTGAAATGAGCTATTCGGTTCTCATTTTTATGTATTGCCCAGAATTCCGACCAGAGCTCCTGGCCGGCATAGCCCATAAACTCGGGGTTCTTATAACCGGTTTCTTCGTAAATTTCTCTTTTGGCGCCCTCAACCCAATCTTCACCCTGGTCAATACCGCCCATCACTAATGTCTGCCATTTATATGCTGGAACCTCCAAGACTATTACCTTGTTTTCAGTTGGGTGCCAAACTATACTTTGAGCCACATTCCGCTCGACCACCTTTTCGCCGGGCCGAGACTCAACATCTCCGACACCTGACAACACTTCGGCCACAACTTGCTTAATCTCCAGGTTGAACTTTTTGGCAAACTCATAATCACGTTCGTCGTGGGCCGGCACGGCCATTATGGCGCCGGTGCCGTAGCCGCCCAACACGTAATCGGCCACCCAAATCGGGATTTTCTGCTTGGTGGCCGGATTAATGGCGTAGGCGCCGGTAAAAGTGCCGGTTTTGTGCTTTTCGCCCTCTTTGCGTTCCAGCTCAGTTTTGTGGCTGGTCTCTTCTATATATTGTTCTACCCTTGGGCGGCACTCATCGGATACGATTTTAGTAACTAGCGGGTGTTCTGGTGCTAAAACCATGTAGGTGGCGCCAAAAATCGTATCTGGTCGCGTTGTAAAGACTTCGATGTGTTTGTCGGTGCCGTCAACCGCGAACTTAATCAAGGCGCCCTGGCTTTTGCCTATCCAATTGACCTGCATGGTTTTGACTTTCTCGGGCCATTCCACAGTGTCCAAATCAGCCAACAAGCGCTCGGTGTAATCGGTTATTTTGAAGAACCACTGTTCCAACTCTTTTTGGATAACTGGGGTACCACAGCGCTCACAAACATTATCGTCGCCAATCACCTGTTCGTTAGCCAGCACGGTTTGGTCTTTGGGGCACCAGTTAACTACCCGCTTGGCGCGGTAAGCCAGACCTTTTTCATAAAGTTTCAGAAACAGCCATTGGTTCCAGCGGTAATAGCTGGGGTCGCAGGTGGCCAAACTGTGGTCCCAATCGTAGCTGGCGCCAATCTGTTTAATCTGTTCGGTCATGGTTGCGATGTTGCTGTGCGTCCAAACCGCCGGCTGGATGCCGCGTTTAATCGCCGCGTTTTCGGCCGGCAAGCCAAAGGCATCAAAGCCTATGGTAGTCATAACGTTTTGGCCCAGCATGCGCCGAAACCGCGCTACTGTATCTGTCGGCGCAAAATTATACCAGTGCCCAATGTGCAAGTCGCCGGATGGGTATGGCAGCATCGGAATAACATAGGCTTTGTCGGCCGTCCGGCTCATGTCGGTCTTATAAATGCCGGATTCTTCCCAAACCGCCTGCCATTTGGGCTCAATTTCCTTGGGATTATACCGCCTCATATCACACTTATTCTAACAGAGATAGAAGGGATGATGTTAGAACCATTTGCCACCGTACATTATGGCGCCGACCAGAATCAATGAGTTCGCTATAAAGAATAATGCTTGGTAAATAAAAATCATCCGCTGTTTATGAACCAACGCGTACCATATCCAAGTGGCTGTAAAGAAATCAATAGCTATCCATGACGGGATGGATATACCGCTAGCGTCTCCGTGGCGGAATATCTGCAGGGCTTGTGGATATAAGAAAAATGGCTCAACAACTGCGGCTACATAAGTTAGTCTGTCCACAAATTTTTTATTTTTATGTTCGTGACCAAATATGAATTTATGTTTGTGGATTTTGGTCATTAAAATTGTTTGAGGTAGTTGGTGCTGAAGCTGGTGTTTAGTTTTTGGCGCTCGGTCCATTTTTCTTCAGCTAAGTCTACTAACTTTTGAACAAGATCAACATTAGAGATGCCGGCCTTGGCCCAGTTATGGGCGTACAAGCCGCCCGGCAGTGGGTTAATCTCGTTAAAGTAAACTTTGTCGGCCTTAGAATCAATCAGCATGTCGACTCGGGCAATCCCGCTGCAGCCTACGGCGCGGTAGGCAGCAAGCCCGGTGCTTTCCGCTTCTTGGTATAGCTCTTTTGGCAAGTCAGCCGGTATTTGACTGTAGCCTTGCGAACCTTTCGTCCCTTTACCAGTACCCTTCTTACCGCCTTGCATATACTTGGTCTCGAAATCGAAGAATTCTTCTGATTTGAAAGCCGGTTGTTCTAATAGCGCAGGAGTAAGTTGGTCGTTGCCAATTATCGGCAAGGTTACCTCTACCAAATTCCTAACGCCTTCTTCAATTACAACTTTGTCGTCATAGTGAACGGCCACTTCCAGGGCATTCATCAACTCTGATTCTTTTTCCACTTTAGAAATCGCTATGCTCGAGCCCAGGTGAGCCGGTTTAACAAATAATGGATATTTCAGGTGCCTCGTCTTAGCTACCACATCATTGGGATTGATGGCCAGCTCTCTTGAATGGAACCATACCCAAGGATTGCTTTCTATGCCCGAGGCCTCGGTCACTTGTTTGGCGAACACTTTATCCATTGCTATAGCGCTCGAAGTCATATCGCAGCCCACAAACGGCACATTGGCCATCTGTAGCAGACCCATCAACTCACCATCTTCGCCGTGAGTACCGTGGGTGGCCGGAAAGACCACGTCGATTTTCTTGTACATTTTGCGGCCGGCAAACTGGCTGGACTTAACAAGGGTCAGGCCGTTATCAAACATCAGTTGAGTTTTAGGCGCCTTGCGCATAAAGTCTTCTATTTCTCCGGTTTGATAGAGATTAATGTCTTTGAGCCGGTCATCCCAAAACCACGAACCGTCTTTGGCTATGTAAACAGCTTCGACTTTGTATTGTTTGGTTAGCTCCAAAGGTTTGATAATGCTGGCCAGGGCTGTGATTATCGAGACATCGTGCTCGGTTGAACGCCCGCCAAAAATAACTGCTATTGTTTTCATAAGCCTAATGATACGCCCGGCGGTGAGTATGTCAACAATTTATCCACACAATTAATGCAGATTAATTGTAATTGTCTGGCCAGTCGTTCTGCATTAATACCAAATCGCCGGCCGCCACGAACTTATCAAGGTTGGTATAAAAGTTTAGAGGATCTTCTTCTATGAGGGTTTGACCTTTGAATTCAACCATCCCGTGCAAAATATCATCGGTTACGGAGTGCTTCATCAGTATTACTAAGTCCGGATTGGCCTCGGCGATAGCCTTGCCTAACTCTCGATGAATTTCTGAGCTTTTAGCTCCCTGGTCTACCAGGCCGGGAGTAATGTAAATCTTGCGCTTGGCTGGCAGGGTCTTTAAAAGTTCCAGTCCGGCTTTCATGCCTTCTATGTTGCCGTTGTAGGTGTCGTCAATTATCCAGGCTCCGGATAGTTGGTATGGTTTCATGCGGTGTTCAAAAGCCGGCACTTTGGCAATACCTTCCTCAATCTGATTTTTATCCAGACCCAGGCTGTCGGCCAAAACCGCCACCAGCGCCAACGGGGCAACTTGGTGTTTGCCGAGTAGCTGGCTTTTTATATTTAGGGCACTGGCGCCCTTTTTCATCTTAAAACTAAGGCCGTCCAGGCTAACTTTAACGTCTTCAATTTTCCAACCATCAGCTTTATTGGAGTCAAACTGTAAATATCCCGGCTTAACAAACGGTTTGATGTCATTGGCTTCGGTGTTTACATAGACATTTTTGCCGCCAAGATAATTAGCTAGCGAGAATATATCGGCGCCGGCGTTTTGCAGGGTTTTGTATTTATCCAAGTGGGCCGGCGCCAAACCGGTGATAATACCAATATCCGGTTTGGTTATTTTGGCAAACCCTTTAACATCGCCTGGCGCCCCCTCGCCATACTCAATAACCAGTACATCTTCGTCGCCGGTAAGCTGTTTGGCAAATCTGGCGTGGCTGATGGCAACATTTTTATTAGCCGGGGTAGCTGCGACTTTTTTGCCCTCGGACAGAACAGTTAAGAGCATTTCTTTCATGCTGGTTTTGCCGTAGCTGCCAGCCACCGCGATTTTAACGGCTTTATGGTTGGCGAAATTCTTTTTCGAGGAGTGCACCTGGGTTCGGTAATACGGCTTAACTACCAGCCACCGGCCCAAAATTAATGGTAAGACCACCAGATGGGCCCAGACCACCGGCGCCGATAGAAAGGCTCCGACACCAAATAAGTAATCAGCTGGGTTGTGGTTATGATAGCCAATTACCAAAAAGACTAAAACTATCAAAAACTGCGCCGTCAGCCCCAACCTGACAAAAGTTAGCAATAATTTTGCCGGGCGGGTCATAACTAGCTGCTTGCGGTGCATCACTTTGCTGAAGTTGTTGGTTTGCCATAGCCAATTCAGATAAGCGCGTACGTTGTATTCGCTAGCCTGGAGCATATATACAACGCTCCTGGCAAACTGCGGCCGGTATAGACTAAAGATACCTTTTATTATCATGCTAGCCCTCAATTATAAAGTCTTCGATTAACTCAGCTATTTGTTGGGGCTGCTCTTGGTGCGCAAAGTGTCCGGCATCGGCAATCGGGACCAGTTGTGAATTAACTATCGCACCGGCCAGCAGCTTGCCGTGGCCAAGCGGTGTTTTTTTATCGGAATCGCCATAAATTAGTAGAGTTGGCAGCTTTAGTTTAGCGGCGTCAGCCTGCACATCTTCGCTTACGACTTTTCGGAACGTTTCTTCCAGCTGCGGCAACAATGTGGCGTCGGAACCAATCGTTTTATAAAATCGGCCTCTTATCCTTTTCTTGGCTGTAGGCGGCAGAAAGAATGTCGCGGCTTTGCCGCCTTTGGCTGCTATCTTAAGCAGTTGCTTGCGGGCTTTTTGCTTATTACGTACCCCGGCTGAGGCTATTAGTACGAGTTTGTCGGCTTCGATTTTACCGTTGCTCAGGCCCTTAATGGCAATCGAGCCGCCGTTAGAATGGGCGACAATCGTATTAACCTTACTAACTCCGATTTTTTTTAGCCAGGCGGCTACAAAATCGGCGTAATTTTCCAGGCCCCAAGCCTGCTCCGGCAGCTGGCTGCCGCCAAAGCCGGGCAAATCCAGCGTCAAAATCTCGTACTTCTTGGGCAAAATATTAATCAAAGCTTCAAAAGTCTTGGCGCTGTCTCCCCAGCCGTGCAGAAAAACTACTGTTTTGCCGTTCCCAATTTTCTGATAATTGGTCATTAGGCCGTTTACAACGACATTCATCCCGTTAGAGTCCTTCCAGATGTTAGTGATGTGATTGGTATGGTTTGTACGCTTAACATAGTTTTGTAGTAAATCGAAAGCCGTCAGGGTCTCTAACGGGATTCATAAGCACAAGTATAACAAGGTGGGGCGATTTTTATTGGTGGCTGGCGCGTTTGTGCTGGCGTTCTGATTTAAATTTACTTGTTAGTTGGGGCGTCAAAAATCTGGACACCAGTTTTGGAACTTATGTCGTAGATGTTGTATATGGTGTCGGTTAATGAGCTGGTGTCCAGCACTAGCTGGTGTGGTCCAATCATACCTTGTATGGTTGAACCGCCGGCGAAGCCAACAATGTTTGTGGTACTTACACTGCCCGTACTAATATTTATTGTTTGCAACGCCTGGGAGGGAGCACCAATAAGCGTTCCATACTGATCTAGGGTATGTGGCTGGACGTAGACATCTTTAGCAGCTGAAGAGTAAGTGATATAGCTTTGGTAGTCCACTTGATCAGCCAAGCTTACTACTTTTGAGGCAGTGTCTTTATAGTTAGGCTGGTTATATATGCTCAGCCCCGTAATATTGTCGATGGCGTCTGTGGAAACCTTGAAGCCAGTAAAAGCTACGTTAGTTCCATCCACGGCAAACCAGTTTACAGGGATTGTGTCTGTGCCAGGCACGTCGGTGCTGGTGCCAGTGGTCAGGTTATAAACCGCCAACCCGTTATTATTGGCTTGAGTGTGAGTCCCTGTGCTATCCACTTTATATTGTTTTGGTGGTGATTTAGCGTACATAAAGCTGTTGTCGTCCAACCACACTATGCCGGGATAGCCATAATTGCGCTGGGACGCGGCGTAATCACTGTTATCATTACCTACTTGCTTGGGGAATACTTGGACATTGGAGACAAAGGAGGTTGGGCTGGCTTCGCCGGCTTGGTAAATCAAGAATTTATTTGTCTGAGGGATAACCAGGCGCAGCCCATCCGGGGAGACGGCACAACAGAAGCTAGCCGGTAAATTACTGGCTTTATCGCTTAAGATAGTTTTTGTATCTCCGGTGTTTAAATCGGTAACCCTTATACTAGTGTTGCTAGTTAGGGGGTCGGTTTGGTTATCAGCCGCGTATACAACATAATGGTCGCTCATAATCTTTGGGTTAACGTAAGTCCCCACTGAATTATCCGTGGCAACTTCATAGGTTGTTTGGCTGGCGACGTCGTACATTAAAAGCCGTTTGTAATCATTCGTAGCGCCATAGGTTAAATCAGTCATGAATACCACCTCTTTGTCAGTTGTGCCGCTGACTGGTGGGATTATTGATTCTAGTTTCGGCAACGTATAACTGATAGTTTTGAGTTTGGCCGCATCATATTTAACATAACCTGTAGCCAGATACTGGGTACCGAATTGATCGTTGAGCTGTTTTGGCTGATTGGGCAAGCTCAGGTGCGCCAAGGCAGATTTCGATGCTACCGTTGGTGAAGGTGTTTTATTTTTGGTTAAATAAAATGCTCCGGCGGCCGCACCGGCAATTATCAGAACTGCCAGCGATATTATCAGCAGTTTTTTCTTGGACGATTTCTTTTGGGGTCCAACTAATGTCGGCTGGGTATTATCAGGAGTAAGAGCTTGTGGCGCGGGCGCAGTTGGTTGGGGAGTGAGCTCTGGACCTGGCGTGGGCGACAAAGGTTGTTCATTCATAAGCACAAGTATAACAAGCTGCGGCGATTTTTTATTGATTAGCGGCGCGTTTGTGCGCTTGGTGGCTTGATATATACTCCAGTCATGGCAAATGCCAAGGACGAAGTAGTCAAACTTCTATCGCTGGCGGATATTAAGATAGGCGGCAACCGGCCGTTCGATATTCAAGTGCATAACGAAAAATTGTACGGGCGCGTGCTGGGCAATCCCGAACTTGGCTTAGGCGAATCTTATATGGACGGCTGGTGGGACGTACAGAGACTTGATGAGCTTGCGGCACGATTGTTTTCAGCCGATATCAAGTCAAAGCTCCGGCTTAGTCCGGGTTTAATAAAAACTGTAGCTGTATCTACTCTTTTAAACCGCCAAACCACCAGGCGCGCTAAATCTAATGCCTCCAGCCACTACGACATCGGCAATGACCTATACGAACACATGCTAGACAAGAATATAATCTATAGCTGCGCCTATTGGAAGACGGCCGCTAACCTCGATGATGCCCAGACGGCAAAGCTGGAGCTAATCTGCCAAAAACTCCATCTTAAAAAGGGTATGACACTATTGGATATCGGTTGTGGCTGGGGCGGTTTTGCGGCCTACGCCGCCAAGAATTATGGAGTCAAAGTTACCGGCATCACGCCGGCAAAGGAGCAAGTAAAACTGGCTCGGGAACGGACAATGGGTCTGTCGGTAAGTATCGAGCAGAAAGATTACCGGGAAATAAATGGCAAGTTTGACCGCATAGTCTCAATCGGCATGCTAGAGCACGTTGGTCCTAAAAACTATAAGACTTTTTTTGAGCACTGCGCCGAAATGCTAAATGACGGCGGCCTGATGTTACACCACACTATCGGCAATAACAGTTCGGTTAACAAAACTGACCCGTGGGTAGATAAGTACATATTCCCTGGCGGAGTCGTTCCGTCCTTGGCTCAGATTGCCGGTGCTATCGAGAAAAAATTAGTTATTGAGGACGTCCATAATTTTGGCCCGTATTACGACAAGACTTTAATGGCCTGGCACCAGAATTTCGTAGAGGCCTATCCGTTGTTAAAGCATAGATACGATGAGCGTTTTTACCGTATGTGGAATTTTTATCTGCTAACTTGTGCCGCTTTATTTAGAACGCGCCGCATGCAGTTGTGGCAAATCGTGATGAGCAAGATTGAAACTTCGCAGTCGTACGAGTCAGTCCGTTAGGCTTGCTGGCGTTTGCGCTTGGTGGGGTCTAGTTCGCGTTTGCGGAGGCGCAGGGATTTTGGTGTTACTTCCAGCAGTTCGTCGTTCTCTAAAAAGTCGATGCACTGCTCTAAGCTAAAAATCGTGGGCGGCGTTAGCTGTACGGTGCCATCACTGCTACTGCTACGCATGTTGGTCAGGTGTTTGGCTTTGCAGACGTTAATTTCCATATCCTCATTGCGGCGATTTAGGCCGATGATTTGGCCGGCGTAAACTTTCTGGGCCGGGGCTACAAAAATTGTGCCGCGGGCTTCGGCGGTTTCCAAACTGTAAGCCATGGTCGTGCCAAGCTCGTAAGATATCAGCACGCCGTTGCGCAGTTTTTGCAGCGGCGCGCCCATCGGCTGGTAGCCGCTCATCAGGCTGTTCATAATCACGGTGCCTTTGGTGTTGGTAACCAAGATGTTGCGCAGGCCCAGCAGTGCCCGAGTGGGCAGTTGGTAAATGAGCTTGGTAACACCTTTGGGGCTGGCAAATTGGTCTTTTAGGGTGGCCCGGCGGGCGCCCAGTTCTTGCTGGACGGTGCCGACGTGCTCGGCCGGCACTTCTACAATCAGCTCTTCTACCGGCTCAACTACTTTGCCGTTTTCCTCATGCGTGACCACTTGCGGCCGGCCGACTTCAAATTCATAGCCTTCGCGGCGCAGTTCTTCAATTAATACCGATAGGTGGAGTTCACCGCGGCCGGAGACGTTAAAGCCAATGCCGTCTTCTACTACCCGCAGGCCCACGTTGGTTTCCAGCTCTTTTTTAAGCCGGTCGCCAATTTGGCGGGATGTGCTGAATTCGCCCTCCAACCCCTTAAACGGACTTGTGTTAGGGCCTAAATATATCTTTAAGGTCGGGGCTTCTACTTCCATAACCGGCAGGGCCTCGGGCTGTTCATCGTCGGCCACGGTTTCGCCAATTTGGGCCTCGGCTATGCCGGTTAACTGCACAATATCGCCGGCAATTCCGGCGGGCACTTCGGCTTTGCCGGTGCCGTGGCTGATTAGCACGGCGTCTACTTTGGCTTTGGCCATACTGCCGTCGGTTTTGCACAGCGTTACTTGGTCGCCGGGCTTAACACTGCCGCGGTTAATCCGCCCCACAGCGTATTTGCCCTTAAAGTTGTCGTAAGCCAGGGCCGAGATTAACATCTGGAACGGCTTGTCGGCTTGCACCTGCGGCGCCGGGATTTTGTCGCGGATGGCGTTAAATATAACTTCCAGGTCGCCCTGGCCTTCTATATCGGCCGGCGGTTTGGCCCAGGCTTTGCCGGTGCGGCCCACGGCGTAGTACACCGGGTAGTGCAGTTGGTCTTCGTGCACGGCCAGTTCTAAGAATAAATCGGCCAGCTCGTCTTCTACCTCGGCAATTCGGGCGCCGTTTTTGTCTATTTTATTTATAATAACAATCGGCTTCAGCTCGTTGGCTAGGGCAATCCCTAGCACAAATTTGGTCTGGGGCATTGGGCCTTCTTGGGCGTCAACAATCAGCAAACAGCCGTCGGCCATGTTTACGGTGCGTTCTACCTCGCCGCTAAAGTCGGCGTGGCCGGGGGTATCTATGATGTTAATTCGGTAATCGTCGTGCTGCACGGCGGTAACTTTGGCGGTGATGGTAATGCCGCGTTCGCGCTCTTGGTCGCCGCTGTCCATAATCAAATCCTGGGTCATTTCGGCCTGGTTATCGCGGAAAGTGTGGCTCTGTTTTAGAAGCCCATCCACCAAGGTAGTTTTACCGTGGTCCACATGGGCGATAATCGCAATGTTCCGGATTTTGCTGGGGTCTTGTCTCATAAAAAATAGCGCCCTTTGAAAGCGCTTTTTAAGTACTTTTCACCTTAGATTATACCATAAGCTAAACTGTTATGCCACCTTTGAATCGGCAAAGGTGGCGCCAAAGCCGACAGGCATTCGAAAACGCGATTGAATTTGCCAACGCTGGCTGCCGCGCCGAAACAACGCAAGCGATCCCTCGCTCTTTCTATAGGAGGCTCGGGATTGAGTTTCGGCTTGATTCGTCAGCCAGCTACCAAATTCATCGGTTTTCTCGAGCCTGGATTTTACAATCAGCCGATGCCCGGACTCATTTATTCTTAGACTACTTTAAAAACTATGTCGTCAATTAGTTCTATAATCTTTTGACAATCCTTATAAAACTTTTCCACATCTACCAGCGTTATGAGACTTTGTCGACCATGCGCAATATTGTTTTTATTAACTACAAGGCTGTCTAATGATGCTTTTTGTGAATGTTCTATCCTTGTGCTAAATTCACTTCCCCAGTCGGAGGAAAATTTATTTAAGAGCTGTTTTATATTATTTGCAAACGGAGTAGTGAAGCCTTCGACATTGTGTTTTGTAAATTTATGGATTTCATCTGGCGAGCCTGGTTTAGCGAATTCGATTAATAATATTCTTAGTCCTTCCTCCATAGAGCCACTTATATAAACACTAAGAAATTGCGCAATATATGATTGCATTTTTGGATTTAGAACAGATCCTACCAGGAAAGCATCTTTCACTACACCGTCTACTTCAACAAGGTAGTCTTCTAATTCCGAGCAAGTCATTTTAAATATTTAGCAGCCAGCCGGATTCGACCCAACACAACTTGTGAGTCAGTAGTATGCTTACTAACATATTCGAGGAACTCTGTATCTTTTTTTAGCATCTCGAGTTTTCGTTTAGGTTCTTTCAGTTTTTTAAGGTCTGTTGCGGATAGAGCGATCATAACCGAGTCAAAAACAGCAACATTAAATCCTGACTTTATGCGAAAAGCATTCTTACCAAATTTCTTGTAGGCATAGTCTATGAGACTAATAAATAACTGCTTGAGTTCCGATTGCCTAGCCTCATTAATCTCCCTATTTTCTTCCATATATCTATTGAGAAAGATCGCCATCGACTTAGTGTACTTACTTCGTTTTTCATATAGTGCGAAGAATCTTAGTATCATTTCAACGTCTTTCATCCTGGTGTCGGGGTCTGCTTTGCCCAGTAGTTTTCGCCAACTAG
>Ga0265316_10003177_pt1 | contig 16711 bp, 19 predicted proteins | sample 4522metaG_FD_202092 | JGI IMG/M metagenome (GOLD analysis project Ga0265316, IMG submission 202092) | Rhizosphere microbial communities from Carex aquatilis grown in University of Washington, Seatle, WA, United States - 4-5-22 metaG | ecosystem: Host-associated > Plants > Roots > Rhizosphere >...
CCACGCATCGCCAGAGACCTGCGCATTGCCAGAGACCTGCGCATTGCCATAGACCTGCGCATTGCCATAGACCCGCGCATCGCCAGAGACCTGCGCATTGCCATAGACCTGCGCATTGCCAGAGACCTGCGCATCGCCAGAGACCTGCGCATTGCCAGAGACCTGCGCATCGCCAGAGACCCACGCATCGCCCTCTTGCGAAAGGTGGCGTTCATCGCCAATCCAACCGCCGACATCGCCGGAAGTGGCGACACCGGCAATCGTGATGAGGGCGCGAATCTGGCGCAGCGTGATGCCGAAGTATTGTTTCGTTTCGCCGGTAAATTCGTATTTTTTCATTTCGCTGTCCTTAGAATGTGGTGCGACATGATCTTATCCCTGTAGTCTTCATTGCTGACGTAACAATACGCTGCGAACAGCGCGAGAACGATAACGACATATCTGATTTTCATAATTTATGCCTCCCGTCGTTTGAACGATTTAATTATATAGCTTTAGAATAGACTGTCAACAACTTCTTCTTCGACAATTTCTTCCAACTCGCAAACTGGCGGCGCGACGTCTTTTACAATCCGACCGTCGTGCGTTATATGCAAGAACACTTCGCCTTCTTTGTCTTCACTGCGTAAGCCGCCCCCTGCTGCCAGGAACTTTTGCAATTCACGAACATTTTCTCCAAATTCATCACTTAGCACCTTTCGCATCGGATAGCGCCGACTGCCGATATTGATGATCAATCCGTTTTTCGAGTGCTTGATGGCCTTGCGCACCATCGGCAAATAAAAGCCGTTTGTAAATGCTTCGAATGATGGGTATCTGATTGCAGCTTGCGTCGGTTCGTTCGCATATTTTTCAGTGTCGAAGTAAGGCGGCGACGTGAACGCGATGTCGTATTGCTCAGTCAGCACAGAATCTTCAAATGGCAGATTTTCGACAATGAAATCGAAGCCTGTATTGAACGACTTCAAGAACGTGCCGAGTTGTTGCAAGCCTGCAAAGCTTTTTGTCGAAGGTTCAAACCCGTGATAGAAACTTCCACAAGAGGCGGCCCCGATCATCCTTCCGCCCCAACCTGCACAAGGATCGAGGATGCGCTGTGCGCTAAACGACTGATAAAGATCACGCGCAACATGTGGAGGAAACTCGTTAACGTATTGAATGCTGTTGATGCCTTTCTGCAGCGATTGGTACATCAGTTCGCGTGTCGATATTTTCGGGTTTTCTGTCCATGCGAGAACACGCGCAACGCCTTTTGCAAAGCTTGGGTCTTTGAACGCTTCGATGATTGATGCACCTGTTGCATTGATTGTACGCGTGTCGAGTCGATGAGGATTGAACAGCAAAGAAAGTTTCTGACACGCTTTGTCGCCTCGGCACAATCTTGCGAAATCGACAATAGCGTCAATCTCTGAATAGAACATTGCAGCAAGACTTTCAGCAGAGATATTGAGCAGACGCTTTGCAATCGCACCTTCAAGCATCTCCCGATTCAAATCAATCGGGCCGACAATGGGTTCGCCGAACAAGTCCAGACTAATCGGGACGGTGCTTTCTTTTGTGCTTACCGTGTTCGTTACCCTTTTGACGCTTGCCACTTTTACAGTGTTTGTCACGCCAAGATCATTCAGTACACCGATTGCTTTTTGTGTATAAGACTCGAAATCGACGTTATCAGGAAAAGCGTCAGGCAAGCGCTGAACAGGTTGACCACCTTTCGAACCGGCAACTGTTGCGCCCCTATCCTTGCTGTTGATCGTTCCCGATTCGTTCTGCGCGTAGTACCAGCGCACTGTTTTTCCCAAGTAGTATCCGTCTTTGACTGCGCCTGATCGAGCTTGCCGAACCATGACGAATTTGCGAATGTCAGTGCATTGCCTGATTGTTTCTGCAACATCTGTGCCTTTCACAAGGTGACTGACGACGGCATCAATGACAATCTGCGAATCAGGACTCTTTGCAAGCGCTGCAGGTGCATAGGCGCCTTTGAGTTTTACATCGCCGTTCATTTTGACTGCGATGTAATTGTTCACGTCACGCGAATAGAGTGCTGAATATCGCGTTTCTTCTGTGACGAAACCTGTCTTTTGTTCCCACTCTGCGACAAGTTGCTCGGCAACATCGTGCCTGTCTTTCGGGCAAGCGAGAACGATTCCATCGGTGTTTGCACTGACAACTGGAACGCCATTTTCTTCAAGCGCTTCAATCAGCATCAGCAGCGCAAGCTGGCCTGTGATCGTCACTTGTATAAACAAGTCGGGTGCGTAAAGCGTCGAGAACTTGCTGCCTAGCTTTCCAAAAGAACCGTTGACGACAATCTTCAAGACTTCTGCTGTTGTCTTGTCTCCTGAATCTTTTGCTTCAAGCCGACGCTTCAATATGCTGCCAAACACGTCGAGAAACTTTGGTCCCATCTGAGGCGGGAACAACTGGCAGTGCATCATGATTTCAGGGTAATAACTGCGCACGTCACGATCTAGCAGCAACGTGTTTTCGTCTGCCCTGTGCGCTGTACATTCTTCGCTACTGTGAATGCCGCCAATGCCGATTCTGTAAACGCCTTTTCCTAGTTGCACTGTGAGCAGTTCAATTGTAGGTGGCAGTGCAATACTGCCTGATGCTGAAAGCGAGAACACCGTCGTTTGAATTCGTTCAAGCAACAAATTCAACTGTGGAGTCTTGAACTTGATCCAGTCGGGTGCTGCATATTTGAATTTCGAGTCCGATGGGATTTCTTGCTTGATGACTTTCGAGCCGTTCAAGCGCTCGACTTCTTTTGTCACGATCAATTCTGCAATCTGGGCATCCGACTTGCTGCGCAGATCAATATCGTATTGAGTTGACATTGCGCAACGCAGATTGATGCGCTCTTCAAGCGTTGAAAATAACTCTGCAGTGATTGTGACGTCGTTAACACAGTAGCTGCGCAACTGTTCTCGCGCTTCTGCGTCGATGATCGAGTCAGGTTCATAAGGCAAGTCTTGAATCAACTTCGTGTGCATTCGTGCGCCGAGCATCTTGAGCGACGTAAAACCTGGTGCAACTTCGATGAGGTCAATGTGATTGACTGTCAGTTCGTCATAGCCCTTCGTGATTTTGTATGCAGGGAAGTCTTGCAGGATAATCTTGTCTGAAGCGGCTTTTAATTCTGCGCAGGTGCAACCCGACAATGCAAGCGTTAATATTGGCAGGTCGTAATTCTTACTGTTGAATCCGATGAGACAGAAATTCCTGGCGACCCATGCCAGCTTCAGAATGTCGAACTGCTTTTCGAGCGTCTTTTCAAACACAAGAATCTTGCCTGTTGGAATCGACTTGAAGACGACCAAGAAATAGTTTTGATAGCATTCGATGTCGAATGCCAACTTGTAATTGGTTTCTATTGCTGCAGCAATCAATTCTTCGTCATTCATTTTTTGCTTTCGTCGAACATGCCGATCTGCTCGTAAGCGTCTTGCACCTTGTTGTCAAATAGGTTGGTCTGCCTTTGGGCGTTCTCGATACGCTGGCAGGCGATGTCGAAGTATTTAGGCTCGCGCTCAATGCCGATGAACTTGCGGCCCATTTGGACAGCGGCAACGCCGGTCGTTCCGCTTCCCATGAATGGATCGAGGATGGTCTGCGGGTTTCCGGCTTGGTCGATACACCACTTCATTACCGCCAAGGGCTTCTGTGTTGGATGCTGCTTAACGTCCTTTAGCGCCAAGGCTCGCGGGTAGTTGATTCGCCGAGCAGCCTTATTCTGATTCGTCCACGCCAGTTCAAAGTCTGCAAGTGAAAACCCGTCCTGTCCTTTGTCCCAAGACAGCCACTTCATCGACGGCGGAAGCCAATCGGTGAAATAGTTGCCGCCCCAAACAATCACGACGGTTCCGGCAGGCAATAGAAGATCAAAACACTCTTTGTCAGGTCTGGATGAATCCCACGCCGTGTCGCCGTAATAAGCCCAACCACGACCAGCTTTCGTTTTGCCCGCTGCTGCTATACGTTGTTTCGCTGCGTTCGCCGCAGCTTCGTCTGCGCCAATCCCATAAGGCGGGTCAGTAATCACCGCATCGACCTTCGGCAGCGTCGGCAGGATGTCGCGGCAATCGCCTAGATACAGCGTAGCGTCACCGATGATGGTGGGATTATTTTGCATTGATTGCTCCTTGCAGGGCATCGTTGCAACCGGGAAGGTTCGCTGCAAGTGTGTCGATTTCGTCTTGCGTCAGAAGCAACAGCGGCGTGTGAATGCGAAACGGTCTGTTCTGAGTGTCCGAAGCAAAGTCGATAGCGTCTTGCGCTGCTCTGACAAAAACTTCGTGAGACTCAGGGGAATCTTCTTCTCTGATGCCTGTCACAATATCCGATATTTCAAAGAGACGGGCGCGATTTGCTGCAATGCTCAGAAACAGGATGTTGCGCATCGGTGCAAGCGACGAGTTGTTGTGGCACAACGCACCGTCGAGCTTCAGGACTTCGTGCTGCTGAACGCCTGCAAGCTTTGAAATCGCTTTGGCAGCGTCGATTTCAGAACGCTGGTGCTGTTTGTAATCAAAAGTGATGGCATGCACTGCATCAAAGTTTTGCTTCGCCCAAAACAGTGCAATCACCGAGTTTTTCCCGCCTGACAAGACGACTAGAATCTTTCTTTTCATTTGACTTTCCATCCGAAAATACCGCGATAAGTGCGCCACCTGCAATGTGCAACTGACGCTGTTCTGTAACCAATTCCTTCTTTCGCGCAAGCTTCAAGCACTGCTTTTCGCAAGCGCTCAGGCTTAGTCGAAAGCACTTTGTCAGAGATGTCCCAGACGCGACGATAGATTGTGCCGTCGAGCGGGCGGGCCATTCCGTTCTTTATGTCTGTAATTTTTAAGCGGGGCATGGCATCAATTATATAACTTAAAATTAAAAATCATAGCCCATAATTTCAGGATGCTTTGTGTTAATCCACACGCGAATGCGAACAGGCGCTTTCAGCGTGATCTTGGGCAGAATGTCGAAGAATTCGGTTACGGTAGAAGGAGCCGGAGGGTCAGCACGTTCTTCCCACCACGCTCGCGCTTTGACGCCTGCATAGCCGGCATGCTCTAGGCAAATCCATTCTTCGAAGCGACGCAAACCACAGATGTACGTCACGCGCAGCGAGTCTGGCCGACCCAGTTTTTTGTGTCGCAAGAACTCAATGCGCGTGACATCGAATTCGACAATCTGTGGAAGATCAGCCGTCATCACCGATTGCAACGAAGCGAACGGGTCAATCTTGATAATGCGTGGGAATTCGTAACCACAGTTCTCGCAGACTCTTGCCGATGCGTGACTGTACGTCGAGCATTCAGGGCACAAGCGAACAGGCGCTGAACCTCCTGCACCCTGCCCTTTCTTGCGCGGCAAAACAGGGTCATTGATCGGGCCGAGCCGTCGCGTGTTCCCTGCAAAGTCCAAGACAAGGCAATTCTTTTTGCCGTCAGCAGGACGAGTTCCCCTGCCGAGCATCTGCACCCACAATCCTGGCGAGCTTGTCGGGCGCAGCATACCAATCAAATCGATGCCGGGAAAGTCGAAGCCGGTCGTCAACACATTGTTGTTCACGACTGCGCGATATTCGCCCGACTTGAATTTTTGCAAGACGTGTTCGCGTTCGATCTTCGGCATTTCGCCAATCACGACAGCAGACGGGATACCCATCAGATTGAGCATTTCAGAAATGTGTTCTGCGTGTTTGATGCCTGCAGCGAAGATCAGCCAGTGCTGCCTGTCTTGCGCAAGCGATAGCATCTCTTTGAGCGCTGCAGCCGTAATCGGTGCTTTGTCGACTGCAGCTTGCAGTTCGCTTTGAATGTATTCACCACCGGCTTTTCCAACTTCAGAAACGTCGAGGGCCGTCACCGTCTGTTTCGAGACAAGCGGCGCAAGCCAACCTTCTGCAACGAGTCGATTGAATGCGTGACGTTCAGTCAGATCGAAGCAAATGTCATCAAAGATGCCGCCATCGGTCAGCATGCCCAATCCGAGTCGATAGGGCGTAGCGGTCAAGCCGATGACTTTCATACAGGGATTGATCGTCTTCAGCGCAGAAATGAAATTGATGTATTGAGTGTTCGCTGTCTGGCCTACGGTGTGGCACTCGTCAATCATGAGCAAATCGATCTTGCCGAACTTGTCGGCGTGTTTTGCAACTGACTGAATTCCTGCAAACGTTATCGGTGCAACTTCTTTGCGCCCGACCGATGCTGAGTAAATTCCTGCTGGCGCTGTCGGCCACAGTTTCAATAGTTTTTCGGTGTTCTGTTCAAGAATCTCTTTGACGTGACTTGCAATGACGATGCGTTGTGTCGGATAGTTCTCGAAAATGCCTTGTAAGAGTCCTGCAATGATCAGCGACTTTCCTGTTCCTGTCGGAAGTGCAAGAATTGGGTTGCCGCGCTTATGCGTGAAGTGCGCATAAATGCTTTCGACAGCAGCCGTCTGATAGTAGCGAAGTTTCATTTTAGTTGTCTTCAAACATTGAATATTGTTCAGACATTACTTGTGATTGTGCATCAAGTGACGATGTTTGTTTTTCAGGACGAACAGACAACTCCCATCTAATCTTTGGGGCCAGACTTTGATTTTGCCTTCCCGGCCTGGTTTTCCAATTATTGTAACTTTGAGTTTCGTCTATACGTTTTCCTATATTACCAACTTTCCATCCCGAAGCCTTGTAGATAGTTCCAGAATGAACATCTGTGTCCTGATAAGAAATCAAACGACAAATTAACGGCATTTCTTTACGAATGATTTTAGTCATAATCGACAACATTCTAGAGGCTGTGTTTTTCGGTGCATCTTGTGAAATAGCCATTCTACGTAATTCATACCACCCCCCTTCCATTCAAGGCTCGCGCTGACGGATTAGACCACATAGCAATAGCATAATATCTATTAGAGAATTCAGCGCCGAAACAATCACAGTTTTGCCAATTTGATATTGAAGGTAATCGAGAGTGCCAATATTCGTTTAATTTATATGCAAGATGTTTATCCATTCTTGCGATGTTAAACTGGAGCGGCGAGGTCGGAATCGAACCGCCTCCTTCCTCTTGGAACAGAGAATGTACTACCCTTATACTTTCGCCGCTTTGAAACACTTTGTTCATTTGCGTACCCAGATCAATGCTTTGACTTGTTCGTTGCAGTGAGGGCAAACGAATGTGAGAACGTCTTTACCTTGCATGTTTTCTTCAATGTCCAAGTACTCGACGCTTTCGACAGGCGACTCTTCTTTGCACTTCGGACAAGTGACGTGAGCGTTGTTCATGACATCGGATGCCGCGCATAACTTGTGCAGCCTGTCTTGATGATGTTAATCGGAATGATAGGATAAGGTTTATCGGGCCACAGTTCACACTGCCACTGACCGTTCTCGACGGGCGTACTGTGTGCGCACGTTCTGCAATTGACTTGCGGGACGCCCTCTTGATGGCACAGCGAGTAATGCTCGCAAAACTTGCACATCCACCAACTTGGGTCATTCGAGATGCGCAGCGGCGGTTCAGGCATGTCGACGATCTCTTGCGCACGCTTGATGAATGCGTCATAGACTTCGTTATCGTAAGGCACGATCTCAGAATAAATCTCGTCGTTGTTCTTGTTGATTGCGAGATAGACGGCTTGCTTGAGTTTCATCGCACCCATGTAAATCTGCACTTGCACAAAGTGTTCCCACTTTGCGACTTCGACGCCGACAGTTTTCAATTCTTCAAAGCTCTTGTTGTTGTGCGTCTTGAATTCGAGCAGGAACGGATCGGGAATAACACCGACGCCAACACCGTCCAACTCGCCACCAAAATGCCCTTTGTAGCCTGTAAAACGATACTGCTTTCCCGTTGCAGGATCGTTCTGATAAACCGTGATACCTGCGTCTGTCAGCCACTGAACAAAACGATCTTCTTCCATCTTGCCACGCTCAAACAGGCGCAGCATGCGGGCATCCCACTCGACCTTTGTCGCCCAACGAAAACCGAGCCACAGTTTGCGCGAGCATTTCGCGCCGATGATCGATGCGCCTAAGTGCGCACGATGACTTCTGTCCTGGTTGTCGTAAATCGCTTTGTCGATGGCTTCAAGTATAGGGTTAGGCATGTTCAACTTTCACTGTTAGAAAAGATTGGTCTGCTCGGCTTTCTTCTGCGGCTCGAATAGGCTGGTCTGCCTTTGGGCATTCTCGATACGCTGGCAGGCGATGTCGAAGTATTTAGGCTCGCGCTCAATGCCGATGAACTTGCGGCCCATTTGGACAGCGGCAACGCCGGTCGTTCCGCTGCCCATGAATGGGTCAAGGATCAATCCGTCTTCGTCTGTTATTCTTTCCACCTGCCAATTAATCAAAGACAGAGGTTTTTGTGTAGGATGATCGACCTTGCCGGGTTGCCCGTGCCTGTAATTGTCTGTTTCAAACACGTTAAAATCGTATTGCCCGCCGTTCCACGGTCTGCCCGACTTGTATCCATAAACGCAGCATTCAACAGCGCTCGAAAACCCTGCGCTAGGCGGTGCTGGTGGAGGACATATCTTTCGCCAGAATAAAAGCCTTGTTGAAAATCCGCTTGATTCCAATAAATCAGTAATAAACCCTATTTGCCTATGCCCACACCACGCAGCAAACACCAACGGACACAGAGTAATTGACTTTGATACCGCATCACATACCAGCGCATTCATGGCGGGCCAATCGCAATCACCGTCAAAGAAATCTAGTCGGCGCTTACCCTTTCCCGGCTGACCAACAACAACACTACCCGCAACACTTACCGAATAAGGCGGGTCGGTAATCACCGCATCGACCTTCGGCAGCGTCGGCAGGATGTCGCGGCAGTCGCCCAGATACAGCGTAGCGTCACCGATGATGGTGGGTTCGATCATGTCTCGCTCTTTGAAAAAAGTCTGCGAATGGCGTAGCCTCGAATCAGCGAAGCTGCCGTGAAGATTGCCGTGATTGCCGCATTCTCAAGAAATGAAGCGGTGCAACCATAATAAGGAAGTATCGTCATCTGAATAAGAAGAGCAACGATGTAACCAACAAAAAGTTGAGTCAGCGTTTCGATTGCTGAATCCTTTCTTGTCTGCTGGCCCATCGTTGCCCTCCGTATCTATTCAAAGACTGTTACGACTGCGCCCAAGGAGGAACAGGGCTACCCGGTGCAACCGCCGGTGCAACAGCAGGGGCAGGTGCGACCCCGGAACCATTTCCAGGTAGCCCGGAATTCAATATGGGCGTTTGCGCAGGCTGAACCCAAGACGGAACGGAAGATGCAGCGGGAGCAGTTTGAGCAGTGACGAACGCGGGAACAGCACTCGCACCCGATGCAATCGCCTTGTACCCTTTGATCTCGTTGCCCGCTTCATACTTGCCTTCGGCGGGTTTGATTGCAACTCGCGCCATCAGCGGGATGCCGTGCAGTTGGGTGCTGTCTTGCAGTTGAATCACACCCGTTGCGTGACAGATTGCCGACAGCGTTTGATACGCGATATCCTTCGCCGTCTGATTCTTGTTGTTCAAGTTCAGACGATCAAACAACTGACGATTCGCAGCGGGACCGTCGATCACACTCATCGACAGTTCAAGATAAGAGCCGTCGCCCTTGCTCGTCGGCTTCATCTCGCTTTTGATGATGCGCACGTTGTACCAGCCTGCGGGCAACGGCTCGAAAGCTTGCGACGGTGCGACTGTTGCAGCATTGAATTGAAGTATTGCCATTTCTATTGCTCCTTCACTGTGGTTAAAATCTTGTTGAAAATGTGATTCAAGTCGGGCGGCTCTAATGCGTCGAGTGTCCCGCTTCTGTCCTTCGCTTCGTTCTGAATGTCAGGATGTGTGCGAAGAAAGCGGTACTCAACACCGTCAGGAGTCTTGCCGATGCCAATCTGTAGAACGAGATCGAACATATAGGGAAGTTCTGCACCCAAGCGAGCGCCTGGCATTGACGGGCCATACGTCACCGCACCTGTCACCGAGTCAGTCAAGACGCTTTGCTTTGCAGCCATGACGACATGCTTGCCCGAAATGTCACGAAATGCCTTGAGCGTTGCCATCATCTTCTCGATGAGTTCACCGTAAGCTTGCCGCGGGTCTTTGACTTGCGCTTTGGCATTCGCCAGAACGACCTCGCCGATCTCGCTGATCGAATCGATGTAAATCGTCTGGAACTGTGCAGCCTCGGGCGATTGCGCCCAGATGTAAGCTTGCTGCAAGTCTTCGACAGTTGCAATCGTGATCACCGGCAGATCGACGTCGCGCAGCGATAGCATGCCTGATTCGGCAGACAAGATGATTGGCGCAGGTGCAGTGCGGGCAAGATACGTCTTGCCATAACCTGCTTTCCCGTAAACCAACGCTTTTACGCCGTGAATTGCTGCAGCTTGTCGGGATGATACGATTTGAATTGCCATACTCGCTCCTTTTGCTGTGGTTGAAAAAAGTTTGATCAGTTGCGGATGCCGCCCCGTTAAGAGCGGCAACGACAACGGATTAAAGGTATTCTTCCGCTTCGATTCGTGTAATGAAGAAGTGAATTCCATGTGAGCATTCAACTCGCCGGTCGTCGTCGAAACTGTCAGGAATAACCCATGTTTCGGGTGCATAGGCTGTGCGATTGTCACGCTTCGCTACGCCCGAGCCTTCAAGTACAAACACTTTCTCGGCGCGGCATTTGCGCGATCCGTAAGAGTTCAGGCGTTTGGCGTCGTGCGGAATAACGAGCTTGGCGACTTGACCGTTGGCTAAACGCTTGTAGCCGATGAACGCGCCCTCGTCAGGAACGATGCTTGTCTGCGCGAGCGCAAGCGAGCCATTTTTGATTTCGCTCAGGTTCGCGCCGCTCAGGTCCGCGCCGCGCAGGTTCGCGCCGCTCAGGTCCGCGCCGCTCAGGTCCGCGCCGCTCAGGTCCGCGCCGTACAGGTCCGCGCCGCGCAGGTCCGCGCAGCGCAGGTTCGCGCCGCTCAGGTTCGCGCAGCGCAGGTTCGCGCCGCGCAGGTCCGCGCCGCTCAGGTTCGCGCCGCCCAGGTCCGCGCCGCTCAGGTTCGCGCCGCTCAGGTTCGCGCAGCGCAGGTCCGCGCAGCGCAGGTCCGCGCCGCGCAGGTCCGCGCAGCGCAGGTTCGCGCAGCGCAGGTCCGCGCAGCGCAGGTCCGCGCCGCTTTGAACCGCTTTAACGAGCGTGTCTTTGATTGTCGCTGCGTCGAACTCGCAGAGCGTCGTACCTGAATATCTGTGCTTGATAGCAATCATTTTATTCTCCTTAGGCTGCAAGCAATTCAAGGGCGCGTTCTTTAAAGGTTGCGCCTTGCCCCCACCACGCATCACTCAGGCGCGAGGACTGATTATTGCCTTTGACGTGATCGATGTATTGCGTGACCGCATTCAAAGCGCCCCAGGCGGTACTCTTCATTGCGCCTTGTTCTGCACCGATTTGCTCGCCTTCGAACAAGTCGACAATCTTGCGGTACGCCTTGCTCTTGCGAATGACGTCAGAGTCGATTTCCCCGCTCTCCACAGGCTGCAAAAGTGCGATCAGATACTTGTCCATGTCCGACATGCGGAACGGCGTGCCAGCGAGCTTTAAAGCCTTCTGCCTGAACGCTTCGAATTCGTTTAGACTGATGTCGAGTCCTGCGCGAATGTCCGACGTTCTGAATTCTGCACTGTGAGGGATGCGAATCTGCTTTGTGCCCTCACGCATCGCAATTTGGATGGTGTTGTTGCACACGACGCGAGTGGCAACAAACTTGGCGAGCGTCGGCGTCGACATGTCATATGACGTCGAGAGCAGAAGATAAGGTGCCACGAAGTCATCCATGATGGCCAAATTCTCGCCGAGTCGTGCGAGCGCCCAGATCACTTTGCCGCCGTGCAAGCTGCCGGCTGTTTCCATTTTCGCGTCGGACTGTTCGGTGAGTTCGCGGAAGAAGTCCATCACTTGCGCGGGTTGCGCGATCTTGTAGGTGTCGCTTACGACAGACAGCGCAGCGAGTGTGTCATCACGGTACAGAACGTGTCGGTTTTCCATGAAGTGCGGCGCGTCTTCGAACGGCAGCGTGAATTCTACCGCAGTGCGGCAAGCTCGCCATGCGAGTCCTGCGGATACGGTCCAAGTGTCGATGCTCGCGCCTTCTTCAAGCTTTTGTCCGAGGCCGTGCCAGGGCGTTTCGCCGACGTAAGCAATTGCGGGCATTCCAGTAGTCATATCGATTTCGTGTGACATGATGTTTCCTTTCTCTGTGTGTTTGTGGGTTGTTCGTTAAGCGCTTCGTCGGACAATCTACGCAGGCGAACCCTTCGGCGGAACAAGCTTGAGCGACGGTGCGCCAGGCTTCGTCGTGAGCGCTGCGTTGACGAGCGTGGCCGCGTTTTCGTCAAGGGTGCGATACTCTGCCACAGAAAGCTCGTATTTCGTCTTGATGAGCGCGGGATGCGTCTTCTTGAGCGCTTTAACCAGGTCGGGGGCTTTCTCTTGGTCGAGGGTGCGAATGAACGGCAGAGAAGCAGACAACGACCAGCCGCCATCGAGTTCTATCGACTGCGCACCTTCTTTTTCTGCAAACGTCTCAGCGAAAAGTTCCTTGCGTAGACTCATCTCTTCGTCCTTCAAGCGCTTGATCTCGCCGTCGAGTTTGCGCCAGGTTTCTAGTTTCTTGTAGTTCATGACGTCACCTTCCCTTTCACGCAAAGTTGATAATGGATGTAGTCGCCGCCGTTGTGGGTGCAGCCGCAAGCTATTGCCGCTGCGATGCATTCTTGGCGGTTCGTGTTGCCTGCTGCTTTCATTTCGGCAATCTTTGCGCGAGCAGCAATCAGGCAGTCCTTTTTGTTACGCACTGCAGACGCCATCGGCGCTTTCAAGTTGCGCACGACTTGCTGCTTGACCGCTTCGCCTGAGTCTTTCCAATAGGCTTCTTTGCAAGCGAGGCAGAGCATTTGTTGATCGCCGGCGACAGTGCCGTCCTTGCCGTTCTGTTCTTGTGACGTGCAATCGGCACCGCAAAGCGGGCAGCTTGCGTCGTTCTTGAAGCCGTCGAGCAGTTCGGCGGGCGTCAATTGCTTCTGCACGATCTCGGGTGCATCGGCGGGTGTTGCAACCGGGGCGGGTACGACGACGTCAGGCGACGGCGTGACGACAACAAGCGCAGGAGCGACGACGTGACGACGATCCGAGCGGCGATTGCTTGAGCGTTGTTCGGTTTTGATTTCGGCCTTCTTCGCTGCTTTGTCAGCGGCGAACTTCTTGGCAAAAGCTGCAGTCGAGTCGCCGAGACTGACGACGGGCGGCTTTGCAGGGGCGTCTTGCGATTTAAGAACGCGAGCAATGGCGGCTTGCTTCGACATCTTGACGAGCGATGCAATGCCCGTCTGTTGCGCCATTTGCTTCAGGGAGAGAGTTTCGAGAACAGCAGAAGTGAACGTAGTCATTTGGACTTCCTTTCTTTGTGTGTGAGATTGAATTATATAAAGCGGTTTGAGACTGTCAACAAAAATCTTTTGAAGTATTTTTATTACGGCGATCTTCGAACTCGTTAGCGACAAAGAACATCAGGGGCGGCACGTTCATCTTGATAGCGTACATCAACGACGAATAATGGCTCCAGTTGTTCCGATTCTTGACAGCGCGAACTGCTGCGAGAGCTTCCCGACTCGCGGGAATTCTCGCAGGCAGATCGAACGCCGATTTGAACAAGCTGCAATCTTGGAAAGGGTGCGTCATGACTTGCTCCTTAGAAAAGATTGCCCTGCGGTTTGTAAGACCGAATCAGACTGAACGGACGACCCTGCGTTATGGCAATGCACGTTTCGCACCAAAGCCGAATTCGGATGCGGCGCTTGTTACGAGTGGCTTCGTTCATCTCTGGCTCCGTTTCGTTAGTTGACAGTTCCAATTATATAGCTTTGAAAGCCCAAGTCAAGCACTTTTCTAAATATTTTTGCAAAAATGTTTAAAAAGGCGTAGAGTGCGAATTCCCTCAATAAATCAAAGGACTCCAAATGGCAACTTGTCAGGACTTACCGTCCAAGCTCACCAAATATGTGCTTTTTGCACTGAAAAAGCAGAAAAGACCCTTAACCGACGTCGCAATCGACGCAAAAGTGCCGCTCGCGTGGCTCGACATGCTCTACAAGGGTAAGATTAAAAATCCAGGCGTCAATCGTATTGAGAAGTTATACGAGCATTTCTCTGGCAAGAAACTCAACGTCTGAGGCATATCATGTATGAACACATCCCGGCAGAACTCAAAGCCCTGCCACAGTGGGTCTGCGCTCGCAATAAAATCCCGTTCAATCCTGCTGGCTCGTCTGCGTCAGTCACCGACCCGACAACGTGGTCGACATTCGAGCAAGCTGTTGCTGCAGTCAAGAAGGGTGTCTTCGAGGACATCGGCTTTGTCTTCACAAAAGAAGACCCCTATGTCTTTATCGATCTCGATGCACCAAAAGAAAACGGCGTCATCATTTCTGCCGACGACCCTCGTGCTGTCGATCTCGACGCAAAACACCAATCATGGATCAAAGGGTTCTCGTCCTATACCGAGCTTTCAAAATCACGACGCGGCTACCACATCATCTGCAAGGGTTCGATTCCCCAGGCTGTGAAAGCGAAGGGCTATGAAATCTACGATTCGAAACGTTATGCAATCTTCACTGGCGAAGTTGTTCTACTGACCCCTGTGCTCGACAGACAGAAAGAACTCAAAGACGTGCTCGATTCGATGCGCATCATGCAGCACAGCGAAAAGAAACCCGTTGTCGTTCTGCAAGACGACCAGGCAATACTTTCGCGCATCGCCGCAGCATCGAACGCAAACGCGATCCGAGAACTGTGGGAGGGAAAGTGGCAAACAACTTACCCCTCCCAGTCCGAAGCCGATTTTGCTTTGCTCTCGCACCTTGCTTTCTACACGCAAGACGATCAGCAAGCGATGCGACTGTTTCGACTCTCGAAACTCGCCGAGCGACCGAAAGCAAAACGCGATGACTACATCTTAAATTCTATCCGCTCAATTCGCGCTGCTGTTCCTCCCCCTGTTGATCTCACCAACTTCACACCAACACTTCCGCCCAAGAAAGCTGTTGCAGCACTACCCTATCCCGAACCACCCGACGGTCTGAAAGACATCGCCAACTTTATTTTCGGTCGCGCAATACAACCTGTCAAAGAAATCGCATGGGCAGGCGCTATCGCTTTCGCCGCCGGTATCGCAGGACGACATTTCAATATCTCAGGCACCGGTCTCAATCAATACATTCTTCTTCTCGCCGGCACCGGTCTCGGCAAAGAAGGCGCAGCAGACGGTATCGACGCACTGTACGACGCGATCCGCCCACGCATCCCCGAAATCGAAAACTTTAGAGGCCCGTCGAACTTCGCCTCAGGGCAAGGTCTCTTCCGTTCGTTCACCGATAAAACAATTCCTTCGATGCTCTGCGTTATCGGCGAATTCGGACTGCGACTCAACGCACTATCGCACCCGCAAGCCAATTCCTCCGAAATCTTCCTTCGCGCTGCGCTGCTCGACTTCTTCTCCAAGTCAGGTCGCGGCAATATGATCTCACCTGTCGCTTACTCTGACTCGACAAAGAACACCACGCTACTTGAAGCGCCCGCGCTCTCGATCATGGGTGTATCAACCCCCGAAACGTTCTTTGCCAAACTCACCGACGCTTCAATATGCGACGGTCTCATTCCGAGATTCCTGACCATCAATTACGATGGCGCCCTCAAAGTCTCATCGAAGGCCCGAATCTTTGACATCCAACCCGCTTTGCTCGATCACCTCTGCACTTTCGTCGAACTGTGCATCTACATGTCACGCAACAACTCCTACGCGACTGTAGCGACTGAGAACGCTGCGCAAGCGCTATTCGATGCGTATGAAGTCACAGTCGTTGCGCAGATGTCAGCCTACCCTGACGGAGCGATCCGAAACATCCTCAACCGGGCGCATTTGAAAGCGCTGCGCCTGGCCGGACTCGCTGCAGTCGTCAAGAACCCGAAAGCACCATCGGTGAGCGGGCCGATTGCACAATGGGCCATCGACTTCGTTCGGGCCGATTGTTCGCACATGCTATCACGCTTCGAAGTCGGAGCAATCGGTGACGGTGACAACCGACAGCTTCACGTCTTGCGCGAGAAGATCAGGCAGGTAATGCAAAATCCCGAAAAGATCACCAACGAAACTTACAAGGCAATGATCGACCAGGGCGTCATGCCGCATTCGCTTATCAGCCAAAAACTGTTGTCTTCTGCCTGTTTCGATCAGGATAAACGTGGTGCTTCTGCCGCTTTGAAGTCGTCACTGCAGATCATGATCGACTGCGGAGAATTGCGTGAGCTTTCGAAGACGCAAACAGAAAGCGACTTCAAAACGTCGATGCGATGCTATCAAGTGCGCTATTTATAGTGCGTTATAGCGAAATATAGGGAGGGTTATAGTGCTTAAGTCATTGATTCTAAAGATAAATTCGAGATTTATTGCGTTTATTGAATTTCTAATAAATAAAACAAAAAAAGAGTACACAAATACTGTCTACATATATACATATATAAATAGAATATATATATATAAATATTATAAATATATATATATACAGTCAAAGCATTGCTACTGCTACAACTCAAGGTTATAGCATTTTCTTATAACTCGTTATAACAGACTATAAATGTTCTTTCACTGTGGAGACAGCAATGAAACCAGGCGGCGC